>Ga0187858_10005927_pt1 | contig 11053 bp, 7 predicted proteins | sample June2016WEW_8_15_FD_133015 | JGI IMG/M metagenome (GOLD analysis project Ga0187858, IMG submission 133015) | Peatland microbial communities from SPRUCE experiment site at the Marcell Experimental Forest, Minnesota, USA - June2016WEW_8_150 | ecosystem: Environmental > Terrestrial > Soil >...
CGCTGCACTTGAGCAGCACAATTTCCTCTAGCTGGCGGCGCTGGGGACAGACGAGAAGCACGGTAACCTGTAGCACGGCCCTTGTGGGCCAGCCTTCTTCGGTTTGATACCTAGTCTTTAATAAAAAAGACCACAACCAGTAGTGGTTTGATTTAAAACTCCACAACATATTGAAAATAGGATGTGGATAACTTGTGAAAAGCATGTGAGCATAATTTTTAGGATTGCTGATTATTTCATTTCGGGATTATGCACTTCACAAATAGTCAGCCTTTAGGGGAAGGAAACGACCTTTTGCCGTTTTTTCAGCGGCCTAGTGGCTCGCTTTTTTCACCGTCGCCGGTTTGGAATTCTTCATCGTGGCTTTCCAGTCTGGCGGCGGCTTTACGTTCATCGCACGGCGCAACGCTTCACGCGGCGGCAAGCATTGTGGCCGCTCAAGAATTGTCTTTAGAAGGATGGTTTAACATGCGCGCTGATAGGTGGGAAAGAGAAACCGGCATTCATTCATCTCCGGTGATACGGTTCATGTACAAGTATTATCAATCAATCATGGCCAGAGGCAAGGATGTAATCCCTTATATTTTAAATCGAATGAAAAAGAAGCCTGATGATTGGTTTTGGGCATTGAGACACCTTGCTGACGACTATGATGCTGCTTCTGATGCTAACAGTTTTGATGGAGCAGTTAGCGCATGGTTGAAGTGGGGCGTGGAAAATGATTATATCTCCGAATGAGGTGTCCGCATCTCGAACAGATGTTTGAAAATCTTGGGGAGCATGGTTATGACCATGATGATGTAAGCATTGCTACCCCAAGATATCTATGGGAATTTCAAGAAATTTGGTTATCAGCCGATTACCGGAGCATCAAAACCGCAATTGCCCGAAAGAGTAGAGGGTTTTTTGAAGAACATTGCTGATGTTATATTGCCGATTGACGCCTATGAATTAGAGCTTGCTACGCACAGGGAGCCACCGTGGATTAATGCTCGAAAAGGACTTCCGATGGATGCTCCATGCAAGAATGAAATTAGCGAAGAAGATATGAGGTTGTAGTCATGCATAATCGCACAAGCGTTTCGCTCTGTTAGATTTTGTGAATCATAAAGAACGACGCAACGGATAAGGATTGCATCAGCGTCGCGTGCAAATGTTAAATAATCAGCAAGCAAACGAAATACGTTGATGGAACAAACAAAAATAAATACTGAGCAAATTATACCGCCAACCTTGTGAATGGCGGCTCCGCTTTGCTTAACTTCTGCTGTGTTCAGAGCGCCGATGCTAAAAACAAGGGCTGCAACCGCAGTAACTAAGACCAATCCCAAAATAAACCCCAAATAAAAAACCATTCTTCGACACAGAAATTTACTCCACCATGCGGATTCCTCGGTGTTTTGAAGGGCACGCCGCGCGCCAGGCATTTCGGGGCTGTCAAAGTCAGAACCTTGTGTTTCTTCATCTCGGACGTCATCTAAAAATGTTTCGGACCGGTCTGCCAGCCAGTTAGTTATATCTCGGTTATCCACCACTTCACCAAAACCTTCCGCCATTTCCAATTTTCGTTTTGCCCATTCGCCTTCAGATTTCCATTCATCCGATGTCCACCGAAAACATTCTGAAATAATGACGCCAATCAGAGCTATAAGCGCACACAGATTCACACCCAATTCAGAAAAAATTGAGGTGATCGCCACAACAAGCACGGCGAGCTGACAGAGAATAAAAAGTCGATACCAACATTTCGCTTTCCGAAACGTCTTTCCGATGATTTTTTTAAGCGTTCTTAAATCGTCATTCATGCGATGTCCAAATTACCGGAGCTTTTCCGATTGATTGGCTGAATACCTCTGATCGCCCAGTTTTGTCCAGCGTTTTTCAGACAAAGCCGGGAAGGTGTGCGGGAATCTGCTGGCGCTGTGCCGGGGCCCGACGATTCCCATGCATGGAGGGTGGCACCGGCGCTCTGTTCGCACCATTCAATTCGGCGGAGTGACGAAACCTGGCTGCCGGAACGGAGCGGCAACCTGGGCGGAGTGCAGCGGTGGCACAGTTCGGTCGCCACTGACCAAGACTGGTTGCACAAGGCCACGAAGGAGATTGCAAAATATTGGCGAAGCAAGCGGGAGCGCCGTCAAACTCCTGCGCCATCCTGAGGGAGTTTGACGACTTCAAACCAATACTGGTTGAAAACTTTGACTAATTCCACCAGCGATTTGAACGTCACGGGCTTCGTGGCGTATGAATTCGCACCCAGATTGTAGCTCTCCAGAATATCTCCCTCGGCCTTTGAGGTGGTGAGAACAACAATAGGGATCCGGCGCAGGTCGGGGTCCGCTTTGATTTCCTTGAGCGCCTCACGACCGTCTTTGCGCGGCATGTTCAGGTCGAGCAGGATCAATCTGGGCAATGGTGCATTTTGTAATTCGCTGTAGCGGCCGCGCCGGTGCAAGTACTCCATCAACTCTTCACCATCCTCCACGCAATCGAGTTCATTCGCCAGGCGGTTTTCGCCAAAAGCATCACGGGTCAACTGCCGATCATCCGGGTCGTCGTCTGCCAACAAGACTTTGATTGGTGTAATTGTTTTCATACCCAGAACCCGAGGACACAAGACAGCTCGAAAATTAGGTAAATTAGAGCAGGTTGAATGCCATACTGTCCGAAAACTCACGTTTCAGGTCGTGTTTTCGATAATAGTTTCACCTAACTCAGTAGAGGAAAAGGTAATTGAAATCGAGCGCGAACTGGTTAGTGCAGCGATTCTCAAACGAGCATAGGGGATTTGTCTTCAGCAGGGCTGCTTCGCAGTTCATCGGCCTTACGCCATAAACTCATTCCGGCTTCGGAAATCGAAAGGTTTTTGAAAGACACGCTCGAATGAAAATACAAGCACCGGCATCCGATACCCTTGGCACTGCCTAGTCGAACGCTCGGCGGCGGTGGGATTCGGCAGCCAATTCGGGGAGCGTGGCGCGCGCGGAGCGCGCGTGCGCCCCCCACTGCGATGGCTTGAAGATGAACTATGTCCAGATGAAATCAAACGGGACCATGACAGACGACCTGACGCAAGCGGTACTGGCGACGTGGGCGGCAAGGGGATTGCCGGCCCGGCTGGACGTTGCTGCAACCGCAAAGCTGCTGGGCTTTGCGGAGCATGACATTCAGATTCCAATGGCGGCGGGAAAGCTCACGCCGCTGGGCGATCCAGCGCCGAACGCGCCCAAGTGGTTCGCGGCGGTCGAGGTCATCGGATTAGCAACGGACAGAGATTGGTTGCACAAGGCAACAAAGGACATTTCCAAGCATTGGCGGAGCAAGCGCGAGCAACGTGTTGACTTGCCAGCAGCGTGTTCCAGGTGACGCTTTAAACAGCGAGCAGAGGCGTGTCCAGAGTTTTTGGTTGGAAAGGTTTCTCCTCTTCCATTGCCATTTTTGGCAGCCACATGATATGGATTGACAATTTCCCAATGACTTGATATATCTGGTAAGAGTTGCGAGTGGTTCAGAATCACACTCCTGAAACTAGATGAAAACGAAATACAAATCCTTCGTCTGTGCCAAACGCCATCCATTCAGCGCGGTCTGGTCGGTTCCGATCCTCTTGCTGCTTGGAGTGCTTGCCAGTTTCGCCCAGACCGGCATATACCTGTATACTGGGTCGAAGACGACTTTCACGCTGAACCCTGGCCTTTATACTATCACTACCTACGGGGCTCAGGGCGGCGGCGGGGCTCAGGCCGGCGGCGGCCTCGGAGCCGAAATGGAAGGCGAATTTGACTTCACGACAGCGACGACACTCACCCTGCTCGTCGGCGGTGCGGGCGCCAATGGTGGCGGCGGTCAGTACGGTACTGGCGGCGGTGGCGGCGGCGGGAGTTTCGTTGTCAATGGCAGCACACCGCTGGTCGTTGCCGGCGGCGGCGGCGGCGGCGGCGACACCGGCGGCGGTCCGGGCAACACCGGTAGCAGCGGCGGCTATGGCGGCATCGGCGGCAACGCCGGCGGCGCCGGCGGCACTGATGGCGGCGGCGGCGGCGGCTTCGGCACCACGGGCGGCGGTGGCGGGTACAGCGGCGGCGGCGGCGGCATTAACGGCAGCAGCTTCCTCAGTGGCGGCGGCGGCGGCTTCGGCTACGGCGGCCACGGTGGCTTCGGCGGCGGCGGCAGCGGCGGCTATGTTGTCACCGGCGGCGGCGGCGGCGGGTACAGCGGCGGCGGCGCCGGCGGCCACGGCCAATACAACCCCGACTTCGGCTTCGGCGGTGGCGGTGGCGGTTCCATCATTGACTCATCTGCAATAATGGTCCTTGCCGAGGTTTCTGGCGTCGCCAGCCCCGACGGCTCACCCAATGGCGAAATTATTATTACCGCAGTACCCGAACCCTCGGCTTTGTGGTTGCTGGCCGTAGGTGCTGCCCCATTTTTCGTGCGCCGCTGTTCGAAGTCAGAAAAAGTTTCACCTAATTCTTCACCTAACGAGCGGTGAAAGAGCAATAGATGAGCAATGGCGGAGCGATGAGTGAGCGGTCGGGAAAAGAGCTTGAATCCTTGTAAAATCAAGATACAATAAGCCTTGAAACAGAGTGTGTTAGGCTCGGAACGGTAAAGCTTCCTCGTTCGATTCCGACCCTCGCCTCCAGCCTTCGCTCGTGGCGAGCTTCGGCTGGCCATGTCGGTCATAGCTTTTTCACGAGCGGAGGCTGACAGGCTAGCCCCGACAAAAGGAGCCTATCTGGATCGTTCGACCGACCATCATGAACCAGTTTTTGGCGTTGGGAAAATTTTCATTCGGCCTGGGCGACCGTTTCGCGCACCAGGCAAAAGCCCAGTTGCAGGCGTGCCTCATGGTGGCAGAACAAGGCGTTGACATCGTCCCGGTCTGGAACAAATCCAACCGCGAACACACCATCCACGGTTCCGAACCGGCCAAAACGCGCGCGGCGGCGGATGCAGCGGTCAGGGAATTGGGCTGGAAAAAAAATTATCACGTGGACGCCGACCATATCCGGCTGGGCACCGTGGACCGCTTCATTCCGTATTCGGATTTCTTCACGATTGATGTGGCCGATTACATCGGCAACCCCGCCGATGCCGGGAGCATCCAGGCGTTTGCCGACCGCCATCCGGAGCTGGCCGGCAAAATCGTCATTCCCCGGATTGACCGTCCGTTTGAAACCACGCGCGCCGGTATCGTGCGCATTGCTGAAAAATATCTTCTCGCGGCGCAGGAGGCGGGAAAAATTTACCGTCACATTGCCCGGGCCAAAGGCGAAGCCAGCTTCATCACCGAGGTTTCGCTGGACGAGACCGACAGCCCGCAGACGCCGCCGGAATTGCTCGTCATCCTCACCGCCCTCGCCGACGAAGCCATTCCGCTCCAGACCATCGCGCCGAAATTCACCGGGCGCTTTAACAAAGGCGTGGATTATGCCGGCGACCTCGACGAGTTTGAAAAGGAATTTAACGAAGACCTTGCCGTCGTTGCGTTTGCCGTCAAACAATACGGCCTGCCGGCCGCCCTCAAACTCAGCATCCATTCCGGCAGCGACAAGTTCTCGCTCTACGCCCCCATGCGCCGCGCGCTGAAAAAATTCGACGCCGGCCTGCACCTCAAAACGGCGGGCACAACGTGGCTCGAAGAAGTCATCGGCCTCGCCGAAGCCGGCGGTGCCGGCCTGGCGCTGGCGAAGGAAATTTATGCCGGCGCTTTGGATCACGTGAACGAGCTGTGCGCGCCTTACACAGCCGTCATTGACATTGACCGGAAGAAGCTGCCGACGAAGGAAACGGTCAACGGCTGGTCATCGGCCCGGTTTGTTTCGGCGCTCCGCCATGATCCGGGCTGCAAGGATTTCAATCCGAGTTTCCGGCAATTGCTCCACGTCAGCTATAAGATTGCCGTCAAGAAAGGCGGCCGTTATCTCAACGCCCTGAAACAATACAAGACCGTCATCGCCAAAAATGTCACCGAAAATCTATTCGAGCGGCACATGAAACCATTGCTGCTCGGCAAATGACCCGTGACCTTCCGCTGCCATACCAGGATTTTCCCGTTTTTCCTGACCGGTCTGTTCGCCATCGCGGCGTTCGGGGCGGAGCCGCCGCCGTGGGGCCAGGTGCCCGAAATCCTGGCGCGCATCCAGGCGCCGGTGTTCCCCGCGCACGATTTTGCCATCACGAATTTTGGCGCGGTCGCCGACGGCAAAACCGATTGCACCACGGCAATTGGCCGGGCCATTGCCACTTGCGCGGGAGCCGGCGGCGGGCGGGTCATTATTCCCGCCGGCAAATTCCTGACCGGCCCGGTTCATTTGCAGAGCAACGTCGAACTGCATCTCGACTCCGGGGCGACGCTGGAATTCAAGACTGACCCGAAGGCTTATTTGCCGGCGGTGCGCACGCGTTTTGAAGGCATGGAATGTTGGAATTATTCGCCGCTCATTTACGCCTACGGCCAGGAAAACATCGCCGTGACCTGCGAGGGCACGCTCGATGGCCAAGCCGACGAAACACACTGGTGGCCGTGGAAAGGCAGAGAAAGCCACGGCGCGGAAGCGCGACCCGCTGCCGGTGCGCGGCTCATCAAAATGGTCGCCAATGGCGCGCCGGTGGATCGACGGCGTTTTGGCCAAGGCGATGATTTGCGTCCGAGTTTCATCGAACCGAACCACTGCCGCAACGTTCTTATCGAAGGCGTGCACATCCGCCGCTCGCCGATGTGGGAAATCCATCCGGTGCTCTGCACGAACGTTACCGTGCGTGGCGTGGATATTTTTTCGCACGGCCCGAATAACGACGGATGCGACCCGGAAAGTTGCCGCGACGTGCTGATTGAAGATTGCCGGTTCGACACCGGCGACGACTGTATCGCCATCAAATCCGGCCGCAACAACGACGGTCGCCGCATCGGCGTGCCATCCGTGAATCTGCTCATTCGCAACTGCGCCATGAGAGACGGCCACGGCGGTGTGACCATCGGGAGCGAAATTTCCGGAAGCTGCAGCAACGTTTTTGTGGAGAATTGCGAAATGAGCAGCTCAAACCTTGCTTGTGCGCTGCGTCTCAAATCCAATGCCATGCGCGGCGGCGTCATCGAAAACATCTTCATGCGCAATGTCGCCGTGGGGCACGTGTCGGATTCCGTCCTGCAAATTGATTTTCTTTACGAAGAAGGCACCAACGGTCCTTGCCGTCCGGCCGCCCGCAATATCGTGATGGAAAACATCACCGTCAATCACACCCCGCGCGTGTTGAACGTCCATGGCTTTCCGGCCGCTGAAATCAGCGGGGTGCGGATTGTCAACTCGACCTTCAAACAAGTCGAAAAACCGGACGTGGTCGAAGACGCCGATGTGAAACTGTTGAACTGCTCCATCGGAAGGTAACGGGTCAATGGAATATAGCGCCGAGACTGTGGCCCGATTTATCGGCGCGCAGCGCCGACACTACACCTCCGGCATTGCGCGGCTGGCAATTTCATCGTAACAAGAGGCGACCATGAAAAGTCGAACCACCCTTCAGATACTTTCGTTTTTGTTCGTGACCGCTGTCTTTTCCGGAAAGCTGTCGGCGGCGCCGGTTGCCGGTGCCGTGCCCAAATTCAACAGCTTGTTTTATGAAACCGCTGCCGGGCGCACGATGCTGCCGGACGGGATGGTTGCCGAAGCGCAAAAAAACGGCCACTGCAAAACCCGGATGTCCGATGGCCGCGTTGTCAAAGTCTCCGTTGAGCGTGGAGGGAAAAATTTGGACCTCGAATTTTCCGCGAAGCCGGATGCCGATATCCTCAAGTGGGGCACCGCGTTGGATGCGGGCGCGGACGAATATTTCACCGGCTTGATGGAGCGCGTGGTGGACGGTCCGCAGCAGGATTCGTGGGCGACGAACATTATGGCGGCCATGAATTTGCGGGGCGAGACAGTGGACATGATTGTCAAACCCACGATGTCCGTTTATGCGCCGTTTTACCTTTCCTCGCGCGGTTATGCCGTGTTTGTCAAAGGCAACTGGCCGGGCCGGTTCGATTTTTGTGTGAGCGATCCGCAACGGGTGAAAATCGAGTTTGAAGGCCCCTCGCTGGCCTTGAAAATCTACACGGCCAAGACCCCCGCCGCTCTAGTCAAAGCGCACGCGCTCGATGCCGGGCCGCCTTTTCTGCCGCCGAAATGGATGTATGGCACCTGGCGCTGGCGCGATGAAATCACGCAACGCACGAATTATTACGACGGCACGCCCGTCACCGGCCCGTTCAACGCCGAGTTCATGGAGGACGTTTTGCTGATGAAGGCCTACGGCATTCCGCTCGGAATTTATTGGGTGGACCGCCCGTGGGGACCCGGAAAGCTCGGCTACGACGATTTTGAAATTGACATCCATCGGCTCCCGAATTTCAGGGCGTCGGTCGAATGGCTCAACGAACAAAATGTCCAGATGTTTTTGTGGATCGCGCCCTTCTTTCAGGGGCAGATGGCAACCAAGGCGCTCGCCGCAGACTGGACGCTGGCCAGCGCGGGGCAAGAACCCTGGGCCAACAATTATCCGCTCTGCGATTTCACAAACCCCGACGCAAAACATTACTGGCAGGACGGCGTCGCCCGGTTGCTGGAGATGGGCGTGGCGGGATTCAAAATGGACCGGAGCGAGGAAGATATTCCTGAAAGCGGGCCTTACAAGGTTTTTGACGGGCGCACGGTCCGTGAAAATCGAAACGCCTACCCGGTGATGTACGTGCAGGCGGCCTACGACGTTGCCAAAGAACACCGCGATGCTTTTGTGTGCATGCCGCGTGCGGCTTACACGGGCAGCTCGCGCTACGGCGTTTTTTGGGGCGGCGACATCGGCGGCACTCAGGAGGGTTTGCGCGCCGAAATCATCGCCGTGCAACGCGCGGCGGTGATGGGTTATCCGAACTGGGGTTCGGACACGTGCGGTTACAATCAGCAATCCATGGACACCGAAGTTTGCGGGCGCTGGCTCGAATTCAGTTGTTTCACCCCCATCATGGAAGTCGGCCCGACGCAAAACCGCGCCTTCTGGGATTTTCACGACCCGCCAGCCTATGACGCGGAACTGATCGCCCTCTGGCGTCTCTATGCCCGCCTGCACACGCGGCTGGCAGATTATAGTTTTGCGCTGGCCAAAATCGCGCACCAAACCGGAATGCCGATTGTGCGTCCCCTCTTTTTGGCGGCGCCGAATGCGCCCGCGGCCTGGTCGAACTGGTGGACGTATCTTTACGGCCCCGACATCCTCGTTTCACCGGTTTGGATAAAGGGACAGCGGACACAGGAGGTTTATCTGCCGGCAGGCGCAAAATGGCGCGACGCCTGGAACCCGGAAAAAATTTATGCCGGTGGCCAAACGATTCGCGTGAATTCGGAATTGACCCAACTGCCGATTTTTGTCCGCGTCGGCTCGAAAGTTGAACTGGGTGATTTGAACCGGGAATGGAGGGACGCCCTCGCCGCCGCCAACACGCGGCCGGATTTGAAATCGCTCGACGCCGGCGTACGCGAGTGGTTTGACCGTTTCCAATCGTCGCATTGAAGTAATTATGCGCTTTACCCGCCGGAATTTCATTAAAGCCGCCAGCGCGACCGGTTTGACGCTGGCAACTGCTCCGACGTCCGCCTTGGGAAATCTCTTCAGTGACATTAACCGCCAGGCACTGGTGCGGCGCCACAACCCGGTGGTAAAACAATTTGACCCGTTTTCCGCGCTCACCGTGGGCAACGGCGAGTTCGCTTTCACCGCGGACGTAACCGGGCTGCAGACGTTCACCACCGAGTGCGCAGAAACATTTCCACTTTGCACCACAGCGCATTGGAGCTGGCACACAACACCCGCGCCCGGGGGAATTCGCCGCGAAGATTTTCGCTACCGCGACTACGACACCCACGGACGCAAAGTCGGTTACGCGACCGAGCGGAAGGGGCAGGAACAACTCTTTGACTGGCTGCGCGAAAATCCGCATCGGCTGCATCTCGGGCGGATCGGGTTTGAACTGAAAAAAGGTGATGGCCGGCTGGCGACGCCGGACGACCTGAAGAACTGCGAACAGATTTTGGATTTGTGGAGCGGCACGCTCGAAAGCCGGTTTGAATTTGAAGGTCAGCCGGTCTGCATCAAAACCTGCTGCCATGCGGATTTGGATCTGGTCGCGGCGCGAATTGAATCACCGCTGCTCGGCACGACGGAAAATTTACAGGTGCTGCTGGCGTTCCCTTATGCCTCGCCGGGAATGAGCATGGCCGATTGGAACGCGACAGCGCGGCACACAACGGCCTTTTCGCTGGCGGGAGAAAACCGCGTGGAGTTCACCCGCAAGCTGGACGAGACGGGATATCATGCCGCGCTTCAATGGAGCGGCGCGGAATTTTCACAGCGCGCCGCGCATGAATTCGTGCTGGGTGGAACCTCCGGAAACGCATTGGAATTTGTTTGCCTTTTTTCGGCAAGGGCATTCTCTGGAACTTTGCCGTCGTTTGCCCAGGCCAAATCTTCCTGCGAACGCGCCTGGAAACGCTTCTGGCACAACGGCGGCGCGGTTGACTTGAGCGGCAGCACCGACCCGCGCGCGCCGGAATTGGAGCGGCGCGTCGTGCTTTCGCATTATAACACCGCGGTTCATTGCGCCGGCTCGTTGCCGTCGGCGGAAACCGGGCTGCTGTTCAATTCGTGGTATGGGAAGTTTCATCTGGAAATGCACTGGTGGCACAGCGTCCATTTCACGGCGTGGAACCGCTTTTCGCGCTTCGAAAAAAGCCTCGCGATTTATGAGCGCATTTTACCCCTCGCGCGCGACACGGCGCGACGACAGGGTTATCGCGGCGCGCGCTGGCCGAAAATGATCGGCCCGAATGGCCACGATTCGCCGTCGTCCATCGGCCCTCTCCTGATCTGGCAGCAGCCACATCCGATTTATTACGCGGAACTTTGTTATCGGGAAAGGCCATCGAAAAAGACATTGGAACGCTGGTGCGAGATTGTTTTTGACACGGCGGAATTCATGACCTCATTTGCCGTGCTGGTCAAAGCGCGAAACCAA
>Ga0187858_10005929_pt1 | contig 11049 bp, 12 predicted proteins | sample June2016WEW_8_15_FD_133015 | JGI IMG/M metagenome (GOLD analysis project Ga0187858, IMG submission 133015) | Peatland microbial communities from SPRUCE experiment site at the Marcell Experimental Forest, Minnesota, USA - June2016WEW_8_150 | ecosystem: Environmental > Terrestrial > Soil >...
GTCGCGGTATAAATCGGGGAAAAAGTTCAGGAGCCAAAATACAGGAGACAAGGGGAGACAAGGGGAGATAAGGCGAGACAAGACTGACGAAGAACGGAGACGACCGCAGCCTCATGTTTCTAATATATTGCACAGCAACCACTTATCTCCATATCCGGCTCGGCGCGGCGACTTCCACGTTAAGTTCTTCGAGCGCAACAGGTTCAGCATTCAATGCGGCAAGTGCCTTTCAATTTGCGCGGTCAGAAGTCAGCAGACAGGAGCCAGGAGTCAGGAGTCAGGAGTCGGTGCAAGGGAACTTTTTGTCTTGATCGGAAGTTTTTATGGGGGACGCACGGACCATCAGCTTCCGCACAAATTGAAGCAACTGAAAGATGGAATTAACAGTTTACGGAGTTGACCCCGGCGACTGAAGGCGGCGGACGGAGAGCTTGGAAAGACCCGATTGGCGACCCCGCCAAATTCATGCCTATGGGGGCATCGGCTCCTGATTGATAACGGCAAGCAGTTGCTCGGTGTCAACCGGTTTTTCCAGGAACGCAGTCGCGCCCAGCCGATAGGCTTCCGCTCTTGCCTCGGGGCTCCCAAAGGCGGTAACGATGATCACAGGCACACTGGGATAGGTGGTCTTGACAGCTTGCAAAACGCCCATTCCGTTGAGATTAGGCATCCGCAGGTCGGTGATGATCAGGTCGAAGTGCCGCTCAGCGGTGTTCACGAACTCCACCGCCGTTTTGGGACACGACGCAGTGGCCACCAGACAGCCTTCACCGCTCAGCACCTTGGTGAGCGCCCGCAACATTCCGACATCGTCGTCGATTACCAAGACGGACTTGTTACTGATCTTACCCATAAACCGTCCGCGCTCGCTCTCTTCGCATCTCCGTCGAGAAAGCCTTGCCATAAGCTTGCCGAGTGTTCTTCATCCGACCTCCGCGACGCTATTGAACCCGCCCAAGTGATCCGGCAGACGCCCGACGGCGTGCGGGTCGGGGGTCGGCACATCGTCCACGAGAAAGTGATATTCGTAATGTCCGCGCTTCAGTTCAACCGAACACTCCCAATACCCATCCAGCGTTCTTTTCATCTCATAGTTCTTGAATCCGTCGGCGGCGAACTTGACGACGAGCCAAACCAGCTTGGCTTCTGGCGCGTGGTATTGGAACCTGACGGGTTTTACCAGTGGCAATACCGCTCGCCGCGCGACGATATGATTGTCGAACACGTACATGTCTCTCATGCCATCCCTTCCATCATTATGGCGAACAACCGCCATATGTATTCGCACAGGCAATGCCAATCGCGCCAAGCTCGACGTAACTGGTTGAGGTACAAATGAAACAAATGCTGCCGCCGGAAAATGGATTCTTGTTGCTGAGCCAGTCTGGCAGCTTCGCGACTGGTGTCCTGTGCCACCACGGCAGAATGCGGAGGAGCTTCGGAACCGATTGTGAACAACGACATGGCCAGTCAAGAAGGCGTTGGCGCGAGTATGCGATCGACCGTGGAAAGCAGCCGCTGCGTGTCTACTGGCTTTTCCAGGAACGCAGTTGCGCCCAGTTGATAGGATTCCGTCTTCGCCTCGGGACTCCCAAAGCCCGTGATGACGATCACCGGCACATCGGGATTGGTGGGCAAATATCTGCGGGACAATCGTATCCCCCGTTCCCATCACCTTTTCGCGTCCTCCAGTGGAACGAGGTTGTGCCATAGCGGCAGTGCGCATACTGCCAGCTCGGCAGCCCCTACCTCTCTGAATCGGAGAAATGGCGGTACATTGTCCGAGCTGGAATGCCGAGGATCCGGGCAGCTTTCAGCTTATTGCCGCCACAAAATCGAATCGTGGCTTCCACCAACCGCTTAGTGGCGTCGTCAACAGTCGTGCCGATTGGGATGGAAATAACCGGCCCGTCCGGTCTGCTCGATGCCGTATCAGCCATGCCACCGGCGGGTGGAGCGAAAGAGAACTGGGTGATCGTATCGCCGGACGCCAATGCCACGGCGCGCTGGATGACGTGTTCGAGTTCGCGGACGTTGCCCGGCCACGAATGCCCGCGGAGTTGATCGAGCGCGGCCGGCGCAATCGAATGCACCTCCTTGCCCATCTCTGAGGCCGAGTTCCTTAGAAAATGTTCCGCCAGCAGCAGAATGTCCTCGCCGCGTTCGCGCAGCGGTGGGAGCGAAATCTCGATGGTGTTGATCCGGTAGTAAAGGTCGGACCGGAACTTGCCGGCGGCGATCGCCTTCGAGATGTCGGTGTGTGTGGCGCTCAACAATCGCACGTCGGCATGGAGTTCCTTGCCGCTGCCCAGCCGCTGGAAACTGCCGTCCTGCAGCACGCGGAGCAGCTTGGCTTGCAGTTGGGGGCTCATCTCCGCGATCTCGTCCAGCAACAACGTCCCGCCATTGGCCAGCTCGAATTTGCCCGGCTTGGCGGCGGTTGCGCCCGTGAACGCTCCGCGTTCGTGTCCGAACAATTCGCTTTCCAAGAGGGTGTCGGGGATCGCGGCGCAACTGATTTTCCGCAGCGGTTTGTCGTGCCGGTCGCTGAGAAGATGAATTGCGTCGGCGACGATTTCCTTGCCGGTGCCGCTCTCGCCGGTGATCAGCACGCCGACGTTGGTCGGCGCAATCTGGCGGATGATCTGTTTGACAGCCGCCAGAGTGGGGCTGTCACCGATCAGTCCAACGATCCCCCGTTGCCGCTGGAGTTGACGGCGCAGATGAACGTTCTCGACGGCCAGCCGCTGTTTGGCCATTGCGTTGGCGACGGTTTTCAACAGTGCCACGCCGTCCAGCGGCTTTTCGAGGAAATCGTAGGCTCCGAGTTTCATCGCCTCGACTGCTTTCTCAACATTGCCGTGTCCCGTGATCATCACGACTTCCACTTCCGGGCGGCGCTCCCGAATCTGCCTCAACAACGTGTTTCCATCGACATCGGGCAGAATTAGATCGGAAATCGCCAGAGCCAGGCCGGGCTCCTGTAACGACTCCAACGCTTCGCCCCCCGAGCTTGCGTGGGCCACCCGGTAGCCTTCCGCGGAGAGCACTTTCCCCGCAGCATTGCGCAAATGCTCGTCATCGTCGACGAGCAGAATGTTCGGTCGGGTCGGCATTCAGCTTCCCTCTTTAAGCGGCAGGAAGATGGTGAACGTGCTTCCTTTGCCGACGGCACTGGAGCACTCAACATGGCCGCCATGTTCGGTTACGATTTGCTGCACCAGTGTCAACCCCAAACCCGTACCTTTGGCTTTGGTGCTGAGAAACGGCTTGAAGATCTGTTGCACCTGCTGCTCGGTCATTCCCGTGCCGGTGTCCTTAACCTGTAAGAGCATCTGATCACCGTCACGCCGGGTGCTAACGGTAATGACTCCGCCACCCGGCATCGCTTCCAGGCCGTTGCGGATCAGGTTCAGCACCGCTTGCCACAACTGGTCGGCATCAACGTTGACAGACCCCAGTGACGGGTCGAACTCTGTTCGTCGATCCACTTTGGCCTCGTCAAACACGGCTTGCATGAAGGCCAGCTTCTGATCGAGAAGCTCGTTTATCCGCAGGGGCTTTCGCTTCAAATCCCGGAGCCGCGCGAACTGCAGGTAGTCTTCGATTACCTGTTGGATGCGATGAACCTCTTCACGGATGTCGTTGACGAGCACACGGCCCTCCTCCGGCGAGTGCCGGGCCAATTCAGCCAATCGATCAATCTCCTTGCGAATCAGGTCGAGATTCAGAGTGATCGAGCCCAGAGGGTTGCGGACCTCATGCGCGACTTCTGCCGCCATCGTGCCCACGGTGGCCAGGCGTTCGGCTTGGAGCCTGGCGGCTTCGGCGCGCTTGCGCTCGGCGATCTCCGCCTTTAGCGCCATGGTCCGCTGTTGGACAGTCTCCTCCAAATAGATGTGCGCGGTTTGAAAAGCCGACAACAGGTACACAACGACAATAGAGAGGACGAACAGCATCAGGCTGTTCCAATATACTATCGCGGGGTGCCTCGGTTGGTAGCCACTGATCCGGTGCGCGATCAGCCATGCGACCGCAGCGACCACGGCCACGAACACGCCTGTCTTGCGTCCCCCGGTCCAGCAGGCCCAGCTAATCGGCACCAAATAGAACGCCGTGATGTGAATTTCCCCCCCGATGCGGTAATCCACCGCACCGATCACCACCGTCAGCACCACGGCCAAAACCATGACGCCGGGCTTTGGCAATGACAACGGACGCTGGATCAGACTCCTCATCGTCGTCATCTCTCTTTATTGGATTCTAATCGCTGCGGTGCCGCCACCCATTTCACGGGTGTGGTCGCGGTGTGTCCCAACAACGCAATCGACCGCACGACTTCCTGTGTTTCCAACATCACGCGACAGAGCCAGCGCTGGGAATGGCAATCCTTCATGACGGTAATCGTAATCGCCGATGATTGGCGCATTCACATCGTGGGCCCTGTAAGCCAAAGGCGCAGCCAAACCACAAAGTGGAGTCTGTAGGAAGACCTGTGACACAAGCCTTCATGGTAGGCAACTTGCCACAGCCCGGCATTAGCGTAAAGTTTCTGAAGGAATTTTAATTCGGCATTCAGACAAAGGGTCTGCTAACGCACGTTGTCACGGTACGTTATGGAGATTAGCGAAAGATTTCTGCGAGGAAGCTGTAAGTGCATCGTTCAATCTTCTCCGAGTCTAGTTCGGAAATTTCCATTTCCTCCAGTTGAAGTTTCGCATCGCGCAGATTTTCGGTGAAAATGACCACACGGAAAGACCGTTTTTTCAGACAAATCTCCAATTTCGGGCTGGGTTGGCGCAGCCGGCGATTCTGCACGCCGGGTTTTTCGGCAATGACCATGTCGACGCTGAGGACGAATGGGCGCTCCTCCGTGTATTCATGCCGATGGATTTCAACCGCACAACTTTGCTTCAACAATTCCGCCGCTTTGTTGAACGTGGGAATGATGAATGACTCGGCGATTTGACCAAATCTCGCAGCCGCTCGTTTCTGCATCTGGTCCGACTGTTGCCTGGCGGCAACCGTCTGTTCCCGTCGCTTGCCGTAGGCAGTGACGGCACCTTTGACTAGTTCCTCAAATTGCACGCTCATGTCGTAAACAATTCCCTCCCGAATCAAGTACGCCCACACGGCTGTCGGTGCTTCGCCTAGTCAGTGTTGTCCCTTCAGACTCTCAGAGCGGCGGAGCAAAGTGTTTAGTGATGCCCGCTTGCCGTGTTAATCATGTAGTCGATGATCTTTTCACTCACGCCAGACTTCTTCAGGTCGATGATCTCGGCTGTCGTCAAGTGATATACGGCCTGCGAATTGCGAATTTGGCTGAGAACGACCTGGTCACTGAGCCCCTCCTTTACCAATGCTTTTACATCCGCCAAGCTAAGCGTTCGAAGCGTTTGGCCGGTATAGCCGTACTGGGTTGCGCTGCGATCGGCAACAATCGTTGAAGATGGGGGGTCGACATCCGGTATCGCCGCTTGTGGATAACCGTACGCGGTCGACGGGTAGTTGTAGTAATTGTAGTAGGGATAGTCGTAGCCATAGTACGGGTAGTCATAGCCGTAGTAATAAGGCCAACCATATGCGTAGCACGGATAGCCGCCCCAGCCCCAACCCCAGCCGCCCCAGCCCCAGCCACCGTACCCATAACGTCCGTATCCGCCACGGTACCCACCGTAATAGCCACGACCACCGAACCCTCCGCGTCCGCCAAATCCGCCGTGTCCGCCGCCGCCGAATCCGCCATGCCCGCCACCAAAACCTCCTCCACCATGTCCACCTCCGCCCCCGCCGCCGCGGGCGAGCGATGTTGTGGACCCCAAAACACCGAGGCCGATGGCGATCACGGCCACTCCGAAAATTTTAGCTGCTTGTTTCATGGCTCACTCCTTTCTGTTGTCAAACCATCAGGCCGCCCACCGCTTGGTCGGGTATTGGCTTGCGGTTCGGGTTGCCGGGCGCCCTGGATGGCTTCCTCCAGGACTGACGTGGCGCCGTTGCCATATCCCGAGACGAATCCTCGACGAAAATCCTGGCGTCCATTGAGCGGTGCATTCATGACGCATGTGCGCATATATTCGATCAGCCAATTCTGGGAAACGGCCTTCAACCGCAATGCCTTGCCGGAGTCGTAGCCGAGCACCAGGTAGTCGCGGCCACTGTTATATGGCGGATAGTCCTGTGCAGAAGGATCTAAATAGCATGTAGGCGGGTTGTCCTCATAGTAATACGAGGGCTGACGACAGTCGTAGTCATCGCGATCATAAGAAGGCGGCCCACTACCCTGCCCACCGCCACCACCGAAGGCGAACAAGGTCGTGGACCCCAAAACACTGAGGCCGGTGGCGATCACGGCCACACCGAAAACTTTACCTGCTTGCTTCATGGGGCACTCCTTTCTGTTGTCAATCCCCACGCTTTACGTTTCCTGGCCCTCCTTTGATTTGTTCTGACGAGATCGGTATCCTCATTTCCTTCCACCTCAATTACATGTTAATGCTGTGACACTGTATTCGCACAGCCGATGCCAACCCCGACCGGCTTGGTGTAACCGGTTGTAAGACAATCAGAAAGCGAAATACCACCGATAAACCGGCCCTCGTTGCCAAGCCAGTCTGGCAGTTTCACGCGCGGTGGTGTGTGCCACCGTGGCAGAACGCGGAGGGAGCTTCGGAACCGAGTGTGAACAACTGCGCTTTACTCAAGAAGAGGGAGACGTTGGCGGTTTCGGTACGGAGGTGAAGCGAGGAAGCGACTACGCTGTTTGCCAGTGAAGAGTGCCAGTAGTGCCAGCTTGCCAAATTCCTCGGCACCTTGACTTGAAGTATGCCGGGAACCGGGCGACCCTTATAACTGTGCGACAAGAAAAAAGCCGCGCAGGAAGGTCAGCGGATGAAACGTCGAGCAATTTGCCTTGTGATCGGGCTTGGTATTGGTGCGATCGCCATGTCGTGTGCGGAAACCACGATGGTAAACAAGCCAGCGGACGTCGGTGTCATGGCGTCGGAGAACGGGAACCCGGAACCGGCGAGTTTGGAGTTTGATGGGACGATCGAGAAGATCGATGCCGACAACGGAGCGATTACCGTACAACACTGGCCATTGTCGAAGACATTCCGGGTTCATGCGGAATGCGAGATCGAAGGTTCTCCGAATGGGAACGCCGCGCTCGTGCAATTGAAGGTTAATGACCCGGTGTCGGTCGCGTATTCGGAAGTCGGCAACGATCTTGTCGCCACCCGCATCCGTCGTCGCGGGAAGGCCTACAACCAGGAGCACCGGGAGCAGATGGAACGTCTCCACGACATGTTGTACCCCAGCCCGAACCAGTAGCGTCCGTCGGCGCGATCGAAGATGGGCAGATAGTGGCTCTCAGTGATTCATGGAACCTGCGCCACCAACCGCCGTCGCGAGTGAGCCGTCCGGGCCGACGGGCAGCGTTGCGCCCGGCCTGACCGCAGCCGAAGCCCGCGCGCGTCTCGCGCAATTCGGCCCCAACGCCGTGCGGGAGGAAAAGCCCCATTTATTCCGCCAATTCCTGCGCCGGTTTTGGACGCCGATTCCGTGGCTGCTGGAAGCGACCATCCTCATCCAGCTCTTTCTTGGCGAAAAGGTTGAGGCGAGCGTCATCGCGGGGCTATTGGTGTTGAATGCGGTGCTGGGCCTTCTGCAGGAGGGTCGTGCTCAAAGGGCGCTGGTGCTCCTGCGGCAACAACTCCACGTCGAGGCTCGCGTCCGTCGCGATGGTCAGTGGAACACCGTCAATGCAGAGGAGGTGGTGCCCGACGACCTGGTTCATCTGCGCCAGGGCGGCATCATACCCGCCGACGTGCGCGTGGACGACGGCTCGCTGCTGGTGGACCAGTCGGCGCTCACCGGCGAATCCGCCGCCGTCCAAATCCCGGCGGGCAAAACCGCTTATGCTGGCGCGTTGGTGCGGGGCGGTGAAGCCACGGGCGTCGTCACAGCGACCGGCCCGCACACCTTCTTCGGCAAAACGGCGGAATTGGTGCGCACCGCCCATGCGGCCAATCGGCAGGAGCACGAGATCGTCCGTGTTGTGCGCGACCTGTTTGTGCTGAACGCGGGCCTGATGGTCATCATCTTCGGCGTCGCGCATGTCCGGGGCCTGACGTTGGCGTACACGCTGCCGCTGGTGCTGACGATCCTGCTGGCATCCATTCCGGTTGCGTTGCCGGCGACATTCACGCTCGCCGCCGCGCTCGGCTCGCTGGAGTTGTCGAAGTTCGGCGTATTGGTGACGCGCCTGAGCGCGCTCCACGACATCGCTTCGATGACTGTGTTGTGCACCGACAAAACCGGCACGCTCACCCGCAACGAGGCGACGGTTACCACGCTCCGTCCCGCGGACGGCTTCAGCGAGGAGCAGTTGCTCCGCGCTGCGTGGCTTGCCAGCGATCCGTCGGGGCAGGATCCCGTGGACGGGGCGATGGTGCGCGCGGCGGAGGCCCGGGGTCTGGCGGGCAACGGCTCGACGCGCCTTGAGTTCAAACCGTTTGATCCCGCGACGAAGCGCGCCGAAGCCGCGTATCGCGAGGCGGCCGGTGTGCGCCGTTACACGAAGGGCGCCCCTGCTGTCATCGCCGAACTCTGCGGTGTGCCGGAATCCGCATGGCTGCCGCGAGAACAAGAACTCGCCGCGCGCGGCCAGCGCGTGCTGGGTGTGGCGACCGGCGAAGACGGCGAGCTGCGGTTTGCCGGTTTGATCAGCCTCGAAGACGCGGTGCGCGATGATTCCCGCGCGGTTGTCCAGGCGATCCATGATGCCGGCGTCCGCGTGGTAATGGTGACAGGCGACAACGCGTTGACCGCGCTCGCCGTCGCCGCTCAGGTGGGCATTCCACCGCAAGTGTGTCCGCCCGCCGACCTGCATGGCGACCTTGGCGATGGCACGCTGGAAAACGGCGTGTTCGCCGGTGTGTTTCCCGAAGACAAATTCAAGCTGGTCCGCGCTTTCCAGCGACAGGGCGCGGTGGTGGGGATGAGCGGCGACGGGGTGAATGACGCGCCCGCATTACGCCAGGCGGAGGCGGGAGTGGCCGTGGCCAATGCCACCGACGTGGCCAAGGCCGCCGCCGCCATCGTGCTGACCCGTCCCGGGCTGGCCGACGTGGTGCCGGCCATCGAGGAGAGCCGGCGGGTGTTCCAGCGCATCATTGCCTACACCCTCAACATGCTGGCCAAGAAAATCGAGATGATGCTCCTGCTCGTCATCGGTTTCCTGCTGACCGGCCACAGGCCGCTGACACCGCTGCTGATGGTGTTGATCATCTTCCTCAACGACTTCCTCACGATGTCCCTCACCACCGATCACATGAGCGTGTCGACGCAGCCCAATCAATGGCGAACCCGCGCCGTCGTGACCGCCAGTACGGTGATCGCCTTCTGCAAACTGATCTTCAGCCTGGGGGTGTTTCTGCTGGCAGACTACCTACTGGGCCTGGATCCGGCCCACCTGCAAACGCTGACCTTCGCGACGCTGATTCTGACTTCCCAGGCGGGCGTGTATTTATTGCGTGAGCGCCAGCACTGCTGGAGTTCGCCGCCCAGCCGGGAAATGCTCGGGAGCACGCTCTTTGGTTTGGGCGTGACGGCGGCGATCGCACTATCCGGCTGGCACGTGCCCGCCGTTCGCCCAGCACTGTTGGCCAGCGTTGCCATCGCCGCAGTGCTGTATTTCCTGGCGCTCGATTGGTTCAAGGTCTGGCTGTTCACTCGTCTGCGCCTGCGCTGACCCGGCCCGTCAGCCGGTTAAGATCTCAATGAATCTGATCGAGGTCGGAAAAGGCAGGCCATGCACGCCCTTGAACTTTTTTATTTCATGGAGAGTGTCAGGCAGATCGCAAATAGAAGTGCGAAAAGGAGAACGAAAATCACCAGCGCCCATGAGTCTTTACGAAACCATTTCCGTTTGGGAGGGATTACGCTTGGTACAACATTTGTTATCTTCATCGCCGTCCTCGACCGTCGGCATGGTTGACTTGGCGCTGATTGAATTCACTGTGGGGAAACGGATTTGGTCGAGAAGCTGCAGGCGCGAGCACGCGGTCGACCGTGGCGAGCAGCCGCCGGGTGTCCACTGGCTTTTCCAAAAACGCGCTCGCACCCAACCGACTGGCTTCGGTTCTTACCTTGGGGCTCCCAAAGGCCGTTATAATGATCACCGGCACTTCAGGATAGACCTGCTTAATGCCGTGCAGGAGGCTCATTCCGTCGATAACTGACATCCGCAGATCAGTGATGATTAAGTCGAAGCACTGTTGACCGTTGCCCAGTAACTTCACTGCCGCCTCGGCGTTGGGCGCGCTGGCAACCATGCAACCTTCGCTGTTTAGCACCTTGGTGAGCGCTCGTAACATCCCCACGTCGTCGTCAATGACCAAAACTGACTTGTCGCCAAACGTTGCCATGCTCGCTTGTCTTAGCACGGCCAATGCCACAGTCATCAACCGTGGCGCAAGCATCTACCAGCCAATCGCATCCAACATTCCGCAACAATTTTCTTCCACATCGGTCGATGTGTAGTGCGCCACCCCGGCAGCTTGCCCACTGCCAGCTTGGCGGAAACGCAGCCGATGAGGACCGCTTCCGCGGGGCGCCGGGGCTACGGTAGCCAACGGCAACTTGCTCCAGGTAGTTCGCCCCGGCCAGCGTCTTCCCGCGCGCACGTGAACAGGCCAGCGTGACTGGCGGCTACTTTGGTGTCGGTGAGCCGTTCGACGATTCGGGTGTAGCCGGCATGGTTTTCGGCGGCTGTGCCGCAATTGGACGTCGGGCTTCTTCGAGGGCGTTTTTCAACATGGCCTTGCCTCCCGCCCCATAGCCGGCGATGAAGCCGTGGCGAAACTCATGGCGCATGCCCGCCGGCGCGTTGACGATGTACGCGCGCAGGTAATCGACCAACCAGGCTTGCGAGACGAGATTTGCCCGCAGGGCCTTGCCAGAATCATGGCCCAGTTGCTGATAATCACGAGTGTCGACACCAGGATAGGTGGACCCTTGAGGGCCGTAACCCTGAGCGCTGTCGTA
>Ga0187858_10005934_pt1 | contig 11041 bp, 9 predicted proteins | sample June2016WEW_8_15_FD_133015 | JGI IMG/M metagenome (GOLD analysis project Ga0187858, IMG submission 133015) | Peatland microbial communities from SPRUCE experiment site at the Marcell Experimental Forest, Minnesota, USA - June2016WEW_8_150 | ecosystem: Environmental > Terrestrial > Soil >...
AGGAAGGGCACGGAGTTGCGTCGCTTCGGCGATTTCATCCAGCCCGAGTTCGTGGAGTCCATCATTGGACAGCACCCCGATGTAAGCGAAGCCTGCGTTTATGGTATACCGGCCGCTTCCGGCGCCCCGGGTGAAAGCGACCTGGTGGCAGCAGTCGCTTCTTTTGAAGGGAAAGTTATCGATCCCGCCTCCGTCTACCAGAAATGCAAAAACGATCTGCAGGGAAATTTTATCCCTTCGTACCTGCACGTGGTAAAGGAGATACCGAAGACAATCACCGAAAAGGCGCTGACACGGGTTTTGAAGGAGATGTTCGATAAAAAGGAAGGCGACATTTACAAATACGATGATTTCAGATAGCCGCAATATCACGCGCCAATGAAATTGCGGACGCAATGAACCAATGAAGCTTTACGATTATAAAAGGAGGAAACCATGGCTTATAGAGATCTAAATCTGGACTTAACAGACGAGCATATTGCCCTGAAAGAATCCGTACACAAGTTTTCCGTCGAGGTGTTGCGGCCGGCGTCCATCGAGCTTGACAAATTATCGCCGGAGGAAGTGATAAAAAAAGATTCTCTTTACTGGAAGTGCATGAAACAGATGTATAAGAACAAATACCATACCGCACTGATTTCCGATGCGTACGGTGGCATGGGTCTCGATCCCCTGTCCGTGCATATCTTTTTTGAAGAACTGGCCTATGGAAGCGCCGGTTTCACCGTTTCTCTGGGAGTCAGCATTTTTGCGGCCTTTTACGCCTGCATGGTGCCCAATGATCATCTGATAGATAAATTCATCACCCCCTTTGTGGAATGCGAAGACGCCAGCATCATGAGCTGCTGGGCGATTACCGAACCGGAACACGGTTCCGATATCCTCATGCCGGGCACGCCTTTCTTCCATGATCCCAAGATCACCCAGCAGGTCAAAGCCAAAAAGAAAAACGGCGACTGGATCATCAACGGACAGAAAGCGGCCTGGGTCTCCAATGGTCCCATTGCTACCAATGCCGCCCTCTTCGTCAACATAGACAGCGCCCAGGGCATGAACGGCGGCGGTATCTGCCTCATAGACCTGACACAGCCGGGGGTTTCCAGAGGAAAGCCCCTGGACAAGATGGGGCAGAGAGAACTTCCCCAGGGAGAGATATTCTTCGATGACGCCATCTGTCCCGGCGAAGACAGGATTATAGATCCCGAAAGCTACGAGATGATGACGGACATCACGCTGGCAACGGCCAATGCCTGCATGGGCGCCTTTTTCACCGGCGTCGCCCAGGCCGCCTACGATTTGGCCGTTCAGTACTGCAAAGAAAGGGTACAGGGCGGTAAAATCATCTCCAATCACCAGTGGGTGCAAAAGAAGATCTTCGACATGTTTTCGAAGGTTCAAGCTGCCAGACAATTATCAAGGGCGGCGATGATTTACAATATGAACACCACTCCGCCCGCCGTTCCTTACTCTGTCGCCGCAAAGGTTTTCTGCACCAATGCCGCTTTTGAGGTAGCTAACGACGCCGTGCAGTTATTCGGCGGCAACGGCGTCAGCAAGGAATATCCGATCGAAAAACTCTTCCGCGATGCCAGGGCCTCCATGATCGAGGATGGCTCCAACGATTCTCTGGCCATAGGAATCGGCACTGCCCTGCTCAAGGAGGAATATGCTAATGGATAATGTGTATATCATCGGCGTAGGGATGATAAGGTTCAATAAGTATCCGGACAGAACCGTCAGGGATATGGCGCACGAGGCCGTTGATCTGGTTTTGAAGGATGCGCAAATTCAGAAGGAAGATATTCAGTCCGCCTTCTTCGCCAATACCTTCTGGGGCATGTTTTCCAATCAGCATTCCATCCGGGGTGAAGTAGTCTTAAGGAGTTACGGCATTGGCAGTATTCCAATAACAAATGTGGAAAACGCCTGCGCCGGCGGCTCCACGGCGCTCCATATGGCCTACACGGGAATCCGCGCCGGTATGTATGACGTCGCCCTGGCGTTGGGTTCGGAAAAGATCACCCATCCCAACAAGGCATTATCTCTGGGTGCCTACGCCACCTGTATGGACGTGGATAATTTTGAAAATCAACTTAAGATGTTTGAAGAAGTCAGCAAAAAGATAAAGGTGTCTATCCCAGCGGGACAGACACCACCCGGAGAAGGCAGAAGCGTTTTCATGGACGCCTATGCCATGGGCGCCCGCTGGCACATGGACCGTTTCGGCTCTAATCAACATCAGTTAGCCGTCATCTGCTCCAAGAATCACTGGCATGCATCACTTAATCCCCATGCCCAGTACCAGCAGTTGATGTCGGTGGAAGAAGTCTTGGCCGACAAACCGGTGGCCTATCCATTAACCAGGGCAATGTGCGCTCCCGTTGGCGATGGCGCTGCGGCGGTGATCGTTTGCTCAGAAAGCTACCTGAAAAAACTGAAGAACAAAAGACCGGTAAAGATCCTGGCATCCATTCTGGGAACAGGCAGCGACCGCGACATCGACGCCCCCGACATTGGAGAACGTCTCGCTCACAAAGCTTACAATATAGCGGGACTGGGACCGGACGATATAGATCTTGCGGAACTCCACGACGCCACGGCCTGGGGTGAGCTTCACCAGACAGAGTCAATGGGCTTCTGTCCCATGGGCGAGGGTGGCCCCTTTGCTGAATCGGGCGCCACTAAACTGGGCGGCAAGAAACCAATCAACACCAGCGGCGGTCTGGAATGCAAGGGACATCCCATCGGTGCTTCAGGTATATCGCAGATACAGGAGATCGTGACCCAACTTCGCGACGAGGCTGGGAAAAGACAAGTTGAAGGAGCAAGGATAGGTTTGGCGGAAAACGGCGGCGGAAACATCGGCGTCGAAGAAGCGGCTATGTGCATCCACATCCTGGAAAAGGGGTAAAAATTTTGGCTAAAGGAAAGAGGTAGATATGCTGATACTAAAAGGTAAAAATGTCCTGATTACCGGCTCCGCCTCCGGCATCGGAAAGGCTCTCGCAGAGTGCTTTGCCCGTGAAGGATCCAATCTTTTTCTCGGGTGCCATCCCCGTGAAGAGGATCAGCTCCGTCATTGGGCTGACTACCTGGAACATCAATATCATAGCAAAACAAAGAAATTTCCCGTTGATCTAGCTCTGGATTCAGGACCGGAGTTACTTTATGAACAGGTCGTACAAATCGGCGAAGGCATCGACATCCTTGTCAATAACGCTGGGGTCATGCTTTACGGAAGCTTTGCCGAACTGCCTCTGGACGGGCAGATCAAGATGATTTCGGTTAATGTCATTGCCTACGTAAAACTTATGAGGTTATTTTTACCTGATTTAATGAAAAGAAAATCCGGAAGAGTCCTTAACGTCGTTTCCGCTTCGGCCTTTCAGCCCAGTGCACACCATGCCATTTACGGTGCCACCAAGGCATTCGTGCAAAGCCTCAGTGAGGCGGTAGGCCAAGAGATCAAATTATCCGGTACTAAAATCTGCACCCTTAACCCCTCCTATACGGATACGCCGCTGCTTCGCGGGAAAGGATTTCCCAAAAAACTTTGGTGGTTTTTTATTAGCGGCCTCAGTTCCCCGGAAGATATCGCCCGCAAGGGAGTAAATGCTCTCAAAAAGGGAAAACTAATCTACATTCCTGGCATTCAAAACTGGTTTGCCCATGCTGTTTTGACCAGAGTAATGCCACGTCGCCTGATGGGTTACATATCTTATTGGGTTTTGAAAGAAAAAAGGAAATAAAAAGCGTCAAAAGCTACGACTAAGTGAATTGGGAGTGCTCCGTTAAGTATAGATCAGATGGTGCCATTCCGGACATGTTTGTGAAAGGGAAACTTCATGGATAGGGAATGCGATTTAAGCTTGTGTTGCTGAAGGAAACTAATGCGCTGGAATAACTAGTAATCAATGATAGGAGTGAAGCATATGCGCAATGTTTGTATTACAGGAGCAAGTGGTTATATCGGCAGCAAAATAGCACTGTTCCTGTCTCAAAAGGATGAGATTGAAAATATCGTTGGCCTTGACATCAAACCTCCGAAAAAATCCATTCCCAAATTCCGCTTTTACAAACGCGATGTACGTGACAATATAGACGATATACTCACGGACAATAGTATAGACACCATGATCCATACAGCCTATATCCTGCCACCCATCCACAATAAAGAGCTTATGGAAGATATCAATGTGGGCGGCACACGTAACGTCCTGAGAGCCTGTGTGCGCGCCAAAGTTGAACAAGTGCTGTATACTAGTTCTTCCACAGCCTATGGTTTCCACCCTGACAACGACAAACCCCTGACTGAAGACAGTCCTTTGCGTGGCAACGCCGATTTCACCTATAGCAAGAACAAACGCGAGATCGAAATGGCTATCCCGGAGTGGATTAAAGATAGTAGCGGCGTGAGACTGGCTATCTTGCGTCCATGCTTTGTCGTTGGTCCGGGATTTGACAACCCTTTGTCGCGTTATCTAGGGAAAAAGATCGTCTTTCTACCTTTCCACACCGAACCCATGCAGTTCGTTCACGAGGATGATCTTGTCCGGATCATCTATCTAGCATTGCGTGACAAAAAAGATGGCGTCTTCAACGTGGGTGGGGACGGCACCATTCCTTTCTCAGAAATGGTTAAGAAACTTGGTGGTATCCTCATCCCACTACCTGACAAGCTTTTGTCCTTCTTTAACGCCATTGCGTGGAGCTTGCGCCTTTGGTTCCTAAGCGAATTCCCCAACCCCGCCTTGAACATGATCCGTTACCCCTGGGTGGTAAACAGTGATAAGCTCAAGTGGCAACTGGGCTTTAACTACAAGTACACAACCTGTGAGGCATTTGATGACTACGCTGACTTCGTTAGAAGACGCAAAGGCAAGTGAGAAAGCCCAATTCGACAAAATCAAGGGGTAAGTTTTTATCTTGACTCATGAACGATTTCGGATACCACACTTCAATCGGTAATCCTCAAAAAATGGCTGAACTCTAACTTAACATGTGGTACAAGCATTCGGGGCAGATCAGGTACTATTGTCAAATATTCTTATTCGGGACATTCTTAAAAAAAGAAATTATTAAAGGGGAATAATAATGAATATTTTTATAACTGGCGCATCAAAGGGAATTGGCAGGGCAACTGCATTATTTTTTGCGGAAAAGGGCTGGTTTATAGGTGTAACCGATGTTGACAGGAGCGGACTGGCAAAACTTGAAAAAGAATTATCGGGGAAACAATATTTCGCGGCAATTATGGACGTAACCGATTCAGACGGTGTCGCTAAAACAATCAATGACTTCTGTGCTAAAAATGACGGGAAGCTTGATGTCCTATTTAACAACGCGGGGGTCGCATGGATGGATCCGTTTGAATCGGTGCCTCTCCAGAATCATCATGCGATGATCAATGTCAACGTTACCGGAGTGCTTAATTGCACTTTTCATGCATTTCCCTACCTGAAAAAGACGCAGGGTGCCCGGGTGATAAATATGTGTTCAGCTGCCGCGCATTACGGGGTGCCCTGGGAGGTGACCTATTCAGCTACGAAGTTCTTTATAAGGGGCTTAACAGAAGCATTGAACCTCGAATGGGAGCGCCACGATATACACGTATGCGATATAATGCCGAATTTCGTCGATACCCCCATGATGGAGCCCTGCCATTCAAAGGTCGTGGAAAATGTCGGTATAAAACTGACTACTCAGGATGTCGTGAACGCAGTTTGGAAGGCATCGCATAAAAAACGTGTGAACTGGCTTGTTGAATTCTTCCCGTACAATATTCTTCAGCCATTGGCACAATATACTCCGCGTTTTATTGTACGCAGTATTATGAAAAAAAAGGCAGGCTTATAATCAATTAATTTTTAGCCGCTTATATGAAAAGTTTCTCAAACTTTATGAAGGAGAAAAATAATGAAAAAAATTGAATCTGATTTTTTCAGCAAAGGAATCCGCTGTGCGGGAACCCTTTACCTGCCTGATAAACCTGATAAGCCACCGGTCGTGATCATGGCTCATGGTCTTGGCGCGGAGCAAACTTTCAGGATCCCGGCCTTTGCCGAGCGTTTTGCCGCTCATGGGCTAGCCGCCTTCGCCTTCGATTACCGCTACTATGGGAAAAGCGATGGCGAGCCGCGGCACCTGATAAATCCCTGGCGGCAAATACATGACTGGCTTGGGGCTATTGATCATGTGCGATCTCTGGAGGTCATTGACAAGACCAGGATTGGCCTGTGGGGATCGTCATTTGCTGGTGGTCATGTGCTCGTGGTTGCGGCAAAATCAAAGGGAATATCGGCGCTGGTTTCCCAGGTCCCTTTCGTGAACGGTTGGTCCATCTTCCGCATATTTAGCCCGATCTATTTATTCAAAGCGACTTTGCACGGCATTCGCGATGTATTCCGGATGATTACCTTCCGGAAACCTCATATGATTCCCATCATCGGTAAGCCGGATACTTTCGCCTTTATGAATACGCATGATTCGTGGGATGGCTACTCGGCCATAATTCCAAAAGGGAGCGCCTGGAAGAACGAATGCCCGGCGCGAATACTACTAATGATAACAAATTACCGGCCTATGAGTTATGCAAGGAAGATCAAGTGTCCAGCCCTATTCATAGTCGCTGAAAAAGATTCACTTGTCGATTGGAAAGACGTTCAGAAAACCGCTGATCGCATGAACAGGGCAACGTCGCAAGTGCTTCCTGTAGGACACTTTGATGTGTATGTGGGTGATCTCTTCGAGAATGTTGTCGATCAGGAACTAAATTTTCTCTGCAAAGAACTTGGAGTAAAATAGTGTATGTTACAACTCGTAATCCTCAATTTTAACGACCGCAAAATACTGTGGATTAGTAGGTGAAAGAAACAATCACTTCTTCCTATTATAAATAGAAATTGGATTATCGGGAAAATGCAACCTTTCAATCGGAGATCAATAAAACATTTTGCCTGATGGATTCTAACCCTACATTTCCAGAAAATATTTTGCGCCAGATCAGGTGACCTCTAATGGCGGCAAACGGTTCTCTCGTTCTGCCGGTGGTCGTGTCACGATTTGCTGAACATTTCTGCAATCAGCGCCATGTGATAAGAGGCTCATTGCGCTTTGGTATTCGATGATAGCTGTGTTTGGGATATCCCAGCATCACTGCCCCAAAACATTTATGGCCTGCAGGCAAATCCAATACTTTGATAATTGGTTCATGCAGACCGGAGCATGCTGTGAAATAACCGGCCCAGCATGTTCCTAATCCTTTGGCATAGGCATAGAGTTCCAGATATGTGAGCGCAATTGCGCAATCCGCTGCGGGAAAAGACAGATCGGTAGGGCTATGAACAACAATTAAGTGTGGCGCTCCTCGCATAATGCGATCTATGCCATTGTCCCAAGCATCTACAATGCGCCTAAAACGCCGGACATTTGCTTCATCCGTCATAACGGGAAGCATAATTCTCATGAAATCAACGACCATCTCAGCCAACTTGTGAACATCTTCGGGATTCTGAAAAACAGTCCAATGCACTTGTTGCTTGTTACTGCCGGTGGGAGCATATCGTGCTGTATCGATCAACTCCGTCAGACGTTTGTGGGAGACGACCTTTCTTTTATACTGGCGGATAGAACGTCGTGCTTGAAGAAGCTGCTTCACTGTGTCGGCGTCGAGAAGAAGGTTTTTTTGAATTGGCAGACAGGCATCAAGGGGCATTGTGGATGGCATTAGTGCCCCATGAGGACACACCGCCACGCAGTGTCCACAGTTAATGCAAAATTCTTCGCTATTTTCTAATAAAGATGGGAAAGATTTCTTGTCAAGCTGAACAATGATTTGTGCCGGACATTCCGTCGCACAGATGCCTTCCCGTTTACATTTTTTTTGATCAATGTTAAAAAGCGACATAGCAACTTCCTTTTCATCAAAAGTTTTGGATGCATTAGGCGCAATGCGCTAGTCGGATAATTGATAAAACATTAACATAAGTATTGCAATGACTTTTTATGATTCGCTGTTGTGAAATTTTGTAAGAGCAGGATTACTTACTTCCAGTAATGTTGTTTTTCTCGGTTTCTCAATTCATACAACCTTTCAATCTAAAATAATCACAAAACTGCTGAACTCTAACTTAACTTGTGGTACAAGTATTAGGAGGCAGGTCAATGCTATTTGTTGGAATATAAATATTTTCAGAAGACGGTCATGCTTTGTATGTAGGGCGCACAAATAACATGCGAAAAAGGTTCCAATACTACGCGCGGAATAATCACAATCAGGCTACATTTACTTTTCTTCTAGCCAGAGCACAAACAGGTAATAAGAAAGTAACCTACAAAAAAGAAGGCTCTTGTGATGATTTGTTGAGCCAATATGCTTTTCGTTCGGTTTTTTAAAAGTGCACGTGAACGTATCAAAAGAGTGGATGTTCAATTTATTGAAGAGCTGAATCCTATCAGGCAAGCTCTGCTTGAGATCTTTGCTTTTTTACAAGCAAAAGCAAAATATAATGATTTTGATAATCATTAAAAAAGGCGAACAAGCACATCCAGGCGGACGCGACAGAGCAGCGCCGCTGAAACGCAGCATTATATATCTGTATATCCGAAACAAGGAGAGGTGATTATGGAAGAAAAAAATCTCATACTTGCTGTTGATGTTGGCACCACTGAAACTAAAGCGGTGCTCGTAAGCCCTGACGGATACATAGATTCCGATCAGTCAACGTGCAGCCTTTCGTATCCGGACAAGTCGTGTGTTGAGCAATCTCCAAAGGAAATATCGGATGCAATCTATAACTCCACCAGAAATGTTTTAGCGGCACATCCCGATCTGGTCGGAAGGCTTGCCGGCCTTGTGTTCACAAGCCAGATGCAAAACACCGTTCCGGTGGACAAGGACGGAAAACCCCTCATGAACATGCTATCCTGGATGGATGAGCGCGCAGCCTGTTTCACCCAGGAAGAGATGTTCAAGGGACTTATCAAGATTGAGGGCTATCCCATCATGAAGCTTCTCAAATTCATGATGATAACCGGCGGCGCGCCCGGAAAAACAGGAAAGGATACCGTATGCAAGCTCGCCTGGATGAAAAAATACAAGCCCGATTTGTATCATGCCGTTCATAAATTTCTTGACGCAAAGGATTATGCCATTTTTCTTGCAACCGGCAATTATGTGACTTCATACGACATGGCAAACGTCACCTGGCTCATGGATACGCGGAATAAGGATCAGGGAAAGTGGACATGGTCGGAAGATATCCATAAAATGTATGGGCTCGATTCACGCAAAATGCCGGAGCTTAAACATTCAACGGCAATTGCAGGCAATGTCACTGCGGATTTTTCTGCAAAAACCGGTGTGCCGGTGGGCCTTCCCGTGGTGACGGGCTCCGGTGACCTCCTGGCATCGGCGATCGGTTCCGGCGCCATTGAGATGGGGCATATGCACGTTAATATCGGCACGGCCGGCTGGGTTGCCACACACCACCCCGGGACTGCTATCGATACCAAACATTACATAGGAGCAATTGTGTCAGGGATTCCCGGCAGGTACCTTTTGATCAGCAAGCAGGAAACCCTGGGCGCCGCCCTGGACTGGCTCAGGGGCATGCTGTATCCCGCCGAATTAACGCAAGGAAAATCAACCGCTGAAATATATAAGATGATGGATAAGGAAGCAGCCAAATCACCCCCAGGAGCGAACCATGTCATTCTGACGCCATGGCTTTTCGGGGAGCGATCACCCATCAATAATCCATACCTGCGCGGTCAGATATTCAACATCAGCATGAATACGACACGGGCTGATCTCTGCCGGTCGGCAATGGAAGGGGTTGCCTTCAACATTCGCTGGGGTATGGACTTCGTGGAAAAGATGTCATTGAAAAAAAGCAAACCGACCACAGACGAAGTCCGATTAATCGGCGGCGCTTCAAAAAGCGATGTGTGGTGTCAGATCTTCGCCGACGTCTTGCAGAAACCGATCCTGCAGATGATAAATCCGCAGATGGCATCCGCTCAGGGCGCCGCTGCCATCGCAATGGTCTCCTTTGGAATTTACAAGAATTTTAACGAGATCGGCAAGATGCTGAAAAAAGGGAACATCTATAGACCGAATCCGGACAACAAGGCGGTGTATGACAAGCTTTATAAACACTATCAAGCGTTATATAAAAATAACAAAGGCGCTTTTAAAGAACTCAATCATTAAGGAGTATTTATTATGAAACGTTTCATGGATGACTACAAGAACGAATCATTCGATATTCTCGTGATCGGAGGCGGTATTACCGGCGCCGCTGTTGCCTATGATGCCGCGAGCAGGGGACTGAGCGTTGCGCTTGTGGAAAAAAGCGATTTCGGCGGGGCGACATCCGCCGCAACTTCCAAAGTAATCCATGGCGGCCTGCGATACCTGAAAACCTTCGAATTAGGACTTGTGCGCGAATCTCTCCATGAACGCAGGATTCTGGGGAATATAGCCCCTAACTATGTCTATCCCATTCCATTCATGTTCGTCAATCCGACATTTGTCATGAAGATAGGCCTTTTCGTTTACGATCTGCTCGCGTTCGATAAGAAATTTACCTGGGACAAAAGCAAAAAAATCCCCAATCACTATCCTTTGTCCAGAGAAGAAGTTATCGAGAAGGTGCCGAATGCAAAGCGCGAAGGCTTGAAGGGGGCCATGATCTATTATGACAGCCTCAGTATTTTTCCCGAGCGGTTGACACTTGCATTTTTAAAATCAGCCGTTCATTATGGAGCCAAAGTCTCCAACTATACCAAGGTGGAAGATTTTTTCATTACCGAAGGGAATAAAGTTCCGGCATCGTGGTGCGGGATCTTGTGAACAACAGATCGCACACCATCAGAGGAAAACTTACCATCAACTGCACTGGACCATGGGCGGACATAGTTCTCAAGTTGGCAAAAATGGGTGATTCGCATGATAAGATCCGCCGCTCCGAAGGGATCCACCTGATTGTGAAGAATCTCATCAATAACCAAGCCGTTGGCACCATGACCAAGACAGGTC
>Ga0187858_10005944_pt1 | contig 11033 bp, 8 predicted proteins | sample June2016WEW_8_15_FD_133015 | JGI IMG/M metagenome (GOLD analysis project Ga0187858, IMG submission 133015) | Peatland microbial communities from SPRUCE experiment site at the Marcell Experimental Forest, Minnesota, USA - June2016WEW_8_150 | ecosystem: Environmental > Terrestrial > Soil >...
CGCATGGCCGCCGAGAACGCCAAGCAACGCCTCACCGACGTTGCCGAGACTCCCGTCGTCGTCGATCTCCCCGGCCACTCGATTCGCAAGCATTTGACCCGCGGTGCCCTCGAGCGCATGGCCGAGCCTTTCCTCGCCCGCACGCTCAAGCGATGCGAGCTGGCCGTTGCCGACGCCAAGCTCACCCCCGCCGACATCGACGCTGTCGTTCTGGTCGGCGGCTCGACCCGGATGCCGCTGGTCCGCCAGCGGGTCGCCGCGATGTTCCATAGGGAACCCCTGTGCTCGATTGACCCCGACCAGATCGTCGCTCTGGGAGCCGCTGTGCAGGCTTCTGTGCTAATGGGCATGCAGGGCGACATGCTCCTGCTCGACGTCGTCCCCCTCTCGCTGGGTATCGAAACGATGGGTGGCGTGATGGAACGTCTTATACATCGTAATACCACTATTCCGACCAGCGTAGCTGAAGGCTTTACCACCGCTGTGGATAATCAAACCCATGTTGATATCCATGTTTTGCAAGGAGAGCGCGAGCTTGCTAAGGATTGCCGTAGCTTGGCGCGCTTCAAGCTGGGGCCGATTCAGTCCCAGCCGGCGGGGGTCCCGCGCATCGAGGTCACTTTCCTCATCGATGCAAACGGGATACTTAATGTCAATGCGCGCGATGAGCGCACGGGCCGCGAGCATTCAGTCGACGTCAAGCCGAGCTATGGACTGACGGATGACGAGATCGAGCGAATGCTCGAAGAGGCTGTTGATCTCGGGGAGCAGGATCTCGAGGAGCGCCTGCTGATTTCGTACCGCAACGACGCCGAGCAAATCCTGGGCGCGCTGCGTAAGCAGCTCGGCGAATTCGGGGCCCTGGTCGACAATCGGGAGCGTGCCCGCATGGACGAGGTGGTGGAGCGGCTGGAGGCGGCCCGAATCGGAACCGATCGCGAGCTAATCGCAAAACTCGTCGAGGAGTTGAACGAGGTTACCACTCCGTTCGCGGAGCGCATTATGGACGCCGCTATCAAGCTGGCGCTCGAGAAGAAATCAGTGGAGGACCTTTCCTAGCAGGGTAACTTGCAACCGAGGCCCGGCGAAGGACGTATTCAAGATGGGGTTTAAGTGGGATCAGGCCGAGGAAATTGCCGAAGTGCTCGCGGAGAATCATCCGGGATTGGACCCGCTCGCCGCGCGCTTCACTGATCTGCGTCAATGGATTATCGACCTCGACGAATTCGATGACAATCGCGACGGCTCTACCGAGGCGAAATTGGAAGCCATCCAGATGGCATGGCACGAAATATTTAAGGAACAGAACGAGGACGACTCTGAATAGGCGCAGGCGTGGCTGCGTCATAACTATGAGGAGGGTGGGGCGGTGGATACACGCATGACATTGAAAGCGGGTAACGGAGAAAAGATGCAGGAAAAGGAAACACTGGACGAAAGATTGCCGGGGCTGTTCGAGCCCGACACCCTTTTGCCCGTTCAATACTTCGAGGCGATGCGCAAGAAGCATCTGCTCGAGGGTGAAAAGCGGCTCATCCTGAGCGTGCTCGAGGACGCGATCGAATGCTTCATGAAATGCATCGACGCCTCCACCAGCAAAGGCCAGCGATTGTTCCGCGATGCTGACGAATGGATCGCGCACGAAGACAAGCGCTGGGTCTTTTCCTTCGACAACGTCTGCGACATGCTCGACATCAATGCCGAGTACATGCGGATGGGTCTGCGCAAGTGGAAGGACAAGCGCCTCGACGCGATCGCGCGCCGGCGCGCCACGCTCGCCCTCGAGGCCGAGCGCGCTGCCGCCGAGGCTGCGATACAGCCTGCGGCGGCCCCAGTCGCGTCCCCGGCAGCGCCCGCGCCGGCGGTCGCAATTCAAAAGCCCACCAAAGTGGCAGCCAAGCGCGCACGCGTCAAGCGGCGCCCCGAGCGTGTGCGGATAGCCAAGCGCTCGGCCGGCAAACTGCGCAAAGCGCGCGCATAACACAGCTTAGAAGAGACGACGGCCGCGGCCGCGGCCGTCGTCTTCCTTATTTGTGTCATTCTAGAGCGGAGTCTGCGTAGCGAAGAATCCCGGATCCGGGTTCCTTCGCTACGCTCAGGATGACTCAAAAAAAGTTCTAACAGGCCGGCAGGGGTGACCCCTGCACCCAGTATTAAGGCCGCCTGCCGTTGGCGGGCGCGGACCCTGCCTACTGCTTAATACTGCGCTGCCGCCGCGACGGCCAGGGCTCACCCCTGCGGTGCAGGCGTCATCTCTAGCCGTTGGCTCAGCCCTTTTATCGCGTAGTCGCGAAAAGATGCGCTGCGCAGATTTTCGCGTCCTCTCACTGGGTGCAGGGGTCACCCCTGCCGCCCACCGCGCAGGTGATTGCCCCTGCCTTGCCAATCGCGGCCGTACCTCGTAGCCTCTCACCGCAACCGCCGGTCCTGCTCTGCGATGCCGCTGCGAACGAAAATCGAATGCCCCAGTTGCGAGGCTGACGTAGTCGTCAAGCGGGGCGGCGTATGCCCCAAATGCGGCGCGTCCATCACCGAGCATGTCGCCCGGGTCCGCGCGCGCGAGCGGCGCATCGAGCAGGTCGTCGCCGTCATCGGCACCGTGCTCGTCGTGGGCCTGGTCGTCGTCACCAGCGGCGCGACCCTGCTCGAAGGAATCGCGGTGTACGCGGTCGTCGGCGCCGCCGTGTTCTACCTCGCGCGGCGCACCTTCGTCTGATTTTTCGTTTTTTCGTTTTCCACTTTTTGACTGGCTCGGGTCTGAACGTTTGTTTATTTTCCCGGCCGCTCGAACCTGAAGATGCGTTAAGCTATTCTCTCCGTTGACGTTTTGCGTTCCTTTATTCAGAATTGGTGCAACCCGAATTTGCCCATGGCGTACTTATAGCTGTGAAGATCAAGTGCGATACGGGAAGTTTTCCGAAACGAATCGATGGCATCGTTAATGCTCCCTCAGTGAGGTAGAGGTAACCGACAATGAAATCCAAACGAAGTCTGATGGTTGTGCTGGCTGGTCTGGCGATCCTTGCGGCGCCGATTACGGCGGCTGCGTTTGACAACGACAACCACGCCCCGAACGATTCGCGTCCGGCGCATGCGGCACATTCTGAAAATATGCCGGCGCACAATGGCCGTCCGGCTGACGTGAATGGCCATGAGTTCCACAACAACGCGGTGCCGGCTAATCGTGACTGGCACGACAATCACAACGAAGCGGCCCACGGCTATGGCGAACCCGGCTACCGTGGCCGTGGCTGGGGCGAACCCGGCTACCGTGGCCCCGGCTACGGCCCCGGCTACCGCGGCCCCGGCTACGGCCCCGGCTATGCGGAAGGCTATTGGACTCGTGGTTATCCTGTAGGGTCCCCCTATTATGGCGCGCCGATTTACACCATGGTGTCATCGAGGTGCAGGGCAGCGCAGAGCGTCGTGAACAACTATTATCGCGACCGGAACACCGGCCATCCCGCGGCCGCCGCTGATTTGCTCGCACGGAATCAATGGGCGTTCCATAGCGGATGCCGCTGATTGAGCGATTCGTCCGGCAACTGTGCATCTGATTCGGTCCTGACGACCAGCGCGCCCCGTCCCCTCCCGGCGGGGCGCGCCTTCGTCTGATTCTTCACTTTTCACTTTTCACTTTTAACTTTTCCACTGTTTCACGGGCTCGCGTCTGAACGTTTGTTTATTTCCCGGCGGCTCGAACCTGAACATGCGTTAAGCTGTTCTCTCCGTTGACGTTTTGCGTTTTTTATTTTCGAAATAGTGCAACCCTAATTTGCCGGCGGCGTACTTATAGCTGTGAAGACCAGGTGCGATACGGGAAATTTTCCGAAACGAATCGATGGCATCCTTGGCATCCTTAATGCTCCCTCAATCAGGTAGAGGTAACCGGCAATGAAATCCAAACGAAGTCTGATGGCTGTGATGGCTGGTCTCGCGATCCTTGCGGCGCCGATTACGGCGGCTGCCTTTGACAACCACGGCCATCACGATTCGCATGCGGCGGCGCATGCGTCACGTTCTTCAAATGCGCCGGCGCGCTCCTTCGCTCCAGCGCACAACAACGTGGCCCCGGCTGTGACTCGCCGTGAGTTCCGCGACAACGCGGTGGCTGCCAATCGTGACTGGCGCGCAAACCGCGCCTGGGCCGACGCTAACGCTTATCGCAACTATGGCCGCAACTACGGCAACCGCGGCTACTATGCGGCTCCTGGGTATGCTGCAGGGCCCGGATATTATGGCGCGCCGGGTTACGCGGGCGGATCTTCGGGGTGCGGACAAGCGCAGAGCGTCGTGAACAACTATTATCGCGACCGGAACACCGGCCATCCGGCGGCCGCCGCTGAGCTGCTGGCGCGGAATCAATGGGCGTTCCATAGCGGCTGTGCAGGCGCGGCGCCTTACGCCGGCGGGATGTTCCGTGGACTCGGTGGATACGGTGTAGCGCCCGCATACAACAACAACGGCGGCTACAACCGCGCCTACAACGGCGGATACAACGGCGGCGGATACAACGGCGGCGGATACAACGGCGGATACGGCCAGCCTTACGGCTCAGGCTCGGGGCTCGCGCCGCTGCTTCAGCAATTCATCCGGTAACTGTGCATCTGAATCGATTCTGACGACCAGCGCGCCCCGTCGCCTCCCGGCGGGGCGCGATTTTTTTCGCAGTGTCCATCAAACCGGGGCAAGTCCAGCCCGTGTCATTCTGAGCGAAACTTGCTGTGATTGAGCCGAAGCCCTGAGTGCCGCCGAAGGGGAAGAATCCCGGTTCCTTCCTTTTCTGTCATTCTAGAGCGGAGTCTGCGAAGCGAAGAATCCCGGATCCGGGTTCCTTCGCTACGCTCAGGATGACTCAAAAAAAGTCCTAACAGGCCGGCAGGGGTGACCCCTGCACCCAGTATTAAGGCCGCCCGCCGTTGGCGGGCGCGGACCCTGCCTACGGCTTAATACTGCGCTGCCGTCGCCACGGCCAGGGCTCAGCCCTGCCCATCGTGTAGTCGCGAAAAGATGCGTTGCGCAGATTTTCGCGTCTTCTCACTGGGTGCAGGGGTCAGCCCCTGCCGCCCACCGCGCAGGTGATTCTTCCTTCATGCCGCGCGCCTATGACGCAGGTGCTTTCCGCCGGCCCTAGACCGACGCCAGACGCTCCATCGCATGCAGTATCCGTGCGCGGCGCTCTTCCGGCGTCTTCGCGAACGACGCAAATTGCAGCGCCGTTGTCGTGATTCCCGCCCGCGCGTAGTCATCCAGCCGCCGCCGGCATTTCTCCGCCGTGCCGAACACGAAAATCTTCTCGACCATCTCGTCGGAAACCGCCTCCAGCGCTTTGCCCCGATCGCCGGCGTTCCACGCATCGATCGCAATCGTCGCTTCCTTGTCGTAGCCGATCTCGCGAAAGAACTTGTTGTACTGCGGCACCGTCACGTAGGCCGTCAGCGACCGCCGGAACAGGTTTCGCACGACGTCTTCGTCCTCATCCACCGCGGCGATTATTCTGCACACCACGTCCAGCCGCGCGGGATCTTTGCCCGCCGCGCGCATCCCCTCGCGCGTGTTTTCCAGCATCGGCCCGACCGTCTCGGGCGTGATGAAGTTGACGATCACGCCGTCGCCCAGCTCGCCCGCCAGCCGCAGCATCTTGGCGCCCTGCGCCCCGATATAGATTTTCGGCGGATTCGTAATCGGCAGATCGAGCCGGAAACCGTTTATCTTGACCATCTTGCCCGCCATCGTGACCTTCTCGCCGCGAAAAATTGCGCGCAACGCTTCCACCGTCTCGCGCATCATCGTAACCGGCTTGCGAAACGGCACGCCCATCCACTGCTCGACGATATTCGGCGTCGAGATTCCCAGCCCCAGGATAAAGCGGCCGCCCGCCAGCTCGTTGACTGTAACCGCCGACATCGCGATCAGCGGTGCCGGCCGCGTGAACACCGGGATGATCGCGCATCCCAAGCGAATCTGATGGCTTAGCATCGCCGCCGCCGCAATCGGCGCAAACCCGTCGCTCGAAAACGATTCATACGACCACGCGTCGGTGTAGCCGCATCGATCCGCGGTGCGCACCAGCTCGGGGAAATGCGCACCTCGAAACGGATCGAACGGAATGGTGATTCCCAGCCTCATCTTTCTGAACTCCTTAATCGCGCCAGACTATCGCAGCCGCCGGCATTTCGCCTACCGGCGCTTTCCCCTCTCATCCGCCGGCCGCCAGGTTCAGCACCTCCGCCAGATGCATCGGGCGCCGCGACGGACAGAAATGCCGAATCTGCGAGCGGCACGAGAACCCGTCGGCCACGATGATCGCCTCGGGTGGCGCCTTGTCGATCGCCGGAATCAAAACTCGCGCGCCGATCGCTTTCGATACCTCGAAATGCTCGCGGTCGTAGCCGAACGCTCCCGCCATCCCGCAACATCCCGCGTCGAGCACCTCTAGATGCGCGCCGGCCGCGCGTGACAGCAGCGCGACCTCGTCGCCGATTCCCGCGATGGCCTTCTGATGGCAATGCCCCTGCACGATTGTGCGCCTGCGCAGCTCCGGCGGCGCGAAATTATCCCCCTCGCGGACGAGCAGCTCGTCGAGCAGCAATGAATTCGCCGCCAGCGCGACGGCCCGCGCGTCGTCGGGGAACAACGACGGCAACTCGTCGCGAAAAGTCAGGATACAACTCGGCTCCAGCCCGACGATCGGAATACCCACCGCGACGAATGGATCGAGCGCTTCCATCACCTCTCTGAGGCGCGCCTTCGCCTGCTCCAGCATCCCCTGATCGTAGAGCGGGCGGCCGCAGCATAGCTGATGGCGCGGAACGATCACGCGAAATCCGGCCCGCTCCAGGACTTCCACCGCGGCGATCGCGACGTGCGGCTCGAAAAAGTTGTTGAAGGTGTCGGGAAACAGCACGACTTCGCGCCCGCCTGCTCTGGGAGCCGTCCTACGCTCGAACCATGAGCGGAAGGTCCGCCGCGCAAAACGCGGCAATTCACGCTCCGGATGAATCGCGAGCGCTTTTTTCATGACGCCGCCCACCATCGGCGCGTGCGCAAGGGCGTTGGCGATCGACGGCGCGTACGACGCAAGCCGCGCGACCTGGTTCAGCTTGCCGAGCAACGCCGACGCAAGCGGACGCCGGTGGCTCCGATAATAGTTGAAGAAAAATTCCGCGCGGTATGCCGCCATATCCACCGACGACGGACACTCGCTCTTGCATCCTTTGCACGACAGGCACAAATCCAGCGCGTCGCGCAGCGCCGGATCGGAGAAACCCTCGGGCAACAGCTCGGTGGTCAAAGCCTCGAACAGGATCCGCGCGCGTCCGCGCGTCGAATGGATTTCCTCGCGCGTCGCCATGTACGACGGGCACATCGTGCCCGCCTCGGTCTTCCGGCATTTCCCGATCCCGACGCATCTGAGCGCCGCGCCCGCCAGCCCGCCTTCGGCTCTGAAGTTGAAGTGCGTGGCGATTTCGCGCGGCTGATAGTTCGCACCCAGCTTCAGGTGCGAGTCGAGCGGATGCGGATCGACGATCACGCCCGGATTCATCATCGAATCGGGATCGAAGATTCGCTTGAAATCGCGGAACGCGTCGATCAGCTCGGGCCGAAACATCATCGGCAGCAACTCGGAGCGCGCCAGCCCGTCACCGTGCTCGCCCGAGAGCGAACCGCCCAGGCTCGCAACCAGTTCGCCGAGCGCGATCATCGTTGCACGGAACGTCGCGATTCCGGGCGCGCTGGCGAAATCGAAATTGACGCGCGCGTGAACGCATCCTTCGCCGAAATGTCCGTAGTAGGTTGCCACCCTGAGGCTGTGGCGGGTGAGGATGCGGTCGAAGCCGCGCAGAAACGCGCCGAGCCTGGCGGGAGGCACGGCAGAGTCTTCGGCGCCCGGCCAAGTGCGCGGGCGGCCCGGGATGAACGCGCTCGAGCCAAGCCCCGACTCGCGAATCTGCCAGACCGCGGCCTGCTCCCGCGCGTCGGCAAGGTAAGCGGCGCCGGTGCATTCGCGCACCCCGCGCGCTTGGGCGATCACGCGATCCGCGCGCTCGCGCGCTTCGTCCCGCGACGCGCCGCCCAGCTCGACGAGCAGAAAAGCGCGCCCGGCGGGCAGAAATCGCACGCCCGGCATCGCCTTGATGCGCGCGAACTCGGGAAGATTCTCATCGAAGCCTTCCAGCGCTTCGGGGCGATGCTCGAGCAGCCACGGCGTTTGATCCGCCGCGGTGAATACGTCGTCGAAGCCGAGCACGACCAGCCCAAGTTCGTTCGGGCGCGGCACGGCTCGTACCGTCGCGCGGATGACTGCGGCGAGCGTGCCCTCCGAGCCAACGATTGCGCGGGCAAGGTTGAAGCTCCGCTCCGGCATCAGCTCGTCGAGGTTGTAGCCCGAGACGCGGCGCGGAAGCTTGGGGAAATGAGTGCGCACGGAATCGGCGGATTGGTCGCGAAGCTCGCGGATGCGCGAGTAAAGCTCGCCTTCGCGGCCGCCGCGCGCGATTGCCGCGCCAATTTCCGCGTCGGTAATCGAACCTGTCAACGAGAGTTGCGTTCCGTCGTAGAGGACGACTTCCAGCGCCTCGACGTTATCGACGGTTTTGCCGTATGCTGCCGAATGCGCGCCGCATGAGTTGTTGCCAATCATCCCGCCGATGGTGCATCGATCTTTCGTCGATGGATCGGGCGCGAAGAACAGGCCGTGCGGCGCCAGCGCGGCGTTGAGATGGCTCTGGATCACGCCGGGTTCGACCCGTGCTACGCGCGCGCCGGGCTCAATGGCGATGACTCGATTCATGTACTTGGAGAAATCGAGCACGAGCGCGGCGTTGCACGCCTGGCCGGCGAGGCTGGTGCCGCCGCCGCGCGCGAGAATCGGCATCGAGTTTTCGCGTGCGATCGAAAGCGCCGCAATCACGTCGCCTTCGTGGCGCACAATCACCACGCCCACCGGCACCTGGCGATAGTTCGATGCGTCGGTCGCGTAGGCGGCGCGAGTGCCGGCGTCGAAGCGGACTTCGCCTTCGACCTGGCGGGCGAGTTCGAGCTTTAGCGAATCGAGCGAAACCATCGTCGTGGCCCGATTGTAGTCGAGGATCGGACGCGCGGAATAGCGCTCCGGTGAGTTTGCGTCAGTGCGGGAGATCTTTCAGGCCGGCGCTCGGTGCGCCGACCAGCGCCACCATCTTGCCCTCGGGCGCGCGATTTTCATGCATCGCCTGGTGGCATTCCGGAATCTCTTCGAAGCGGAAGGTCTTGGCGACGCACGGATCGATCTTGCCGTCGAGCACGAGCTGATTGAAGGCGTAGGCCTGCTCGTCGTTGGCGAAATGCGAGCCCTGCACGCGCTTCTGGCGCATCCACAAGTAGCGCAGGTCAATCACGGCGTTGTAGCCGGTGGTGCCGGCGCAGATCACGACCATTCCGCCGGTGTCGCAGACGAACACGGAAGTTGAAATGGTGTCTTCGCCGGGATGCTCGAATACGATGCGCGGATTTTTGCGCTCGCCGACGATGTCCCAGATGGCTTTGCCAAACCCGCGGCATTCCGCGGCCCACTTGTTGTACGCCGCGGTATCCTTCCAGTGCGGCATCATGCCCCAATGCAGGTGTTTTTTCCGATTGATGCAGCCCCTGGCGCCGAGCCTGACGCAGAAATCAATTTTGCGATCGTCGCTGACGATGCCGACCGGAATTCCGCCTTCGGCCTTGACGATCTGAATCGCCATGCATCCCAGGCCGCCCGACGCGCCCCAAATGAGGACCACGTCGCCGCGGCGCACGACGTGCGGCGGCCATCCCATCAGCATCCGGTACGCGGTTGCGCCCACCAGGGTCGGCCCAGCGGCTTCTTCCCAGGTGAGATGCGTGGCCTTGGGCATGCACTGATGCGCCTGCACGCGGGCGAACTGTGCGAAGCTTCCCCAGTTGGTTTCGTAACCCCAAATCTTGAACGACGGGTCGTACATCGGATCGTCGCCGTTGCGCGCCGCGGGCGAGTCGCGATCCCAGACGCCGCAATGCATCACGACGCGGTCGCCGACCTTGACGTTGTGCACGTCGTGGCCGACGGCATAGACGATTCCCGAGGCGTCGCTGCCGCCGATATGAAAATCCGAATGATCGTACTTGGCTTTCTGACGCGCGGCGATGACGTTCAGCGGCGAGCCCAGCGCAGCCCACACATTGTTGAAGTTCACACCCGCCGCCATCACGTAAACCAGCACTTCGTCGGCGCGGATTTCCGGCACGGCGATCTTCTCGACCTTGAATGCGTGCCTGGGGTCGCCGAATCGCTCCGCGCGGATTACCTGCGCGTACATCTGTTTGGGCACGTGCCCGATGGGGGGCACCTCGCCGATCTCGTAAATTTCCTTACGGCTCATTTCAATTTTTCGTTGTTTACCACCGGGGCGCTACCGCGCGACGGGCGGCGGCACCGGCCGGCTTGCCAAGTCCTGATTCGAGGTTTCGTTCAAAAACGGGCGCCGGAATTAGCTACCGGTTTCCCTCAGATAAGACAATACTTATCCTTCACGGGTTAGGGAACGGAGCGATCGCGCCGGAGGTTGGTTGACGCACAACCATTAATTCCATAAAAAACTGACTCGGCTTCAGAACATTTCGCGATTCAACGATCACAGGAAGAAGGCATCCTGACTCACATGGCAGTGCGCAGAATCGAGCGTGGTCACTACTTCGAGGACTTCGAGGTCGGCCATCTTTTCAAGCATCATTGGGGACGCACGATCACCGAGGGCGACAACAGTTTCTTCTCGAGCGTCACGATGAACTTCAACCCGAGCTACTTCAATCGCGAGTACGCGCAGAGCCTGGGCTACAAGAACGTGGTCGTAAATCACATGCTGGTGATGAACGTGGTGTTCGGGCTTTCGGTCGAGGACCTGAGCGAGCGCGCGATAGCCCATCTCGGCTACGAGAAAATGAAGTGGCACGAGACGGTCTATCCCGGCGACACGATTACCTCCGAGTCGATCGTGCTCTCCAAGCGCGACACTTCGCGGCCCGATCGCGGC
>Ga0187858_10005947_pt1 | contig 11031 bp, 6 predicted proteins | sample June2016WEW_8_15_FD_133015 | JGI IMG/M metagenome (GOLD analysis project Ga0187858, IMG submission 133015) | Peatland microbial communities from SPRUCE experiment site at the Marcell Experimental Forest, Minnesota, USA - June2016WEW_8_150 | ecosystem: Environmental > Terrestrial > Soil >...
AGAGACTTAGCCCACTCGCGAACGAGCAGATCGCAAGCGTCACCCCCGGTACTTACAAACTGCACTTGATATGGCTGGGGGCCCTGAAGTTGCGCCTGCCCTGCGAGTGGTGCGAGCCGGTGCACCTGGCGCTCAGCGCGCAGATCCGGCCGGCATCCTCGGCCGCCTTGTTCGACTTTGGGCCCATCGAGCCGGCGCAGTGGTTCGATCCCGGCCTCATGGTTAGCGTGGAGGATGCTGTCCTGATTCAGGCGCTTGACGAGGTCTATCCGCAGCTCAAGCTCATCGAACGCATCGGACAGATCCGAGCCGCGCTCCGGACGAGAGTCGGCCCGCACGTTCTAGAACCCGCCCACCTTCGGTCGAAGGGCTAGTAGAGGCAACGGGGAATGGCGCCGGGCCAAGGTTTGTAGCTCAGTCGCCCCAAAGAACCTTGACGGGACAGTAACGTCCCGACGGAATAGAATTACAGCGGGGAAAACGCCGGTCAACCCGACGCATGGCAGGAGAGGGTCGCGGAAACCCTGCAAGGGCGGAAGCCCCTTACCTCGCCTTTCCAGGGCAGCCGCGAGCACGTATTCGCGGCCGGCAAGCCTGCGAAGTCCGGCTTGCGCAGAAGTGGACTCTGCTCCTCTGCCGTATTCGCTTCTTCACTCACCTCGATAGGGCTGCATGGGGGGGCTTGCCAGGACCGACTCCGGTCGAACGCCGGGTCCCAGATCGAGGGGCTTCTTGGAAGCCCGCAGGTCGTTGGCAGCGATGGAAATGTCCTCGGTCTGCTTGCCCTCCAGGCGAAGGTACACCCGGTTTCCTTGCGGGGCGCGATTGGCTTCCAGCCAGGCGTCACGCGTGTCCCGCAGGACCATCACGGGGTTACTGTTCGGGGCAGCAAAATCCGAAATGCGGAGGTCGGCGGCGTCCTCACAAACGAGGGCGGGGCGCAAATCCTCGCGCTCGAAGGACACGCGTGCATCGAGCAACCGCAGGTTCTTCACGTGCCGGCAGTAGAACCCGGAGGCGGGCAACACTCCAAACATATTGTATTCCGGGTAATGTGCTGGCAACTCCGGGATCTCCCGCGCGGCGTCAGCCTGGGTTCCACCGCCTTGCAATTGGATTCGAATGTTGGCCAGAGTGACGTTTTCAATGGCGCGTTCCGGCAGGCCGGCGATGGTGCAACCTACCGTACCACCTCCGGTGGCTTGAATATCGCTAATCATCACATTTCGGAAAGAGCCCAAGCCGGGCGTGGGGGCGCCTTCATAAATAGGCCGCGCCCGGTTCCCCAGGCGCAGGAAAATGGGGCCATTGACGTTGCGCATCAAAATATTTGAGACGCTCACGTTTTCCAGCACGCCGCCATCTACACTCTCCAGGGCGATGCCCGCCAGGCCCGTGTCATAAACCGTGCAGTTGGTGATGGCAATGTTCTGAAATCCGCCCACACTCTCCGTCCCGAGTTTCAGGGCATTGCACAGGCTGCTCAGCACGCAGTTGGTCACTACCACATCGCGGCAGGGGCGGTCCAGCGTGCTCTTCAGCACAATGGCATCATCTCCAGAAAAGATCTCGCAGCCGGAAATTCGGACCTTTTCGCAAGCATCGATGTCGATGCCATCGTTGTTCGAATTGCAGCGGCTATGAACCGTTAACCCCTGGATGGAAACATCTTCGCAGGCCAGGTAGTGCTGCACCCACATGGGGGAATCTAGAAGCGTGAGGTCGGCCACCTGCACACGTTTGCAGTTCACCATCCGGACCAGATAAGGCCGGTTTCCATAATCATGGGCGCGCCTAAAATTAGCGCCTTGCCCGTTGAGGGTTCCTCTCCCCAGCAAGGACACATCTTCCAAATTCTCGCCGTAGATCAAACTTTGGTTGGCATAAACATCCGTGTAGCTGCGGAGCGCCGGTTGGACGGGGGGGTAGGCTGCCAGGTTCGTGCTCCCCAGCAGCACCGCTCCCACTTCGAAATGAAGGGACACGTGACTCTTGAGAGTCAGCGTTCCCGAGAGATAAGTCCCGGGAGGGAAGTAGGCCACTCCCCCGGACTGACCCGCAGCATCGATGGCGGATTGAAGGGCTTTTGTGTCCATGACCTGGCCGGTCGCCGCCGCCCCAAAGTCTTGTACATTGAAGACAGCTTGCGGACGGGCGCCCGCCTTGGACTTGGCCCCGGCAGCCGGTGACGAAGCTAACGCCCCTCCCACCAGGCAAGCCCCGAGAAAAGAACGGCGATTTCTTCCACCTTTCATAATGCCTCCTTGGGCAATGGGGCTAGGCCCAGTCTTCCCCACGCGGCGTGTGCTCGCGCATGAACCCGGGGTCGATTTCGAGACCGAGGCCGGGCCCCTCCGGAAGCTGAAAGGTCGAGTTCCTGACCAGCGGCGGCTTTCCCGCAGCCATCTTCTCGACCATGCGTCCGGGGCGGCCCAGACGGTTTTCAGAACGATAGAAATTTGGAATTGCTGCGGCGAGTTGAACCGAGGCATACGTTCGCACCAGTGTCCCCACGTTGTGCAGAGCCATGGGCGTGCGGTACAGCGCCGCGTAGTCGGCGATCCTCCGGCAGCCGCTGATACCACCCGCATAGGAAACATCAGGATGGATGATGTCCACCGCCTGAGTATCGATAAAGGGTTTGAACTGTTTGACCATCTCGAGCTTTTCCCCGGTCAAAACCGGCGTGCGCGTCGCCCGCTTGACCGCCATCCACGATTCGCAGTATTCGACGCTGCTCAGCGGGTCTTCAATGAACAATGGCTTCATCGATTCGGTGGCCCTGGACACGGCAATCGCGCTGGGGGTGTCCCACTGGTTGTGGCAATGAACGGCGATGTCGATGTCATCGCCCACGGCGGCGCGCACGTTCTCGAATCCCCGGGCGATTTTCCTCAGTTGCGCGGTGGTGACGGTGGGGCCTGCCTCTTCGTCGGGAGCGAGGGCCTGCTTCGGCTCGATCTTGAAAGTCGTGAAGCCTTCGGGCTGCTCGCGGATCATCTGCGCCCACTCGCGGCACGAGGCCGGGCTGCTCATGTCCTTAATAAAATCCCCGTGTGAATACAGCAGCACGCCATCGCGCAACGGCCCTCCCATCAGCTTGTAGACGGGGAGATCCAGAATCTTCCCGGCCACATCCCACAAGGCGATGTCGATTCCGCTGATCAAGGGGATGATCGGCCGGAAAGGATGAATGGCTCCGGCCATAGCCTGGAAATGACCCTCGATGGCGAGGGGGTCGGCGCCGACGAGGTGCAAGAGCGGGATGCGGGCGCGCGCCGTCGCGACATCCACGCCGGTTTCTCCGTACCCGGTAATTCCGGCGTCGGTCTCAATCTTGACCAGACAACCATCGCCTTCAAAATCCAGTTGCAGGGTCTTGATGGACGTGATCCTGACCGCACCGCGCAAGGGCGCGGCCAGCGCTTTATAGCGTGCGAGCCATGACCCAGCGGGCAGGGCCAGAGCCATTCGCAGGAAGTCTCTTCGTGTCCACATGGCGTTTCCTTATCGATATGGATTTGGCTCCCTGGAGTGCGCGGCTTGCGTTGCGGGAGCCGTTCGGGAGTATACCCTCCTGCTTACTGGATGTACAAACGATGGACGGCAGGGTACTGGTGTCATTTGCGAGACATGGGCGTTGCAAAGCGCAGTCATTCCCGCGAAAGCGGGAATCTACTCGGCAAACCTTCGGAAATGCGCTGTCGAAGGAGTGGCTTCCCGCTTTCGCGGGAATGACTGGCGTTTCGAAAGGGATCCTACCCCAAATGACACCACCACCGTAGGACCGGAGCACTTGCAGCCCTGCGTTCAACAATGTAGACTCTCAGTATGGGAGGACAACATGTCACTTCGACCTATTAAGCGGCTCAGCAGGGCCAAGCCGACCCTGGAAGGTGCGGGCGTTCACCTGCGGCGCGCGTTCGGCTTCGGCAACACGTCCGAGTTCGACCCGTTTCTCCTCCTTGACGACTTCAGGAATGACCGTCCGGAGGATTACCTGCCTGGCTTCCCATGGCATCCCCACCGCGGGATCGAGACCATCACGTACGTCCTCGCGGGAACCGTCGAGCACGGCGACAGCCTCGGGCACAGCGGCGCCATCGCCGCCGGCGATGTCCAGTGGATGACGGCGGGGAGCGGCATCATCCACCAGGAGATGCCGAAGGGTGATCAAACCGGCCGAATGCATGGTTTCCAGTTGTGGGCCAACCTTCCGGCGTCTCTTAAGATGACAGCGCCGCGTTACCAGGAGGTGAAGGCGCTCGACATCCCCGTAATCACGGATGACGATGGCACCCAGGTTCGCGTCGTCTGCGGAAGCTTTTGGGGGAAGAGCGGCCCCGTGGACGGGATCGCAGCCGACCCGATCTACCTCGATGTGTCGGTGCAGCCGGGCAAGAGGAAAACCTTGCCGGTCGAAACGACTCGCCACGCCTTCGCGTACGTTTTCGCCGGGGCGGGGAAGTTCTGCAACGCGTCCGGTCCCCTGGCGGTACCGACCGAGAGCGTCGGATGGGCGGACACGTCGCCTCCCACGGAGGCAGACAACCGCTCGCTCGTACTCTTCGAGCGCGGCGACGAAGTCGCGGTACAGGCCGGGGACGATGGGATCCGGTTCCTGCTGGTCTCGGGGAAACCGCTGGAGGAGCCCGTGGCGTGGTACGGCCCGATTGTGATGAACACGCAGGAACAGCTTCGGCAGGCGTTCAGGGAACTCGAGCAGGGGACGTTTCTGAAGCATCAGACGCCGCGATAGGAGGTCCGCTCGTCGCGGGAGCGCGATCTACGGAGCGATCACGTTTAGCATCCCTCCCCTCAACTACCAACCATCTATGATAAAGGCCAAAGCGTAGAGCGAGGTCTTCCACTACTGGACGCCCCGCACGCTGCCAGTGCCTTATCCGGGCAGAGTGTGCTGTCACTGGGGAGAAATCGGGTTGCAAGTTTCCGATTACCAGGCCGTCGTCACGTCCAGTTTCAGGGAAGGGCGTTTATCATTCCCAATCCGGCTAAGTAGCGACTCGGCATAGTTTCCGAGTGCGCCGTCGCTCGGCCAGAACTCCGGATTGCCCCTGTGGATTTGTCGATAAACAAGGCGACAAGGCAGGACCGATCTGCCCAATCGGAGGCTAATCCTGCAAGTTTCAGCGACTTGCTTCGGCGGCGATCCCCGAATATTTGATAAGCGAGTTCAACAGTGGCTGCACGGCTGCCGCCAGTTGACTGGAATAGCCGTTCTTGGCGGCGATCGTTCAGAAACTAACGTGGGCGCTGACCGGCGCGCGCGCCGGCGGGTAATGAAGAAAAAAAATCCAACAACATCATGCACCGCAGGCGGGGCAAAATGCGGATTATAGCGTGTCACCCGGATTCAAGCCGCAGAGTTTCTAAGAAACGAAACTGTGCGGTGTTTGGTTTGCTCGGAGCGGTATTCATCTACGGGATTATCCCCTTGACTCAAAGGGATTACATTCTTCACCATCATACACCTCTGGACCGCTGATGCTGGATCGGTGGAGGTGGAATCCATGTCTTATGGACAAAAGATCACAACACTCCTTCATCGCCATTACAAAAGCATTCTTACCCTTCTCGGTGTCAGCGCATTGTTGGACTTGGTTAAGGAATATCTGAGAGGCAGGCTAGAGGAATGGATCATATCCAAGCTTTGGCCGATTGGAAGATGGCTTTTTGCGGATCCCCTCTTCCTGCTCACGTTCTCCGCTGGCGTGACGCTTGTAGTATTGATCGTGGCCTTGATACGGGAATCCTTAGGCAAAATTCAATCACCGATTAAAGACCATACAGGAATACCCTTCGTACGGCCTAGAATCAGCCGCACTTGGGCTGCGGCCTGCTTACTTACTTCTTCCCTAGTGTTCGCGGGGATCTGGTATGGAGGATATAAGTACAGTACGAGGCGGAGGGCAGAGCTGGTCCTAACAGCCGATGTGCTAAATAGAGACGATACCTTTAGCGGAGCCAAGCTGACGGTGGTGAACAACGGTGACAGCCTTATGTTTTCTCACTCAGTCGTGCAAGCAGCTTTAGTCGAAGCTCCGCGCTATTCCAGTGGTGAGGAGGAGCAAGAGCTGTTTGGGCTAGGCCCAGAATGGACGCATTTTTCTTTCAAATTTCCTTTCTTGCCGGCAGACCTGGTCGAGATGTCAGTTACGCATCCTGTGCCCATAGATTATTGGAATCGACTTAGGTCACAACAAAGAGCCCTCTATTTACTTGCAGAAATATATGGCAGAGATGAGGTCGGTCCGATGGAGCCATTGAGGGTATGCTGGTCTGTATCTGGAGATGATTGGCGGCACTTCAAGCCCTGTCTGGGGAACAAAGCGCATTAAGCCATGTTTGATTGATATGCAACTGTTTGAGAGTGTCGCGAAAGAGACCTCCCAAGCGCGGACCTGATTTGTAGGTCCGCGGCTCTTCCGCCTCTAATCCTGGTTCTCTCATCGGCCGGATGTCGCACCCGATCAATCGTTCGGCTGCAGAGTCGTAGACCGATGTCGGGAATAGCCGCTCTTGACGACGGTCGCGAGTGGCGCAACTATCATCGAATCTGGGAGAACCGCAAAGTTTCTGACAAGCGAAACTCCGCGCCACCTGCTTTTTCGGTATCAGCCAAGTAACTCGGCATCAGCTGCTGCATGACGTTGCAGCCCTGGTCATCTGAGCAAGTCAATGTTGATTTTGATTTCCCCCTCGTGAAGCCGGCCGCGCAGCCGCACGAATGCTAGAAAGTTCACAAGCCGGTAGATGTCTTTGGTTCGTACACGAAACTGACCGTTGTCCTCATCGAATAACACTACTACCCTGCTTGCATTTTTCATCTTGTCGATTCTTGAACGGTTTTGTCCCTTTTTGCGAACGCAAATCACTCCGAGACCCGCAACTATGTCGCCCAGCCGTTGTCGCTCGTCTGGCAACGCATCGGCAGTGACCCGATGAACAAACGTAGGCGACAAGCGCTTGTCGAGATCAGCTGGATTGTAGGCGGACGATTTGATCTCGAGAATCCCAAGGGCACTGCTTCGGGGCACGAGGGCGAAGTCGCCAACTTGGAATACTCCGGGCGCCGGAGACGGTGTCCATATAATGGTGTCGATCTGAGGCAGGCTGGGATCGCCCGGGATGTTAGCTTGATCGATCACTCCGCCAGAAGCTACCCGTAGAGGAGCCACGTAGCGTTTCACCAGCTCTCTGACCGCGCCCTCGACATATGCTCCCACAATATCGGTGTTTCGCGTGAACTTGACTAGTTCGGACGGGGGCCGGAGCTCCGGTATGAGATGCGGCGCGAGCGCCTCAAGGAAATCGGTGGGTGCGTAGGACTTGTTCTTCCCCATTTATATGCTGACCAAAGCCTGCCTAACGATTGCAGCTCAATCGCGGTCGTTCAAACCCCTTTCGACAGCCCACGAGTCCCGCCGCATGCTGGGCAGTCCTACGGAGTACCAGCCGACTCGACGAGCCTGACAATTATCCACGGTTCGTCATCCCTAAAACATTTCTCGGCGACGACGTTGTCGCTCTCCGTTAGGTTGGCGGGCGGAATACCTGGCTCCGTCACATCGACGGAAATTGATTGATTCGAATTACCGCTGATCAAATCCAACGATACTTCGAATACGTCATCAAAATCTCCGACGAAGGCCGGAAGCGTCGGTGATAAGGCTCTGGCGATATTAGTGACTTCGATAGGCTGATTCCCTCGAAATCCTCCGGCAGGGGATTGAAGCTTCCTGATTTGAGTGGGGCGGTCGTGGGTCTTTGAGTGCAAGCGCCCGCTCGAGTGATAAGAAGCATGCGGGTTGGAGCCCTTTCCAAGATTGTCGGGCGACTCGTCTTCGGCCCAGACCACATAAACGTCTCCTCTCGAAGAACGTCGGACACGCCCGAATAGGCGCTTGTCACCGCCAGGTCTCGCAACCACAATGGCGTAGTCTTTTTCTTCGTAAGGCAAAGGAATGCCCTCTTGCAGGTCCGCCCAACTGTTCTTTAGGCTGAGCCGCATGATTGAGTTTGTCGGTCGGCCACAAATGAAACCATAACCCGCGAGCTCCGGACTACCCGGTGCCGGGGCGGGGCGCGGCAAAGCTGTTTATGACGCCCCGTTCCAAGAAACCTTCGGCACTGGAAACCAAGAATACTTCCGCTAGAACGCCCGGTCAACCTGCGAGTCAACGCCACAGCAATTCGCCGAGTTGTTTCCGCGCCTAGGGCACCTGCGAATACCGCCTGTCACCGGAAATCCCGGATAGATCCCCTGTAACGCCGTAGTGCTGACCGAACCGATCAACTCCCGGATTGTCGCACTCGGAAAATACTCTCATATGGTCGCAGAAGAATCTATTCGCTCTTCTCACCGCAAGTTGCTACCGCTCAGATGGTTCAGGCGGTGCTTGGGATGTCGGCTTCATGCCCACGCGGGCTCGGCACCCTTGTTCGGTACGACACCGCGTCTCCTCTGCACTCAGTAGCCCGACATACTTCACCCTTTGACTGAACGCCCGGTCGGAAGCTTCCGCCGCGAGCGTCGGCGCCAAGTTTCCCCCTCCTGGGGCGACCGGGTCGGTCATCTCCTCACTGCTTGCTCTCCACCCATCTCCCGCAACAGGCAATAGCTGGTTTTCTTCTTTGCTGGTTTAGTTGTGTGTTAGGGGTGGATCGGGATGCATGACGAGTGTCAGCCCGCCTGCAAAATTGAATGAATTTGCACACGGACTGGAAGGATCGGTATTATTGCCACGGGGGTTTGGAATTCACATCCTCGCCGGAGGGGTCACCCTCGGTTATTTTCCCTGCCGCAGGACGCCGTAAAAAGCGTTCCTTGGCTGCCGCGGCTCGGTCTGGTGGGCTGGACGCAATTCATGGGTTCTAACTCTCTTGCCCCGATCCTCACACCGCACGGTCGCCTCACCTTAGGTATGGTGGCCGAGGGGCCCGCCCTGGATCCCAGTCTTGCCCGGCGTCTGCAAGATGCCTTCGCGCGGGGCTCCGGTCACGGTCTTCTCCAACTTGGAGCGGGGGAAGTCGGAACCGTTCTTCCTCCGGTGTTTTCCTACTGGCGAGAGCTTGGCACGCGCTACGTGACGGCCCTCTGCACGCTTTCAGACGCCACGACAGATCCCTCGAAAGCACACGTTCCGACTCCGCCCCCCAGGGAACTGGAACCACTGGCCTTGGTAGCGCCTCCGATGATCGGCGCGGAGTACCTGACAGCGGAGATCCTCCATGCTCTCTGGCAGGAGATGGACGCAGCTTTCGCCATCGAGTTATCAGAGTCGGGAAGCTCGACCCAGGACTTCCTCAAGTGCCGCAACCCCGCGTGGAACCTGGTTGGCCGCGTACACTTCAATCTCGCCGAAAACCGCAAGGATGATCAAGCTCCCTTCGCGTTTCTCGCCACCTACACGACCCGGCTTTCCGCACACGCCAGAGCCCAGCATCTTCCGCTCGGTCAGGCGCTACGCGAATACGCAGGCGCAACGAGCAAGGATCGCTTGTTGTCGCTGCTTCTGCCCGTTCAGCGCGCGGCCGAAATGTGTCCGTGGCTGAAAGCCATGGTCGACTCGGGCGAGATCTTCCATCCGCTGCGCTGGAAACCCAACGACGCTTTCCGCTTTCTCCATGATGTTCCACAACTGGAGAGCGCAGGGGTAGTGGTCCGAATGCCCGCGACGTGGCGGGCAAGCCGTCCTTCGCGCCCGCAAGTAACGGCCACGGTGGGAGGAAAGGAGCCCTCCAGGCTGGGCAAGGACGCGCTCCTCGATTTCCGTATGGAGGTCACGCTTGACGGCGAGCCTTTGACCGCCGCGGAGATCAAGGAGTTGCTTGCCAAGTCGGATGGGCTCTCGCTGGTCCGAGGACGCTGGGTCGAGGTTGATCACGAGCGGCTGAGCCGGATGCTTGAACATTTCCAAATGGTCGAGCGTGCCGCCGTTAACAATGGCCTCAGTTTTGGGGAGGCTATGCGCATGCTTGCCGGCGCCGATGTCGCGGCCGACGGCGGCGGGGCCGACCCCGATTGGGCCCAGGTGGTCGCGGGACGATGGCTGCACGAAGCGCTGAAAGGACTTCGCGGTCCGGAGGGGCTGGCCTGCGTCGAACCCGGCGCAGCCCTCAACGGCACGCTGCGGCCTTACCAGCAGGTGGGTGTGCGCTGGCTCTACCTCCTCTCGAAGCTCGGTCTTGGGGGTTGCCTTGCCGATGACATGGGCCTCGGCAAGACTATCCAGTTACTCGCCCTTCTGCTCGTCCTCAGAAGCCCGGCGCGCGACCCGGAGGAGAAGAGTCATCCTAGCCTGCTGGTGGCGCCCGCTTCGCTTTTGGCCAATTGGGCCGCGGAGCTTGACCGCTTCGCGCCGAGCTTGAAAGCGTTAGTTGCCCATCCTTCAGTGATCCCGGCGTCCGACCTTAAAGCGCTGGGACCCGAACGTCTCGGAGATGTGGACTTGGTCATTACCAGCTACGGTTCGCTCCTCCGCATCCCTTGGTTGACGGAGCCCTCATGGAGTTTGGTTGCGCTCGATGAAGCTCAGGCCATCAAGAATCCAGAGGCTAAGCAGACCCGCGCCGCCAAGAAACTGAAAGCCCAGGCGAGATTTGCGCTCACCGGTACGCCGGTCGAGAACCGGCTGGGAGACCTGTGGTCCATCTTCGACTTCATCAACCCGGGCCTGCTCGGGTCATCGAAAGAGTTTACGAGCCTGGTTAAACGTCTTGCGGAGAAGCCCCATAACCCTTACGGCCCGCTCCGCGAGCTCGTGCGACCGTACATTTTGCGGCGGCTGAAGACCGACAAGACGGTCATTGCGGACCTGCCGGACAAGACTGAGGTCAAGGCCTTCTGTCAGCTCAGCCGCCAGCAGGCAGCACTTTACCAGCAGGCGGTGAAGGAACTGGCAGAGCAACTCGATGACGCCGAGGGCATCAAGCGCAAGGGCGTCGTGCTGTCGTTCCTGATGCGATTCAAACAGATCTGTAACCACCCGTCGCAGTGGCTGGGCGACG
>Ga0187858_10005950_pt1 | contig 11027 bp, 8 predicted proteins | sample June2016WEW_8_15_FD_133015 | JGI IMG/M metagenome (GOLD analysis project Ga0187858, IMG submission 133015) | Peatland microbial communities from SPRUCE experiment site at the Marcell Experimental Forest, Minnesota, USA - June2016WEW_8_150 | ecosystem: Environmental > Terrestrial > Soil >...
CCGGCGTGGCAAGGGCGGCAATCGCAGCGAGCGAATGGCCTGGAGTCAGGCTTTGCGTCTGGCGATGCGACGATTCGGGCATTTCGAGCCGATGATCGTGCTCAGCCACGTGCCGCCGCGCGACGCAGGCGACGTGCCCACCGACCCGTATCACCGCGGGTTCAAGGGTTACCGCTGGCTTCTCGAGCGCCTCGAGCCGACCCTCTGGCTGCACGGCCACACCCCGCTCGCGGCCGCCAGCGAATGGAAAGTCCGGGTCGGGGGCAGCACAGTGATCAACGTAAGTGGGGCGGTCGTGATCGACTTGCTGCCGCCGACTCCGGAGACGATCAGCGCCTACCGGAAACGGCTACCACTGCGAGGACGGTCGAGCCAGACCGACCCGGCGAAAGGCCGCGCCAGCAGGTTATAGGGCCAGTGGATCGGGATCCGACGCGGCCACGCCCAGCTCTTTGGCCGCCGCCTCGGCGTCGGCCATCGGGATTCGGCCGCCTCGGGCCAGACCCACGAGCGCCGCTGCGGCAATGTGCGGCGCGTCGATCTCGAACAGCTTGCGGAGCGTCTCGCGGGTGTCGGACCGGCCGAACCCGTCCGTACCGAGGACGATGCGCGAGGCCGGCAGCCAGGGCGCAACGAGGTCGGGGTAGGCTCGGATCCAATCGGTAGCGATCACGATCTGCCCGCCGTCCGGCGGCAGGACTTCGGCGACGTGGGCCACGCGTGGCTCTGCCGCGGGGTTGAGGCGGTTCCAGCGGTCGGTCGCCAGGCCGTCGACCCTCAACTGCTGGAACGAGGTGGCGCTGTACACCTCAGCCGGAATGCCACGCTTCGCCAGCAGATCGCGCGCGGCGACGACCTGTTGCAGGATCGAGCCGCTGCCCACCAGCCGGACCGGCCCGCCCTTGATGCGGGCCGCCTTGCCCAGCCGAGGCGCCTCGAGCAAACGGTAGATCCCGCTGGCGATCTGCTCGTCGGTCAGGTCGGCCGGCCGCTTCGGCATCGAGTAGTTCTCGTTGTACAGAGTGATGTAGTAGAAGACGTCCTGGCCCTTCGCGTACATCCGGTCGATGCCTTCGCGGACGATCGAGGCCAGCTCGTAGGCATAGGCAGGGTCGTAGGCCCGGATGTTGGGGATCACCGAGGCAAGCACGTGCGAGTGGCCGTCGTCGTGCTGGAGGCCCTCGCCCATCAGAGTGGTCCTGCCCGCCGTCGCGCCCATGACAAAGCCGCGCCCGCGCTCGTCGGCCAGCGCCCAGAACTGGTCGCCCGTCCGCTGGAAGCCGAACATCGAGTAGAAGATGTAGAAAGGGATGAGCGGCTGGCCGTGAGTGGCATACGAGGTTGCCGCCGCCTGCAGAGACGCGACCGCGCCCGCCTCGGTGATCCCTTCCTCGAGGACCTGGCCGTTCTTCGCCTCGCGGTAGCTCAGGACCAGGTCCGAGTCGACCGGCTCGTAGCGCTGGCCCATCGAGGCATAGATGCCGACTTCCTTGAACAGCGGATCCAGGCCGAAGGTGCGGGCTTCGTCGGGAACAATCGGGACTATCCGAGCCCCGATCTGTGGGTCGCGGATGAGGTTGCGGAGCAGCCGCGCGAAGGCCATCGTCGTGCTGACGGCCATCTCCGACCCGGAGGCGAACTCGGCGTCGACCTCTTTTCGTGGCGCCGGCAGCGGCTGAGCCCGGACCAGGCGGTGGGGCAGCGGCCCGCCCAGCGCGCCGCGCCGCTCGAGCATGTACTGGACCTCTTCCGAATCCGGGCCCGGGTGGTAGTAAGGCGCGTCGTGGAGCGCGGCGTCGGGGATCGGCAGCTCGAGGCGATCCCGGAAGATGCGCAACTCGGTCTCGGACAACTTCTTGGCCTGGTGAGTGATGTTGCGAGCCTCGACGCCCGGCCCGAGAGCCCAACCCTTGATCGTCTGGGCGAGGATCACGGTCGGCGCCCCGCGGAACTCCGTGGCAGCCCGGTAGGCGGCGTAGACCTTGCGGTAGTCGTGGCCGCCGCGGCGGAGGTGTGCCAACTCGTCGTCGCTGAGATGCTCCACCAGCCGGCGCAGACGCGGATCCGGGCCGAAGAAATGCCCGCGGATGTAGGCGCCGCCGGCCACCGAGTACTTCTGGAACTCGCCATCGACGGTGTCGTTCATCTGGTTGACCAGAACGCCCTCGACGTCGCGGGCCAGGAGGTCGTCCCATTCCCGACCCCAGATGACCTTGATGACGTTCCAGCCGGCCCCGCGGAAGAGCCCTTCGAGCTCCTGGATGATCTTGCCGTTGCCGCGTACCGGGCCGTCGAGCCGCTGCAGGTTGCAGTTGACCACGAAGGTCAGGTTGTCGAGGCCCTCGCGCGCGGCGAGAGAGAGTGCGGTTACCGACTCGGGCTCGTCCATCTCGCCATCACCGAGGAACGCCCAGACTCGGCTCGCCGAGGTGTCGGCCAGGCCGCGGTTCAACAGATACCGATTCAGCCGGGCCTGGTAGATGGCCGCGATCGGACCGAGGCCCATCGAGACGGTCGGGAATTCCCAGAACTCCGGCATCGTGCGCGGGTGCGGATAGCTGGGCAGCCCAACTCCCGACAGAGCCTCCTGGCGGAAGTGGTCCAAGTTCTCCTCGGTCAGCCGACCCTCGAGGAATGCTCGGGCGTAGATGCCCGGCGCCGCGTGGCCCTGGAAGAAGATCTGGTCGCCTGAACCGCCGTCGTCCTTGCCGCGGAAGAAGTGGTTGAAACCCACCTCGTAGAGCGTCGCGGCGCTCGCGTACGTGGCCAGGTGGCCGCCCAGACCCGGAGCGCGGTTGTTAGCCCGAAGGACCATGGCTACCGCGTTCCAGCGGATCAGCCTGCGGATGCGCCGCTCTAGGACCTCGTCGCCGGGGAAGAAAGGCTCCTGCTCGGGGCTGATGGTGTTGATGTACCGGGTTTGCGTGAGCGGCGGTAGCCCGACGCGGAGCTGGCGAGCCCGCTTGAGGATCTTGTAGAGCAGGAAACGGGTGCGCTCGTCGCCTTCCTGGCTGTGGATCTGGTCCAGCGCGTCGAGCCATTCCTGGGTTTCGGACGGGTCGACATCGGGTAGCTGGTGCTTGAACTGGTCGAAGTACATGGCTCGGCAGTTTCTCCGGGGCCTGTTGCGGGACGCGGGTCGCGCCGGACGAGAGACGACCCCGCATTTCAGGTTAGCGGATTGCCAGAACGCCGTTGTGCGCGCTCGTCCGACGGGCCGCATCGTGGGCGGGCAGTCTTGCGGTGCCGCTGGTCCTTGTGCCACTGGGGGTGCGCGAAGATGCAAGCACTCGTTTCCACTCGCCTTGCGCCGCGAATCGGAGCACAGTATCGCCCGACGGGGTGCCTGCCTCCAACCGGTACCGCCGCACCGGCCGCGAGCGGCGGGAGGAGATCGAACCGGTGAGCACTCAGCCTCTTGTCCTTGTCGCGGACGACGAGCGGCGCATCACGAAGCTCGTGTCCATGGCGCTGAGTGATGAGGGCTTCCGGGTCGTGACGGCCGCCGGCGGCGAGGAGGCCGTGGTCAAGGCCGAGGAGATGCGGCCGGACATCGTGCTCCTCGACATCGTCATGCCAGATATGGACGGCATCGAGGTCATGCGCCAGATCCGCGAGCGCCGATCCGTGCCCGTGATCCTGCTCACCGCCAAGGGCTCGGCGACGGACAAGGCCAAGGGTCTCGACCTGGGCGCGGACGACTACGTCAGCAAGCCCTTCCATCTCGACGAGCTTGCGGCGCGTGTGCGCGCCGTTCTCCGTCGAGCCTCCGGGGTCAGTGTCGGCGGCGGCTCCGTCCGCTTCGACGACGTCGAGATCGACCTCGAGCGGCGCATGGTGACGCGCGGCGGAGAGCTCGTAGAGCTGTCGCGGACCGAGTGGCTGCTGCTGCAGCACCTGGCGGCCAATGCGGGGAAGGTCGTACTGCACACGGAGCTGCTAACGAAGGTCTGGGGCCCCGAATACCGCGACGACCTCCAGTACCTGCGGGTCTGGGTCAGCCGCGTTCGCCGCAAGCTCGGGGCAAGACCAGGCGAGCCGGGCCGGATCAAGACCTTCCAGGGGATCGGGTATCTGCTCGATGTGGACCCGGCGCGGCCCGACGAAAGCCGCGACGGGCACGTCACCGACGTTCCGACGGCGTTCGATCCGAGTCGGGATCGCGAGATCGACAGCGCCGGCGGTCCGAAGCCCAGGATCTAGCACCGCCCGAAACGGCTCCGCGAGGACACTCGCAGGACAGAGACAAGCGGCCCGAGGAGGGGGGCCCGGGCCGCTTGTTTCATCCAGAAGACGCCCCGTCACCGGCGTCTCCGTCTCGTATTCTCAATCGCTCGGTGAAGTGGGACCAGGATATCGAGGGGAGCCTGAAGGCCGCCTCGTGGCAGGCCGCCACGCCATTGCATCGACGTTTCAGAGCCGCTCCGAGGAAGGTGGCGGGTCGGCACCGGTCCGCCGCTCGAGCCGCTTGCGTGTGTCTCGGGCATCGCGTACAAAGGCGGTCTGAGACCCCGGGCATCGGGAGCGAGCTGCGGAGGAGCCGTCCATGACATACAGCTCCGGGTCGACCCGAGGCGGCCGGTGGGTTCCGGATGATCCCGACGAGCGGTATGGCCCCGACACGGCGCTGGTGGTCGTCGACGTCCAGAACGACTTCGCCGATCCGTCGGGCAGCCTGTCGGTTCGCGGCGGGTCCGAGATCGTTCCTGTGGTCAACGCCGAGGTCGAGCGGGCGCTGGCGGCGGGCGCCGCGGTCGCGTACACCCAGGACTGGCATCCGGCGCATACACCGCACTTCGCCCAGGACGGCGGGATCTGGCCCGTCCACTGCGTCCAGGACACGTGGGGGGCTGAGCTGCACCCGGATCTCGCCGTCCGCGGCCCGGTCGTTCGGAAGGGCAGCCACGGAGAGGACGGCTACTCCGGATTCTCGATGCGCAATCCCGCCGGCGGGATCCAGATCGCGACTGAGCTCGATGCCACGCTGGCCCGGGGCGGCGTCAACCGCCTGGTGGTATGCGGGCTGGCCACGGACTACTGCGTCATGGCGACGGCGCTCGACGGCGTCCGGCTCGGCTACGAGACGGCGGTTCTCCTCGACGCCATCCGGGCGGTCGACCTCGAGGCCGGCGACGGCGCCAAGGCGCTCGAGGATATGGCCGCTGCAGGCGTCACGCTGATAGGCGCCGGGGCCGTCACCGCCTGATCGGGCACGTACGGCGAGAACGCGGCCGGGGCTGGCGCTCTGTGCCACCTGGCTGCGTCACGGCCATCGCGGTCCGCGGTCCATGCGTTAGGGCCGCGAACCCTGCGATCACGGGACGCTAAGGTAGGCCGATGGAGCTCCACCTCGTCGACGCCACATACGAGCTCTTCCGCGCCCACTACGCCCCCAGGCCACGGGTGATTACTCCGGACGGCCGGGATGTTGGCGCTGTCGTCGGCCTGCTGCATACCCTTTTGACTCTGCTGCGAGACGAGGGGGCCACCCACGTCGGTTGCGCCTCGGACCATGTCATCCGCTCGTTCCGAAACGGCCTCTACCCTGCCTACAAGACCGAGGCCGGCATGCCGGCGGAGCTGTTGAGCCAGTTCTCGCTGGCCGAACGGGCCATGGCTGCATTGGGGCTGGTCGTCTGGCCGATGGTCGAGTTCGAGGCGGACGACGCCCTGGCCACGGCCGCCGCACGCTGGGCGGATGCACCGGGGGTAGATCGAGTGTGGATCTGCACGCCGGACAAGGACCTGGCCCAGTGCGTACGTGGCGAGAGGGTCGTCCTGCGCGACCGGCGCCGGGAGCGGACCGTCGACGAGGCCGGCGTCGTGGCCCGCTGGGGAGTCCGGCCGGCCTCGATACCGGACTACCTGGCGCTGGTCGGGGATCCGGCCGACGGCTTCCCCGGTCTGCCGGGTTGGGGCGAGCGGTCGGCCGCCGCCGTCCTGGGTCACTTCGAGCACCTCGAGGGCATACCCGCCAACGTTGCGGAGTGGCACGTCGACGTCCGGTCGCCGGCCGCTCTCAGCGCCACGCTGCGGTCCCACTGGTCCGACGCGCTGCTATTCCGGCGCCTCGCGACCCTGGCCTCGGACGCTCCCCTTCCCCAGGCCGATCCGGACGAGTTGCTCTGGCGAGGTGCACGGCGGGCCGAATTCACGGCCCTGTGCGAAGAGCTGGGACAGCCGCGTCTGGCCGAACGCCCCCACCTCTGGCAGGACTGACGCCCGCGGCCGCACGGTCCTGGCCACGGCTCCGGAAAGCGAGACGGCCCGACTCCCGGCCTCGCGGCACGAGCCTCGCTCCGCCGGCCTTCCTACTTGAAGATCTCGAGCATCGTCGCGTGATGCCGCGGCGATGCCGCCAGACACGACCACTTCTTGGCCGGGTAGGCCAGGTCGAACCACGGCTTGCCGTCAAGGCTCGTGACGGTCGCTCCGGCGCGTTCCGCGATCAGCCCGGCTGCGGCAACGTCCCAGGCAGAAAGCCCGGCACCCTGGGCATAGATGTCGAAACGACCACAGGCGACATACGAGAGAGTCAGCGCCGACGAGCCCATGGAACGGTGCGCTCGGATTGCCTTTAGCGCGGTGCGCCGCTTGCGGACCGTACCTCTCCCGCCGATGGCGAGCGTCGCGACGAGATCCTCGAGCAATTCCTTGTCGCCGACCCGGATCGGCTCGCCGTTCCGAAGAGACGGACCGTCGAGCGACCCGGTGAACGTCTCGTCCCTGGTGGGGTCGTAGACGACGCCCAGGACGGGCCGTCCGTGCGCCGCCAGCGCGATCGAGATGCAGAAGAACGGGATGCCGTTGGCGTAGTTGATCGTGCCATCGAGCGGATCGACGATCCAGACCCGACCCGACCTCGCCGAGCCCGTGGCCGCAACCTCGCCGATCTCCTCAGCGTAGAACGAATCGTCCGGATAACGCTCCTGAACGGCCCTCATCACCAGGCCCTCGCACAGATGATCCACTTCGGTGACGACGTCGCGCGGACCCTTGGCCTGGATCTGCTCGAGCCGCTCGTAGCGGTCCATCTGGATCTGACCGGCCTGGTGGGCAAGGTCGATCGCCAGCTCGAGCTCTGGACCAAAGGCCGCCGACCGGCCGAGGCGACCCAGACGCGCCTTCGATGCCCCGGTCGAGACGCCTATCGCGGCTGAAGCCATCAGCCGGCGATCCCGGCTTCGAGGGCAATTTCGATCGTTCGCTCAATCGATCGGTTGAGCTCGTCGAGCGGCAGGTACGACTCCTCGGAAGTCGCCTCCTCGGACAGGACGTCGCTCACGGTCAGGATCGTCGCCGCAGCAGTGTTTGCGCCCGCTGCTCGCGCCCTCGCCGCGAGGTAGTACAGCACCGACGACTCCATCTCGAACGCTAGGACGCCGCGCTCGCGCCACTTGGAGAAGTAATCCGGGTCGGGGTTGTAGAAGACATCCACGGTGGCAACCTGGCCGACGTGCGGCTTCTGACCGTGTTTCTCGGCGATCTCGACCAGGCTCCGCACCAGCCCGAAATCGGCGGTGGGAGCGTAGGGATCGCCGTGGAGGTAGGCACGCGTCGCGCCGTCGAACGGCGTGGCGGAGGAGGCGACCACGATCTCGCCCGTCTTGAGGCCGCGGCCGATGCCGCCGCAGGTGCCGACCCGGATCAGCCGCTCGGCGCCGAGGCGAAGCAGCTCCTCGACCACGATGGCCATGCTCGGCGCCCCCATACCGCTCGTCTGGACGCTGACCGGCACCCCCTTGTAGGTCCCGGTGTAGCCAAGCAAACCGCGGTGCGAGTTGACCTGGCGGGCGGCCCCGGCGCCGCCGTCGAACTTCTCGGCTATCCAGGTTGCACGGTTGGGGTCGCCGGGAAGAAGGACGACCGGGGCGTAGTCCCTCGCCTCGGCGCGGAGGTGGATCTGTGGCATCGGCTGACTCCAGCTTGGCAGTGCAGGTCGGCGGGCAATCGGCAGATGCTCGCAGGCCCTGATTCTAGACGGCCGGGCCCGACCAGGGCCGGCCGCCGCGCTCCGGGGTCGGGGTCATTCCCCTAGCCCAGCCGCGTGTTACCCGGCTTGGTCGCCGCTCGAGAGACGCCGCGCAGGCCGCCCAGGGCCACGTTTGCGGCCGGAATGGGCCGTCAGAACAGCGACGACGACGCGACCGAGCCCTTGCCGACCCGTCGATGCGTCGCCATCCGGCAACAAACCCGGGGCTTCCGTGCCGAACGGTCGAGAACGGTTAGGGCAAGGATTGTGCGGTTCAGTGTGGACAAACGGTGGAAAACCTGGGATACATATGCACCACAGATTGTTTGCGAGCGTCCCGATCGACCGGCTCCTACGGAGGCTCTAGCGCGAGTCCGTATTCCGCGTACAGCGATGGCGCCAGGAAGGCGCCGGGCTCGGAGACTCCATGACCCTCAATTGACCGGACCCGTCTCCCGGTCAAGGTGCCCGCCGCGAGGGTCGAAGGTGAGCGAGGAACCACGTGCGGTTTGGTCGGACTCGACTGGGAGCGGTCGAGCGTTTGCTCTGGTCGCGTGACAGCAGGCTCGTTGCCCGCACGGCGCACAAGCTGCCCCAGGCTCGAATCATCGAGCTGGCGGATTCAGGCTGGTGTGTGCTCGCGCAATCGAACGAGCTCACAGAGGCGCTGATGGTCGAGATCGCCCAGGCGTCCGCGTACGGTCTGGCCGACGTCGATCCCTCGCTGCCGGTCGCCGAGCGCTATGTCGTGGCCCTCGGCCGTGCGGTCCAGATTTCCGGGCTGGGCGACAGCATCGGCATGGACGAAAGCCCCGAGATCGCCAAGCGCAAGGTCCTCGACTACTTCTTCGCCCTCAAGGAGAACCACCACGTCGAGTTCCAGCCGATCGTGGACCTGCGAACGATGAAGGCCTACGAATGGGAGTGTCTCTTCCGGCCTCATATGCCGATGCTGCCCCAGACGATCAGCGCCATCGTGGACGCGGCCCTCGTCGCCAAGCGTCCGGTGGATTTCGACATATTCGCCGTGGAGGCCACTCTGGCTCGCATCGCCCAGGTTTCCGCACCCGACCCGATTGCGCACCGGACCCGCTATGGCATCAACCTTCTGCCCACCAGCCTGCTCGCTCCCCATTTCGAGGCAACTGCTTTTGCCGACCGCGTCCGCCGCGCCGGCCTCTCGCCCCGCCAGATAGTGGTCGAATGCACCGAGCAGCAGGCCATCGCCGATATCGCGCGCTTGAAGAAGCAGGTCCGAGCACTCCGGCGTTTGGGCTTCGGTTTCGCGATCGACGACGCCGGCGCCGGCTACGCCAGCTTCAACGTCATCGCCGCGCTCGAACCGTCGATCATCAAGATCGATCGCGCCATCGTGTACCGCATCGGAAACAAGGACGGCGAGGCCAAGAAGGCCCTGGTCGAGGCGTTCGTTTCCTTCAGCCGCCGGATCGGGGCCAAGGTGGTTGCAGAAGGGATCGAGAACCGGCGCGACCTGATCGCGCTGCAGGAGCGCGAAGTGGACTTCGGGCAGGGCTACCTGCTCGGCCGCTCGTCGCTGAGGCCGACTCAGCCGCGCCGCGTTCGCACACAGCGCGATCTACCGATGGTCGTGTCGACCATGGGCGGCTGGGAGGGCGTGATCGCCACCGGGACGGCCTCCAGCCAGTAGCCCGTCCCCGCATCTGGCGGTTCGGCGGTACCATCGATTTCGGCCGGATCGGGGCCGCGACCGGTCGCGTGTCCGCTACCGAATTGCACAGGACGATATGACGACCCCTGCCGGAACCTCCGCCAAGCCTTCAACCCTCTCGGCCGCCGGCCGCCGCTTCCTCGACGCCCCACGATACGCCGTCGTGGCCACGCTGAACCCGGACGGCAGCGTGTTGCAGGCCGTCATCTGGTACGCGCTGGAGGGCGACGCCATCGTCTTCAACAGCCGCGTCGGTCGGACCTGGCCGGCCAACCTCGCGCGCGATCCGCGCGTCTCTCTGATCGTCGCCGACGGCGAGGACTACATCGAGCTGCGCGGCGAAGTCGAGATCGACGAGGACCCGGTTCGCGGTCAGAAGGTCATCGGCGACCTGGCGCGGCGCCACGAGCCGGACGAAGCCGCCCGCGCGGCACTCCTCGCCGAATTTGCGGGGCAACACCGGGTCACGTTCGAGCTGCACCCAACCCGCATCTACGAGCGGTTCGTCGGCCACTAGACGCGTATCGGAACTCGACCCGATCGGAGGAATGAGCGATGGCCAAGGCGAAGATCGGCTACGCGGCGATGCTCGAGCAGTTCACGCCGGCCGAGATCCTGGACCTGTGTGCCGCTGCCGAAGCGGCTGGGTTCTCAGGCGTCATGGCCGCCGATCACTTCCAGCCCTGGACTCCGCAGCAGGGTCAGGCTTCGTTCGTTTGGGAGGTGCTTGCGGTCGCCGGCGCCCGCACCAGGGGCGACCTGGGTCCGGGCGTGACCTGCCCATCCTTCCGGATGCACCCGGCCATCGTGGCCCAGGCCGCAGCGACGCTCGAGGTCATGTATCCGGGCCGGACCTGGCTCGGGCTCGGCTCGGGCGAGGCCCTCAACGAGCACGTCGTTGCTGGCTACTGGCCCGAAGCGCCGGAGCGGATCAACCGCATGTTCGAGGCCATCGAGATCATCACAAAGCTCTTCAGCGGGCGCGATGTCAAGCACGACGGCCGCTTCTTCAAGATGGAGACGTGCCGTCTCTGGACGCTGCCGCCAAAGGCGCCGCCGATCTACATCGCCACGGCCGGTCCCGTGACGGCAAAGCGGGCCGGGCAATTCGCGGACGGCCTGATCACGGTCGGGGCGCCGGAGGAAAAGCTCGAGCTGGTCTTCGGCAAGTTCGAGGAAGGCGCCCGCGTAGCGGGCAAGGATCCCTCGAAGATGCCCAAGATCCTCCAGCTGCACCTGTCGTGGGCCGACACGGACGAGGAAGCGGTCGCCAACGCCATCGCACACTGGCCCAACGGCGGGATGAAGTTCCCAAAGCAGGACATCCGCACGCCGCACGACTTCGAGCAGATGGCCGCTCTGGTC
>Ga0187858_10005959_pt1 | contig 11018 bp, 9 predicted proteins | sample June2016WEW_8_15_FD_133015 | JGI IMG/M metagenome (GOLD analysis project Ga0187858, IMG submission 133015) | Peatland microbial communities from SPRUCE experiment site at the Marcell Experimental Forest, Minnesota, USA - June2016WEW_8_150 | ecosystem: Environmental > Terrestrial > Soil >...
CTGAAGAAATCCCGAAAATTCATCCTATCCATGTTGTTTAGCGAGCGCAACCACTTTTGCCCGTTCTGTCAGGTCAGTGGAGGTGACTGCGACCTGCAAAATGCCGCTCTTCATGAGGAAATGACCTACTGGCCCATGCAACCGGCTTGGAATAATTACCCGGTGGATTCTTCGCACCCATATTTCATCCTGGACAACCACCGCTGTATTCTCTGCCGGCGGTGTGTGCGGGCCTGTGCAGAGCTGGTTGGCAACTTTACTCTGGCAGTGGCGGAACGCGGTGCTTCCAGCCTGATCGTGGCGGATACAAATGTACCTTTGGGCGAGAGCACCTGCATCAAGTGCGGCACATGCGTCCAATCCTGCCCGACCGGTGCTTTGATCGATCGCACCAGCGCTTACCAGGGCCTCGAGAGTGCCATGAACCGGATCAAGACGGTCTGTGTCGGCTGCTCGGTGGGTTGCGGCCTGAATCTGGTCGTGCATGATAACCGCATCGTGCGCATCGAAGGCGATTGGGATGGCGTTGTTAACCATGGCCTGCTATGTGAGCATGGGCGCTACGATCCGATGCAGAAAATCCATGACCGGATCACCACCCCACTGATGCGCAAGAACAGCAAGCTCGAACCCGTTACGTGGGACGAAGCCCTTGGTGAAGTGGCCGATAAACTCAAACCACTGGCTGGCCGGCAACAAGCCGGGCTGGCTGCGATCGCCTCCAGCCGCCTGCCTGTCGAAGCACTGTCGATGTTCAAGGAAATCTTTGCCGACGGCTTCAAGAGCAGGATGGTCACCAGCACCGAGGAAGGCATGCCGACAGCCGTCCTCAACACGGTGGCCGAAAAAACCGGGGCTTTCGAAGGCAAGCTGGATGTGCTGCGCAATGCAGATACTGTCCTGTGTATCGGCGCGAACATCGCCAAAACCCACATGGTGGCGGGGTTCCTGGTCAAACGGGCCCTGACCAAAGGCATGCATCTGATCCAGGTCAGTCCCGAAGCCGGTCCACTGGATGAATTTGCCGATGTTACATTGAACAACAAGCCAGGCAGTGACCTTGCCCTGGTCAACGGCCTGCAGGCCGTGATCGTCAAGGAAGGCCTGGGAAGAACGCCGCTGGCTTTGCTGGATGCCGAAACCGTTATCGCCAAAGCGCTCCAGGCTACCGGGCTGGATGCCGAAGCTTTGACCTATGCAGCCCGGATTCTGGCGCACGCTGTCAGTCCGGTCATTCTATTCGGTAAGGGCATCACCGCCCAGCGGGATGAGAAGCTCGTGGAAGCCTTGATCAGCCTGGCGACTCTCGTGGGCGCAGTGGATAAGGAACGGGCTGGCCTGCTCTCGCTCAAGGGCGAAGCCAACAGCGCGGCAGCTGCCCTCTTCGGCTTGGATGAGCAATTTACCTTGGACGGTCAGAAAGCTGTCTACGTGGTACTGGGCGACGACTTTGCCTCGCCGCATCTGCTCCAAAAGCTGGAAAAGGCTCCTTATCTGGTTGTTCAGGCCTCCTATATCTCGGCCCTGACCGAAAAAGCGGATGTGGTTATGCCGGTGGCGCTCTGGTCGGAACAGGCCGGTCATTATGTCAGCATGGATGGGCGCGTCCAGAAAGCCGAACAGGCCATCCACGCGCCGGAAGGTGTGCGCTCGAGTGCCGCTGTACTCGCGGAAGTAGCCATGCGCATGAATATGCCTGTCAAACAAGACTGGCAGGCAGGTATCCATGAACGGAAATCAAGCGTTGTGCTGAGTACCAATTAACGGTAGCGTACAGAAGGAGAAATGACATGGCAAAACCCAAGGTTTCGACGGATTGGATGTGCGGATGTGCTGGCTGTCATATGTCCCTGCTGGACATGGACGAGCGTATCCTGCAAGTGCTGGAACTGGCCGATTTGCGTTCCTCCCCCATCACCGACCTGAAAGAACCCGATAAAAGCGGCGTGGATGTGGGCGTGCTCGAAGGCGGCATCAATAACACTGCCAACGAAGAAGTGGCACGCAAGTTCCGCCAGCGTTCCAAAATCCTGGTTGCACTGGGCGATTGCGCCGTGTTTGGCGGGGTGCCGGCCCTGCGCAATTTCTGCGGAATACAGGCAGCCCTTCAGCGCGCCTATGTGGATGCCGAAAGCAACGAACCTGGCAGCCAGATCCCGAATGACCCTGAGCTTGCGACCATGACCAAAACGCGCGCCATCCATGAAGTGGTGCCGGTGGATTACAATGTACCCGGATGCCCGCCGGATGCAGATGTCATCTTTTACGTTCTGAGTGAACTGGCCCAGGGACGCAAGCCGGAACTTAAGGACGATTTGCTGCACTGGGATTAGGAGAAGTGACATGACTGTACAAAAAATTACGATAGAACCCGTCACACGCATCGAAGGGCACGCCAAAGTCACCATTCACTTGAATGATCGCGGAACAGTGGATCACGCCTATTTGCACGTGAACGAATTTCGTGGTTTCGAAAAATTCTGCGAGGGCCGCTTGTATTTCGAAATGCCCTCCATCACCCCGCGCATCTGCGGCATTTGCCCGGTCAGCCATCACTTGGCCTCGGCCAAGGCCAACGATGCTCTGACCGGGCAGACCCCGCCGCATCCGGCCAATCTGTTACGCGAACTGATGCACATGGGTCAGATCATCCAGAGCCATGGCATGCACTTCTTCGAACTGGCTGGGCCGGATTTGCTGCTCGGATTCGATAGCGCACCCGAAACCCGCAACCTGGTCGGTCTGATCGGCGCCAATCCCGGTTTGACCGTCAAGGCCGTGCAACTGCGCAAATTCGGGCAGGAGATCATCCACACCCTGGCTGGGCGGCGCATCCATCCCAATTTTGCCGTACCGGGCGGCGTCAATAAAGCCTTGCAGATGAGTGAAAGGGATGAGATCCTTAAAGGTGTGGGTGCAGCCGTGGAAATCCTGAAAACCGGCTTGCAGATAATGAAAGATTGGGCAGAAAAAAACGTCGAGGATATCAACAAATTCGCTGTCTTCCCGACCGGTTACTTCGGCATGGTGTCACCCGCGAATGGTCTGGAATTGTATAATGGGAATATCCGCCTGATCGACCGGACCGGGCTGGAACTGGAAAAATTTGACCCGGCGAACTATCTCGATTATATTTCTGAACATGTGGAACCCTGGTCGTACCTCAAGTTCCCCTACTATAAGAAACTGGGCTACCCGGAGGGTGTCTATCGCGTCGGCCCGCTGGGACGCCTGAATATTGCCGAAAAGATCGACACGCCTATGGCGAACGAGGAACATAAGCTCTTCAAGGCTTTGAGCGGTGGAAAACCGGTGGAAAACACACTATATTACCATTATGCCCGCCTGATCGAGGCATTGTTCGCGGTGGAACGCGTGCAGGCCTTGTGCGAAGATAAAGACATCCTCAGCACCGACATTTTGAATACTCGCAAAGCCTGGACTGGTCACGGCGTGGGTGTGCTCGAAGCGCCGCGCGGCACGCTCATTCATGATTATCATGCGGATGAGAATGGTAAATTGCTCAAGGTCAACCTGATCGTCTCGACCGGTCACAACAACTGGGCCATGAGCAAAGCTGTGGATAGTGTCGCAAAAACATACGTGCATGGGCCGGATGTCCAGGAAGGCATGCTTAACCGGGTGGAAGCGGCCATCCGTGCCTACGATCCATGTCTCTCTTGCTCCACGCATGCCATCGGCCAGATGCCCATCCAGGTGGAAATCCTTGACTCGCAGGGCCGGTTAATTCGCACCTTGCAACGTGACGCGGTTTAAGCACAATCAACTAATCCCGGGGAATGCGGTATTTTGGTAGGTGAACTCCACCATAATATCCACCTTCCCACTTTTGCACAGATGATATACACTTAAGCACTTGCTGTTTCCAAAAGGAGTGTAGATATGATTACTGTCCGCAAACTATTGGAAGAAAAAAAGCAGGAAGAAATTGTCTATTCCGTTGGGGTGACCGATTCCGTCCTCCAGGCCTTGCAGGTGATGGCCGATGCCGATACCGGCGCGGTGCTGGTTTCGGATGGAGACCAGTATGTTGGCATCTTCACCGAACGTGATTACGCCCGGGAGGGGGAACTGAAGGGCCTCTGTGCTAAGGATACACAGATTAAAGACGTCATGACCCAGACCATGGTTTCAGTCAAACCCGAAACTACCATGCAGGAATGCATGGAACTGATGGCAATGTACGGGATCCGGCATTTGCCGGTGGTTTCCAAGGCGCGCGTCATTGGCATGGTCTCAATCCGCGATGTGGTACGCGCTGTCACCGAGGATGACCAAAGCACAATTCACGAACTGGAGAACTACATTCAGGGGACTGGCTACGGCAGGTAGGGTTTGAACCAGACTCTGGTGATCGGGTACGGCAACCCTGACCGCCAGGATGACGGCGTTGCCTGGCATGTGTTGCATGCCCTGGTCGCCCGGCTGGACCTGCCTGTCCCGGATTCCTACGAGGATGCTTTTCCATCGAACAACCGGTTGGATTTCGCCTTTACTCTCCAACTGACACCCGAGATGGCGGAAGAGATCGCCCCCTACGAGCGGGTCTGCTTTGTGGATGCGCATACCGGCAGTATTGCCGGGCAGGTGCAGTTGGTGCCGGTGGAACCCCAATTCCAGCATTCGCCGTTCACCCATCACCTGACCCCTCAATCGTTGCTTTCCATGTGCCAGACGCTGTATGGAAAAACTCCGCAAGCAGTGCTGCTTTCCGTGCGAGGTTACCAGTTCGAGTTTGAGCGACAACTCTCCCCCGAAACAACCGCGCTGGTGCCGGAAGCCCTGGAGTTGATCCTGGGTTGGATGGAAAAATAGGGATAATATATAAAAATAAAATGAAAATAACCCGTCACATGGTAGGTGACGGGTTATTGATTCTATTTCCGCTAAGCAGGCAAGGTGATTGTGGATCTGGAGCCATTACACTATCCAAACAAGAAACAAACAATTCCTTTATTGACCCGATTCACATACCATGGGATAATACTAGTGTCCCTGATTGGCTGCCCCCCTCAGCCAGTCAGGGACATTTTTATAGGTTTATCCGGAATCGCCGGGATATGGAGCATTTTTTGGCGATGAAGGATGTTCTTTGCACGCTACCGGACGCTCTGCAGTTCTTCGCGACCCACACATTACCCCCAATTTTCCTCACTATGGTCATTGCCAGAGAGCTATTTATTTTTTAGTTTGCAATGCTGTGTACTTTACCCAAGCGAATCTAATGGGAAAACGAGTAATCCCATGGATGATCAGGCTTAAAGAAATTTCTTAAATTCGACGAAACCGATCTGGTGGCCAAAGGCTTTGATAAATTCATCATCAACATGGCGCTGCAGTCCGGCCTTGCCGGAACCGGTAAAGACAATCCGCCCAATCAGAATGATCATGTGCCAGTCATCTCCAAATTGATTGGCACCTTTTTTTATCCGGTTTTCCGTGATAAACCAGAATTTGAAATTCACTTTACTTGGTACAGGCTGCGGGCAATGATGTGGTCCTGGTATTCCGGCGCCAGCTCGCAGAAATAGCCGCTCCACCCCCACACTCGCACGATCAGGTTCTTGTGCATCTCTGGATGAGCCTTGGCATCCAGGAGAGTGTCCACGTTCAGGTTGTTAAGCTGCAACTGTTGGCAGCCGAGTTGGACGAAAATGCGCACCAGCATGGCTACTTTGCGAATCGATTCAGGGTCACGGAAAACCGTGTCAGACAGTTCCATGGTAATTGGCCCGCCGTTGCAGATGCGCTGGTAGTCGATCTTGGAAAAACTTTGCAGCGTGCTGATCGGTCCCCGCACACGTACCCCCGGCGCGGGTGCCAGATTGGCACTGAAGGGTTCACCGTTCCTTCTTCCATCCGCTGTCGCTGCGACCAACGGCTCGCGCATCCCCGCATGTCCTTTGGCCAGCCAGATATAGTACATGGCCGAACCCGTGCCTGGTCGGAGCTTTCCGCCCCATGGTAACTGGCCGTAATCTTCACAGGCGCTTGCGAAATCTTCAAATAATGTCACCAGTAGCCCATCCGCCCGCTCATCGTTGCTGCCCACCTTGGGGCCATCCTCATCCAACTGGCGGCGTAGGTGTTCGAATCCGTCAAAATTCGCCTGCAGCGCGTTCAGCAATTCATTTGCAGGCAGGCTCTTCTCCTCGAAGACGAATTGCCTGACCGCCGCCAGGGCATCCGCCGCGTTGGCAGAGCAGGCGCCATGTATTCCGAGATTGTTGTATTGCAATCCCTCCGACAGGTCGCGGCCCTGTTCCAGGCAGCCACGCATGAAAACAGAATAGTACGGTGCAGGTGGCAACAACAGGATGGAATAGGCCTCTGCCAGGGCCTGCACCTGTTGGCGGATATTGGCAGCCGTTCGGCTGAGAATGTCGTCGAACCCCAATCCCTCCGCCAGACTGCTGCGGATGGCCTGATCGACCGCCGCCGGGAAGGAAACCGCCCCGATGTTGACTACCTCCATGCCCCTACCGGGGATGATGAATTCCCAGCAGGCTGCCACTACATAATCACGCGCATCCTGCAGGTCATACCCATGGGCAACCAGCGCCGGGATGACCACCTCGTCATTGCTGTATTGCGGGAAACCCAGTCCTTTGCGGGTCAATTCACTGGCCAGGCACAGCAGCTCCAGGTCTGTCTGGGACGAGATCCGCAGGTTGATCTTCGGGTCGATCAGCTCCAGGTCCCGCGAGACGCACAAGACCATCCGGGTAAGCTCGTTGACTGCAGAGGAACCATCTGGTGTGACTCCACCCAGAGTAAGCGATTGGCCGTTATCACCCTGCTGGACGCCTGGATAGAGATCACTGTCCTTGTTCAACGCGATGAAAAATTCCGCCAGGAGCTCTTCCGCCTCTGCGACCGTCAGCGTGCCCGCCTGCAGGTCGGATTGCAGATACGGCCACAAATACTGGTCGAAGCGTCCCAGACCCACATGATAATTGCCGCCCAGCCAGACCACTGCGTGGCACAGGCGCAGCGATTGCAATGCTTCCCGGAAAGTGCGGGCCGGGTGGGCCGGGACGGCTTCAAGTAGTTAGGCCAAGTCCTCTCGGCCAAGCTGGCTGGACTTACTGGCATAACGCCCGGTCAAATCCAGCACGGCATCGATGGTATCAATGGCACAATCGAGGAACTCCACTGCTTTCTGGTCATCCGCCATGCGCAGGCGTGTGACCGCCGCCACTTCCCGGCGGCCAAGCAGCCCCTGCGAGAGCAGCAAGCCCCAATCCGCACAGATATTGCTAACCGGGCCAAGCTCGTGCAGAGTCCGCCCGGCACTCAGGCAGGACCACTCATCAACGGTGTAAACCGGCGGCACACTTGGGAGAGTGCGGGTGAAAACGATCTTTTCCTCAGGCGCGATGACCACCTGTTCAGCTTCGCACTGCCGGCGCACCAGCCGGGCCACCCGGCGGGGCCAAGACAGCCCTTCGGCTTCGCACTCCGTCAGGAGCTCGATCGACTGCTCCTGGCGCAGCCTCTTGTGTTCACCCGCCCGCATTCGTTGCTTTAAAAGTACCAATCGTTCGTTCATACCCGTTTCACCTTTAAACCGGCTTGCTCGAAAATCTTCATGTTGAAACTCACCGGACGCGCTTCATCATAATCCGGTTTGAACTCCATCCCGGCATAGCGGTATTTCGCACCGGCGGCCCGATTATAAGGCAACAAATCCACCTCGACCAGACCGGGCATTTTTTCAACGGTCCTGGCAATCCCGGTCAGGTTTTCATCCGTATCGGTCACACCCGGCATCATCGGCACCCGGATGACAAAAGGCTTGCCCGATTCGCCCAGCAATTGCAGATTACCCAGGATCAGGTCATTATCGATACCGGTGTAATGCAGGTGTGCCACCCGATTGATCAGCTTCAGATCGTAGAAGACCAGGTCCGAGCGCGCCAGCACCAGCAGGAAATCCGCCTGAGCAGCGTGTCCGCAGGTGTCCAATATCACATGCAAGCCATCCAACCGGTCGATCACTTCAGCCACAAACTCGGCCTGAAAAAGCGGTTCCCCACCCGAAAAGGTGATCCCGCCTTCATTCGCCCGCAACAGGGTGGCCTGCTGATTCAGCAAGCCAGCCAGTTCCGAGGCGGTGTATTCCCGGCCCGCCACCCGTTCGCCGGTTGGGGTGCGAATGACCTGTGGCTGAATGGATTGGCTTTCGGGGTTGTGGCACCACATGCAGGCCAGCGGGCAGCCTTTCAGGAAGACCGTGGTGCGGACACCGGGGCCGTCATGGACGGTGAATTCTTTGATGTCAAAAACGATGCCAGATGTCATTGGCAATCATTTTATCAAACATTAGTTCCGTTTTTGTGTTCTATTTATCAAACAGGTTTTAATTATCCTGCCAGGCAAACGTTACACAAATGGCACGAATTTGTAAAATACTTGTACTTATCCTTGCACGCCAAGAATTCGTTCGGCATTGCGGAAATAGACTTTCTCCAGCACATCCTCCGGCAGGTACAGGCCATGCACGTGCCAGCGGCCCTGCATCGGGATCGCGGAAGGATAATAGTTGAAGTATTCGTCCTCAGTCTCGAGGAAACGATAAATGATCCGGTAGGCTTCCAGATCGGGACCCATGTCCGAGCCGAACAGGATCCGGTCGGCATACTGGAGAAAGAAGCGCCGGGCGGTATAAGGCTGGCGGCCCAGTTCGCCGATGCGGGCAGAGATGTCAACGAAGAAATTCGGGCAGCACTCGAGTAACGCCCCCACCCAAGCCAGATTCTCAGCGTAGCAGCCGACATGGGCGCCAATGAAGGTGGTCTGCGGGTGGCGTTCCACCAGGTTCGCCAATCCTGCTACTACGTGCTGGAAGGGGGGAAAAGGCGGGCTGGTGAAGACCCAGTCTGGATGTTTGCCGAGTTCCTCCCAGCGTTCATTGGTCTCGTCGACCGGGTCAAAAAAGGCCACGGGGTCGGCCACATGGATGACCACCGGCTGGCCCAGTTCTCCGGCGGTCTCCCAGATTGGATCCAGGCGCGGGTCGTCCACATCGACCAGCCTGTCTTGATGATCGTGGACATACAGGCCGAGGCCTTTCCAGATCTTCAATCCTTCCGCGCCGCGCTCCTGCTGGACCCGCAGCCGTCCGGCAGCCCACTCGGGAAAAAGATCGCCTCGCTCTTTCCATTGCAACCAGTCCACCCCGCCAAAGACCATAAAACGCTCGGGAGCGAGTTGCTTGAAATGATCGAGGTGGGCATTCAGCAAATGCTCGCCCCAGCCGCCATCCAAATCCACGTAGCGGTAGATGCCGGCCTGGTCAAGCAGGTCGAGCAATTCTGGCAGAGGTTTTTGGTCCCAGCCACCGCCATAGTCCTCGCCCAGGTGGTTGTGGGCGTCAAAGGCCGGGAAGCGCGGCTTACCGACCAGGGTGTTTTTGACAACAAGTTTTGATTGGGGATAGTAGGATTCAAGTTCCATATTTTCTCCACGAGGATCTTTCTTTAGTTGATCGATGAGCGAGGTTCTAGATGATTTCCAAATAGTCTCTTTCTGGAAGTGCCTGGAAGCGCCCAGTCGGCAAAGTCTGATACCAAAAGGCGGTGGACCCAATATCATCCTGAAGTGGCAGATACCGTCCACCACTCCGCCAACCCAGCGCCTGAACAGACACCCGGATATTCTGCTGAAAGCGGATGGGATCTGGGATGTGCCATCGGTACATTCCAAAGCGCATTTGGGATTGATATTCCCCATCCGGTCGAATCACTTGCGCCAAGCCCGAGTAAGGCGTCGTAAATTCCTGATACTGTTTTGTCGTCTGATTCTCAAAATCGTAGGAACCCCCAAAGTAATCCTCCGTGCCTGTGCCACAAATGGTTGGAAACTCCTTATCTCCGTCAATATAAAACTTAATCTCTCCCTCTCCCCACCATCCGGCATTATTCACCCCCCAGGCCAGATAAGTCCCTACGTATTGTCCTTCTCCTTCCACATCATCAAGGATAGTGTAAACATTCATGTAAGGTAAAGGGTTGACCCGGCGAAATTGCGCATGAAAGTATAAGCAATCATCCGGCACTTCCGTGAGTGTGTAATTAATTTGATAGTACAGGGTCATTTCTTGATCGGCCAGATTTGTGAGAGTGATACGACAATGTGTCCTGAATGGCATTTCCCAATAACAATTAAAGGCGCTCCCCGGATTCACACATACTGGCAATGATGATATTTGGGCAAACTTTCCCCAACCACGGGCAAAGAAATCGCCGACGGGACATTCCACAGACGGCTGTTCTTGATTATCCCAACAGAATCGTACGATACTGAAGCGCCAATTGCCATTCGGCGTCATCCAGATTTGCTGAATAGCTCCAGAACCACTGATATTGGCAAGTTCGAACGTTTGACCGTCAGGAATTACCACGGACGGGGAAATTTTCCATCCTTGACCCAGGTCGCGGGCGGCCTTTGCACCGGTACCATCCAATGCCAACCCTCCCTTGCCCTTTTCGCCTTTTAAATTCTCGGGACTAATGGAACGGGTCTCTGCATGGGATAAACGAGAGAGGTTTCCCATGTTAATGCCTAATCCATTGAAGGATGTTGCGCTCATCTTCTTAATCTCCGTATAAAGGAAAATAAAAATCTCCGCACAACGGCAGTTTCACAGGCAGCCATACGCCTCGATGGCATCCAGAATAGCCGACGTTCCTTCCCGGAAGACGCGCGAACTTTCCTCGGTGACAGCTCCCCAGGTACCCATCTCGGTGAACCCGAAGACAAGTCTATCGCCGGGCGGGTCACTCTCGATCAGTTCCTTGACATAACGCCGGGTGGCTTCAGCCCCGGACCAGAACAATGTCTCAGGAAAATTGATCCAGATGATCGTGTCCTTCCCCCAGGCTGCTCTGGCATCTACCAGAGACAGGTCACCCACCGGTGGCGGAGTGAACGCCTCCACGACCTGACAACCAAATTCGGCTACGAGGTCCTTGAAATGACTTAAGTTAATGGCA
>Ga0187858_10005977_pt1 | contig 10990 bp, 6 predicted proteins | sample June2016WEW_8_15_FD_133015 | JGI IMG/M metagenome (GOLD analysis project Ga0187858, IMG submission 133015) | Peatland microbial communities from SPRUCE experiment site at the Marcell Experimental Forest, Minnesota, USA - June2016WEW_8_150 | ecosystem: Environmental > Terrestrial > Soil >...
ACGGCATGGAATCGAGGGCTTGGAGTACTGGGGGCTTTGCTCAATTGCCTCCGCCTGACGCCGTACAGGAGTTTAAGATTCAAACCAACATTTACGATGCAGTGTTTGGGAAGACTGCAGGCTCCACCATGAATCTGGTAACCAAGGCCGGCAGCAACCAGTTCCATGGCGATGCTTACGAGTTTTTGCGCAACAGTGATCTGGATGCAAGGAATTTCTTCGCTACGGACGCCACCAATCCGGTCACGGGGGCGGACATTCCGGGTACGGCTCGACCCGAATACCGGCGCAACCAGTTTGGCGCGACACTGGGCGGGCCCATCCGCAAAGACAAGACTTTCTTCTTTGTGTACTATGACGCGCTGCGCGAGATTAAAGGCCTTTCGCTGACCAATGAGGTGCCAACTGACGTGGAGAAAGCGGGGGACCTCAGCAGCTTTCTAACGGGCCAGACGGCGAATCTCTGCGGCGCTGGCGGGCCGGCCAGCATGAACTTCGACACGGGACAACTGTTCGAGCCGAGCACCGAATCGCTGTACACATGCCCCTCTGGCACCAACGCCGGATCAACGATTCTAGTGGGAACGCCTGTTCCTGGCAATGTCATTAGCAACATCGATTTTGCCGGTCAGAAAGTCTTGGGTGGCTACCCTGAGCCCAACCGTGCTGGCTACCCGAACTATGTCAACCAAACGCCTCGGCGGCGCGACGACAACCAATTTGGTGTCCGGATTGACCACTCGATTAGCGCCAAGGATCAGTTGTTTGCCCATTACTTGTTCTCTCAATCGCGCATTACAGATCCTTCGGCTGGCTACGACACGCTTCCGGGTTTTGGCGCGAAAATCTTCTATCGAGGGCAGAACGTAACGGCGGCCTGGATACACACGTTTGGCCCCCACCTTCTGAACGAAATGCATGTTGGATATGCGCGGAACAACCCCGAGTTGGATTGCGTGAACTGCCCCCGTCCTGCGGGCTTCATTGAGAGTTTTGGGATTAAGAATCTGCACACCAGCCAGACTCTCGAGGAAGGGTTCCCCTACTTTGGCATGGTCAACTTCGCCTCCGTCGGGGACGAGAACTATGTTCCCATCTCAAACTTCGAGATGGTGGAGAAGCTGGAAGACGATCTGACGTGGATGCATGGACGGCACACTGTCAGGTTCGGGGCTGACTTGCAAGATTGGCAGGATCTGAGGCAGCAGAATCCCTACTCCCCTCACGGCCAATTTTCGTTCAACGGCCAGTTTTCCGGCTTGGCCGGAGAGGTTCCGGCCGCGAGTGGAGTTTCAGACCTGGCCGATCTCGAGCTTGGCTATCCGGCGAGCGCCGGCAGCACGCTTACGTACACCGACGCCAACCAAGTGGGTGGGAGGTTTTGGAGCTTTTACGGCCAAGACGATATGAAGATCAGTTCTAACCTGAACATGAACATCGGCATGCGCTGGGAGATTCGCCGGCCGCCGGTGGACAAGCAAAACAACATCGTGCAATTCGTCCCGGTGGGACCGCCTGATTCGCAACCGGGAAACGGACTGCTGGTTACAGCGCTACCCGATGCTCAGAATGACGCACTATGCTCCAACAACTCGTATCTGATTTCCGCCACCGGTGAATGCCTGATCGCGAGTTCGCAGGAGCGGGCGCAGTTAGGGTTTACCGGGCGCAGGCGGAGATCGATCATGACCACGAATTTGCGGGATTTCGCGCCGCGCATCGGTTTTACATGGCGGCCCCTGTCGTCGGACAAAGCCATCGTGCGCACCGGATATGGGATCTTCTATGACCTCGGCAATTTGAATATCATGCAGTTCGTGACTGGCAACCCTGTGTTTTCGGAGAAGCCCGTGTACAATACCGCCTTCGGCTCTCCTCCACCTTTGACCCTCGGCTTGCCGACCACGACGGAGAATGTTTTCGCGACTGGTGGGGTTCCGCCACTTAGCCAGCAATACGGGGCACTCTGGGTTACGCCGGACTTCCAATTTCCGCGCGTGCAGATGTGGAGTTTTGGCCTTGAGTCACAGCTAGCCTCGAACTGGGCTTTGGAAGCTGACTATATTGGCACCAAGGCGAACCATCTTGACTCGTACGAATTGTTTTTCAACCAGCCTGCGCCGGGTGTTGGCGCCCTGCAGCCTCGCCGTCCGTATCCGGACTTCGACTACATGGCCTTTTTCGGCACCCTCAATAACTCCCTTTACAACGCCCTGCAGACGAAGTTGACCAAGAAGTTTTCCAACGGTTTTACCTTCCTGATTTCGTATACGTGGGCTAAAAGTATGGACGACGGAGGCGGTAACGAGGGTGGAGGCACTGAGCTCCCGCAGTACATCTACGACTGGCGGGTGAATTGGGCGCGCACCCTGTTCGACGCGCGTCAGCGCTTCGTTTTTAGTCCCATATGGCAGTTACCGTTCGGAAACGGCAGGCGCTGGTTGAATCGCACTGGAGTTGTAAATGGCATCTTGGGAGGCTGGGAGGTCACCAGCGTCTGGCAGATCCAGTCTGGATTCCCCTTCACCGTGTTGTCGACTACCGACTACTCGAACACCAATTCTCAGAGTCCGCGACCCGATCGGACTTGCAGTGGGGTGGGCAGCAAAACAATCAGTAGCTGGTTCAACGCGAGTTGCTTCAACACCAACGCATTGTCAGCAGCTCTGACAGCCGGCACACCGCGTTTTGGGAATTCGGGGCGAGATATCCTGGATGCGCCCGGCCTCAACAATGTGGATTTGGCTCTCTTGAAAGACTTCGCTTTTGGGGAGCGCTTCAAGCTCGAGTTCCGGGCGGAAGCGTTCAACATCGCCAACCAGGCGCACTTCGGATATCCGGTCAACGCCGTTGGCAATCCTGCTATCGGGCAGCTCACCGGCGCCAGCGATGGCCGGGATATCCAATTCGGGCTGAAGCTCTCGTTCTAAGGGGCCTCCGGAGTTTCGACGTGCTCTGGCGCGCTCCGGGAACGCGGGGTGACGCGCCAATCGCAATTGGCGCAGGGAACGCCGCAACGCAGAATGTTCCACTGCGACTTCTGACCCGGTGCATCTTCGCCCACCCAGGCTCAGTCTGGGCGGCAGAGTCGCAACCAAAATGATTTGCCATGCTTTCTGTGCTTCGGCAAGGTTCTTTGCTCCGCCTGGAATGACAGGGTGGTTGGGATGCACATACAATGATCGGGATTAAATGAACTCGTCGATTCCGATCTCGTTGGCCGCTCCGTTGAGCTTGCTCCTTGTTTGGGCGGGGAGCAGCAGCCCTGTGACCGGGGAAAAGCCACTCTCCATCATTCTAATCTCCATCGACACCCTGCGCGCCGATCACTTGAGTTGCTATGGCTACCGCCGGGTTGAGACACCTCACCTGGATGCGCTGGCCAAGGGAGGCACTATATTCTCGGCGGTTAATTCCCAGGCTCCCCTGACTTTCCCTTCCCATGTTTCTCTGTTCACCGCCACGTATCCGTTCTTCAATGGCATCGAGGATAACGGTGAAATCCTCCGGCCCCATGCCGTCACGCTTGCCACGTTGCTGAAATCGCACGGCTACCACACGGGAGCGGTTGTGGGCGGGTTCGTGATGGACAGCCGGTTCGGACTGAACCAGGGCTTCGATGATTATGACAGCACCTTTGATCTGCATCGGCAAGAGGGATCCGATCCTGGGGATATCAAACGTTTGGGTGCAGATGTGGTGGCAGCCGCAGAGAAGTGGCTGGACGCCAACTCCGCCCACCCGTTCTTTCTCTTCCTGCATCTTTATGATCTGCACACCCCCTACAATCTTCCCGCGAGCTACCGCGCGCGCTTCGGCACGGGCTACGACGCCGAACTTCGCTACGTGGATGAGCACGTGGGCCTCTTCCTGGATTCGCTGCGCCGCCAAAATCTGTTTGACAGCAGCCTGATTGTACTCACCTCCGACCATGGTGAGGGCCTGGGAGAGCACCGGGAGAAAACGCACGGCTACTTTATCTATCAGAGTACGCTTTGGGTGCCGCTGATTGTGCACTGGCCGGCGGGGAGCGCGACCTTCACAGCTAAGGTCGACGAACCTGGGTCCCTGATGGACGTGGCGCCCACCATCCTGCAGTTCGCCGCCATTTCACCACCTCCGGAGTTTCAGGGGCGCAGTCTACTTGGCGTGTTTCGTTCCGACAGGCCGAAAGCCGCGCGTGACGTCTACAGCGAGAGCCTCTACGCGCACAACCACTTCGGATGTAGTTCCCTGCGGGCGTTGCGCACCGGACGCTATAAGTACATTCAGGGTCCGCAGCCTGAACTCTACGATCTGGCCGCTGACCCTGGCGAGACGCGGAATCTTTACGCACAGCAAGCGTCGCTGGCGCTGGCCTCGAAGAATAAACTGGCAGCGCTCTCCACGCGTTTTCACGGGCCACATCCCATGGCGCAAAGGGCGCTCGATCCGGACACGGTTGCGCGCCTTAATTCCCTGGGATACGTCGCGGGGAGTTCCAGGGAATCGGGTTCTGCCGACAGCGGGCCTGATCCCAAAGATCGCATTGGGGAGTTTGAGGACTACGGACGCGCCCTCCTGCTGGGCTCCAGCGGCCGTATCGAGGAGTCGAACGCTATTCTCAACCGGCTGCTCGCGAGGCATCCGGAACTCCTCGACGTGCGCATGAGTTTAGGAGTGAACGATCAGCGCCTGCGGCGGCATGACGAAGCGGCGCGTGAGTTCCAGCAGATAATCCAGAAGGACTCGCTGAACGCGAAAGCGCATTTCGACCTGGGGCTAAGCCTTCTTGAAATGGGGAAGCTGGACGAAGCCACGCGAGAATTCCAGGCTACTCTCGACATCTGGCCTTCTTACCCTAGGGCGGAAGACCTGCTGGGCAACATCGCGCTCCGAAAGGGCGATTACGGCCGGGCGCGCGAGCGCTTTGAGCACGTCTTGAGCATCGATCCCCACGACTACGCCGCGAATTACAATCTGGGGGCGCTGGACATACTGCTGGGGCAGTGGGATTTGGGCGAGCAACACCTTCGAGCGGCACTCAGCCTCGATCCTGACGACTCCGCAGCCCACAATACGCTGGGAAGCCTCTACCTCCAGAAGGGTGACTTGGATAAGGCGGAGTCGGAGTTCCGTGAGACGCTCCACCTGCAGCCTAAGTCGGCCTACACGCATTATAATTTAGGGCTGGTCTTTCGCAAGCAGAACCGCGCGAGCGATGCCGCGAAGGAATTTCGCCAGGCGGTGGCGCTCGATCCGCAATTCAGGGCGGCGCGCGACGCACTGAGCCACCTGGCGGGTAACTCTGCTCCTTAGTTAGGGAGAGGCATGATCAGCGTGACCAATGGGTGGCGTGGGATTCCGAAGGGTATGCTGCTTGTTCTTGCCGGCCTCCTCTTGACCTCTCCGGCGATCGCACCAGCACACCCTCAGGACTCGATCATGGGCCTGGCCGCACGGGCTAAGAGCTTCGAGGCGCAGGGCCAGTGGGAAGCTGCCGCCGCCGAATATCGGAAGATTCTAAAGATCGATCCTAATTCCCTGCCTGCTCTCAATTCTCTTGGAGTTTTGTACGTACGGGAAAGCAAGTTTAAGGAAGGTATCTCCTGCTACGAGCGGGCGTTGCGGGTCAATCCTCGCGAATTTGCGGTGAATTTGAATCTGGGCATCGCCTATCTGAAGATGCAGGATTGCAAATCCGCCGCTCCTCCTCTGGAGGCAGCAGCCAGGCTTGGACCTTCGAATGTTCAGGCGCTGGAGTTGTTTGCCGTCGCCGAGATCGGGCAGGAGGAGCACGAAAAGGCTATCGCTCCACTCGAAAAAGTGGTGGAACTTGATCCGCGGGACGTGGGTCCCAATTACCTCTTGGTTCGGTGCTACATTGAGACAGGGCAATTTGAGAAGGCACTGCACGGGTTCGAGCGCCTCGAGGCTCTTGACCGAGCCTCACCCTGGGTTCGCATCCTGAGAGGCCAGGCTTACGATGGCTTGGGGGCTTACAGCAAAGCCGTGGAGGAGTTTGAGGAAGCGAAAAAGCAACTGCCGAACGACGCCATCGTCCGCTTCTCCTTGGGATTTATGTGCTGGAAACTGCGGCGTTTCGACGAGGCGGAAGGCGAACTTCGAGAAACCCTGAAGCTCGACCCTCACTTCACTCAAGCTAAGTATTATCTGGCGGATACGTACCTGATGGATTTAAAGCCAGATGCAGCACTGCCCATTTTAGAAGGACTGGCTGAGGAAGAGCCCAGAGACTACCGCACTCGGCTGGATTTGGCTAAGGCCTTGGAGAAGCTAGGGCGATACGAACAAGCTATTCCACAATTCCAGGAGGCCATCCGGTCGGACCCTTCCCACTCCGAGCCCCATTATTTATTAGCACGGACGTATCAGAAGCTGAACCGAAGTGCGGACTTCCAACGGGAACTTCAAGCGGCGCAGAAGATGCAAGCCGAACAGCGTGCGGGAGTGGAGAATCTTCTGAGGGCCAGCGGGACGCGCGGCGATCCAGGCCGCAGCCTGGGCCTGGTCCCACCACCGAAGGAGGAACAGCCCCCACCCCCTCGCTGACTTACTCTATGACTTTGCAGCTCCTTACTGCGCCGCACGGTTAAAGAGCTCCAGAACTGATAAAGCCGCCACGCGCCACGCTGCTTCCACGCTGACCGGGACGGTGTTCGGCGAAATGCCGGCACCGCCGGGCCCCTGCAGTCAGGTTACGGTCTTCAGTCTGGGTTGCGCTACCGAGCTAACTTAGGCTATGGCCTTTCTTCGGTCCCGGCCAGTACATGTCCACTTCGCCTTTCTCGCCGGTTAGCCTTCCTTCGTCCGCGTGCCAGTATACGCGCTGTTTTTCATGATAGGAAACATTCGCCATGTGGCAAGCCACCGCCGTGCCACAACCAAAGTCCACGCTTTCGATGGGCTGCCGGCGTGACTTGATGGCCTTAAACCAGTTCCGCATGTGGTCCACCGTGCCCTCGTTGGTCTGCCGCATGGATTGCTGCGCGCGAGGTTCGGGCTTATCACAGGTGCTTATGTCCGCCGTCGGGTCGTCCTTGTGGGCAGCCAGGAATTGGTTCTTGGTATCTGCGGGCCAACTCTCCAGGGGATACCTGAAACCCCACTCCTCGTCGTAGGGTTTGAAAGACGCCCCTTCCTCAGTCAGTTCGACGGTGCCCCTATCGCCCATGAAGCGCACAATTTCGCCCCCGTCCCAGTTGGAGACGAGGTTCGCCATCACCACCACCTGGAAGGTCCCGTAATCGTAAAGCGTATTGTGGATGTCGGGCACATCGCGATCGCCGGTCCATTTGTAGATACCCCCGCTCGCCACGGCGCTCAGCGGATATTGGACGTTCATCAGGTAATGAACACGCGAGAGCAGGTGGATGTACTCATCGCCCACGACGCCGGTGCCGTAATCCCACCAGTTGCGGAACTGGAAGGCGCGCGCGGCATCGAATGGCCGCTTGGGCGCATTCCCCAAGAAGCGCTCCCAATCGAACGTTTGCGGCGACGCATCGGGCGGCACGGGGTATTTCCACGCACCCACTGGGTCGGGCCGGTAAATCTCGCATTGCACCATGGAGACCTTGCCGATGTCGCCCGCGTCCAGGTGCCGCTTGCCCCAATTGGTGGACTGCATGCTCAGGCTCTGGCTTCCCACCTGCACCACGCGGCCCGTCTCCTTTGCCACCTTCGCCATTTCCAGCGCCTCGGGGATGGTATGGGTCATCGGTTTTTCGCAATATACGTCTTTGCCCGCTTTCATGGCGGCTATGGCGACCGGTGCGTGCCAGTGGTCGGTAGTAGCAACCAGCACAGCATCGATGTCCTTGCGATCAAGCACCTGACGGTAGTCGCGTGTGGTGGGAGTATTGGGCTGAATCTCCTGGGCACGGCGGAAATGGCCGTCGTAAAGGTCGCAGACCATGGCGACGTTCGCGTCAGCGGTCAGAAGGCTCTGCATATCCTCCAGCCCGCGAATCCCAGCCCCGATGACACCCACGGTGATCCTCTCACCTGGCGACGCGACGCGGCCGATTGCCGGCGCCCCAAACCCCATACTGGCGGCCGCAGCCCCAGCTACAGTACGCCCCACGAACTCTCGACGTGAAATTCTTTGTTCTGACATGATTCCTCCTTGTTTAGTATAGATATTGAAACAGGTATCAACCGGAAGTCCGCCGCCACATGACGAGGCTTGGGTTGATAGTTCTCCACTGTGACAGCAACGCAGTGGTGACGACGTCTTGATCGGGCGCTGGCTTTACGAAGGCAACATCCTCAAAGCGCTCGTAACCGGTGCAAAACATTCCGAATTGCTCGCGGAAAGGAACCTTGCCGTCCGCCTGCCTCGCCACGGTGGTGGTGATGCCCGGATCGTAACCCCAATCCACTAGTTTAGCTTTCGGCGAGACCATCAAAACCTGCTTGAAGGGATGCCCACCCATGGTGATCAAATGCCCGCCGCTGGAGAGGAAATCGTAAAGTATGCTCTCCACGGGAAAGGGAGCGCCGTAGGGATCCAAGTGGCCGAACCCAGGCGCTCCAAGAGCCGGTCAAAGAGTAGGCACCCTAACGAGGTTTGTCAAGAGTCCCTGGTTCAGAGTCCCCTGGTCTGCCGGTGAGCCGTTCGCCTACGGCGGAAGTGGAGTCGGTACTGAGAATTGGTAGGGAACGGAGCTTTGCATCCAGGCGTGGTTGGGTGTATATTGCCGGTCGCTTCGAAAATGAGAGCGTAAGTTCGCGCGCCGGGATAAATCGGAGTGAACAAGAGAATGCAAGAGTCTCACGAGAAGAGGCGAGGGGGGAACCTATCATGAGTTCTCGACGTGAATTCATTCGGACTTTAACAGTCGCGGCCGCAGGTTCGGGACTGGTGAAGGCGGCGATGGCCACAGCTTCGACGGGAGACCGGCCCTTTGTGGCGCGTCTAGGTGTGCAACTTTATAGCCTACACGAACAGCTTGAGAAGGACGTGCCCGGCCCACTCAAGCATATCCGTGAGGTTGGTTACACGACCGTGGAGACGGCGGGCTTTTACGGTATGAAGCCCGAGGACTTTAAGAAAGAGCTCGACAAGGCTGGCCTGAAGTGCACGGGCATGCACGCTGGTGACGATGGCCGCTTCCGCGACCATCTCGACGAGATCATCGCAGAGGCCAAAATCTTCAAGCCGCTTCACGTCAGCTGCCCGGATGTGGATGAGAAGCGCCGCCAGGACGCGGAAGGGTGCAAGCGCGTGGCGGCGGAATTCAATGCCTGGGGCAAGAAGCTCCAGGCCGCAGGCTTCCGGTTCTCCTTTCATAATGAGATCGGCGTTTTCAAACCTGTAGGCTCCACCACGGCGGAGGAGATATTCCTGGCCGAGACAGATCCCTGGCTCGTGGACTTTGAATTCGACCTCTGCTACGTGCAACAAGCGGGTCTGTCGCCGGCCGACTACATCAAGAAGCATGGCGCGCGGGTTAAGCAGCTTCACCTGAAGGACCTCGCCAAGAGTGTCAAAGTGGGGTTCCAGGAGGTACCCAACTCCGCTTACGTGGCGCTGGGGACGGGCCAGATCGACTGGCCCCGGACGCTCGCGGCAGCGGCCGAAGTCGGCGTGAAGGAATATTATGTCGAGGACGAAAGTCCCACCGCCTGGGACGGCATCGCCAAAAGTGCCGCGTTCTTGAAGTTGGTAAGGTTTTGAGTCCGGATCGACGTACTACAAGAAGATGCACCGTGGCTGAAGACTTCCTGGAAGCCACGCTCAGTAGAAATGAAGATTATCAGCCGCATGGCTCTGTCGCCATGGGGTCCCAGATTGCTGAGCGGAAGGAACTTTCACCGTCCAGGTCAAGGGCAAATCTTATTGCCCCCGCCACCCCAAAGGCGATAAGGAGGCCGAGGGGCGGTGGATCACCTGAAGAACGAGCAAGGCTGCGATTGGATTGTGGCCAGAGGTGTCCGTGTTGAGCGGTGCAGGCCTTCTGTTGAACCGGGGGCCACGCAGCGCGATGCCGTATCCGCGCACACAAAACGCACACAATCCCCGATGAGCTGTGTCGTAGACACGTCAAACCACGACATCAGAGGCGTCGTGACCACTGATACCGCGAATCAGTGACCGATAGCAAGCCCTATTGAGCCACATTCGCGGGAATTCCCACGGGCATCGCCCGTGGCTCGCCCGTTCATCGGAAAACCCTCTCCGCTATTCTGTGCACCGTTGGCGCGTCCACCAGGTTACCGTAGATGAGCGTTTCAGCGAGCAGGACAGATCGGACCTACACCACGCGAGGGAGCAATCACCAAATCAGAATGATCTTCGGATAAACGTGCCGGGCATTCGGGCCACAGTGTATGGACGGTTCGGAGCCAGCGGCGAATCGTGAGCCTGAACGTCCGCTCCAGAGGGTAATTGGCCACTCCCAGTTGCTCTTTAAGGCTGCCCGCACCCACGAGCGGAATACGTGCCACTGCGCCGTGGTTCGTCCAGTTTTTCCAAACGAGCCAGATATAAAAATCGAGCACACCAGGGGCATGGGCGAGGGCGGCGACGACCTCTCGCTCAACCGGAATTCTGTGCGTATCGATTTCACGATAAAATGCCTCGCTGACTGTGATGGAGTTGTCATGCCGACCGACGGAAGAAAGTTCACCTTCCGGCGTGTCGAACCAGAGCTTCAAGCCATCAAAGAAATGGAAGCGGCTCCAATCGAGGAAAGGGGCGGAGTGAGGCTGATCTTCGGTTCCGAAGAAAATGGTGGCGCCGAAGAGCCGTTTGAAGCCTTCCACGAAGCGGCGGTAGTGGGGGCCGTCTTTGGGAAGATGGAAAAAGTCGAGCATTTGGGCGGCAGAATCGAAATGAAGTTCACGGGATTTGTGCCGCAGGGCGAGGGTGGCCACCCAGATCGGGATAAGGCGGTCTTGCCCGAAGGGGACGGACCTTTCATAATGCACCTTCCGCAGTAGCGTTTGGGGATACTTTGCCTTTTTGGAGTCTACTTGAGTTGCG
>Ga0187858_10005979_pt1 | contig 10988 bp, 9 predicted proteins | sample June2016WEW_8_15_FD_133015 | JGI IMG/M metagenome (GOLD analysis project Ga0187858, IMG submission 133015) | Peatland microbial communities from SPRUCE experiment site at the Marcell Experimental Forest, Minnesota, USA - June2016WEW_8_150 | ecosystem: Environmental > Terrestrial > Soil >...
GCGGTGTAATACTCCCATTGCGCAAGCACATAGGCGCGGCAGGTCATGATGGCGGAAAGTTCGTTATCGCCGATGTGCCGGTTGAGGATTTCTTCGAGTCCAGCGGCGGTATCGAAGCGCCACTCGGTTCCGTCTTTGACGATGGGAATCGGCGATGGCCAATTGTCGTTGCCCACCAGAAGTGTGAATTTGGTGTCACTTACTTTCTCAAGCTTGTGCGACTTTTCAAGGTTGCCTGCGAAGTGCTCCAAGGCGTTGTTGTCCTCCACCGGATCGCCAGTCTGCAGTTTGGCGCGTTCGGGACCGAAGATGGCCGTCAGCGCCGTTTGGTCCTTCGCCTTGGCCGCTTGAGCCAGAGCTTCGACGGCTTCTTCGGGAGTCGCAAAGCGGGTCTGGGTGGAGGCCGCGGCCGTCTGTGCGGCCAGCGTGGTAGCGGAAAGCAGCAACGCCAATCCGGCCGCCAGGAACATGCCGCCCTCCTTTTTTTCGGAGCGTTGTCGTGGACTCATCAGTGCCTTCCTCCACCACCGCCGTGAGATCCACCACCGCCGCCGCCGTGCGATCCCCCTCCGCCCGACCTGGCCGCCGGGGCGGGATGCGAAGCCTGCGAGCGGCTGCTTTGCCCGCGCTGGCTGGATGCTTTCGTGTCGAAGTTGCCGCGGTTGGAGCCAAAGGCGGAGTTGCCCGTCCGTTCCGGGGCACGCGGCGTTGCGGTGGTACGGTTCGGCTCGGGCTGATCGGACGCGCGGCCCCGGTATTGATCGATCCGCGGATCGTCGACGTTGCCGTTGCGCTGGATGATCTTGTTATTTACGTTGTTGGACGGAGCGGCATTACTCACTCCGGCAGTCAGCCTGGCCTTACCGTAACTCACGTTCTGATGGACACTGTTAAAGCGAGTCAGATTTCCGTAATTCACCGCACGGGCGGTCACACTCCGGTTGACGGTAACATTCTTGAGGTTGGTGTTCACATACACAGGGTTAATGTGAATGTAAGGGCGAGACCGGGCAATCCAGCCGCCCCCCGACCATCCATGATAGTAAATATGGTGGACCCGCCAGTTGAAGCCATAGTTTAGCCAGACGCCTATGGGGAAACCGGCGCCGAAGGTAACAACTGGTCCCCCGTATATACCGCCGGAACCAAAGAACGCCAAGCCCGGATCGTACACGGGCACGTAGAAGTATTGCGGTTGGGCGGGCCAGATCTCGATATTGCCATCGTCGACCTCCACGTCCTGCTGCGGCGTGGTGTTCAGGTTCCCCACGGCTTGCGCTTCCTGCCGCAGCCGCTGCACCGAGGCCATCACGTCGTCGGGCTGGCTAACGTAGGCCTGCCCCAGGGCGGTGGTCCAATCCAGGCTGTCCGCCATCATATAAAGGACCGTGGCGTAATGTGCGACGGCTTTGACGCTGACATCCCACGGCTGCGTGTCGATATCGTCGGGATTGGCCCCGCCGCGGACGAAGCGGGCCGCCTCGTCGATCTGGTCGGGGAAGGTGGCGGCCGGCAGAACCTGCGCCAGCAAAGGGTCCGGATAGAGAGCGATGGGCGCCAGCAGGTTATCGAGTTGGTCCGGGGAAAAGGGTTGGATGGACGAATCGTCCTGGGCCCGGAGCCGCGGCGCGCATGCCAGAAGTGAGAATACCAGGGAGACTGCCAGGGCCTTCAACATGAGTTTCCACCTTACCGGTCAGTTCGTCAGATAGCCATGTGCGATCATAGTCGCCATTACTCGCAATAATAGACGATGGAGAGTTTACGTACGTTACCAGGATGGGCGAGGCGGATCTAAGGCGGAGAACAGCATACCAGATCCGGTATAGGTACGGCGGGCTTTGCAACCAAGGTATCCCTAACTGAGACACTTTTGATTTCGGTTGCCGACTGAACTGCGGGCGGACAGCTCATGTGTGACGATCGCCTTATGGTGGCCGGTTCGGAAGTCGTACTTGTCCCGGAATGGGCGCAAGTAGACAGGTTCGCGCAGCGTCGCGTCCACCGGCGCGCCCGTCCGCCGGACGCTGCGCCTGAGTTCATGGCCGCGCCGGTGTCCATCGCCGTCGCTAGCGTCGCGGCCAACGCTGCCGTCAAAGCCATCGCCACGACCTACATTCGCAATCACAATGAGAGCAAGACTTGCCAGGGCCCTACGCCGCCTCCACAAACGTCACGCACACCGGCGAGGGTACGTCGAACCTCTGTCCGGTGGGTGTGAGCCGGCCCGTCTTCGGATTCACCCGGAACACCACCACGGTATTGGAATTCTGGTTGGCGGCGAATAGATAAGCGCCCGTGGGATCGAGCGCGAAATTGCGCGGTTCTTTTCCCCCGGTGGAAACATCCTCGACAAACGTAAGCGTGCCCTTTGCCGGATCGATGGCGAAGACCGCAATGCTCTCGTGGCCGCGATTGGAGCCGTACAGGAAGCGGCCCGAGGGATGCACCGCGATTTCAGCGGTGGTGTTCTCGCCGGTGTAATCCTTGGGCAGCGTGGAGACGGTCTGCAACTCATCCAATGCTCCCTTATTACCGTCCCAGGCGAAAGCGGTAACGGTGTTTGCCATTTCGCTGATGACATACGCAAACCGTCCATTCGGGTGGAAGGCGAAATGGCGCGGCCCGGAACCCGGCTTCACGCGGCCGAAGGGCGGATCGTTGGGCGTGAGCGCGCCCTTTTTGGGATCGAAGCGATAGACCAGGAGTTCGTCCAGCCCCAGGTCCGCGACCACGGCAAAGCGGTTGTCGGGCGTAAGCACGACGTCGTGGGCGTGCGGCTCCTTTTGCCGTTCCGGATCCACGCTGGATCCGAGATGCTGCACGAAGTCCGACGCCTCGCCCAGCATGCCGCCCGACTTCACCGGTAGCACAGCCACACTGCCACCCGTGTAGTTGGCCACCAGCACGCTTGTGCCGGCCTTGTCCACGCTCAGGTGACACGGATCGGCGCCGCGCGACGCCACCGTATTCACCGCGGTCAGTTTGCCGGAGTGCCGGTCAATCGCGAACGAACTGACCGAGCCGCTTTTCGAACCCTTGTAATCGCCTATCTCGTTCGCTGCGAACAGGTAGTGGCGCGCGGGATCCACCGCCAGAAACGATGGGCTGACGGTCTCCGCCGCCAGTTCGACCGGGGTCAACTTGCCCGTGTCCGGGCGAAAACGGCAAGCGTAGATACCTTTGCTGTCCTTGCCCGTGTACGTTCCGAAATAAACGAGGTACTCCCGAGAGGTCTTTCCTGCGCCCCAAAGGTGCGCGGAGGGCAGGAAGCTGGACAAGGCCATCAGGAGAATGGCGGCATATCGAATGCGTCGCATGCGTTCATAGTAATCGTATTTGCGCGCCCCGGCGCAAGCCCTGCAGGCCGCCCACCCGCTCGAAATCAGATAGAATGGTCTTATAGCTGCCGCGAACTCAGCGGAAAAAATATGCCGGAACGAACGATTCAGGTCACTGAACTTATCCTGCGCGACGCCCATCAGAGCTTGATGGCGACGCGTATGGCGCTGGAAGATCTGGCGCCAGCCTGCGAGGATCTTGACCAGGCGGGCTTTTGGTCGATCGAATGCTGGGGTGGCGCCACTTTCGACGCCTGTATACGGTTCTTGAACGAAGACCCCTGGGAGCGTCTGCGTACCTTCCGCAAACTGATGCCGAACTCGCGGCTGCAAATGTTGTTGCGCGGCCAGAATCTGCTGGGCTACCGGCATTACGAGGACGAGGTCGTGCGGCGCTTCGTCGAGAAAGCCGCTGAGAACGGCATGGACGTGTTCCGGGTCTTCGACGCGCTCAACGACATACGGAACCTGCGGACGTCGCTCAAAGCGGTGCGCGCTACCGGCAAACATGCGCAGGGCACTATCTGTTATACGATCAGCCCGGAGCACACCATCGGAGCCTTCGTGACCATGGCCGAACAGCACGTGGATCTGGGCTGCAATTCCATCTGCATTAAGGATATGGCGGGGCTGCTGAAGCCCGCTCCGGCATACGAGTTGGTGGAAGGCATCAAATCGGCGTGCGGCGACGAGACGCTGGTGCAGGTGCATACGCATGCCACCACTGGCGTGACGCTGGTCAGCCTGATGAAAGCCATCGAGGCCGGTTGCGATATGGTGGATACCAGCATCAGCAGCCTGAGCCTGGGTCCCGGGCACAATCCGACCGAAGCCCTCATCGAGATGCTGGAGGGCACCGGCTACCGCACCGCCATCGATCTGGAGCGCGTGCGTAAGGTGCGCGACTACTTTAATAAGGTCCGGCCACGCTACAGCGAGTTCCTGACCGGTTTCAGCGGAGTGGATACGGATATTTTCCGCAGCCAGATCCCCGGCGGCATGATCTCGAACATGGAGAGCCAGCTTAAGCAACAAAATGCCGGCGACCGGCTGCGGGAAGTGCTGGAGGAGGTGCCTAACGTGCGGCGCGACGCAGGCTATCCGCCCCTGGTGACGCCTTCCAGCCAGATCGTCGGGACGCAGGCTGTGTTCAACGTGCTGATGGGGCGCTACAAAGTATTGACGGGCGAATTCGCCGATTTGATGCTGGGATACTACGGAGCTACGCTCGGCGAGAAAAACCCAGAAGTGATCAAGAAAGCGATGCAGCATTCCAAGAAGGAGCCGATCACGGGGCGGCCGGCCGATCTGCTGCGCCCCGAGTGGGACCAGTTGCGCGCCGATGCGCTGGCACTGGGCGGGTGCAACGGCAGCGACGAAGACGTCCTGACATACGCCATGTTCCCGCAGGTAGCGCCCAAGTTTTTCCTGTCGCGCAGCCAGGGACCCAAGAATTTGAGCAAGGAGCCGGCCAAGGCGGTGGCCCAGCCGGCAGCGAAACCGGCGCCCGCGCAGTCGCAATTGACCGAGCCGGTGTCCTACGTGGTGACCCTAAACGGCAAGCCGCACACGGTTACTGTAGCGCAAGCTTAGCGTGTGGGGCAGGATGGCATCCTGCGCGGCGGTTGCCAACCGCCGCTAGACCGATTGCCAATCGGCCCGCAGCTTGGCAAGCTGCCCCACAATCGCTGAGCGGAAAAACTGGAGACAAAATTGCCAACCGCGGAACACAACATCATGGGTATCGAAGCCAAGGTTCGCGACCTCGAAGACAAGCGCGCGCGCCTGATGGAAGGCGGCGGAAAAGAACGCATCGCCAAGCAACACCAGTCGGGCAAACTCACCGCCCGGGAACGCATCGACTGCCTGATCGACGGCGGCAGCTTCCAGGAAATCGGGCTATTCGCCAAACATCACGCTACCCTGTTCGGCATGGCGGACAAAGAACTGCCGGCCGATGGCGTGGTTACCGGCGCCGCCACGGTGGATGGCCGTCTCATCCATCTGGCCAGCCAGGACTTCACGGTGGCCGGCGGCGCGGCGGGCGAGGTACACAGCGAAAAAGTCGCCGAGATGATGCGCTATTCGCTCAAGACCGGCTCGCCGTTCGTCTTCATCAACGATTCGGGCGGCGCGCGCGTGCAGGAGGGCATCAACAGCCTGGCCGGATACGGGCGCGTCTTTTACATGAACGTGATGCTCTCGGGCGTGGTGCCGCAGGTATCTCTGATTTGCGGGCCGTGCGCCGGCGGCGCCGCATACAGCCCCGCGCTTACCGACTTCATTATCCAGACCAAAGGCGCCCAGATGTTCATCACGGGACCGGCGGTGATCAAGCAAGTCACCGGCGAAGTGGTGACCCCCGATCAATTGGGCGGTCCGGCCGCCCAGATGAGTTACTCCGGTGTGGTGCATTTCATCGCGGAGAACGACGAAGAGGCCGCCTTTATTTGCCGCCGCCTGTTGAGTTTTCTGCCGACGAACAACATGGAAGATCCGCCGCGCCTGGCGTACGACGGCCCGCTGGATCCCGATCCGGGCATGAATGACATCGTGCCCGATGAAGGCAAAGTCGCTTACGACATGCACCGCGTGATCGCGGCGCTACTCGATCAGGGCGATTTTCTGGAGGTGCAGCCGAACTTCGCGCAGAACATCCTCATCGGCTTCGGCCGGATCGCGGGTCGCACGGTAGGGGTGATTGGGAACCAGCCTGCCGTGATGGCCGGTGCGCTGGATATCAACGCGTCCGACAAGGCGGCGCGCTTCATTCGTTTCTGCAACGCATTCAACATTCCGCTGCTGACACTGGTGGATGTGCCTGGCTTTATGCCCGGCGTGCAGCAGGAATACGGCGGAATCATACGGCACGGCGCAAAGTTGCTGTTTGCCTACTCGGCGGCCACCGTGCCGAAGGTGACGGTGATCGTCCGCAAGGCCTACGGTGGCGCGTACCTGGCGATGTGCGGCAAGGACCTGGGCGCGGATCGCGTGGTGGCTTGGCCCACCGCCGAAATCGCGGTGATGGGAGCGGAAGGCGCTGTGGAAGTGGTTTTCCGTAAGGAGATCAACGAAGCGCCGGACAAGGCGCAGCGCCGCAAGGAATTGATAGACCTGTATCGCAACACTTTTTCGAATCCGTACGTGGCGGGCGGTGCGCGGCTGGTGGACGACATTATCGAGCCGGCGCAGACGCGGCGCTATCTGGCGATGGCGTTGGAAGCTCTGCAAACCAAGCGCGAGTTGCGTCCGGCCAAGAAGCACGGCCTGATGCCGCTGTAGGGCATCGTGGATCGAGGCAGACTTATGGGCTTGTGGCTTTTGCCGCTGGGAATCTTCGCCGGTTGGGTGGCGGGAGCGGCCATGTCGCGCAGGATGGTGCGGCAGGAAGTGGAGCGACTGGAGGCGCGGATGGCAGGCGCCGCCCCCGCAGAGCCGCGACCGTCAGGGAACGGTTTTCCGGTATCCGCGGTAGCGGCGCCGGCAAAGAGCGTGGCGGTGCAGCCTTCGCCCAAACCCGCGGAACCGGAGCAAACCGGCGAGGTTCCACCGGAGACGATCCTGATTCTCAGTGCGGCGGTCGCCGCGTTTCTGGGGAAGCGGGCGCGGATACGGAGCGCGCGGCTGGTGCGTACCGCGCCGTCTAACGCCTGGGCCCAGCAGGGCCGGGTGTTTGTGCAAGCGTCGCATAATTTGGGAGTAGTGCACGGCCGATGAAACTGAAAATCACAGTCGACCAAAAAGTCTACGAAGTAGACGTCGAGGTATCTGAAGACGACCATGCGCCGGTAGCTTCCGGCCACGCATACATCCCGGCCGCGCCGACGTCCATGCCTGCGGCCCCGCCGCCGCTTCCGCGCGCCGCTGCGCCCGATAGCTCCGTCGTCGAAGATAAGGTCTGCCGCAGCCCGGTCGCCGGCGTGGTGGTGCGCGTGAATGCCCAGGCCGGCCAGCAGATACAGGCCAACGATGCGCTGCTGGTGCTGGAGGCCATGAAGATGGAGACCAACATCACTTCGCCGGTGGCCGGGAAGATCAAGGCCATCAACGCAGGCGTGGGCGACGGCGTGCAAGTGGGGCAAGTGCTGGTCGAATTCGAATAATCTATGAGCGAAGATCTATCCAAAGTTCCAGGTTTTCAGTTCGTGGACCACGTGGCGATCGCGGTGCGCCCAGGCGAACTGGATGCGCAGGTGAAGGCTTATGAGATGCTCGGTTTCCAGGAGATCCATCGCGAAGAAGTCTACGGCGGCGACCAGGTTCGTGAGTCGCTGCTGCGCGTGGGCGATGGGCCCAACCTGGTGCAGTTGCTGGAGCCGCTGAGCCCCGATTCGCCAGTGCAGAAGCTGATCGACAAGAATGGCGGTCGCGGCGGCCTGGCCCACGTGGCGTTCCGTGTGCGCGACGCCCAAAGCGCGTTTCAATATATGAAGGAGGCTGGTTTCCAGTTGATCGATAAAGCGCCCCGCCCGGGATCGCGCGGCACTACCGTGTTTTTCGTGCATCCGAAATCGCTGGGCGTGTTGATGGAGATCGTGGAGGATCCCACATCATGAGCAACGTCATGACCGACAATCTGACGTTAGCCGAATTCCCGCCGATCCCGACCGCGCAGTGGGACGAGGCTATACGCAAAGATCTCAAAGGCGCGGCCCCCAAAACCAGGCTCTACTATCGCGCGGAAGATTTGCCGGGGCTGGAGTATTTGGATTCGGCGCCGGGCGAGTTTCCTTATACTCGCGGCACGCGCCGCGACAACGACTGGAAGATCCGCGAGGTGGTGCGCGACGCTACCGCGGCAAAGGCTGCGCTGGAAGCGGGCGCGGATGAGATCTGCTTCGTGGTTGGCGAGCAGGATATCGACGAGGTGCTGGACAGCCTGCCGTTCGATCGCTGCGCGGTGCATTTTGAAGCGGGCGCACGGGCGGCGGAAGCGCTGGAGGCACTGAGCCGAAGGTTACCGGCTGACGCGCGCGGCTCGGTCGATTATGAGCCGCTTTCGGATTTCGACCGTGCCGTACAACTCATCCGTGCCGTTCGCGCGCCGCAGTTTCGGCCGGTGACGATCCGGGCGCACCGGTTTGCCGAAGCGGGTTCGACCATCGTTCAGGAGCTAGGCTTCGCGCTCGCCGAAGGCGTCGAGATCATGGCGCAGCTTACCGGACGTGGCGTGGCTCCGGATCGCGCCGCGCAGGCCCTGGTGTTCTCGTTCGCCGTTGGATCCGACTACTTCCTGGAGATCGCCAAGCTGCGGGCTGCACGCACCACGTGGGCCCGCGTGGTCAGCAGCTTCCAGCCAAGCAGCGCCGAATCCGCCAAAATGACGATCTACGCGCGCACCTCGCACTGGACCAAGACCATTTACGACCCGCATGTCAACCTGCTGCGCGCCACCACCGAAGCCATGGCTGCGGCCATCGGCGGCGCCGATTCGCTCCAGGTCGAGCCGTTCGACGAACCCTATCGCGAGCCCGGCGAGTTCAGCCGCCGTCTGGCGCGCAACACCCAATTGATCCTGAAGCGGGAAGCCTGGCTGGACCGCTCCGTGGATGCGGCGGGCGGCACATATTATTTGGAAATCCTGACCGATTCGCTCGCGCTCGAAGCGTGGCGTCTGTTGCAGCAGATCGAAGCGGCGGGCGGGTTCCTCGCGTACTCCGGGTCTGGCGCCTTGGAGCGCGATATCGCCAAATCACGCGCGGATCGCGAGGCGGCCGTAAGCACCCGCCGCGCCACCATCGTGGGAACGAACCAGTATCCGAATCTGCAGGAGCGTGTGCTGCCGGAGATCGAGCGCGAAGATCCCGCGCCGCGCGCAGCCCGCATCTTCGAAGAGATCCGGCTGCGCACGGAACGCCACGCGGCTCGCACCGGACACACGCCGCGCTTCCTCCTGCTGGAGGCCGGCGATTTGAAAATGCGCAAGGCCCGCTCCGGTTTCATTACGAATTTCTTCGGCTGCGCGGGGTTTGAAATTCGGATCTCCGACACTCTGACGGACGACGTGGACGCGGTGGTGCTGTGCAGTTCGGACACGGAGTACGCCGCCCTGGCGCCCCGCGTGATTCAGCAGTTGCGCGATGCCGGCAAAACCACGCCGGTGATCGTGGCCGGCAATCCCGCCGATTCCATCGAGCAATTGAAGCAGGCCGGTGTCGCGGATTTCGTACACATTCGCAGCAACGCGGCGGAAGTGCTGCGCGCCTGGCAAGAGCGCCTGGGGGTAAAGGGATGAGACAACCATCTCAAGATTTCCGAATGCTGCCGTGGCGCAGGCACTCGTGCCTGTCTCCATGGGCCTACGGCCCACCGAACTCCATGAAAGCTCTGGCGGATCCGGCGAACGTGTTTTCAATGGATTACGACGGGCTTTCGACGCTGCCGCGTCGGCACTCCTGCCGACGCATGACCACAAGAGTGTGGTCATGGCAGGCAGAAGTGCCTGCGCCACGCGGGAGTTCCCATGCGTCCTGATTTCTCCAAAATCGATTACAAGCCAACGCCCGGCCCCGCGGCGGGCGCAGCGCACGGACCCGAGTGGCTCGCGCCCGAGCACATCGCCATTCAACCCTGGTACACCCGCGAAGATCTGGACGGCATGGAACACCTGTCCTACGCCGCCGGCCTGCCACCCTATCTGCGCGGACCGTACTCCACCATGTACGTACGCCAGCCCTGGACCATCCGGCAATACGCGGGTTTCTCCACCGCCGAAGAATCGAACGCATTTTACCGGCGCAATCTCGCAGCCGGGCAGAAGGGCCTATCGGTGGCCTTCGATCTGCCCACACATCGCGGCTACGATTCGGACCACGAACGCGTAGTCGGCGACGTGGGAAAAGCCGGAGTGGCGATCGACTCCGTGCTCGACATGAAGATCCTCTTCGACCAGATCCCGCTCGACCAGATGTCGGTCTCCATGACCATGAACGGCGCCGTGTTGCCCATCATGGCGTTTTACATCGTAGCGGCGGAAGAGCAGGGTGTGGCTCCCGAGAAGCTCAGCGGCACCATCCAGAACGACATTTTGAAAGAGTTCATGGTCCGCAACACGTACATCTATCCGCCGGAAGGCTCCATGCGGATCATCGGCGATATCTTCCGTTACACCGCGCAACGGATGCCGAAATTCAACTGCATCAGCGTGAGCGGCTACCACATGCAGGAGGCCGGCGCTACGGCCGATCTGGAATTGGCCTACACACTGGCCGACGGCCTCGAATACCTGCGCACAGGCATCCGCGCGGGCCTGGATATCGACACTTTCGCGCCGCGCATCTCCTTTTTCTGGGACATCGGCATGAACCACTTCATGGAGATCGCCAAGATGCGCGCGGCGCGCGTGTTGTGGGCCAAGCTGGTGAAGCAGTTCAACCCTAAGAATCCGAAATCCATGGCGCTGCGCACGCATTGCCAGACCTCCGGCTGGAGCCTGACCGCGCAAGATCCGTTCAACAACGTGGTGCGCACGTGCGTCGAGGCCATGGCCGCCGCCCTGGGCCACACGCAATCGCTGCACACCAACGCGCTCGACGAAGCGCTGGCGCTGCCCACCGATTTTTCGGCACGCATCGCCCGCAACACCCAGATCTATCTGCAGGAAGAAACCGGGATCACCAAGGTGGTGGACCCCTGGGGCGGCTCCTA
>Ga0187858_10005992_pt1 | contig 10979 bp, 10 predicted proteins | sample June2016WEW_8_15_FD_133015 | JGI IMG/M metagenome (GOLD analysis project Ga0187858, IMG submission 133015) | Peatland microbial communities from SPRUCE experiment site at the Marcell Experimental Forest, Minnesota, USA - June2016WEW_8_150 | ecosystem: Environmental > Terrestrial > Soil >...
GACGGAAGCCTGTGTTTACACACACTATCAGATTGGCAACCCTCACGATTCATCGCCGATTTTGTTGTCCCGTGGGTCAGTATTTGGCTGTACTTCTATGAGGTATGGTTTGCGACCGGACTCTGGATTGGCGGTGGGACGCACCCTGAAAAGCCTGAGCATTGCAGTCAATTGACTCCCGGGAGAGCATGGTGACCTATAGGACAGAGGAATTAACGAGGATATACGAAAAAACCCGCGGGAAGTGCCATATCTGTCATTGCAACCTACCTTTCAGTGGATATGGAAGGCGTTGGCACGTTGATCATTCCCGGCCCCGCGCATTGGGTGGGTCCGACCATATGAACAACCTCTTTGCTGCTTGTATCACGTGTAACTGTAGCAAGCAGCACGGTTCCACCCGTGCGGCTAGAGCAACTTATGGGAAAAAGTGTGCCCCGCTGCCAATGGATAAGTACTCTAGCAAGGTTGCCGAAAACACTGTACTAGGCGGCCTGGCAGGCGCACTCGGAGGGGCGCTGATGCTAGGCCCTGCGGGTTTCTGGCTGGGACTTTTCATTGGAGGACTTGCTGGGAACGGGGCGGAGGTCGATAAATGACGCGCCGGATTTTATCAATCGATGGCGGCGGCATAAAGGGAGTCTTCCCAGCGTCGTTCCTAAGAAGCATCGAGGAAAGCGTTGGCCGGCCTGTCGCCGACTACTTCGATCTCATTGTGGGAACATCAACAGGAGGCATCATTGCCCTTGGGCTTGGGCTTGGGCTGCCGGCTAGCGAAGTGCTCCGATTCTATGAACGTCACGGCCCCGTGATATTCGGTGGCAGGCGACGATTCCAAGCATTGCGTCGATTATTCCGCGCAAAGTATGATTGCGTCCCTTTAAAACAGTCGCTCGAACAGGTTTTCCAGGCGCGCAAACTCGGAGAGAGTAAGAAGCGACTAGTGATTCCATCTCTGAACATCGAAACAGGCGAAGTTCACATCTGGAAGACCGCGCATTCGCCGCGGTTCGAACGTGACTACAGACATGCTGTCGTTGAGGTCGCAATGTCGACCACGGCAGCGCCGACTTACTTTTCCACTTATGTTTCGGCGTCCGGCACGCCTCTTATTGATGGTGGAATCTGGGCAAGTAATCCGGTCGCAATTGCTGCTGTGGAAGCGGTTGGAATCCTCCGCTGGGCGGCCAAAGACATCCGAATTCTCAGCCTCGGATGCACGACAACTCCGCTCGATCTGGACTGGGGACGTTCTCATTCTCTTGGAATGTATGGTTGGGCGAAAGGCAGCATAATTGATGTCTTTATGGCTGCACAGTCCAATTCGGCCACGGGGATGGCACAACACCTATTAACAGATAGTGGAAATTTAGTGCGAATAAATCCGTCCGTACCGGGCAACAGATATGCTCTAGACGACGCGAATGAAATTCTATCGCTGAAAGGACGAGGTGACTCCGAGGCGCGCAACGCTCTTCCCACACTCCGCCCTCAGTTCTTTGAAGAGGCTGTGGAAGATGACTTCGTGCCGTTCCACAAGCTGTAGCACAGTCAAAACGTTCGGCGGCAGGTTTGGACTGTGAACTGATTACGACGTTCTTCCGCCGCAAATGGGCAGAGGCACTACGCCGCGGGTTTTCGCTCTTCGATGTTGATTGGCAGTTGGCGCATATTTTGTTCAGAACGGCAGAGCAAGGCGCTCCGCGTCTAACTCTGCACGATCAGAGGAGGTAGCACAGTGCCTGACTCGATGACTATCACGATCACAGCAAAAACGATGGAAGGCTTGGGGGCAGTCGATCCTCAGGTCACAGTTGACATCATCGAAGTAACGCCGATCAGCCAAGCCATCGAACGTATATCCATCGCGAACTTCGACACTTCGGCAACATTTACAGTTCGCTGCCCGGATGGATTCCCAACCTGGCAGGTAAATGTCACATTCTCGAGATTCGACGTGGTCTCAAACGCTTCCAGTTCTCCGGCCTTTTTCTTCTCGCCGCGACCAAATGCGTCCAAGCTTCATGAGATGAAAGTGGTCCGTCTTTCCAGTCAGTGGACTCCTCAATTTACTCCCTTAGATGCGCTTCCTTTACCTCGTTTCGACCCATTGAAAAAGGTCCTGGCGGTAAGCAAGAGTGTAGATCTCAAGAAGGGACCGCGAGTGGGCGACCTTTGCGCAAACTATGACACACTAGCCGACGCTGCGCAGATCCTGGCGAAAACGGCGCTTCTAAATCTCTTTGCCGTCCTCAGCGATGAACAAGACCCCGAGTCCTCGCCCTCAGTTCCTTGGTTTAGCTATGTGCGCAAGATCGTGCGTATTGATCAGGAACGATTTCTAGCGGAGGTTGATCCGGCCTTGTTTGAGAACGTCCAGACGATCCTTAGCAAGCTGAACAGCACATACAAGGAACAGGGCTATTTCACTGAATCCCCCACGCTGCATAAAGTCAACATCCCCTCCCAGTACGATAGTGAACATAACCTGATGAACATCATCACCGTGAAAAAGCAATACGAACAAGGTAATGTCCAATTGACTTTGTCGTTCCTAAACACGCCTGGTGGTGTGGTCCATCTTCTCGATTGTGACATGGACGAGCACGCGAACATCCTCGCGCATGGCTTTGACCTAATCAAACATCTCATAAACGGTGGCACAAGCCCGATCGCCATGCACGAGTACATCGTGGAAGACTCTGCACAGCAGGCTCACGGCGTTGCACCCATCAATCTTGGTTATCAGCTCGTTTGACCTGCGCCTGTTGATAGTAGAAGGCCTCCTTGACCTTTTGAATCCAGGGTGCGTGAGGCTTCGGCACATATTGAGTTATTGGCGGGGTACCCTTCCCGGCATGCAACTACTTGACGGTCGGCAAACCGTAGATGTGGTCTGCGCTGTCATCTATGACGGTCGCGCTTGGATGACGGGTGACCCGGAGCCTATGGTGAGTGGACACTTCGCCGCATCACTGACGAGTAGTCGCCTGGTGTTGACCCTTCGCGAACTTCTGCCCAGTTGGCCGGGTAAGGCGCCTCTCGGCTAGTGTCCTAACCTTCATTAGCGCTGTGCCGAAATGATTCGCGGGTGGCGCATACATTGAAGTCGATGTATGCGTCACATGTGGCGCTCCGGCGCGTGCCCAATCGCGCCTTAACGGAGTGAAGATGGATTCAAGTCGCGTTGACCCCAATAACCTGTGCTTTCCCCTAGACAAGGCCACCCTCTCGCGATAGGGTAGTATCAGGGTTTAAGGGATGGAGATGATCCATGACGGTGACTCTGAAGTTCAAGCCGGAAGTTGAAGCCGGACTGGTGGCGCAGGCGCAAGCGAACGGAATGAGCGTGGAGGAATACGTTCTTTCGGTGGTGGAAGGCACGGTGCTACCTGCCGCAAAGAACCGGCTGTCGCCGGAGGAACGAGCGGCGGCGTTTGAGGCGTGGTCTACTCGCCATCGTCCTACTCCTCCCCTGTCTGATGATGCGGTCAGCCGCGAAGCCATGTACGAAGGCCGTGAGAGCTGATGCGTGTCCTCGTTGATACGAATATTCTGCTGCGCAGCGCCCAACCCAACCATCCCCTCTGCTCTCAAGCCACTTACGCCGTGTCGAAGTTGCTACGGCAAGAAGACTCCGTTTTCATTTGTCCTCAGAACATCGCGGAGTTTTGGAATGTCGCGACGCGCCCCGCCGACCGGAATGGACTCGGCTTCTCGCATGAGGAAGTGTTGCAGGAGGTCACCAGCATCGAGGAGTCCCTAACTCTGCTGCCCGACGTGCCGGCGATCTATGCCGCGTGGAAACGCATCGTGCACGACCACAAAGTCCAAGGCGTCAAGGTCTATGACGCGCGGCTCGTCGCGGTCATGAACGTCTACGCTGTGGAAAGCATACTTTCCTTCAATAGCGCTGACTTCAAGCGCTATGACCTCGTCACCGCGCTGCACCCTGCCTCCCTGCTCGCCTGAGGCCTTGGCGCGACTCTTCTTCAGCCCTTCCAGAAAGCAGGTAGCGCAGAGTTTATGTCTTTCAAACTCTGCGGCTTGCATACTTGAGAATGGGTTTACATGTGGGAACTATTGACTATCGCAATGGTCACGTGAAACGGTCGCTGCCAAACATCTCAGGGGAGACCCGCAAAGTAATGCGCTGTTGCGTGTAACTCTGCACTGAAATACCGTAATTTCTTGTCTCTTTGGCATGTTTTTGGAAATCATTTTTGACTTGGGTGTGGCCCGGTCGTGGAGCGGCGGTGGAACGTAGCCCCGGGCGTCAGCCCGGGGTTCACGAGCACCCCTCACCCCTCTCCCCGCGCGGCGGGGAGAGGGGTGCCGGAGGCGGGGTGGGGGGCCGAATTTCCCACGGCTTGCGCAGCGGTGAAATAATCCCTGGATGGGCAAAAGCTTTTCACGCAAAGGCGCAAAGTCGTAGAAGGCGCAAAGAAATCAAAGCAGTTGTTCTTCGCGAGTCTTTGCGCCTTGGCGTCTTTGCGTGAGCTTGTTTATTTTTTCACAACTTCTTGCGCCGTGGGCTATGATCTTCCGCCCACGACGAGGGCTGGCGCGAAATGGCGCAAAAAAAGTGCAAAAGGGGGAGGGGTACACTGTTGGGTCGCGCTGTCTCCTATCCCCCTGGAGCGTTGACAGGCTGCGTCTTGCGACCTAAGATGGCGCGGCAGGTGGGCACAGTCGACCATCCATGTCGCGCAGGGAACGCGAGAGGAGGAGGGAACCATGCAGCGACGATCCTTCATTGCCACGGTCGCCACCGCGGGCGCGAGTTTTGCGGTCAATCCCGGGGGAGCAGCCAAGGATTGGAGCCTCCCGAAAGTCGCCAGGTATCCGGACGAGGCGATTGAAATCGTCGATCCGCGTTTTGCCAAGTATCGCCAGAACAACGCCGCCCTCGAGCGGCTTTACACCGGGGCGCGCTGGGCGGAAGGCCCGGTCTGGTTTGGTGACGGGCGGTACCTGGTTTTCAGCGACATTCCCAATAACCGCATGTTGCGCTGGCTGGAAGACACGGGCGAAGTCAGCGTTTTTCGTTCTCCCTCCAACTACACGAACGGCAATACGCGCGACCGGCAGGGGAGGCTGATCAGTTGCGAGCACGACTCGCGTCGCGTGACCCGGACAGAACTCGATGGGACGATCACGGTCCTCATCGACCGTTACCAGGGCAAACGCTTAAACGCTCCCAATGATGTTGTGGTCCACTCGAACGGGAGCATCTGGCTCACTGACCCGGGCTACGGCATCATGGGCAATTACGAGGGTCACAAGGCGGCATTTGAGCTGCCTGCCAATGTCTATCGGCTCGACGCCACGACCCGTGAGGCCACCGTGGTAGAGGGCGACATGCGGCGGCCGAACGGCCTGTGTTTTTCTCCCGACGAGAAGAGACTCTACATTTGTGACACCGGGTCGACTGACGGGCCTCAGTATCCCCACAATATCCGCGTGTACGACGTGGTGGATGGCTTGCGCCTGGCCAATGGCCACGTCTTCGTCGAGATGGGCGCGGGCCTTGCGGACGGCATTCGCGCGGACCTGGACGGCAACATCTGGGCGGGCGCCGGATGGGGAGGCGAAGACTTCAGCGGCGTGCACGTCTTCGCTCCCGAAGGCAAACTCATCGGCAAGATTCATCTGCCCGAGATTTGCGCCAATATCTGTTTCGGCGGCGCGAAGCGCGACCGCCTGTTCATGGCGGCGAGCACTTCTCTTTACTCGCTTTACGTTGGAACTCAGGGCGCGCTGGTGCCCTGAGCCGGCAGGCTCCGCGGCGAGGGGAAATTCCTGAATTGCCCCGACCGGGAAAAACCCGGCGCGGCCCCCGCGGAGGTCACTTTGAGCGGAGGTGCGACGATGAAGTTCCGGCTAATGAGTCTGGCAATTCTTGTAGTGGTCTCGATTCCAATGGGCAGGGTCGCGTTCGGGGCGGCGGGGTCTCAGCTTCCGGTCAGGGGACTTTACCTGGGGGCGCCCAAACCGGAAGAAGTTCCCCTCACCGTCCGGTTCATTCGGGAGGTGCTGCCCAAAGAAAGCGTCAACCTGCTGGTGATGGAGTTCGATTATCGCTATCAGTACACCAGCCACCCTGAAGTGGTGGACGCCGATGCGCTTTCCAAGGCTGACGTGAAAGCCCTCGTCGCGGCCTGCCGGGAAGCGGGAGTGCGACTGATCCCTTTGATTAACCAACTTGGGCACCAGTCGTGGGCGGAACAAACTTTCGGCCTGCTGCGCGCTCATCCCGACTTCGACGAGACCCCGGGAAAATACCCGAAGAACAAAGACATCTATTGCCGAAGCTTCTGCCCGCTTCATCCCGCCTTGCACAAGGTGGTGTTCGACCTGATGGACGAGCTAGCAGACGTTTGCGAGGCCGATGCCGTCCACGTGGGCATGGACGAGGTCTTTATTCTTGCGGACCCGGATTGCCCGCGCTGCAAATCCCGCAACCACGCGGAGCTCTTCGCGCAGGAGGTCCGCACTCTTCACGATCACCTGGCGGAGATGCACCGGGAAATGTGGATGTGGGGTGACCGGCTGCTGGACGGCAGCGTGACCGGAGTAGGCGAGTGGGAAGGCAGCGAGAACGGGACGGCTTTTGCCATCAACCTGGTCCCGCGCGATATCGTGATCTGCGACTGGCATTACGATTCTGTTCCCGCCACCGCGGCGTATTTTGCCGCGCAGGGATTCCGAGTGCTCTACGCGCCATGGCGGCTGACCCAGGTTGCTCTTGGCGAGCTGGATTTGGTCCGCTCCATTCGCGCCCACGCCGACCAGACCATCGCGCCCCGCATGCTCGGCGTTCTCCAGACCAATTGGGCAAGTACCAGCGATTTCATCAAAGCCTACAACGGAGACGCCTCGGCGCCCAAGGAAAGCGCCGAGGCCGCCTACACTTTCAAGGCTCTTTTCAATACCATCCGGGCCTCGCAGTAGACTGCCTCAGTGGGGTGGCCCGGGCGAGTGTCATGTCCCGCCTTGGGCACTCCAACGACGCGCGCCGCCTCCGCCCCGGGACAGAACAGGCTGCGGAAAAACTGCCAAAGCTGTCATCCTGAGCGAAGCGAAGGACCTCTGTATTTGAACTTTCAAGCAAATACGGAGGTCCTTCCTTCGGTTCACTCAGAGCCTGCCCTGAGCGAAGCGAACGGGACCGGCTTCGCCTCCTCAGGATGACAGTGTGAAGCGTTTTTCCGCAGCCTGAGAAGTGGCTCGCAGATTGACCGACCGTTCCGGTTGAAGTAATCTTGGCTTCCAGCGCGAGAAATTTCTGAGAGCGGGGAGTCATCACCGACCCCGCCGCGGCCGGCCCAGTATGCGGACACAAGCAATCTCTCTCCTTCGCCAGGCTTTAGGGGATCCTGACGCTGAATTCCGCGATGGACAGTGGGAGGCAATCTCCACCCTGGTCCAAAGGCGCGCGCGGCTGCTGGTGGTTCAGCGAACCGGATGGGGCAAGAGCCTGGTCTACTTCCTCGCCACGAGATTCCTTCGCGATCAGGGGGCCGGGTGCACGCTTCTGATTTCGCCTCTCCTTTCGCTGATGAGGAACCAGATCGCGGCCGCGCGAAACATCGGAGTCAAAGCGGAGACGATCAATTCCACCAACCAGGAGGATTGGCTACGGATTGAAGACGGACTGCGGAAAAACCAGTTTGACGTGCTCTTGATATCCCCGGAGCGACTCGCCAACGATGACTTTGTCAATCGATGCCTGCTACCGATCGCCAAAAAGGTTGGGCTCTTCGTTGTTGACGAGGCCCACTGCATCTCCGACTGGGGCCACGACTTCCGCCCCGACTACCAGAGGATCGTCAGGATCCTGAGAGCCCTTCCCCACAACATCCCTGTGCTGGCCACAACCGCGACAGCCAACGACCGGGTCGTAAGAGACATCCTTCAGCAGCTCGGACCGAACTTGGGGGTCCAAAGGGGCCCCTTGACCCGGGCCAGTCTAAGTCTCCAGAACATTTACCTTCGTTCGCAGGCGGAGCGGATGGCTTGGCTTGCGAACGTTCTTCCAGGCCTGGCTGGAAGCGGCATCGTCTACACGCTCACCGTTCGAGACTCGGAGCGTCTGGCGGAATGGCTCAAGTCCCAAGGCATCGACGCGGAGCCTTATCACGGCGCCATGGAGACAGAGCAGCGGGAAGCCCTGGAAAACCGGCTGCTCAACAATGAAGTGAAAGTGCTGGCGGCTACGGTTGCTCTCGGGATGGGTTTTGACAAGCCGGACCTCGGATTCGTCATTCACTTCCAGCGGCCCGCCTCCGTCGTGCACTACTACCAGCAGGTGGGGCGAGCCGGGCGCGCGGTCGATAACGCCTACGGCGTTCTGCTGAACGGAGAAGAAGACGACGAGATCGCCGACTACTTCATCCGGACGGCCTTCCCCACAGCCGAGGAGGTGAATCAGCTTTTGGCGGCGATGCGGGCCGCAAACGACGCGCTGACGGTTTCCAAGCTGCAGCAGGGCGTGAATCTGCCGATAGGGCAAATCGAAAAGATTCTGAAGTTCTTGCTGCTCCAATCGCCGGCGCCAATTCAAAGGATCCCTTCCGGACGGGGTTCGGCTTACGTCCTGAATCCAGTGCGTTGGCAGATGCCCATGGATCGGATCGAACGGATTACGAATCTGCGCCGGCAAGAGCAGGAACGAATGGGCATCTACATGAACACCCGCGATTGTCTGATGCAGTTTCTGGCCGAGGAGCTCAGCGATCCAAACGCCGCTCCTTGCGGTAAGTGCGCGAACTGCGCGGGCCAACTCTTACCGGAAGGCCACCCGGAGGATCTTGCTCAGGCAGCGGCGGAGTTCCTCAATCGTCTGGAAAACGTTATCCTGCCGCGCAAAAGGTGGCCCGCCGGTCTCGCCGATCCAGCAATGAAAGGGAATATTGCGCTGGAGTGCCAGGCGTCGGAAGGACGCGCGCTCTGCCGCTGGGGGAACGCGGGCTTCGGTGCGCTGGTTCGGTGTGGCAAGCAGCGGGATCACCGTTTTGACGATCAACTCGTCGATGCCGCCGCGCGCTTGATCAGGGACCGCTGGAAGCCTGACCCTAAACCAGGTTGGATGACCTGCGTTCCATCGAGGCGGCATCAGACTCTTGTTCCGGACTTCGCGCGGCGACTGGCCCGTCGGTTGGGACTTCCATTTGTGGAATGTTTTCAAAAGGTGAGGGACACTGAGCCCCAGAAGACGCGGGCCAACAGCTTTCAACAGGTTCATAATATCGCATGGGCTTTCGACGTGGATGGAGCCATGGTCAGGCCGGAGCCCGCCTTGTTGATAGATGATATGGTAGATTCAAGGTGGACGTTTACGGTGCTGACGGTTTTGCTCCGTAAGGCCGGGAGTGGACCTGTCTATCCATTTGCACTTGCGGACAGTTCATCGGAAAATAGTGATTAGGAGATTCGAGTGGAGTCGACTCTGACGCCGGACACACAAGCAGTTCTCCTGCTTTGCGCAGAACTCGGCCAAAGGGGTGGCAACGGTCTGAAACCCCTCGGCCTCCGGCAGTACAATGCCCTGGCGTCGTGGCTGAAGGGCCAGGGCTTGCGGCCGGGGGACCTGCTAAGCACAGATTGCCGGATCAGGCTCGAGGGGTTCCTGTCCCCGGAAGTGGACTCGGTTCGCGTCACACAACTGCTGGATCGCGGCGCCGCTCTTGCGCTGATCGTGGAGAGGTGGGAGAGAGGCGGACTCTGGGTGATCAGTCGCAGTGACGCGTGCTATCGGGAACGTCTGAAGAGGTATCTCGGACAAACGGCTCCGCCGCTACTCTACGGAGTTGGCTCCAAGGATCTGCTTAATCGTGGGGGCCTGGTAGTTGTCGGGTCCCGTGAGCGCTCGGAGGAGGACGGCGAGTTCGCCCGCCGGATTGGCGAGCATTGTGCGAAGGAAGGCATCGCAATTATTTCCGGGGCAGCCAAAGGGATTGACCGCGAAGCAATGTCCGGCGCCCTGGAGTCCGGCGGGTGGGCTTTGGGAGTTCTTGCGGAAGGCTTAGCCAGGACGGCCACTTCGGGGCAGTACCGCTCGGACCTCGTGAGTGATCGTTTGACCCTGGTGTCTCCTTACGACCCGGATTCGAGATGGTTCGCCTATGCCGCCATGGAGCGAAACAAGCTGCTCTATGGCCTGGGCGATGCTGCGCTGGTGGTGGCAAGCTCAGCCGAAACGGGAGGTACGTGGGCAGGGGCTACGGAGGCACTTCAGCGCGGTCGTGTGAAGGTGTTCGTCAAATCCACGGGAGCCGTGGCCCCAGGGAATCCTAGGTTGCTCCGCAACGGAGGTCTGCCGTTTCCTGCGGAGCCGTGGCAGAATCTTCGGGCACTGTTCACTCCGCCGGAACAGAAGAATGGAGAACTGTTTTCTCCGACCGCCAAGCAGCACCCTCCTATGGAAGAGAGCACAGACGGAGTGGCACAAGGCATCATCGACACTCCTGTTTCCGCAGAAACAAGTGCGGGCGCAACGTTTCCCCCGTCCCCAGATATGGTCAAACCGGCAGAAGAGACGCCGCCCGCCGCAGCAGACGCATGGTGTTGTGACGCTTACTCCCTGGTCATCGAACAGATGTTGATCCTCCTTAAGGAACCTCGAACGGACGAATGGCTCGCGGACAAGATGCGGGTACGTCCCCCACAGATCAAGGATTGGTTGGCCAGGGGCGTCCTCGAAGGCCACATCACGAAGCAGAAAAAGCCGGTTCGCTACGTCGCCCACTCTCCCGCCCTTTTCAAGGATTAGCGCCTATACTGCGGAAGCTGAGCAATAGCTCAGCACTACAACACGCCATCAACCTGTTAGCCCTTTGCGGACCGCGCCTTCAAGTACGCCTTCCAGGGCTCCCAATAGTATCGGGGCCAGCCCTCGCTGACCCCTTTGTGGTCATGTTGTGGAACCCCCACGTGGACCAGGTCGATCCTGCCGCCGCCCGCCGCCTTGGAAAAGC
>Ga0187858_10006001_pt1 | contig 10971 bp, 7 predicted proteins | sample June2016WEW_8_15_FD_133015 | JGI IMG/M metagenome (GOLD analysis project Ga0187858, IMG submission 133015) | Peatland microbial communities from SPRUCE experiment site at the Marcell Experimental Forest, Minnesota, USA - June2016WEW_8_150 | ecosystem: Environmental > Terrestrial > Soil >...
AGGCGCTCGATGCCACCAACAAACTCACCGGTCCGGTGGGGGGGATGAGCGGCAGCCCGGTGTTCATCAACGGCAAACTCATCGGCGCCTACGCTTACGGTTTCCTCTGGCCCAAAGACCAGGTATTGATTGGCGTCACGCCCATCGAATCCATGCTCGAAGTGGAGACGAATTATCCACCCGAGGCACATCCGGCGGGAACGAACGGCCTGGCGTCCCGCAATGCTGGAGAGACCGGCGCGGACCCGCAATGGCTGGTGGCGCCGGCGAGCGACGTGCCGGACCTGCCCACGCCAGCCGCACTGCAATCCGCGATGCAGCCGCTGCCGACGCCGCTGTTCGTTTCCGGCATTTCGGAACGGACGCTCCGGAAATTTTCCGCGCAGTTGTCCGCGCTGGGCCTCGACGTGATGCAGGCGCCGTCCGGCCGCGCCCACGACATTGACAACGACCTCAAACCGGGCACGCCCCTGGCCGGCGTGTTGATGAGCGGTGATTTCGATTTTGCCGGCACCGGCACGGTCACCTGGCGGCACGGCAACCGCATCCTGGCCTTCGGCCATCCGTTCCTGCAAAGCGGGCCGGCGGAAATGCCGATGGCTTCGGCGGAAATACTCACGGTCGTGCAATCCGTCCGGCGCTCGTTCAAGTTGTCGAACACCGGTCCAATCATCGGCACGATTTATCAGGACCGGCTGACGGCCGTTGCCGGAGAAATCGGCCGCAAACCCAACACGACGCATTTCGAGGTGCAGGTGGACGCGCCGGGCGGCAAGCCGCGCCTTTTCCAGGGCGAATTGTTCCAGAACCAGATGTATTCGCCCATCCTCTCCGCGATTTCGCTGCTGGAATCGCTGTACGATACGATGGAATCGGAGGAGCAACAGACCATTTACCTGGACACGACGCTGGCAATCCCCGGCCACGAGCCGGTCAAACTCGCGGACGCTGCCAGCGGTGAAGACGCGGGTTACCCCCTCGTCATTCGCGAACTCGGGATGTATGAGTCGCTGTTGAACAATCCGTGCGAATTTCCGAACGTGAAGTCGCTGACGTTTCACGTCCGGCTGGTGGACGGCTGGAAATCGTCCCGGTTGGATTCGCTGAACATGGACCGCAACGAGGCCAAGCCGGGGACGACGCTGCACGCGGTCATCGGCCTGCGCAATTACCGTGGCGAGCCGTCGGCGATTCCGGTTCCGGTTCCGATTCCGGCGGATTTGCGCGCGCCGGAAGTGCAGCTCTTCGTTGGCGACGCGGACGCGGCGCGGCGGATGGACGAGCCGCCGCCGGTGCCGCCGCAAACGCTCGACCAGGTACTGGATCGTCTGCGCCTGACCCGGTCGCATCAGAACATTTGCGTGAAGCTGCTGGAAACGGCCCCCGGCGTGGCCGTGGAAGGAAAAAATCTGCCCGACCTGCCGCCGTCGGTCATCGCGCAGTTTGAATCGCCCAACGCCAGTTTGCAGAAGGCGACGCTCAACCGCATCACCCTTTGGGAAACGAACTTTCCGGCGGAAGGAACGTTCAGCGGACAAATCACATTACCAGTGAGGATCAAATGAAACGAATCAACGGGTTCATCGGCGCGGCGCTGCTCGTGCTGGGTTTAGTTCCAGTTACGCATGCCGTGGTCACGGAGAAGGTGAACCACGACACGTTCGCCGGGTTCAGCGCGGGCGAATTCGACAACGTCTCGCTCACCGGCGACGGTCATCTGGAACTCGCGCCGGCCATGACCAATCTCGCCAGCGTTACCGACCCGATCATCTGGGACGCCGTCCAGGACGCGCAGGGCAACGTGTTTTTCGGCACCGGCAATCAGGGCAAAATTTACAAGCTCACGCCGAAAGGCGAGCTTTCCACCTTCTTCGCGCCGAACGAGGTGATGGTCCACGCGCTGGCGATTGACGGCAAAGGACGGCTTTACGCAGCGACTTCGCCGAACGGGCGCGTGTATCGTCTCGATGCCAGCGGCCAGGCTGAAGTTTTTTGCAGTCCGGGCGAGACCTACATCTGGGCAATGACGTTCGGCAAGGACGGCTCGCTGTTTCTCGCCACGGGCGACCACGGAAAAATTCTGCGCGTCGCCCCGACCAATTCCACACCAGCCAAGGTGGAAACCTATTTTGAAACCAAGGAGGCGAACATCACCATGCTGGCATTGGACAAGGATGGCAACCTGCTGGCCGGCACCAGTCCGCACGGTTATCTCTACCGGATTGACAAGACCAATCACGGCTTCGTGGTGTTTAATTCCGGCGACACCGAAATCAAACAGATTGCGGTCGCCACCAACGGAGTGATTTACGCCTCCACGTTTGTGGGGAATCCCAAGCAAGAACTGTCGTCCGGTCCCGGTCCCATCACCATTTCAATTTCGCCAATGGAAGGCGGCGGCAATCCGAGCGGTGATTCTTCCAGGACCCAGTTAACCGCAACCACAACCAATGGCGGCAGTTTGGCAGCAACTCCCACCAGCCCGACGCCCCCGTCCATCCCCATTCCGTCTCCGGCCGGCGGGCCGGGCGCGGGTGAAAAGCCGCTGGGCGCGATTTATCGCATAGACACCAATGGTTTTTACGAACGTTATTGGAGCGCACCGGGCGAGGCGATTTACTCCATGATTTTGCTGCGGGACGGCAGCCTGCTGGCGGGCACGGGCGACAAGGGCCGGATTTATTCCATCGCCGACGCGAATCACTGGAAGCTCCTGCAAAAAACCAGCGACGGCGCGCAGGTGGCCGCGCTGTTGCCGGCCAGTGGTGAATCGAAAGAATACTTCGCCGCGACGAGCCATCCGGCAAAGCTTTACCGGCTCGATTTTGCGCTGGCCGAAAGCGGCACTTACACGTCCAAGGCTTTTGACGCGAAGCAAAAAAGTCTGTGGGGCAGATTGCATCCCGATGGTGACGTCCCCGCGGGCGCCAAGCTGGAATTTTCCACCCGCTCCGGCAACACGGAGAAGCCGGAAAAAACCTGGAGCGATTGGTCGGAGGCAAAACCGCTGAGCGCCGAAATCGCCGTCACCAGCCCGGCGGCGCGGTATTTGCAGTACCGGGCGCAATTCGCGCGGGACACGAATTCTCCGAGCGCCACGGCGCAGTTGCGGCGCGCGCAGTTTTATTACCAGAACGAGAACGCCGCGCCGGTCATTTCGCGCGTCAAAGTCATCACCGAAGGATTTGGCGTCTCCAAAATGCCTCTGCCCCAGGCGGAGGCGACTGCGGTCAATCTGAATCAACTGCTGGACAGCAGTGGCAGCAGCGCCCCCGCCGCTTCCAACCCGGCCGCGGCGGCAATAACGGCGATGATGACGCGCCCGCCGTTGAAAATGACCAAAAGCCCCGGCTACTGCACGGTGGTTTGGGAAGCCAGCGACCCCAATCAGGACAAACTGACCTATTCCGTCGCCATCCGCGCCGAATCCGACAAGCAATGGACCACGCTCGTGGACAAAACCGAGGACACCTTCTATTCCTTCGACACCACCGGCTTCCGCGAGGGCCTTTATTTCATCAAAGTGACCGCTTCGGACGCGCCGTCCAACACGCCGGAGACCGCCCGAACCACCGAGGCCATCAGCCAAGCGTTCCTGATTGACAACACGCCGCCGGTGCTGACCGTCAAAAAGCAATCGGTGGAAAAGGACCACGTCCGCGTCGTCGTGAATGCGGTGGATGGCGCCAGCGTCATCAGCGCCGCCGCATATTCGATCGACGGCAAGGATGAGGTGGGCCTGCGTCCGGACGATTTGATTTTCGATTCCATCGACGAAACGTTCACCGTCGAGTTGACCGGATTGAGCGGAGGCTCGCACAGCCTGCTTTTGCGCGTGCAGGACGAGGCGAAAAACACTTCCGTCCTCAAGCTGAATTTTGAATCCCGGTAAACCGGAGGTTTAGTGCCGTCGGCGGGGAATCAGCGCGATTGCATTCCGTCGGTTTTTTGCTACTTAATGCGCGTGCCCGATCCCAGTTTGCTGCTCCTTATTCCGGCTTACAACGAGGAGCGCCGTATTGAACCGGTGCTGCGCGATTACGCGGAATTTTTTGGACGAAACTACTCCGGTGAATTCCTGATCGTCGTCGTGCTCAACGGCTGCACCGACAACACGCTCGGCGTTGTCCGGCGCGTCGCGGCGGAATTTCCATCGGTCCACGCGCTGGAATTTCGCGAGGCCATCGGCAAGGGCGGCGCGCTCATCGAAGGCCTCAAACTCGCGGTCCACGCCGATTTGATTGGTTATGTGGATGCCGATGGCGCGACGCCGCCACACGCGTTCCTGGACCTGGTCCGGCACATCGGCGAAGCGGATTGTGTCATCGGCTCGCGCTGGTTGCCCGGTGCCATCATTCATCAATCGCAAGCCAGCCACCGGCAATTTGCCAGTCGCGTGTTTCATGTCATCGTGCAATTTTTCTTCCGGTTAAACATCCGCGACACGCAATGCGGCGCGAAGGTGATGAAGCGTGCGGTCGTCGAAAAAATTCATCCGTATCTGCGCATCGCCGACATGGCGTTCGACATCAATTTGCTGGTTTCCATCAGGCGCGCGGGCTTCCGCATCCTCGAAGTGCCGACCGAATGGACAGACCAGGCCGGTTCCAAGGTTGTGCTGTTTCACTCCTCGCTGACCATGTTTCTTTCCACACTGCGCGTGCGGCTGATTTATTCGCCGTTTTACCGTTGGCTCCGTCCGTTACGCCCGCTGGAAGGCTGGATTTACAAAAAATTGCGCGCTCCCCGTCCGTTGCCCGGACCGCCGACCGACAAACAAGGATAGAAGATGGACGATGGAGAATGGCGCCTGATCCTGGCCGCCTTTGCCATCCTCTATCCTCCATTCTCCATTTTCGCTTTTCCCTTCACGCCCCACGTGAACCACACACACACGCCCAGCAGCAACAGATTGAAAACGCCAAGCGTCTTCAGCACCGTTATCAGGCTGTTGTGAAATTGAATCAGCGCGACACCGTAAGCCACGGCGAGCAGCACCAGCACCGGGACAATGCGGAATTGCGACCGCGCCAGCAGATTGTTGACCAGCGCGTAGGCCAGCGACAACGGCACCATCGCCCACGCGTACCACGGCAGCACCGCCGCGGCGATGGAAACATAGTCTTTCGAGTACGCCAGCCTGATGACCCACGGTCCCAGAATCGTCAATCCCAGCGCGCCGCCCGCCGCCAGCACGGCCGTGCCGATCAGGACCACGCCCAGCAGGTTGCTTTTTTCCGACCGCGCCACGCTGTGAACGATTTTCGGAAACATCACCGTGGCCAGTGGAATCACCAGCCACATGAGCCCGCGCGACAACGTCCCCGCGCTCACGTAAAACCCCGCGTCGTCACCGGAAAAATACGCCTTGACGAACATGGTGTCCGCCGTGAAAAAAAACTGGACCGCACCAAACCCCAGCATCAGCGGGCCGATTTGTGACAGCAGGCTGCGCCAGTCGAAGGGTTGCGCGTGCGAAAGCCACAGCGAGCGTGTCTGCCAGATGCCGATGCCGACGGCAACGACCAGTCCCAGGCAGACCCCCACCATCATTCCCGCCGCATAACCGCCGAGCAGCAACACGATGAACGACGCCACGCCCAACCTTCCCACGCCGTTGAAAATGTTCGACCAACCCAGCCAGAAAAAATTCTGTTGCCCCTGCAACACGCCCCAAAACAGCGGCAGCCAGAACGAAAGCAACACCACCAGCAGCGTAATCCACAACCCGGCCGGATTCGTCAGTTTCCAGGCCGCGATTATCTCCGCCTGCCAGATCCACGCGCCCAGGGCCAGTAACAGGCCCAACCCCAACGTTCCCAGCCAGGCCAGCCGGATCATGCCCGCCAGTTCACGCTCCCGGTTCGTGGCCAGCGCCCGGGCGGTTTGCTGGGCAAACACCATCTGCAATGGAATGTTGGGCACGAACATCGCCACCGCCAGGAGCACGCCGAACACGCCATATTCCGCCGGCGGGATTTTTTTGTTCAGCAAATGGACTGCCCACATCAGCAGGCCGCCGGCCACGTTGGCAATCATCAGCCAGCCGCTTTGCCGGAAAAACGCCGCGTGATGCGACCCCGCATTGAGAGACTCCGGACTGGTCTGGATTTTCCCGGCGGTCATGGACATGGACGCGAAGCTTGCCGGATGAAACGGATGGAGAAAAGGCATTTCCCATCGTCGTTAAATCGTTGAAACGTAAAACCGTTGAACCGAATGGCCAGTTCAACGATTAAACCGTTCAACGGTTCAACGCCTTCACGGCAGTGATTTCAGAAAATTCAAAAGCAGATTTTTGCCGCGCTCCAACTCCGCCAGTGAAATCCATTCGTCCGCCGTGTGCGCTTGCGCGATGTCGCCGGGACCGAACACCACGCTCGGAATGCCGGCCTCCGCCAGCACCGCCGCGTCGCAAAAATAATCCACGCCTGCCGGTTTCGACTGGCCGACGCTCTGTAAAAACTGCCGAACGAGCGGCAGCTTCGGGTCCGTTTCCAATGACGGTGCCGGCGCTGGCTTCGCGCTGGACATTTTCGCCGACATATTTTTCGCGCGCAGCCACGCGGCAATCTCACGGCCAACGCCGGCTTCCGTTTCGCCCGGCAGCGTCCGCCGGTCAATCGTGATGGCGCAGCGGTCGGGCACGATGTTCGGCTGCGTGCCGCCGGAAATCGCGCCGACATTCACCGTGGCCGCGCCCAGCAGCGGATGTTTTCGTTTTCGCAACCGGGCGGCGTAACCCGTTTCGAGCGCGCAGACAATGCGCGCCATTTCGTGGACAGCATTTTTGCCGAACTGCGGCGTTGCCCCGTGCGCCGCCTTGCCGCGCGTATCGAGCCGAAACCACAAACTGCCCTTGTGCGCGGTAACCACCCGTAACCGCGTTGGTTCGCCGACAATGGCCAAAGTGGGACAGGCATCTTGCCTGTCTCTGACTTTTGAGAAAAATGGAGACAGGCGGGACGCCTGTCCTACCAGCGCCCGCGAGCCGGCTTGGGCATGTTCCTCGTCAATCAGGCCGGCGAAGACAATTTCCGTTTCGCCAGGACGTGACTTGGCGTTCGCCAGTTCGCATAGGGCGGTGAGCATGGCGGCAATGGAACCTTTCGTGTCGCAGGCACCGCGCCCATGCAATCGCCCGTTTTTCCGGCGCGGAATGAATTGCGATTCATCGGCGTCCACGGTGTCCAGGTGCGGGGCGAGCAAGATGGTCTGGTGGATATTATTTCGCGGCGGCAGCCGCACGATGAGATTGGAACGATATTGGCCGTACGCAAGGGCCAAAACGTTTTGAAATTCGACTTCCAGCCCGGCGCGGGCCGCGACGGCTGCCAAAAAATCCGCGACATTCTTCTCGCCATAATGCAGGTAGGGACGCGCGGCCCGCGCGTCCGTCGGAAGTTCCGCTTCCCGTCGGACGGCTCGGCGAGCCGTCCCTACCACACCTTGCGGGACGAAGGCGGGATTCACGCTGGGCAGCGCGATAAGTTCGGCCAGAAGTTTTTCGGTACGCGTCATGGCTTCAGAGTGGCACAGGCTTCCAGCCTGTGAAAAGTAATTACTCCACCGGTCAGAGGACTGTAATCCGCGGTTGAATTGAATTTCTTCAAACCATTTCCACCGGATAGTTCGGCAGCGTGTCGAGAAATCCGCGGCCAGCGTCGTAGGCGCGACATCTTTGTAGAACCCAAATGTAGAACAAATAAAGCTCCGTCAGGAGCGGCATACTCGGCATTGCCCCGACGATGTCGCTCCTGACGGAGCTTGATTCGTCGGCACTCTCAAACTACAAAGCTGCCAGCCCTGCGGGCTTTCCATGATGATGCTGAGTTCTTCAAATCAGAGTTCCCGGATTTCCGCCCATAACGGTTTCAAATCGTCGTCGGCCAGGGCCATTTTCCGGATGGCGTCCTTGCCGCCGCATTTAATCGCCCGCTTCAGCCAGTGCCGCGCGAGGTCCAGTTGCTGCATCTGGCAGGCGTAACAGGACAGGTTGTAGGCAACGACTGGTTCCCGGGGAAATTTTTCCGCCGCCGGCAGCAGCGCGTCCCAGGCCTGCGGCAAACCGCCATCAGGCACGCGGCGCAGCGCGTAGGCCCGGTGCAACCAGCCGGAACAACTGCCGGGCGCGGCCGCCAGTTCCGCCCGTGCGACTTCCAGCGCGTCGCTCCAGCGCTTTTCGTGGGCGCAAATCGTCCAACGCATATCAAGCACGGCCGGATGCTGCTGTTGTGCGGCGGAAATCAAATCCAGCTCCGTTCGCGCGTCGTCGGCTCGGCCCAATCCCAGCCAGCCGACGGCAGCATCAAGGTGATGCGAGTCTGGCGGTTCCAGCGGTTGCATGGGAACAGGAAGCCTGCCGGAGGCGGCACCTGTCAAGCCATTGCAATTGGGGTTGAAGCGATTACAGTAAGGCCATGGAAAAAATCCTTTTGACCGCCATGACAACAATGCTCGCCGCTTCCGTTCACGCCACCATCCAGACCAAGACCGTTGAATACAAACAGGGTGATACGACGCTCGAAGGATTCACCGCCTACGACGACGCCATCAAGGGCGCGCGCCCCGGTGTGCTGGTGGTGCACCAGTGGCTGGGGTTGACGGATTACGAAAAGCATCGCGCCGAGATGCTCGCCCAACTCGGCTACGTTGCGTTTTGCGCGGACATTTATGGCAAGGGCGGCCGTCCGCAAAACACGGCGGAAGCCGGCTCGCAGGCGGGCAAATACAAAAGCGACCGCCGGCTGCTGCGCGCCCGGGTCAACGCCGGCCTGGACGCTCTGCGACAACAACCGCTGGTGGATCCCAAACGCGTCGCGGCCATCGGTTACTGTTTTGGCGGCACCACGGTGCTGGAATTGGCGCGCAGTGGCGCGGACTTGAACGGCGTCGTCAGTTTTCATGGCGGGCTCGATTCGCCCACCCCTGCCGATGGCAAAAATATCAAATGCAAGGTGCTCGTGTGCCACGGCGCGGATGATCCCTTCTCATCGCCACAGGACATTGCCGCGTTTGAAAATGAGATGCGCAAAGGCGGTGTGGATTGGCAGCTCATCAAATATGGCGGGGCGGTCCATTCCTTCACCCAACCGAATGCGGGCAATGACAATTCCAAAGGCGCGGCTTACAACGAAAAGGCGGACAAACGTTCGTGGGAAGCCATGAGGCAATTCTTCGCCGAGATTTTCAAATAATTTTGCGGGAGGGACGGCGTGTCGCCGTCCCCCAATTTGGGTCGCCGACACGGCGACCCTCCCAAATAAAAATGCGCATCACCGGCGGCAAAGCGGCCCGGCGGATTCTCAAGGTCCCCAAAGGACTTGACGTGCGTCCAACGCCCGATCTCGTCAAGCAGGCGGTGTTCAACAGTCTCGGCGCGCGGGTCGTCGGCGCGCGCGTGCTGGAATTGTTTGCCGGCTCCGGCGCGTTGAGCCTGGACTGCCTGAGCCGCGGCGCGGCATCGGCGGTGTGCGTCGAGAAATCGCACCGGCACGCCGAATTCATCCGCTGCAATGCCGTCACCGCCGGCTTCGGGGGAATTCTTGAAATCCGGATGCAGGATGTTTTTACCGTAATCCATCACTTGGCGGAAAACGGCGGGCAATTCGATTTGATTCTGGCGGACCCCCCTTACGGCGAAAAGAACATCGGCCGCCGCTCGACTTCATTCGCGCAGCAATTACTTGATGACGCGAACCTGCCGAAACTGCTTGCGCCGGGCGGACGGTTCGTGCTCGGCCATGCCAGACGCGACACGCTGGAGATTGTCGCCCCGTGGCGCGAAAAAAAGGCGCTCAAACACGGCGACAGCGTGATGCGGTTTCTGGAAATTGCGTAGGACAGGCGTCTCGCCTGTCTCAATCTTCAAAAAACAATTTGCCGTTCAGCCTGTTGTCTTGCGCAGCAAGCTCTGGGCAGGAGGCGCGTAAAGTGAAGTCAGAGAAAGGCTGGAAGCCTGTCCTACGTTGAGGATACTTCCTCCACCGCCTCGCGAATCAGCTTCCTGAATTTCTCAAGGCCCTGGTCGAACGCGGCGGCAATGGACAGCACGGGCACTTTGCGGATTTTCTTTTTGAACTGCTTCAGGTTTTTCCAAGCCACCATTTCATCCATTTTATTGGCCACGACGAGGCGCGGTTTTTCGAGCAAGGCAGGATCGTAAAGCTTCAGTTCACTGAGCAATTGCTGGTAATCATCCCACGGCGCGCGGCCATCCGCGCCGGCCATGTCCAACAGCAGCACGAGAATTTTACAGCGCTCGATATGGCGCAGAAAGGCGTGGCCCAGGCCGACGTTGCGGTGAGCGCCTTCAATCAGGCCCGGCACGTCGCAAACCGTGAGCCGGTGGAAGTCGGCATATTCCACGATGCCGATTTGGGGATGCAGCGTGGTGAACGGATACGGCGCAATTTTCGGGCGTGCCTTGGAAATGGCCGTGAGCAGCGTGGACTTGCCCGCATTCGGATAGCCAACCAGCCCGACCTCGGCGATGATGCGCAGTTCCAAAAGAAAATCGCCCTCTTCACCCGGCTCGCCCGGTTGTGCGAAGCGCGGCGCCTGCCGCGCCGCCGTGGCGAAATTCCGGTTGCCCAATCCGCCGCGCCCACCTTTGCACAAAACAAATTGCCGGCCGTGTTCGGTGAGGTCGGCAACCGATTCGCCTTTGACGTGCGCATCGGGAGCGGCACCCATGTCTGCCTTGGAGAAATCAATTTCCTGCGCCACTGCGCCGCTGGCGCTGCGTATCAACGGCCGTTTGCTGGCGCTCGTGCTTAACCTCGGTTTTTCGTCCTCGTCCTCGTTCTCGTTCTCGTCCTCGATATTTTTCTTTTCGGCTGGACGACCACCACCTGCCACCCGCCACACCAGCGTGCCGCACGGCACCTTGACGACAAGATCTTTGCCGCCGATGCCGTCCATGCCCTTGCCCAAGCCCGGTTTGCCGTCCGGCGCGATCAGGCGCGGCTG
>Ga0187858_10006008_pt1 | contig 10960 bp, 8 predicted proteins | sample June2016WEW_8_15_FD_133015 | JGI IMG/M metagenome (GOLD analysis project Ga0187858, IMG submission 133015) | Peatland microbial communities from SPRUCE experiment site at the Marcell Experimental Forest, Minnesota, USA - June2016WEW_8_150 | ecosystem: Environmental > Terrestrial > Soil >...
AAAAAGACTTTTAACAGCATCGAATCCGTCATCGCGGACATCCGCCGGGGGAAAATGGTCATCGTCGTGGACGATGAAGACCGCGAGAACGAAGGTGACCTCATCATGGCGGGCCAGCACGTCACGCCCGCTGCCGTCAATTTCATGGCCCGGTTCGGACGCGGGTTGATTTGCGTGCCGGCGACCGCCGGGCGGCTGCAACAACTCGGCATTGACCGCATGGTGCATCAAAACCGCGAGAGTTTTCGCACCGATTTTCAGGTGAGCGTGGACGCCGCGCGCGGCATCACCACCGGCATCAGCGCCGCCGACCGCGCCCAAACCATTCGCATTATGGCGTCCCCCACCGCCACGCCGGAGGATTTGGTGCAACCCGGCCATGTGTTTCCGCTGCGCGCGCGGCCCGGCGGCGTGCTCCAGCGAGCCGGCCACACCGAAGCGGCGGTGGACCTCGCGCAACTCGCCGGGCAGCGTTACATCGGCGTGCTTTGCGAAATTTTAAATGACGATGGCTCCATGGCGCGGCTGCCGCAACTGCTGAAGTTCGCCCGGAAGCATCGCCTGAAAATCTGTTCCATCGCCGACCTGATCCAGTTCCGCCGCACCCGGGAAAAACTGGTCGAGCGCGTCGAAACCGTGAAGCTGCCGACCGACTACGGCAAATTCGATCTGCATCTGTATCGCTCGAAGTTGGACAATCAGCATCACCTCGCGCTGGTCCACGGTGACGTGGCCGGGCGAGAAAAAGTCCTGGTCCGCGTCCACAGCGAATGTCTGACCGGCGACGTGTTCGGCTCGCGCCGTTGCGATTGCGGGTCGCAACTGCATCAAGCCATGCGGCAGGTCGCCGCCGCCGGGCGCGGCGTGATTGTCTATATGCGGCAGGAAGGGCGCGGCATCGGGCTGGCGCCGAAAATCAAGGCATACAAGCTGCAGGAACAGGGCTATGACACCGTGGAGGCGAATGAAAAGCTCGGGTACGAAATGGATTTGCGCGAATACGGTCTGGGCGCGCAAATCCTCGTGGACTTGGGGTTGAAAACCATCCGGCTGCTGACGAACAATCCTAAAAAAATCGTCGGGCTGGAAGGCTACGGGCTGAAAATTGTCGAACAGGTGCCCATTCGCGTGAAACCCAACCCGCACAATGAACGGTATTTAAAAACGAAACGGCAGAAGATGGGACACTTGCTTTGATTTGCGATTGCCGATTGACGATTTGCGGTTGTGCACTTGGTCAGAATTGACCGGTTCATTCCCGTGGCGGCCTGTACCGAGCGAAGAATTGAACCCGTACACCGGCCTAAGCCGTAGCGCAGCGCGTCTCGCCTGCAGAATTCTGGTTTTCGGGTTAAATCGCGCTTCTTCTATACCTGCTGGCCGGCTTTGAGCGCGGCGATGATTTGGTCCGGGTCATAAACGCACCCGCCCCAGATTCCGCCGCCGGCCAGTTGCAATGCCGCCCAAAGCCGCGTGTCTTCCGGCAACGCCGGGTTCGGCGCCAAGTCCTTTCGCGTCGCTCGCGCGGCCCGATGGGTCTGGAGGAATTGACGAGCTACAAATGGCTCGGTTTCGGCAGCGGGCAAATCCGGAGTTGACCGCCGGCATTGGCGCGAATTCCGGTGCATTGCACAGGGCTGGATCCGTAAAATCGGGTCCAGTTTGGCTCAACGGGATTGGCCGCCTTTCCCCCGGCTTCGAGGAGCGACAAGGTTTTTTCCGGATCATAAACGCATCCCACGAAAGCTTGGAGTCCAGAAACACATCGGCCACGGACATGCCGGCGGTGAAGCCGGTCGACGTAGCCGATGGCGGGAGTCAAGAAGCGGTTGTGAATCCCGTTACAATCCGATTTTCGTTCCGGAGACTTTCGCGTAATACTTGGCCAAGGCGCTGTGGTCGTTCTGACCGCAGCCATCGGCCTTGAGGGTCTGCATCATTTCCATCAGCATGGAGGTCAGGGGCAACGGGGCGCCCACACCGTGCCCCGTGTCCAGGGCGTTCGCCAGATCTTTGATATGCAGGTCAATCTTGAACCCGGGCTTGAAGTTGCCTTGGAGCATCATCGGAACCTTGGCGTTCATGACGGTGGATCCGGCCAGGCCGCCCTTGATGGCGTCGAGGACGCGGGCGGGATCCACGCCGGCCTTCTTGGCCAGTGTGAAGGCCTCGGCGCAGGCGGCGATGTTGCACGCGACAACCACTTGGTTGGCCAACTTGGTGGTGTTGCCGGCGCCGATGGGACCGCAATGAACGGCGCTGGACCCCATCTTCAGGAGGATGTCCTTGACGGAATTGAAGACTTGCTCGTCACCGCCGACCATGATGGACAGGGTGCCGTCTATGGCCTTGGGTTCGCCGCCGCTGACGGGAGCATCGATCATCTTCACCCCCTTGGCGCTGCAGGCCTTCTCAATTTCCTGCGAGGCGAGCGGGGCAATTGAGCTCATATCTATGAGGATGGTCCCGGCCTTGGTGCCTTCGAGCACGCCGCCCGACCCCATCACCGCTTCCTTCACATGCGGCGAATTGGGCAGCATGGTGATCACGATGGGGCACTGTTCGGCCACGGCTTTGGACGAGGCGGCTGCCTTGGCCCCGGTCGCAACCACGTTGGCCACGTGCTCGGCCACAATGTCGAAACAGACCACCTCGTGACCGGCCTTGAGCAAGTTTTTGGCCATGGGCTTGCCCATGATGCCCAAGCCAATGAATCCGATTTTCATATTCTTGATTCCTTTCTTACCGACACGCTTTGTTCACCAGGTTCCTGGCTTTCTCGGCGACGTTTTCCACCGTCAGGCCGAAGGCCATCTGCAGGTCCTCAGGCTTGTGCGCGGACTGGCCGAATGTGTCGTTCATGGCGACAAAGTCCATCGGCACAGAACTGCAGCGCAAGGCGAAGGCCACAGCCGCCGCCAACCCGCCGATGTAACTGTGTTCCTCGACTGTAACCACGCCCTTCATGCCTTGGGCCAGTTCCGCAGTTCCCTGATAATTGAACGGCTTCATGGTCGCGACGCTCGCCACCTTGGCGCTGATGCCCTCCTTCTCCAAAATCGCCGCTGCCGCCAGGGCTTTCTCCACCATGACGCCGTGGGCCAGAAGCAGCACATCGCCGCCCTGCCACAGGATGCGATATTTCCCCAGTTCGAAGGTTGCATCCTTTTCCAGCAGGTCCAGGACGGGGTTGCGGTTGACTCGCATGTAGACCGGTCCCTGAATCGCCGCCGCAGCCCGCACCGCCAGGCGCACTTCCGTCGCGTCCACCGGCGTCAGCACCGTCATGTTCGGTATGGCGCACATGATCGCCACGTCTTCGACGGCCTGGTGCGTCGAGCCGTCTCCAAAATCCGACAGCCCGCACGATGAGCCGCAAATCTTCACGTTCAACTTGCCGATGGAGATCGTCTGGCGGATCTGGTCGTAGGCCCGGCCGGTGGCAAACACCGCGAAACTGCTGGCGAAGGCGATCTTGCCGCTGACCGCCAATCCCGCCGCTGTGGACATCATGTTCGCCTCGGCAATCCCCATCTCAAAATAGCGGTCCGGGAACGCATCCTGGAACAGGACGGACATGGTCGATTTGCACAGGTCGGCGTCCAGGACCACGACCCGCTCATCCGCCTTGCCCAGTTCCACCAGGGCCTCACCGTAAGCCGTTCGAGGATTTGCGTAGATAGCCATATCAACGTGCCTCCGCAGCCTGGACCGGCTGGAATTCCGCCAGCATCGCGTCGGCTTCCTTCAGGCCCAGTTCGTACTGCGCCTGGGTCATCATCCCGTTGTGGAAGGCGATGTTGTTCTCCGCGAAGGAAAAACCCTTGCCCTTAACGGTGTGGGCAATGATCGCCGTCGGCCTGCCCTTGATGGTTTCCGCCTCGTCCAGGGCCGCAACGATCGCCTCCACGTTGTGTCCGTCAATCTCGATTACATGCCAGCCAAACGCCCGCCATTTGTCCGGCAGCGGGTTGCTGTTCATCCGGTCCGCCACCGCTCCCATGGCTTGCAGGCCGTTCTGGTCCACGATGGCCACCAGGTTGTCGATCTTCCTGGCTGCGGCGAACATTGCCGCCTCCCACACCTGTCCCTCGGCCAGTTCGCCGTCGCCCAGAATGCAGTAAACGCGGTTGGGCTTCTTGTCCAGCCGCAACGCCAGGGCCATGCCGTTGGAGATGGACAACCCTTGGCCGAGCGAGCCGGTGTTGGCTTCGATGCCTGGCGTGCTGTGGATATCCGGGTGCCCCTGGAGCATGGAGCCGAGCTTCTTGAGCGTCGGCAAATGCGATGTCGGGAAATACCCCAGCTCCGCCAGCGCGGCATATTGAATGATTGCCGCGTGCCCCTTGCTCATGAGCAATCGATCCCGTCCCTCCCATTTGGGGTTCATCGGATCGTGCTTCATCTTCCAGCCGTAAAGCACGGCCACGATTTCCGCTGACGAGCAAGAGCCGCCGACGTGTCCCTGCTGACCCACTCCCACCATCAGGATGATGTCCCGCCGCATGCGGGCCGCCAAGTGGCGGATTTCCCGCAATTTCTTTTCATCAATCATTTATTTGACTCCTTTTTGCGCGAGGGTTTCTTCACTGGCGCGGAAGTTGGGGTAACGCCAGACGCGACCGCCGGACCAGCGGTGCCGTATTTCGTGTCGAAATCCCACGGCGTGCCGCCCGCCAGGCAGCCGCCATCCAGATGATACGTCTGACCCGTCATGTAACTGGAGGCCGGCGAACAGAGCATCAGCACCATGCCCGCCACTTCCTCCGGCGTTCCCGGCCGGCGCATCGCAATCCGGTCCCGCAGATACACCGACCGCGTCGGGTGGTCCCATGTCACCTGCGTCAGCGGCGTCAGAATATGTCCCGGCGCCACCGCGTTGGCCTGGATGTTGAACCGCGCCCATTCAATCGCCATCGAACGCGTCAAAGCCGACACACCGCTCTTGCTCGCTCCGTAAACCGACACACCGCCAAGCATTCCTTGAGCGTTGTGTGAACTAAGATTAACGATCTTTCCGCCCCCGGCCTTGATCATGCAGGGCACCACCGCCTGCGTCATGAAAAACGTCCCCTTCAGGTTCACGTTCATGATCAGGTCGTAAGTCTTTTCTTCTACGTCCAGAAATCCTTCGCGCTTGTTGATGCCCCCGCAGTTGACCAGGATGTCAATCTTTCCGAAGGCTGCGGCCACGGCATCGGCACATTGACGGATGGATTCGACCTTGGTGAGGTCCAGCGCAAACGCTTTCGCCTTGAGCCCCTTGGCCCTCAGCTCCGCCGCCACCTCCTCGGCCTGTCCCAGATTCAGATCGCATACCGCCGTCGTCGCCCCCGCCGAGCAGAGCGCAAAGGCCAGTGCGCGGCCGATGCCGCCGGCTCCGCCGGTCAACAGTGCCGCTTTTCCTTCCAGTGAAAACTGCGTTTCGAGGTATTTGCCGATATTGCTCACGGAATATTTTCCTTTTCTTGAAACAACGTCATCCCAAACGGGAGCAAAAGAACTGATAGGAAATGACGATTTGTGCACCGGCTTGGACTGAGCGCAGCGCGGGTGATTGGCCGCTGCGAAGCAGGCTCCCCCCCGCAGCCGAGCGTTGTGAGGGTAAGTGAAAAATGCCTTTCGGGCTCACCAAACACAAACATGGCGAACATGGCGCGATGCTGCCAGAGCGCAATCCGGGGTGTCAACTGGCGATTCTTGGCAATTCCCAACTGCATTGCTCCTCTGCGGTGAAAAAGCTGGTTACCCGGCGGTGTCTCCGGTTGGATGGTCTGCGATGAGCCTCAACGTTTTGATCGCTCCAGATAAATTCAAAGGCACGCTTTCCGCGCGTGCCGCTGCCGACGCCATGGCCCGAGGGTGGCGGCAAGCGCGCCCAGCGGATCATGTGATGCTGTTTCCCATCAGCGACGGCGGAGACGGTTTTGGCGAATTGGTGGGAGCCAGTCTCGGCGCCAGGACTCAGACGGTCGCAACGGTGGACGCCGCACACCAACCGTGTTCGGCAGAGTGGTGGTGGGAGCCAAAGTCGCGCACGGCGATCATTGAAGCCGCCCGAGTCAACGGACTGGCCCCGCTGCCGGCGGGCAAGCATCATCCATTCGAGCTGGACACATTCGGTTTGGGGGCGGTGATTGCGTCGGCGTATGCGAAGGGCGCGGGCCGCTGCCTTGTCGGTATCGGCGGCAGCGCGACGAATGACGGCGGATTCGGCATGGCACGCTCCCTGGGTTGGACCTTCTTCGATGAGCGCGGGGCAACGATCGAGCGTTGGACCGAATTGCATTCGTTGTCTCGCTGCCAGCCGCCACAGACCGCAGGATGGCCGAATGAAATTCTCGTCGCAGTCGACGTCCAAAATCCACTTCTGGGATCGTCGGGCTGCACTCGTGTTTACGGACCACAAAAAGGCCTGCAAGAGGAAGATTTTGATTTGGCGGAACGATGCCTTACCCGTTTGGCGGACGTGATGGAGTCACAGTCAGGTTGCAGGGTCGCGAACGAGCCGGATGCCGGTGCGGCTGGCGGACTCGGCTTCGGCCTGCGCAGCTTCCTCGGGGCGCGCCTGGCACCGGGGTTTGGGTTGTTCGCCGACCACACTGGCTTGAAAGAGCGTCTATCGGAGGCGGGCCTGGTCGTTACCGGCGAAGGTGCGATTGATCGTTCCACATTCATGGGCAAAGGCGTGGGTGAACTGGCGGCCTTGTGCCGCGAAGCAAAGAAACCGTGCCTGGGTTTGGGAGGCGCGGTGATTGACCGCGCAGCCGCCGCTCAATTCTTCACCCGGGCCTATGCGCTCACGCCCGATCTGACAAACCCGGAATCCGCTTTTGCCGATGCCGAAGAATGGCTTGCCCGCTTGGCGTCACACGCGGCGACTATGTGGAAAGATTCATAATCTCGTTTCAAGAATATTTGAAACTGAATTTAGATTCGACTTGTAGCGAAGTTGCGGGAGAATCCCGCGTTCATCTATGACGCAACAACGCTGGCTGCGCATCATTCCCGTGGCGCTGCTTATGTACACCATCTCGTACATTGACCGCACCAACGTCTCGCTCGCGCTCGACCCGAACATTTCGACGATGATGAAGGACCTGCTCATGGACGACCGCATGAAGGGCGAAGCGGCGGGCATTTTCTTCTTCGGCTATCTCCTGTTGCAAATCCCGGGTGGTTATCTGGCGTCGCGCTGGAGCGCGCGGAAGCTCATCAGTTTGTGTCTGATTGCCTGGGGCGCTTGCGCCGTCGGTTGCGGCCTGGCCCACTCGTTCCGGCAATTTGAGGTGATGCGGTTTTTTCTGGGTGTGGCGGAAAGCGCCGTGTTTCCGGCTACGCTGGTCCTGCTGGCCAGTTGGTTTCCGCGCGCCGAACGCGCCCGCGCCAATGCCTATTGGAACCTGTTCCAGCCGCTGGCTGTGGCCGGGTCTGCTCCTCTCACCGGCTGGCTTTTAAAAATGTATGATTGGCACCAGATGCTCATTCTGGAGGGGATGCTACCAATCGTTTGGCTGCCCATCTGGTGGTTTTGCATCCGCGATCATCCCCGCGAAGCGAAATGGATTTCGGCCGGGGAACGGGAACATCTCGAAACCACCTTGCAGCGGGAACAGGCGGAATTGGAATCGCCGGCCAAAGTTTCACTCGGGGCCCGGCTGTTTCAACCGGCGATTTTCATCATGATTGCCCTCTATTTTCTGCACAACTGCGCCGTTTATGGATGCATGACCTTTTTCACGACCGGATTGAAGGGCCAGGGTTTCGACGCGTTGCAATATGGCCTGCTGTTCGCCGTTCCCTACGCGGTCACGGCGGTCGTCATGATTATGGTTTCGCGGCATTCGGACAAGACGCGCGAGCGGCGCGGGCACGTGGCGGCGGTGTATGCGATGAGCGGCATCAGCCTCATCCTGAGTGTGGTTTTCCGCCAGAATTTCTGGCTGTCGTATGCGTTCATGTGTTTGGCCATTCCCGGTCCGTATGCCGGCATGGCTCCGTTCTGGGCTATCCCGGGCGAGACCCTGCCGCGGAATGCGATGGGGCTGGTTATGGGCACAGTCAACGCCTTTGGAAATCTCGGCGGCTTCGCCGGACCGTACATCATCGGCTCGTTGTCGAAAGAATATCACAGCACCGCGATTGGCTTCACCGTAATCGGCTTGGGCATGCTGGGTTGCACCGCGCTGGCTTTTCTGCTGCCGAAAGCGAAGCAGCGCTCATAGAGCGCCGCTACAAAAAGATGGAGACAGGCGGGACGCCTGTCCTACGATAATGGCGCCAATGAAACTCTGCCGGTTCAAAGACAAATCAGGCCAGATCCGCATCGGGTTGGTCGCGGACGTCGCCGCGCTGCTGGACCTGATGCCCGCAGGCATCAGGCAACTGCAATCGTTGCTGGAAAACGACAACCCGGTTGCGCAACTCAGCCAAATCGCCAAACAAGGTCTGCCCCGCCTTGCGGTGGCGGAGGTTCAATTGTGCGCGCCGGTGGAGCAGCAGGAAATCTGGGCGGCGGGCGTCACTTATCTGCGCAGCAAAACTGCCCGGATGAAGGAATCCGATTTCAGCGCCACCGCCTATGACAAGGTTTATGCGGCGGAACGACCGGAACTTTTCTTCAAATCGCTGGCGGAAAAAGTCGTCGCGCCCGGCGAACTGGTGGGCATTCGCCGCGACGCGCGCTGGAACGTGCCGGAACCGGAACTGGCGCTGGTACTGAATTCGCGCGGGAAGATTGTCGGCCATACGATTGGCAACGACATGAGTTCGCGCGACATCGAAGGGGAAAATCTGCTCTACCTGCCGCAGGCGAAAATCTACGACCGTTCCTGCGCGCTTGGTCCGTGGATTCAGCTTGGTGCCAACGAAACCGCCGCGCGGGAATGGAAAATCCGGCTGGCTATCCGGTGCAACGGCGAGAGCGTCTTTGCCGGCGAAACCTCGGTCGGTCAAATCAACCGGAATTTTGAGGAACTGGCCGGGTTTCTCTTTCGCAGCCAGATGTTTCCCCATGGCGCGGTGCTGCTGACCGGAACGGGCATCGTTCCGCCCGAAACCTTCACGCTGCAGGCGCGGGATGTGGTGGAAATTGAAATCACTGGAATCGGTTTGCTCCGCAACCCGGTGATGGTAGTTTGACGCGCCATGAATCTGCACGGCCAGAATTTTATCGGCGACCAACTCAGCCACGGCGCGGGGAAGACCTTCCGCGCCACCAGCCCGTTGGACAGCAAACCTTTGCCGCCCACTTTCCATTTCGCCGGCAAAAAAGATGTGGATGCCGCCATGGAACTGGCCGAATGGGCCTTCCGGGCGCATCGTGAAATCACCGGCGAACAGCGCGCAGCTTTTCTCGAACGTATTGCCGATGAAATTATGGCGCTGGGCGATGACCTCATCCAACGCGCGCATCAGGAAACCGGCCTGCCCGAAGCACGGCTGACCGGCGAACGCGCGCGCACCACCGGCCAGCTCCAACTCTTCGCCCAGGTCATCCGCGAAGGTTCGTGGGTGGACGCGCGTATTGACACGGCCATTCCCGACCGGCAGCCACTGCCCAAACCCGATTTGCGCCGGATGCTGATTCCCATCGGCCCGGTGATTGTTTTCGGGTCGAGCAATTTCCCGCTGGCGTTTTCCGTGGCCGGCGGTGACACCGCGTCCGCCTTGGCCACAGGCAACCCGGTCGTGGTCAAAGCCCACAGCGGTCATCCGGGCACGTCGGAACTGGTGGCGACGGCCATCCGCCGGGCGGTGACTGCGTGCAGCCTGCCCGCCGGGGTGTTCTCGATGCTGCACGGCGCCGGCAAAGTGATTGGCATTGCGCTGGTGCGGCATCCGGTCGCTCGGGCGGTTGGTTTCACCGGGTCGCGTGAAGCCGGACGCGCCCTGTTCGATGCGGCGGCGGCGCGGCCGGAGCCGATTCCAGTCTTTGCCGAAATGAGCAGTCTGAACCCGATTTTCATTCTGCCGGAGGCGATGCGCGGGCAGACGGCCAAAATTGCCGAAGGCTTGCGGGCGTCGGTGACGCTGGGTGTCGGACAATTTTGCACCAAGCCCGGTCTGGTTTTCGGTCTGCAGGACGCCGGGTTCGATCAGTTTCAAAAGGCAGTCGGGCTATTGTTTGAAGCTGCCGCACCCGCCACGATGCTGCACGGAGGCATTTGCGAATCATATCATCAGGGCCTTACTCGCGCTGCGGGAACGAGCGGTGTGAAGGTGCTGGCGCGCTCGCAGGAAACCCCGAATGCAAAAAAAACGCACGGCGAAGCGGTGGTGGTCTGCACCGACGTAAAGAATTTTCGGAATTATCCGGAACTGGCCGAAGAAGTGTTCGGGCCGTTCGCGGTGTTGGTTTCGGCGCGGACGATGGCGGAGCTGGAAGACATCGCGGAAAATCTGGAAGGTCAGCTCACAGCTACAGTGCAGGGCACGCCCGGTGATCTTCAGCAGGCGAAGCGGTTGCTGCAAATTTTGGAACGCAAAGCGGGCCGGCTGCTCATCAATGGTTTTCCGACCGGCGTGGAGGTTTGTCCTTCGATGAACCATGGTGGTCCTTATCCGGCCACGACCGATGTGCGCTTCACGTCGGTGGGCACGGCGGCGTTGTATCGTTTTGTCCGCCCGATTTGTTATCAGAATTTTCCGGCGGCGGCGCTGCCGGAAGCGCTCAAGGACGAAAATCCGCTGAACCTCTGGCGTCTGGTGAATGGAAAACTGGCCAAGGATGCCGTCAAAACCGGTTCTCCCAATACCTGAGCAAACTCCGGTCAAGGTTCACGCGCCACCCGCCGTTGTAAAACTTTATGGCTTCACGGGCGCGGGTTTGCCCGCCTTCAAGGCCGGCAGCCAATCATAATAGGCGCGATGGAAGAAAGGCTCCTGCGAACCATGCACATTTTGATGGCCTGAGTTTGCGAGGATGATGACTTCCTTGGGCGAAGTGATTTCGTTCGCA
>Ga0187858_10006013_pt1 | contig 10956 bp, 12 predicted proteins | sample June2016WEW_8_15_FD_133015 | JGI IMG/M metagenome (GOLD analysis project Ga0187858, IMG submission 133015) | Peatland microbial communities from SPRUCE experiment site at the Marcell Experimental Forest, Minnesota, USA - June2016WEW_8_150 | ecosystem: Environmental > Terrestrial > Soil >...
CCCGTCGGAGGGTTGCCCAGAGGCGGGGGAACGCCGCAGGGTCGCAGAAGGGCAATGAATAGCTGGCATAGATCAGGTCTACCTTGGGAAGGGAGAGCCCTTCCATCGGGGACGTCCGCAACGTGAGCGACTTGCGGAGTCGGGGAGAAACTCGACGGGCGAGGAACGCTACGGCGGCCGGTTCCTGGTCGATGGCCAGCACGTCCCACCCTCGCCGAAGCAGTTCCAGGGTGTCGGTGCCGGCCCCAAAACCCAGGTCGACCGCCCTCCTCTTGCGGCGAACCTTTCCCTCCCAGTCGATGTGATCCAATGTGCGGAGGAGAAGCTCCCGTGGGGGGCGGCCGGAAGTCCATCGATAGAACCCGGTCCAGTTGCGGGCCTCCGGTGCCCTCTTCGTCGGGGTCAAGGTGGGGGGCGGCAACTGTTCGCCCTTGATTAGCGGGACGGCGCGGAATATCCCGGCCGGTCACCACCCGGTGGGTCACGCTCTGCCTTCGGGTCGGTAGAATTCGACCGTTGCGGGTCCGATCCCGGTGGAAGGGTCCCGGGATAGATGACCGGTCCAGGGAAATGCGGCCCGATAGTGGCTCGACCCCGGAAGGCAGCGAAGGGGCCGAGATAGGAAGAGGATTCGGGGTTGATGCATTATATTCAGAAGAACTCCGAGGCTCACCCATGTCGGTCCAACGGCGTGCCCTGGGGAGATCCGGCCTTTCGGTAGCTCCACTCGCCTTTGGTGGCAATGTGTTCGGATGGACCGTAGACGAGCCTTCGGCGTTTCGACTGCTCGATCGGTTCGTCGATGCCGGGTTCAACCTGATCGACACGGCGGACACCTACTCCACCTGGGTTCCGGGTCACCACGGGGGCGAGTCGGAGTCCATCATTGGCCACTGGCTGGAGGCGCGGGGACGTCGCGATGAAGTACTGATCGCAACGAAAGTGGGGATGGAGATGTCTTCGGAGGCCAAAGGGCTCTCCGGAGCCCATATCGAGCACTCCATTGTCGATTCCCTCGCGCGGCTGCGGACCGGGCACGTCGACCTGTATCAATCGCACGCGGACGACCCCAGCGTGCCGATCGAAGAACCTCTTCGAACCTACGCCCGACTCTTGGGAGCCGGGAAGGTTCGTGCCATCGGTGCGTCCAACTTTTCGGCCGATCGCCTCGCCGCGGCCCTTCGAGCGAGCAGCGATCTGGGTTTACCTCGCTACGAGTGCATGCAACCCCGGTACAATCTCCTGGACCGGGACGGCTTCGAGGGTGATTTGGAGAAGTGCTGTACCTCCGCCGGCCTCGGGGTCATCACGTACTCGTCGCTGGCCAGCGGCTTCCTTTCGGGAAAGTACCGTTCCAAGGCTGACCTGGGCAAGAGCCCCCGCGGGGGTCGGATGGAATCCCGTCTTTCCGGTCGAGGCACTCAGGTCCTCGCCGCACTGGACTCCGTCTCAGGGCGTTTGGGGGTGCCTCGCTCGACCGTGGCCATCGCGTGGATCGTACACCGGCCCGGCGTGACCGCGGCCATCGCGAGCGCCACCTCGGTGGAACAGCTCGACGAGTTGATCGACGGCGCCACGCTGCAGTTGGATGCGACGTCCCGGAAGCAGCTTGACGAACTAACCCCCTGACCGAAGGGTACGGTCCCCGCCCGGGGGATGTGGGAAGCGCCGCCACCGCGCGTCTCACACAAGGATACGTCACCTCCGCGAGGCGCCCCACCCGCGGTAGGCAGCCAATCCCGACCGCCCTCCGCTCGTGCGATGAAGCCGCCGAGGCTCGTCGCGATAATCACACGGAAGCTCCCATGCCACCCGGGAACCTTCGGACGAGGCATATATCCGAGTAGCCATTCGGCTAAGCCCCTGGGGCGCGTTCCCCAACACGGGCTGCGTAGGAGAGAATCAGTACTCTTCAACCACCGTAGGACAACAGGGCGCAGTGGACGGAGGTTCTCATGGTGCGTAATCAGGGTCGGGTCACCCGTTTCGTGGTGATGGCCGTTCTTCAGGCGGCGCGGGCGGAATCTCTCGGGGTGGCCCATGATTCCGCCCTGTCGTGGGGATTGAACCGAGCCATCTTCTACGCGGCGGCCAAGCGTGGATTCAAGCAGCCCAGCGCCCTCAAGGACGGGGACTCCTCAGAGACTGCGAGCCGGCCCGCGCCCCCCGTGTACTGCGTCGGCGACGAAGAGGCCTATGTCGACCCGTCCGCGAAGCATCTTACGTTCACGATCGGGGGACAGGATCAGACTCCCGCCGCGTTCGAGCGGCAAGTGGCTTCCCGCTTCGGCACGAAGGAGAACTTCATGGCCGACTGGAAGGAGGCGATGAACCTCGTGGCGGGTTTCGACCGGAGCGCGCTCAAGTCACGTCGGGGGTTCTACGAAGAGGTCTACCGCCCCAAGCGGGACGAGCTTTCGGACCGGTGGACCGAGCGGTACTCGCCGGCCCCGAAGCCTACCTAACGATCACGGGGACTCAGAAGTTCTCGCCTCCGGCCGTAGGACAGGTCGGTCGAACCGGGGCGCAACCCCTTGGAACCGGGTGCAACGGCCATAACGCCCCGCTTCGGTGGGCCCGAGGAGATCCCTCTTGTCGACCCTGGCACGACTGCGACTCATCATCGCGCGCATACCGCGGGGTCGGGTCATTACCTACGGGCAGGTGGCCGAGGCCGCAGGATTCCCGGGCGCGGCCCGCCTGACGGTTCGGGCGCTGTACCGCGGCGCCGGACTTCCCTGGCACCGTGTCGTGGCCGCGGGGGGCCGGATCGCCCTGAAGGGAGTGGACGGGCAGGAGCAGCGCCTCCGGCTGCGAATGGAAGCTGTGACGTTTCGCGGTGAACGCGTGCGGATGGATCTTCACGGATGGCTTCCGCGTTCTCGCCATCCGGCCCGATCAAATCGGCGGGCAAGCACTCACAAATGAACGGTGTTGCCCGCCCCGTGCTAGGGTCAGGGTCTTCCCTGTAGTACACACGTTAAGACCGCGGCCGTTCGAGCTGGGTTAGGCGACCGTAGGTTCCTGTCGGTCGCCGTGCCCTCAACGTTCGTCCGGCGTGGAAGTATCTGGGGTCACCCTTGGACCGGCACTTGGGTGTAAATGCCCGCTAGGGCTGCCCGATCCAACAGCGTCCGTCGGGTTGTCGGGAGACCAGCCCCCCACCGGTCCTTCGTCGTCCAGGTATTCACGGTGGGGCCTGGTCATGCCCCCAACGGGAGGGGGGAGTTCGCCTACCGCGCTCGAGCCGTGAGTCGGGGTAGATGGGCCCGGAGTGCCTCCGGGACCTCTGCCGAATGCTCGTCACCGGGTGGTAGGGCTTCGAGTTTGGCCATCCGGTGACGGGTGACCTCGACTCGATCCATGATGATCCTGCCGTCGATGCACATGTGCATCGCCTCGGCCAAGCACTCCGGGCAAGCTTCGATGTGTATGTCCCAATCATCCATGGCCGACTGAAGCACCATGCGAAGTCGTTCAATGGTCGTCACGGTCCAATCCCGAGGGGGTCCACCAGCTTTGCAACGACGCTCTACGCCTAAAGACCCGGCGGATTCGTCGAAGCAAACGAACTTCACGCTAGGGGTAAATAGTCCCTCTGCGGCCCACCTTCAAGGTCCGAACCCACGACTGGATTGAACCGGGACAGGGGGTCTTCGGCTCTCGGGATACCAGGGGGCCGTTCTAGAACCCTCCCCGATCCGGCCGAGAGCGGAGCCACCACACCACCACACCGAGCCCCACGGCGAGCATCCAGAGGCCCGCGACCGCGGAGCCGACCTCCGTCCCCGTGTCACAACTCCCACCGGACGAACACGAGGAGTAGGCCGACGCGGAGATGACGAAAAAAACGGTGGCCATCGTGAAGGCGAGTCCGCCTCCCACCACGAGACGGGTGTTATCGGGCTCGTCATCGGTGTCGTCATCGAGCTCGGGATCGGACGGGTTGACCCGTTCCACGACGACCCGGGTCGGCACCGACACCGGCGTCTTGCACCAGGGGCAAACCGCCGACCCTGGCTCGAGGGGCCCGCCACACTGCGTACACACGCGGCCCGCCACGGCAACGGACGCCCTCCCGGAACTTTATCGTTGTCGAAAATCGAGGGGACCGGTCCTGGGCACCGGACCCGGTTCCGGGGGGCATGCCGAGCGCTACTGCGCCTCCGCCGGCACGGCGAGTGGCCCGCTCAGGCGGGGGACATGGCGGTCGAGGTCGCGTTCGAAACCGAGCCCCATACGATCAGGAGCAGGCTGGCGAGGACCGCAAGGCCCGCAAATCCTTCCATCGCGTAGAGGGCCCCATTACTCTGTCCCGCCTCCAAGAACACAATTCCCGCCACGAAGGCCAGGATGGCCGACCCGAGGACCATGTGGGCCGCGATGCGGGCGGGGCGGCTGGAAAGTCGGCGGGAGAGGACGACGGCCCACGCCGACACGAGGATGAGGACCACGGCGAGTCCAACATGGCCGCCGAGGTAGCTGATGGAGTAGGTGCTCCCCTCGAGGGCGAGAGAGCCACCCACCGTGCTCACCGCGACCGTCAGAATCAGGGTGAGGATGCCGAGCCATCGGAGCCTGCGGTCGGGCGGGTTCGCCGGAGCGGGTGCGGAGGGTGTCGGCGCGGCGGTCGTGTTCATGGGGGGCGCGAAGTTCGCCGGCAGATAACGGTTGGACCCCCCGTGCGCGCTGTCGCATGGCTCCGAAGGAGAACCCTCCGAACTCCGGCAAACCGGTGGGAATCCCACTCCAGATCTCGCCCCCGGATCCGCGAGAGACGATCTCGAATCTGTGGAAGCGCGGTCCGCCGGAGCGGCCCTCAGTCCGTGGGGACCGCCTTAGAGAGTTCGGCCAGTACGGGGTCGAACCGGTCGTGGCTCACCAGAATCTTCCAAGGTTCGATACTTCCCAAACGGAGAATCCCCGCGCGGTACCAGGGGTCCTCGCCGAGCCGGGACCGGACCTCGGCCTCGCCCCCGGCGTTGAGGACCAGCAGCGCCCTGTGGGGGTGGCCGCTCCCGATCGGGCCCCCGAGGATGATGAACCCCGCTTCCATCAACGCGTTGACGAACGCCGCGTGTTCGGTCCACAATCCCTGCTCGCGCATGGGCTTGGAGTCGACCCAGGTCGGTCCCTGCTCATTCACGACGACGAATAGGGGCATACGGCCTTCGATCGAGCCAGGCGTGGGGGGGTGTTACGCCTTTGGGTCGGAGGTCACGAAACACCGATCGACCAAGTTCCGGTCACGACCCGAAGCGCCCGATACGACGCTCTCAGTCGCCGGACGGTCGAATCATTAGCGTTTCCGAGGCGACGAACGGGAGGCCCAGGGCCGAGGTGAGGCCGGCCCATCCCTCGGCCTTATCCGGGACGCACAGCGCCACTCGGTTCGCGCCGAGCGACCGAAGCCACTCGATGGCGGGCACGATCAACGGGGCCAACGCGGCCTGGGGGAGAGAAGAGTGGGTGCCGACCGGGAGGAGGAAGCCGGTCCGGGTGGTCGCGCTGTAATGACCCCGCACGAGCCCGATCGCCCGGCCGTCCACGGACAGCTTCCACATCCTGGGGCGCGCCCTGGAAGGACGTGCATAGATCTCCACGTGAGTCAAGGTTCGCGGGCTCGGCGGGAGTGCTTCGCGGATGGCCGGGAGGGTGCTCTGGAAGACCCAGGCCAACGTCACCTTGTCCACAGTTTTGAATTCGAGGGCCGTGGGTTGCGACATGGGGGTCGGCGGGGGCAGGGGTCCGACATGCCAATCGACGCGCTCCACTTCGGTGTACCCCAAACGCCGGTAGACTCGGAGCGCGGTCTCGTTATCGGACTCAACGTCGAGCGCCATCCACGCCTTTCCCTTGGCCCGAGCCACGGCCCGGGCGCGCTCCATCAGCTGGGTGGCAACGCCACGGCCCCGCGCTCGGGCATCGGTCGAGACCCCCCCAATGTACCCGGCCTTATCGCGAAACGTAACGATCGTGCTGCCTACGACCTGACCCCCTTCGACCGCCACCAGGAAGCGAAGGGGCGCTATCCGGAGCCTTTGGAGGAGCCTCACCAGCACCCAGAGGCCGGGGCGGCGAAGCGACAGAAGTTGGGCCGTGGAGACTTCATCCAGCCCGGTGGCCCGCTCGAGGGCACCGTAGGCCTGGGCGATCACCTTCGATAACGAGGGCAGGTCCCTCCGCCGGAGCTCACGGTATTCCACCGTTGGACCAGGTCGTTGCAAAGAGTACTCCCGGGAAACGCCGCCGACGGCCCCCGTTACGCGGCGGGTGGGATTAGCTCATGCTCCCCGGGCGGTCTCGTACGAACGAGCCGGGTCGTTCGGCCGTCAACGACCCCCGGTCGTCCCGGCCTCGCCCGGTTCCCGGCCCGGCCTAACCATGACCGGTGGCATCAGGAAGCCGGTGCGTCCACGGCGATCATGTTCGTGTGGGCTCCCCGCTTCCGGAGCTCAATCAACGGGGCATACTCCACGGAGCGGTACCATTGCCGCAGGGAATCCATGGTCGGGAACTCGAGGAGCACCGCCCGGCCGGGATTCCAGGTCCCCTCGAGCACGAGCGGATCCCCGGCATACAGGGTTCGCCCCCCGTACTTCTCCAACGTCGCTCCCAACCGGGCACGGTACTCCTTCTGGATGTCGGGGTCGTGCCACTGAATCTGGACGATCAGAAACGCGGGCATGGCTGACACCAAGGGCCGGACGCTTGTAACGCCCTGGACGTCGGGGGCTAGCCGGTTAGCCGACCCGGTTCGAGATAACGAACTCGTTCCCGTCCGGGTCCGCGAACGCGGCTCGGGTGAATGTCCCGCCGGGGAACTCGATGACGTTCGGTTCGACCGTGATCGTTCCACCACGGCGTTTGATCTCCACGCACGCGGCCGCCGGGTCCGGATGCTTGAAAATAATGCCCGACACCGTTCCGGGCGCTCGACCTCCCTCGGCCGGCCCCATGATGTGCATCGCGAGGGTTGCGGAGGACCCCGGGATGGCGAATACCGCCCGACTTCCCTTTTCGTCGAACTGGATCTCCTGAAGGCCTAGGACCTCTCGGTAGAAACTTCGGGCCTTCTGGATGTCCGTGATGTGGACCGTCAGGCTGTGGAGACCGGTGACGACCTCGACCATGCAATCGCACGGGCGATGGCCGTATTAACGCCTCTGCACCCCGGAGTTTGGATCCGACCGCCGGCGAACCATTCCGGCTCGGACGGCGCGGGAGCCAACGGGATTCCTCGCCCGGAGGTCGTCGCGTTCCCGAAGTCCTCGGCCTCAAGGATCTCGCAGTTGTTTGGACGGGAAGACACACTGGGGCTTCGCGGTTCCCTTCGCCGATCCCCAGGGCGACCCTTTGATGGTCTGGTACGAACCCTGAGGCTCGGACGATGCGCGCTCCACACTCGGAACCGCCGGGGCTCCAGGACTAGCTCCGAAGTGTTGCGGCGTCGGAACGGCCCGCGGTCCGATCATAATGCCATTTCATGCCGACCATAGTGAGAGAGAGCACCAACGTGACCGCGTTCGCGAGGATCACCGGGAGCGATTGGATCAGGAGCCCGTAGACGAGCCAGGTGAAGGTCCCGATCGAGAAGGCGAGGAATGCCGTGAAGGAGATCTCCTTGGCGCTCTTGAGCCGCCAGACCCGAAGGACCTGCGGGACGAACGCCCCGGTGGTACATGCGGCCGCGATCAACCCGATGACGGTGATCGACCACTCCGGGAGCACCATCACGCACCGGACCAGCCGGCTCGGGAGAAGAGGCTGACGGAGCGTGAGCCCAGATTTCGGTCCGCTCCCCCCGCCGGTCGACCCCGATCCGGATCCTACGAACCAGCCGGCTCCCAGCCGAGCTCCGCGGGAAACCCCGAAGGCGGGGCATCCTTGTGCCGCAACGGCGCGCGGCGGGATTCAGGGCATCGAATGTTGGGGACCACAGTTAGCACGAGATTGTTCGCCGAGAGGTACTCACGTCCCGGCGCCCGGTCGAACCGGGTGCCGCCCGCGGGTTCGGCCCCACACGGCGAGGAGAGCGGCTACCACCGCAATACCTCCTACGAGGACGAACCCGTCGTACCCGGGAAGTCCGAACAGGCCCTCGCCCGAGGGGCCCGGGGCCGTGGTGAACTCCACCGTAAGATTCTGGTTTGCCTCTAGGACGACGAAGGAGCCATTGCTCGGGGTCCCGACGTACCCATTGACGGGTTCCAGGGCATAGGCGTAAATGCCGCTCGGCTCGGCGAACGTGATTGTCGGACCGGTCGAGCTGAACGAGCCGTTCGCGGTAGACACTCCCCAGACGGTCCCGTTCGGGAGTCCCGACTCCGTGAAGCGGACCGCGTGGGCCTCCAAGGACAGAATCGACACCGTACCCTGATCGAAGTTGCCGACGAACACCTCACCGGTCCCGCTGTCATAGACGGCGGATTCTGGACCCCCGCCCACGGGAACGGTCGCCACCACGGTGTTCGTGACGTCCGACACGACGCTCACGGTCGCGGACGCGGAGTTAGCGACGAACACGTCCCCGTTCCCGCTGTCGTAGACCACCGCAGACGCGGAGACCCCGACCGGCACCGTCGTAACGATCGTGCTCGTTGCGGCCGCGATCACGGTGACATTGTTCGAGTCCGAGACGAAGACCTCCGCCCGGCCTCCGTCATACGCGATAGACGCGGGGGGGCTACTCAAGGGGATCGTCGCCACCACTCCGTTCGTGGCATCTGAGATCACGCTCACGCCGTTCGTCCCCTCCCCGGCGTACGTCTCGCCGGACACGAACAATTCCCCGAGCCCGGGATCGTACGCGATTCCCGTGGGATTGTTGGCCAGCGGGACAGTCGCCACGACCCGGTTCGTGGCGTCCGAGATCACGTTCACGCTTCCAGGAAAGCCCCACTGGGCGACAAAGATCTCGGATTTCGCCGGGTCGTACGCGAGACTCTCCGGAGGATACCCAACCGAGATGGTGGCCACGACCGTCTCCGTGGCTTCCGAGATCACGGTAACGTCCGTGGAGCCGTAGTCGGCGCAGAACACCTCGTCCTTCGCTGGGTCGTAGGCGAAGCCCCAAGTAGAGGACCCGACGTCGATCTGGGACTCAATACGGTCACTGGAATCGGAGATCATCCTCACCGCGTTCGACTCGGCGTCCGAAACGATCACGTCCCCTCGGCCGCTGTCGTACGTCATGGCAAAGGGGTTACTTCCCACCGGGATCGTCGCCACCGCAGAATTCAGGCTGTCTGAGATCACCGTTACGCTGTTCGAGCCGTAATTCGCCACAAAGACCTCACCTGTGTGATTGTCAAAGGCCAAGCCCGAGGGGAAGGTCCCCGCGGGGATGGTCGCCACGATCGAGTTCGAGGCGTCCGAGATGACGTAGACCGGGTTCGAACCGTAGCCCATGTCACATTCGAAGATCTCCCCCCGGTCGGGATCGTAGGTCATCGCCCACGGAAGGCTTTCCGCCGCGACCGTGGCCACCACGGTGTTGGTGGCGTCCGAGATCACGCTCAGGGTCGCGGTCAGGTCCTCAGTTTCGTAGTTCGCGACAAAGACCTCTCCCTTTCCACTGTCGTAGAGCAGGGCCTGGGGATAGGCTCCGGCCACGGGTATGGTCGCCACCACCGTATTGGTGCGGTCCGAGATCACACTGACGTTGTCCGAAGTGCCGTCCGCAACGAAAAGTTCCCCCCGTCCATTATCGTACGCCGCCCCGGAGGGCGCGATCCCGACCCCCAGGCTGATCGAGGAGACGACGGTGTTCGTCGCGTCCGAGATCACCGTCACGTTGTTCGAGTCGAGGTTGGTGACAAAGATCTCTCCCTTCGCGGGGTCATACGCGACCGCGGAGGGCGACGCACCGACGGTGACGGTGGCAACGACCCTGTCGCTGACGTCCGAGATCGCGCTCGCCACCCCCCCGCCGGTGACCCACATCTCGCTCCTCCCTCCGTCGTACGCGATCGCAGAGGGGGAGAACCCTAGCGGAATCGCGTTGACGACCTCATTCGTAGCCTCCGAGATCACACTCAAGTCATCTGAGGCGGAGTTGGCGACGAACACCTCTCCTTTCGCGCCGTCGTACGCGATGGCGGAGGGATCGTTCCCATTCGACGCACGAAAGTTCCCTGGCACCAGCGAGTTGTTGAAGAGAACGAGGGTGGAACTCACGTACGGGGTCCCCGGAGGACCCGCGAGCGGACCGCCTCCGGAATCCGCCGACCCTGGGGTGGAGGGTCCGTGCCCGGTCAATGGAGCCGGTCGTTCTGGAGGAGGGGGATCGAGCGCTCCGCTAAACTTCATCGGGATAAACGTGGAAGGATTCGGGCCTACCGAGGGCGCCGCGACAAGGTGGAGACCACTCACAACCACCACGAAGATGATCGTGGCCGCACCTAGGACTCTCCACGGCGTGGACGCCTGGCGGAACCCCTGACGCGGCATCCCGTCTCCCCCGCGCCCTAGGTCCTTGGGCGCTGTTCCCGGGTATGCAACGTTCACACTTCATACTACCCTCCAGAGGCAGCGGTCCTCCGGGAGAGCATCCCGGGATAACGCAGCAACATGTCCTTCGAAAACGACGTCCGGGCGGTGAGTTAGAGCGAATTCGTGGATCTGGAGTGTCAAAGCGAAGGGCCGGGGCAAGCCGGCCCCGACTCTCGGTTGCTCCGATTCCTACCCAGCGAGCGAAACCCTGGACGCCAATCTTGCTGGGCTTGCGCCTCTCAGGATGCTCTCGATTCGCTCATCTAGCCATTCTCGAACCGGTACGTTGGATCGCTCGTACCAGAGAAGGACCTGCCGTACTCCGGGGAGGTGTGCCACGCGCCCGGCGAGCTCATCGAGTTCTGCCGCCGTTCGCGCGCAGACCAGGGTCTGGACGCTCCCGATCGGTCCGTCCGACCCGACGGGTGATGGACCGGAAGAGTCGGCCGATTGCCTAAACAG
>Ga0187858_10006028_pt1 | contig 10943 bp, 6 predicted proteins | sample June2016WEW_8_15_FD_133015 | JGI IMG/M metagenome (GOLD analysis project Ga0187858, IMG submission 133015) | Peatland microbial communities from SPRUCE experiment site at the Marcell Experimental Forest, Minnesota, USA - June2016WEW_8_150 | ecosystem: Environmental > Terrestrial > Soil >...
AAGGGCAGGTAAGTCCGCCAAGGCGGGGAAGGGGAAAAAACAATGATGAGCAAGACAATTAAAACCGTAACCTTCGCATTCGCTGAGAATTATGCCGATGTCTCAACCAGTCTGTTAGTAAGGACTATCGAGAATGGACAGTTCGCCCCAGACATGACCGTTTTTCTTTCTCTGTGTGATACGGAAAATGATTCGCCGCTAGACTTCGACAGAATCGACTATCGGGAATTCGATAATTTCGCCTATCGCACCATTGAAGAGTGCTGGAAATATCAGCCCGAATTGTGCTTGGCTTTTCCTCAGGAATGCCAACGCATCACCACCAAACACAATCACGACCGGCCATTTCCTACCCGAAGCATCACCACCATCCTTGTTGTGGGCAGGATTTTCTATGCTGGCATGTCGCATCTCAATCCCGCAACAGTTGGGAAAGGCAGGTAAGAAATGAAGAAGCCGAAAACGAAGAAGTCGAAGTCCCGCGCGGTGAAGGGCCAGCGGCCAGATCCGGTAGATTGCAGTCTTGTGAAAGCCGGCCAATTCCACTCGCCAGAACTTGCGGGCCTGGTCGAATCGCTAAAGTCTGATGAACGCCGCTCCTTTATACAGGCTTTCCGTTCTGCGTCCTTGAAGGGGAAGGATTTTATTGAGGCCGTGATCGAGCTGAAACGGCTTACCCTCAAAGCGAAAATCCTGTCATGGGAACTGGTCGCGGAAGATTTAGGATTCACCTTTAACGCGCTGGATGCCAGGATTTATCGCTTTCGGCATCCCGAGTTGCCAGTAGCCCCGAAAACCCGCGTAAACATTGACTCGCAGGTCGTCGAAACGACGACTTCCGCCGATCAATTCACCCCCGAAGAGCAAAAGCTGATCGGCGATCATATGGAAAGCTCGGAGGATGGCGGCGTAGAAAATGAAAGCGACGGTGAGATCGAGGCACAGGCAGAAGTCTCAGCGAAGGCAGCGAAGAAGGCAGAGCGCGACGTGAAAAAAGCGGAGCGGATCATCACGCTGATTTCTCCGCTGGATTCCGTCAGCATGCTGGCCGATAAACTCGGCATGATTCTTGAGCGGGAAAAGCTCTCATAGCCCCCCTGCAAAGTTCCGACGTCCGTGATCGCTCCATTCCGCCAAACTACGCCGTGGCCCTCCGGAAGCGTCGTGAGTGGATCGTTTTGCCCGGTTTCAGAGATTCCCGCGATCAGCCCGTTGCCGCTGATCCAGTTGGGAGAGCTCCACTGGGCCCCGGGAAGAGCTCCCAAGTCTGTGAGCGTGCCGTTTTGCCACTGGAAGGCGTTGGAATATAGGCAGGAACTGTCGAGTTCAAAAAAACACAGAGGATCTGGCGTGGAAGTATCCGCTTGGCCGACGACAATCCCTTGGTCGCTGATTGCGCGAGCACCAGCCGTACCACCGTCGATTTCGTAGAAGACTTCATTCACGATGCCGTTGGGGCCGCCGAGCGTGCCCAGGTCGATGAGCTTGTAGTGATGGTGAGCAGTCGTGGAATCGAGAGTGGAGGGAGAATCGGCGGAGCGGGTGGCTGCGGCCGCCGGGGTCGCGTTAATCGTGATCGTGTAAGTCGCGCTGGCCAAAATTGTGCTTCCAGAGTTAACGGTTATCACGACATTGTTGAAAGCTCCGGCTTGGGTTGGGATGCCGTAAATCATCCACACGGCCCGCTCCCCCGGGCGGCAATCTGGGCCTGCTGGACTTGGAATAAATGATCCGATCTTCAACCCAGGTGGTAGCGAAGTGGAGGTCCAAGAATAATACCCGGGGAAGACGCCGCCGCTGGCGCTAAGAATGAACCCTTGGGGCAAGCAATCATTAAGTGGACCGTATGCAGCTCCCACCCTTCCGTTGGGAGGATTACCAGATGTGATCGTCACCTTGTAGACATCCACTGCGTTTGAAGTGCCCGTAATGGAAGGCGTTACCGTGTCTGTGGCCGTGATGGTTTGGTAGCCGAGGGTATTCAGCGTGGCCGAGAAACTTCCCGTGCCGTTTGTCAGAGTCGAATTTGCCGGAAGCGACGCCAGGGGGTCTGTGCTCGTGAAATGAATTGTTCCTGAGTAGGCGGTTGCCACGTTGCTTGCCGCGTCGAGGGCATTGACAGTGAAGGTAAACGCGCTCCCGGGCCTTGCACCGCCCGGCGGTGCGACAGAAAAATGAGTAGGTGCGGCTGTACCAACGGCGATCGAACTCGAAGTGCCGGTAATGGATGCGACGGCGGTATCTGTTGCGGTGATGGTCTGGCTGCCAAGGGTTTTCAGCGTGACTGGAAACGTCCCCGTGCCGCTCGTCAGAGCCAAATTTGCCGGCAGTGTGGCCTGGACGTCGGTGCTCGTGAAGTGCACCGTCCCGGAGTAAGTCGTAACAGTGTTGTTCGAGGCATCCAGCGCCGTCACAGTGAAGCTGAAAGAGATTCCCGTTGTGGCGTTCGATGGACCGGTCACCGCAAAATGGGTGGCCGGAGCGGTTACGGTGATCGAACTCGAAGTGCCCGTGATGGAAGCTGTATCCGTCGCCGTAATGGTCTGGGGCCCCGGAGTCATCAGAGTCACCGAAAAGGTTCCGGTGCCGCTGGCCAGCGTCGAGGCGGCTGGAAGCACCGCTTGAGCGTCCGAGCTTGTAAAATGCACGGTCCCGGAATAAGTGGTGACCGTGTTGTTTGAAGCGTCGAGCGCGGTCACTGTGATCTTAAGAGCTGTCCCGGCCACGGCGTTTGGCTGCGCGGTGATGGAGAAATGGGTAGTGACCGGCTGGGGAACTCCACTGGCACCACCGCAGGCATCGAGGAACTGCAAACAACAAACAAGAATTAGAACTAGAGATATTCTCTTCATGACGCTTCCTCACGGCTGCCGAGCTAAAGGTGTACTCCGCCAGAGAAGCGCACAGACAGATTCGTTTTCACGGTTCCCTCCCTGATGGTCTTGCAGTTTGCGTCCAGGTTCGGGGAAGACGGGTAGATCGACTGCGAATGGTCGAAGCAACCTGGGCGCTGGCCACCTTCGCCATCCTTCTACTTAAATATGCGGAAACCAGGCCGGAAATCGATCATGGCAAGTGTCTTTCTTGGGTGAAGGTGTCCCGGAAGGCAGGTAAGGCAAAGCGTTGTACAATTTCGCACGACGGTAGTTCAGTGTTTTCAATGACATGTCTGCCACCCACAACGTGACGCAATTGCTGGTTCAGTGGGCCAACGGGAACAAAGAGGCTCTGGATGACCTCACGCCGCTTGTGTACAAAGAACTGCGCCGGCTTGCGGCCAACCAATTGAGGAAAGAGCGCAAGAGCCATACTTTGCAGCCAACCGCGCTCGTCCACGAAGCCTACCTGCGACTGGTCGATCAAAAGAATCCGACCTGGCAGAACAGGTCACATTTCTTCGGCGTGGCTGCGCGGCTGATGCGACAAATCCTGGTTGACCACGCACGTACAAAACAGGCGCACAAACGCGCAGTATGTAAGGTGTCTCTGGAAGACGCATTAAGTTTTCAGCAGGAACGAAGCCGGGATCTGCTGGCCCTGGACAGCAGTCTCAGTGCACTTGAGAAACTGGACCCGAGAAAATGCAGGGCTGTCGAACTCCGCTATTTCGGCGGCCTTTCGATGGATGAGATCGCACAGACGCTGGAGGTATCCGCCGTTACAGTGCGTCGGGACTTGAGGATGGCGGAAGCCTGGCTGAATCGCCAGATGCAGAATCTATAGGTGGCCTTTGACTCCGGAACGCTGGGCGCAGATCGAGGAATTATTCCATCGCGCTGCGGAATGCGATGCGAATCGGCGCGCCTCTCTGCTAGACGAAGCCTGCAACGGCGATCCCGAATTGCGCCGAGAGGTGGAAGAGCTACTTTCTTCCGAGACAAGCGCACGCGATCGCGTGCAAGCCGCCGTATGTTCTGAGCTTCATGACTTCGGCTTTCCGTCGATAGGTGAAGTCGTATCTCACTATCGAATTCTCGAAGGGCTCGGCGGCGGCGGCATGGGTCTGGTATACCAAGCGGAAGATGTCAAGCTCGGCCGTCGGGTAGCGCTCAAGTTCCTGCCTGAAGAATCGGCTAAAGATCCTGCAGCGCTGGCGCGCTTCGAACGAGAAGCGCGTGCTGCTTCAGCTCTTGAACATCCCAATATCTGTCCTATTTATGAATTTGGAGAGCACGAGGGCCGACCGTTTCTGGTTATGCAACTGCTGGAAGGCCAGACTCTGCGAGAATTGCTGGGGGGGACGAAACCCGAAGGGCCAAAATCCGATTCGGCTGCTATGCCGCGGACTCCACCTACCCTGCCCCTGGCACAAATCCTGGACCTTGCTCTTCAGATTGCCGGTGGCCTGGAAGCAGCACATAGGAAGGGCATTATCCATCGCGATATCAAGCCCGCGAACATCTTTGTGACCAGCCAAGGGCAAGCGAAGATTTTGGATTTCGGCTTGGCGAAACTCGCTCACAGCGCCACCGAGGAGACCGACGAACCAGAGCGTGAAGGTGGCGAGGGCTCAAGCCGAGAGGTGCGTGGAACCGCGCCACTGGCAACTCCCGATCCGCTCCTGAGCCGGACCGGAGTGGCCATGGGCACGGCAGGCTACATGTCGCCCGAACAGGCACGTGGCGAAAAACTGGATGCGCGAACAGACCAGTTTTCATTCGGCCTCGTGCTGTATGAAATGGCGACTGGACATCGCGCGTTTGAGGGTGACACAGGCCCCGAGCTCCACCATGCCATTCTCACGCAAACACCTGCTCCAGCGCGGCAACTGAATCCGAAGGTACCTCAGAAGTTGGGGCAGATCATCACGAAAGCCATCCAAAAGGACCGCACATCGCGTTATCAGAACATTTCGGATTTGCGAGCTGACCTCGAAACCGTGCGAAAAGAAATTCAGCCGAGTAAACCATATTGGTGGCTCGCGGCCAGCGCGGTCGTCCTGGTTTTGCTAGCAATTTCCGTTTTGGTCTTCAAGCACCAGGCGCCATCTAAGGCAGTGCCGCCGGACATCAGGTTCCGCCAACTCACCATCAATTCCTCCGACAATCCGGTGACGAGTGGATCAATTTCACCTAACGGAAACTTTCTCGCATATGTGGATACGCAGGGGATACACGTCAAAACCATCGACAGCTCTGAAACTGAAACTATTGTTCAACCAGCAGAGTTACGAAAAGACAGTGTGTACTGGGAAATCGTTGATCTTGCCTGGCTTCCAGATAGCACCCGATTCGTGGCTAACGCGCATCCTGCCGGCGAAGCCCAACTGGCATGGTCATCAAGAAGCACAGACGTCTGGCTTTTTTCGCGAAACAATGACGCGCCTCGAAAACTGCGAGAGCATGCGGTCGCCTGGTCAGTATCCCCGAACGGGTCCTTCGTTTCATTTGGCACGCATGCTGGGAGATTCGGCGAGCGCGAGTCGTGGCTGATGAGCAGCGCCGGATCGCACCCTCGTATGCTGTTTGACACCGACGAGAACAGTGCAGTCGGCGGCTTAGTCTGGACCCCCGACAGCCAGCGTCAGCTTTACGTCAAGACAGATGCCAAGGGCGACACGTTTTGGAGCCGCGATATAAACGGTGGACCAGCCACGCCTTTTGCCGGTGCATCTGAGTTCCCCAAGAACACTAGAGGCGACATTACCCTATTGCCCGACGGGCAACTCATTTTTCAGATAGCCGAGCTGAGCGCCGGCTTTACTCCAATCGCAGATACTTGCGACTTCTGGACGATGCGGGTCGATATGTATACCGGAAAGCTTGTCGAAAAGCCAAAACGCCTCACCAATGGCGCCGGAGGCTGCATTTCTGCTGCAAATGCAACCTCGGATGGAAAACGCGTGGCGTTCCTGCGATCTGTAGGAGATCATGGGACGACGTACGTTGCCGAAGTTGATCGCGGAGGAACGCGACTACGAAATTCCAGGCATTTCACTCTTGAGGACGCGGACGATTCTGTTACCGGCTGGTTCGCAGACAGCAAAACACTCCTGATCGGCACAAACCGCGCGGACCACTATGGTTTGTTCAAGCAGTCCCTCGACTCCGGAACCTCGGAACCCATTGCACCGGATGTCGCAGGCGGATCGCTCGAAGAGCAAATGCCGAGCTTTGATCAGAAGTGGATCATTGCTGTGGTTTGGCCAGCTGGCAGCGATCCCAAGGACGCCTCCACGCCTCAATCCATGATGCGAATCCCGATTACAGGCGGAAATCCGGAGCAGATGTTTCGGGTGGTTCGCCCAGGGCCGTTTTCATGCGCCCGAACTAAGCCAATCTGCGTAATCCCGGAGCAGACGGCGGATCACAAGCAAATGGTGGTTACAACCTTTGATCCCATTGCAGGACGCGGGCCTGAGCTTGCGCGATTTGATCTAAGCAGAGATATTGATCTTACAGTGGACAACATACTTTGTGCTATTTCTCCAGACGGCACTCGCCTGGCGATTACGCGCAGTCCCGAAGGACCCATCGAAATTCATCCCTTGCGTGGCGGGCCGACAACTACCATTCGCGTTGAAGGATCGCGAAACTTTTATGGATTGACCTGGGCGCCGGACGAGAACGGTTTCTTCCTCGAAAGTCGCACGGAAGATACTGCCGAACTGCTCCACGTAGATTTGCAGGGGAATACCTCGACCTTATGGAAGAGAAGAGGAACCGGGGCAAGAGCTATGGGTACTCCGTCTCCTGACGGCAAACACATCGCAATCTACGATCTGCAGCGGCCCGCGAACATGTGGATGATGGAGAACTTCTGATGCCTAGGTTTGATAGGTCGCTTTGGTCAAAACCGAAGCTCCGCTTTCAACTGAATCACCCGTGGCGCCGCGTCCCCTCCGAGCCCAGAACCTAGGATGCCCGAAGGCGGTTGCTGCAAGTAGCCAATCTCCCCGAAGAAGTCATCGATCGAGTTGTCCGGAAAGCCAAAATTCGGATGATTGAAAAGATTGAAGAACTGAAATCCGATGCCCAGCGTAGCATTTTCCCGCCCGCGAATCTTGGTCTTCTTCATAATCCCGAGGTCGGTATTGAAATAGCCCGGTCCGCGAAAATGATTTCTTCCCTGGTTAAACGACACTGCAGAACCGCCGCACGGACCGGATGGCCCCGGCAGGGTTCCGGCGTTGAATCCTGTCTCGCAGGTTGTCTGTAGAAAGAGCGCACTTGGATTGGGCACTGTGGTTCCATCGGCTGACACAACAAACTGTGGGGGCAGGCAAGGGTGAACCGGGCGAGTAAACGCAGCTCCTTCGCCGCAGGAAGAAGGGGGAGGCAGCGGTCCGACAGGGACCGCGTAGATCAGTCCGAAATAATTGTTTTGCTGAAGATTGCCCGACTCGGCACGGTCGAATACGGTATAGGGAAACCCACTGCGGGCAAAAATCGTTCCGGAAATCTGCCATCCCTTCACCAGAGAGTCGGGACCGCGGCCACCCAACGCCGCCTTCACCGGTAGCTCCCACACATAATTCGCGTTCAAGGAATGGCGCACGTCGTATTCCGCCGGCCCGTAAGCTCCGCGCAGATTCGCGGGATCCTGCGGATTGACCGAACTGCCAGAAGTAAAACCAAAGGTCCCTCCGTTCGAGACTTCGTCGAGGGCATGGCTATAGGTATAGTTCACGAGAACCAGGCCGTTACCAAGTCGCGTGAACTGATGCCGAAACGATGTCACTAGTCCGTTGAAGTTCGAAACTGCGTCAGAGTGATACTGTGTGACTCCGCTGAATCGTGGATCGCTACAGGGAGGAACCGGCGGGCTGCTGCATGCCCCTTGTGGGAGCGTACCGAAGCCAAACGCATTTGCGTCCGGGTCTCCATACATCTCGTGAATGCCATGGTGTCCAAAATAACCGATACTCGCCGAAGTCTGCGTTCCCAGTGCTTGCTGCCATTCCAAACTCCATCTTTGGTATTGCGGCAAGTGCATCTTGCTGTCCGCCGCTGTCAGACTCGGTGGAGCAAAGTTTTGAACAGTGGCTTTCATCTGCGCCAAAGTGTCACCCGCATTGAAACCTTCGACGAAGGCATTGTTGGATGCGTTGGTGGTCTGGAACAGGCTGTTGTTTTCGTTCGGAGCGAGATTTCCCGAGAACGCGTCAAACACATTGTAATTGGGAGCGTTGATGTAAAAGCTCTCGGATACAGCAACCCGCAACGGATCGTAAAAAATTCCCAGCCCACCACGAAGCACACTGTTGTGGGAAACGCCAAAGGGTTGCCAGGCAAAGCTGAAGCGCGGCGACCACACGATAGAGTCCACGCCCAGGAATGCGCGGTCCTGGTTTGTCATGATTGCTTGATTGTAGGGCTGGCTTGGCTCGTGGCTGAGAGATTTGAAGGATACTCCGGGCCTTGAAAAGCAATGGGTCTGACACAGAGGATTCGAGTAGTGTTCTGCGCGAAACGCAAAGGTGAGGGTCAGAGCAGGTAACGCATGCCATTCATCCTGGCCGTAGAATCCAAAGTTGTTGAAGGAAAGTGGAATTGTCGATTGCTTTGTGAATGACTGCGAAAGTTGTGTGAAGTCGATGGACCGTGTTGCCGGATCCATACCACCCTGATAAAAAGCGCGGAGAGTCTGCGGAGTCAGCGTTCCAAGCGCGTTTCCTTCATTAGGTGGTACCCGCCAGGAGATTCGGGACAAGTTCCCGCCAAATCCCCACTTCTGCTTGCCCCGAGTTTTCATGACATCATCGGAAATTTGATACTGCCTGCGATCGGCACCGTAAGCGCCGGTCCCGAACATTGCTCCGAGATTAGCGAACGTACCAGGAACAGAGAAGTTGACATATGTAGGAAATGCGGCAAGAGCCTCGGCCGGGTCTTTGGTTTGCCAAAAGAAAGAATGGCTTGCTCCTGCGACAACTAGCTGGTTCGCTGCCGTGGGACCGAAGGTGTGTGTCTCCAGGGCTTGCCCTTGCCACAAAGAAACGATGTAATCCGCGTCAAAGGCTGCGCTGATGGGATCAGTGGAAAAGGCACCTAGGCCATTCTGTCCTTGGATTCGAAAAAATGTACGATCGCGATTGCCCAGGTTCCAATCCAAACGTCCGGACGTGAGGGCATCCTGACTTGGGCGGCCACGGGCTTCGACGAAATGTTCGGCGCAGTATTTAGTGATTCCGAGACCTGTCGTTTTGTCCGCGAAGCCAGTACAGCCCGTCGGATCGTTCGGGTCGAATCCGCCGAGAATGGCGGAGGCTGCTCCAGGCGTCGCGTTGTAGAGATTGAAAATCTGGTTGTAAAACGCGTACGAAGGAGACATCTCACCAAACCTGGACTTGATATTGGCGATGGTCGCGGTCTCAAAATCTGGGCTGGGGATTGTCGGAGTGAAAATCAGTGGGATGAACAAGCGCAGGCCCTCGGTATCAACGAAGAAGAACAGTCTGTCTTTCTTGACGGGACCACCAACGGAACCGGCCCACTGATTTGCGATGGAGAAGGGACGAGGAACTTCGAACGCATTGTTAAACCAATCGTTCGCATTCAGCACACGGCCATTCCAATAATATTGCGCGTTCCCGTGAAAGCTATTGCCGCCAGATTTGGTCATGTAGTTGATGTTTCCACCCGCCGCTCCTCCAAACTGCGCGGAGTAACCTGTACTGATGACCGTCGCTTCCTGAATCTGGTTCTGACCCAACACAAGTCCGAGTGACCCTGTCATGACGAAGTTTTGACCATTTTCCGTGATGCTCATGCCGTCCATGGTGAAGCTGTAAGAAGAGCCGGGCATTCCCAGCATCGAGAAATTGGGGACGCCGGCTTGGATGCCGCCCGTATTCTGGCTATCCGTATTCATGATCACGCCGGGTGCGGTCTGCACGATGTAAGTGAGATCGTTGCCCGGGTTCGGCACTTCGGAAATCTGTTGCTGGTTCATGGTCGTGGAAGCATCGCCATTTTCTGCTTGAATGAGCGGCGCTTCGTCAGTCACCGTGACTTCACTGCTCGTTTTCGCAATTTCCAGCGCGATGTTGGCTGTCCCTGGTGGTCCGAGCAATACATTCACTGCCCGGCTTTCCTTTCGAAAGCCTGCATGCGTAACTGTCAGCGTGTAGGGAGAGGGGGCGAGGAAGAAGAACCGGTACACGCCTTCTCGATCAGTTTTCGCGGATTGGACGTTACCCTTGCGGTTGTCCTTAATCTCGACGTATGCAGCCGGCAGAACCGCCCCGCTCTGGTCGGTAACAACCCCAGTCAACCCGCCAGAAGTTGTTGTTTGAGCTATAAGGACACGCGGGGCCAGAACAGTCAGAAGCACGGCGCAAAACGGAAATTGTGCCAGCCGCATCCTCATCGAACCACCCCAGTTGATTCGATCGAGTAGATCGCAGGTCAACAGAGTTGCATCATACCCCCAATTTAGCTTGATTGTGCAACGAGCGCGACCGGTTCGGCATTCCCTTGCAACTTGGGTCAACACCGACCAAGAGATCAGTGGTCCCACGCGTTTGCGAAGCCTGAAAAGGTGGGCCACGAAATGTGCCGTACGCTTCGAGCCCCTATGCGCTGCGCCAAAACGGGCTTTTTTCGATACTTCAGCAGAGCGCTTCCGTGCGGGCTTGGTTGTGGGTAAGTGATTGATTCCGAAGAGTGATTGCACCTGCTGGTGCCGATGAGTGTGCGTTAACTCTTAATCAGCAGATTGAAGTCTCCGATTCCTTTTGCGTTCAGCATCTTTTCGTTCACTTGCGGCTTCGGATGCCCCCTTTGGGGCTCGCCTCTGATTGCGGGTGGATCACGGGCTACACGGAAGTAATCCCTTTTAGAGAAAGACGCCTTCACCTGAATGTGAATCTTTCCACTGGCCAGAAGTCCTCTTCGAGGAGATCACCAGGAAGCCCATTCCCGGATGATTTCCTAATAAGCTACGGCGCGCTATGACCAGCGCACTGCAGCACGCCCAGATAGACGCTCCACGGACCTACT
>Ga0187858_10006029_pt1 | contig 10943 bp, 14 predicted proteins | sample June2016WEW_8_15_FD_133015 | JGI IMG/M metagenome (GOLD analysis project Ga0187858, IMG submission 133015) | Peatland microbial communities from SPRUCE experiment site at the Marcell Experimental Forest, Minnesota, USA - June2016WEW_8_150 | ecosystem: Environmental > Terrestrial > Soil >...
AGCAAATGAAAAATCGGCCTTCCACAAGTAATGGGTCCGACCCCGAAACAAGTCATTGGGTTGGGCCGATAGGCGGCATAAGCCGCATTCTCCCTCAATTCTCCAGAACGGCACCGTGCTTCCAGCTCAGATAAATCCCTTTATGTGAACCTTCCGATTTCCTATAGGACCGTAGACTTCGGCATTGCCCGGTGTGCCCTTCACTCTTCAGCAATGCCGCCTCGGCCATAAAAGCTGTATTCTCGCCGCTTGGCGCACTTGACCCGTAGTAATTGTGGACGAGAAGAATTTTAACAACCAATGAAACGGTCGGCAGATCTTACACTGGAACTCTATGGTTCATGTAGTACCACTTCTTTGCATACAGCCTGTAACGTAACAATCTGTATTTCATCAAGTTGGATCGGCTGAAAATTGAGGTGGGATCGGGCAGATCGTCTGCGGCGATTCTAAACAGGATGCCGCCAACTCCACGCCACGACACGTTGTCGCCCGCTCCAACGGCGAAACTGTACCGGTAATGTGCGCCGACCTGCTCTGCGACCGAAGCGTTGAATTGGCCGTAGGGATATACGAAGGAATCCACCGGCTGTAGCAATTTCTCCTCGATCACCTCTTCCGATTTTTTGATCTCATCGTCAAGGTGACTCGAAAAGAGCAAATTTTTATGAGAGTAGGAGTGTGAGGCAATCCTCACCAGGCCGCTTCCGCAGAGTTCACGAAGTTCCGCCCATGTGCAAAACGGAACGGCATTTGCATAGGTTGTGCTCTGCATCATTTGGTCCGTCGGCACGCTGAGGCGCTTTTCGCTCCCGATTCCGCCATCTGCCTCAAGAATGAATCTCGGCGCGACCGCAAGGAGCACCCGGATGCCTGTTTGCCGAAGCAGGGGAAAAACATATTGATAGAAGCTGTAACTTGCGTCGTCAAAAACCAGACAGATGTTCGGGACGTCGTTTGACAATGCTTCTCCCGGCAATACCACATTAAAACTCTCTTTGATGTACCTAAAGTGTTGCTCAAGGATGAGGCGGGAATTGGAATCCTTATCCGCCTCTACCCGATGGTACATGCAACAAAGTAGCATGCAGCCTCCTGTCGTGACAGCATGTTTCGCCCCTTCACGCGGCTTACCTATCCGCACAAATATACACTATTCGACAGTATCATCAAACAGTTGCCGAAGATTTATTGGAGCCGATCGGTGGCATTAGCTGCATTTTCCCTCAATTGTCCGGTACTACGCCTTGCTTCCACTTCCGATAGATCGCTTTATGAAAACATTCCCATTCCTATGGGACGAGCAACGCTTCCAGTCTATGTCGCGCAAAGATAAACCGAGCTGGGGAAATGGCCCGGGCTGTCAGGTTCCCCCAGCAGACCGTCTTGCATAGCGGCGGGCCGGTAGTTCGGCAACAGGGATTTCAATTCATCGGGCCGGGCATGGTGAAGCATGCTCAGCGAGGCAGCGATGGACCACCGGCTGTTGTTGATCAAGAAGGCGTGCAGCAGCGTGCTCTCTTCGGGGAAAAAGAGGGTGTTCAGAACTGACATCGGATAATCATACGGGAAATAGATGTCATGAAAATGCGCGAAGACTCCGGCCCTCAGCCGGGGAAGCACTTCAAGGATCAGCCGGTTGACTTCGCCGCCCGGGCGTACGGCGTGGGTGGAGTCGACAAAGAGGAAATCGCCTGCCGTCAGATTCGTCAGCGTTCCCAACTCGACGTTTTGAGCCTTCTCGCGGACTAAGGTGATCCATCGGCGCTCCGCCGCTGCGACGAGGTAGCGGGTCGGGAAGGGCTCGACGCAGAGCAGATCGGGCTGGTAGCCGGCTTCCTGCGCCGCCAGGAGCATGACCGCCGTGGAAACGCCGCAACCGATTTGGACGATTTTCCGAGGCCGCTTCGCCGTGATGAAGCAAAACAAGACATCCGATTCGACGGCTCCATAGCCGGCGTCCCCATTTTCCCGGCAGGCCTGCTCGTAGATGCCGCCCCGGCGAAGCCGCTCCTGCCGGGACTCGCTGCAGCACTCGCGGACGAAGCGAATCTGCGCGTCGAGGTCCGCGCCGCCTACGCCGACCATCGTCGACGCGCGCCGCCAAGAGGCCGTCCGCCGCAATTCTCCGATGTCCGGGATCGAGGAATAGAAGTGACGCGGCAGAACGTCCCACCCAAACTGTTGTCCCAAGACAAAAAGGCGATGCCAGGCGATTTTAAGCGTCTCGTGCAGTTTTCGATTGACGGAGAACATCGGGTCCCTATTCTACACCGCTCGGTTTTCCGATACAACGGCGGTCGGATGACCTTTGGAGAAAACCTGGCGGGCTTCCGGACTTTCCTGGGTTCGCGACGCTTGACGTTCCCGTTGCTGGGCGTTCCCGGATTTGTCTGTCTTTCCGATTTTATCCGGGTGATCGCCTACGAAGAGTTCGGGTACACCAATTCCCCAGTACGGAATCCTGCTTCCACTTCAGATAGATCGCTTTATGAAAACATTCCTATTTCCTATGGGACCGTTGATTCCGGCATTGCCCGCGATTTTACTCCAGATTGGCACGATAGAGTGTGCAGAATCCAGCAGCGCATCGAACCGGGAACCGATGTGGAAGCGCTGATTCGTTCGATGGATTCGGAGCGCACGGAGTACGTTCGACTCCATTACAAACGGAATCGGCTGGATCACGGGACGTGGGCCGTGTTCCGCCATATCTATCACGACGCCGCGGTCCCGATTGTCCAGCTCAGCATTGACCAAACGCAACCTGCGGCCTTCCATTTCGAACTCGGCAATAGACTCGCTGCGCTGAGGGACGAAGGCATCCTTATCGCGGGCAGCGGAAACCTTGTGCATAAGGGCCTGTGACAAAATAAGTGATGCACTTCGGCGATTACAAAGCGCTGATCAATTACGAAAGCCTCGGGCACGATGCCCTGCTTTCGGTCCCGACGCCCGATCACTATCTGCCGCTATTGTATGTTCTTGCCACCAGACAGGAGGGGGATGACCTCAGTTTTCCCGTTGAAGGGATTGAGGGGGGATCCCTGTCGATGCTCACTGCGCGTATAGGTTAGGCCGATCGATGGCATAACCGGCAATTTTCTCACAATGATTGGTCCATAAAATAGGTGCAGCCCAAAAGCCGGAATTTTCTCATTCAAAATGGCCCAGAAAATGGGGAGCGCCCAATGGTGGATTTTACACCTTAGTCACTGGTCCTAATTGGGGGAGTTTCTTAAGAAAGCCGCGGGAACTGATATTCAGTAATTCATTGAAGGTTAGTTCCTCCATCAAAATATGCTCTGGAGGTTATCCATATGTACTTTTACTTTCTCTCTGATTTCGTTAGTTTTCGCCGAATCCAATTGTAACAGATTTGTAGACAATGCTTTTTCAACTTCTACTGCAGACTCTTCTTCTACGCTATACCCCATTGACTTCACCAACAGATTGGCAAAGTGGACGATCAATAGCTCTCTTGAAATAGGATCGGCTTTCTCTGGATTGTCATGGAATAAAGCTATTTGCTGATGCAGGCTTGAGAACCCCCATCTCTTAAGCAGAATGGCGCCAAAGGGGCCATGGTTTTTAGAAAGAGTGTCAAAAAATTCGGCGCGATTATTCTCATCATCAGCAATATCGATATCCAGTTCTCCCATGATCTGCAGAAAAAACAGCTTCCCGATGTCGTGAATCAAACCCATCGTAAAAACTTCTTCCGGTTCTTTCATATGAATGATCTCACTGGTAAATTGCGCAGCAAGGCCACAGCTGAGAGAATGCTTCCACAATTTCTCTATCAATTCCCTATTCTTCTTTTTTTGCGTGGCATAGAGAGATTGGTTGCAGATGATCCTGACATATTGCTTTGTTGCAGTAAGGCCCAAGCGGCTAATTGCCTGCTCCACCGTTGTGTTTTCTGCCATGCCCCCGAAATATGCGGAGTTCGAGACACTGATCAGTTGTGAAGCAATAGAGATATCCTGTTTCAGAAGCTTTGCCATTTCTTGATAGCTTTTTTGATTCTTAATCATCTCTTCAAATTGAATCTGTATGTTGGGAGGGCTGGGCAGCGTGATCTCTCCTTCTTTTAGCTGCGATATAACGTCATTAAAACGAGGTCTCGTCGGTTTACTTTGCGTATCCGGACCTCCAGCAATCTGCTGTTCCAGTTCTTTCACTTTTTTATTCAGCTCAACAATTGTTTGTTTCAGCTCTTCGTACTGCTCGAATTTCTGAATCGCCTCCTTCATCAGGACATTCACAATGTCATAATATTGGTCCGTCTTTATGATGTAGTTAAACGCACCCAGGTTCAGGGCTTCAGCGGCACATTTGGGATCATTGGGAGGTATTACCATCAGAACGAGAAGGGAGGCTTTTTTCAGAATCTCCACAAGAAAATCAGTCCCATGAGATTCCGTAAAATTGCTGTCGAGAAGAACAAAACGAATATTTTTCAGGTCTCCGGTAAGCTCTGCGGGAGATGGAATAACAACGGCATCGAACTGTTGGCGCATAATTTCGATCAGTTTCTGCCCTTCCGCACGGTCCTTATTTGCTATCAGAATTCTCTTCACGGCGTTGTCTCTCTAAGATGAAGATCATCAAAATCCTGAAACCGGATCCAGCCTCGCGTTTCTTTTCAAGTTGCGCCATCCTCATTTAGCACGCCATAACCTGGCTGGTGTTAATCCAACAAGCGTTTTGGAAAAGTGATCCTGCGCAATCTGTGAGTTGATAACGAGTGATTTATAAAACGCGGTATCCGGGAATACAAGCTGAAAGATTGGCATGGGAATAGAAATTTGCCAAAACTCCGCGATTGACGACTGGGACAAAGCGCAACGATTGGCCGATCAATTCAATCTGCGTGCACTCCACAAACGCCTGCACCAGTTCGCACGACGCTACTACCCCGCGATTCGGCATTTTCCAGTCCAGTACCACTGGATCATCATACAGGCAGAATACGCTGCCGATATCATCGTCTTCCGCCAAGCCTGCCTGCAGGACATCTACGGCACGCTGACCCGAACTGCCATCCACGCGGTGAAAGCCGACAATATCGCCCCCTTCCTCGGATGCAAGCTCATCTTGCTCCGGATGATGTAATTTGCTGCAGCCAAAGTGCAGGAACCGGAACGTGATAAAATAATCTCTCTACTTCAGTGGCTCGCGCATTTCCGGTACGAAAGGAAGGAGGATGGCATATGAACAGAACTCTTTCTATCTGTTTGCTGGCGTTGCTTGCTCTCGCAGCAATGCCGGTGTTTGTCGGTTGCACCAAAAACATACTAACGTGCCCGCCGGGATCGGCAGTAAAAACCAAAGTCATCCGCTTCATTTGTCCGAGATGCGGAGCCGAATACGAAGTGGACGCGATAAAATGCGCCGGAGATGCCCATTACCGGCTTGATACGACCTGCCCGGTGTGCGGTTACAATTACCGCTACAGCATTCCGCGATGGCCATATCCGTACCTATGGGACCAATACTATTTTTACAACGGATTCTGGTATGAGCATGACTACTGGAATAGGTATTGGGCTTATGGTTATCATGCCCCTGTTGCGCCAGTGCCAACTCCGCCACGGACCACCAGGCCGCCAGGAAAATCAGAGCCGCCACACATTCCAGAGCCGCCGATTCGGCAACCACAGCCGACACGCAATCCAGCGCCGCCGATTCGGCAACCACAACCGCCACGCCGGGGCAACATTCAGCGACCACCCGTACCATTTGCCCCACCCGCTCCAATTGTGCGAAACCCGGCTCCTGTTATTCGGCCTCCAAGCCCACCGCCAGTGACAGTCCGACCAACACCGGAACCGGAGGCTCCTCCAGCGAGAAGGTAAAGCTGGAATTAACACAAACCAAGAGCGTCTCTGGCGACGCTCTTCTAAAAATCGGATCATGGCGGGCGAATTGACCCAACCATGTCCAAAGTGCGGATACCCGAATTTTCGGGGCTGGATTGAATCAACCGTGATGGGTGTCGAGTACTCGGAAGGCAATGCTTGCTTTTTCAAAGTTCTCAATTATCCGGAATTTATTGAAAGGTTGCGGATCTTTCGGCGTGTAAGCCTTTAGATGCATGATATCGGCAAGATTCACTCTATCTATTTATTTTTTGGCCTGGCAATCTATCAGCATTGTCTCGCAGGGCGAAGATAGTTGTTCCGGGGATAATTTAAAAACAAATTCGTAAGAATTGCTGAGTGCAGTGTCTACATAAGCAAGCAAGAATAACACTGAAGACATACAGTTCCGCCAGTCAAAGACAGAGTGGCCCCGCACAGATTACTTGGTGCCAATAGGTCGTGGGGAGATTGCATCGTGGAAAGGCATATCTGTGCACTACTGCTCATTCACCAAATCAATATCCGGAACACCTCTGCCTTCTCAGTTCCGAGAGTGAGCAATTTTGACCAATCATGCATATTCCGCAGGTATAGCATTAAAAAGACTAGAAATGGACTGAGGGACTGTTTGCTCCAGCATGAGGAGAAGATCGGTTCGACGGAGAATCTTCTCCTCATGCTGGAGCAACTCGCAAACAGCCGCCGGCGCCGTCAGCCGTCGTGGAGACCTGCATGCGTAAGGGGGACCTGAGAGGACGATATGAGTGCGAAACAAATTTTCCTGGCATGTCTTTGGGGAGCAGCCGCATTCTACTCAGTGTGCTATGCAATTACACACAGATCTGCTAATGCGTTGCTGCTCTTTGCCGCGATCGCTCCCTTGCTGGCCGTTTTTGTCTGCTGGATGATCGATCGCGCCGCCCTGGAGCGACGAATCACGCGGCTCGAAGCCCGTTCTGAAATTGCGGATGAAAGGCGTCTCGCAGCACAAACCGATCTCGCAGGAGTCGGGCATAGATTGGAGGAGGTCGAAGCAATAGTTGAGTGTGCCGAAAAACGTCAAGTCGCAGGTGAGAATTTGGGAGTAAATCCCCTATACGAAGACTCGCCGTCCCGATAATTCAAAATCCGGTCAGCCCTGCATGATGCGGTGAGGAGGCGATGTCGATGCACATCGTCGACGACGAGAAACGCAGCGGTCGCAGTGCAACCCCCATGCGCCCTTCGGGTTCCGGCTTGGAAGGGGCATCTGCTTCGCAGGCGCTCCTCGACGATGTGCACCGACATCGCCTGCGTCGCGCTGCCTTGCATCTGCACCTTCCAAGCCAGGAACGCGGCTTCTTCCAATTCTCGGACAGGCTGCTAGGCTGCAGCACAGATGTATTTGGACAATAGACCTGCAGGGAAAGCTGGAGTTATAAAACCAAGCGGTGTTTCAAGCGCTGCGGAGTTCGTATGAACATTTTGCTCTACAATCCGGATAACGAAGTTACCAACAATTTTATGCCGCACCTTTGGATGTTTCTGCTCAAATCGCTCACACCGGAAGGTCACGAGGTTTTTCTCGTGGATGGCAACTCTCATCGCTTGAACGAGACAGAACTGGTGCAGTACGTCCGGGAGAATAACATCGGCTTGGTTGGGATTGGCGCCATGACGCGCATGATAAGAAAAGCCTATCAGATGGCTGATGCGGTGCGTGCTGCCGGCGTTCCCGTTGTAATGGGAGGTCCGCATGTCACGGAATTACCCGAAGAGGCTTTGGGACGCGATGGCGAATCTCGCCATGCCGATTCCGTGGCCTTAGGAGAGGCTGACCAGATTTGGCCGGCTATCGTTGCGGACGCCGAACGGGGCATGCTGCAAGAAACCTATGCCGCTCTGGATGCTGCCGGTGAGGTACTCAAGCCTACCCTGGCTGATTACCCGGCGATTCCGTGGGATCGAATGGATCTGGATCAATTCAACCTTATCCGGCGCTTCCCAAAATGGGCACGATGGATGCTTTCATATGTCGGGATGAGCTGGCAGAGCTTTCACCTGGTTCCAATTGAAACCGGTCGGGGCTGCCCTTATGGATGCGAATTCTGTACCGTAACCGGATTTTTCGGTGACTCGATTCGCTTCCGGTCAAACGACAGTGTCGTCAACGAGCTCTTGAAGCTGAAGTCCCTGGAGAAACGGCAAAAAGGGAAGATCGCGGTCTTCTTTATCGATGACAATTTAGCCGTCAATCCAACACGCACCAAGTCCTTGCTGCGGGAAATCATCGCCCAAAATGCGCAAGTTCCCTGGGTGGGGCAGATAAGTATTAACCTGCTGCGGGACCAAGAACTGGTTTCCTTGATCGCCCAGAGCGGCTGCAGGTGGATCTTCATGGGTCTTGAGTCTATTGACTCGGCAAACCTCAAAAGCATGCGGAAAGGATTTAACAAGCCGGAAGAATACAGGGAGATTCTGGAAGGTCTCGCGCGGCACGGCGTTTATGCAATTACGTCCTTTATTTTTGGCATGGACGGCGAACGCCCCGGCGTGGCCAGACGCACCCTGGATGCTATCCTTTCCTGGCCCCCGGGGTTGCCCGTGTTCGGATTGCTGACCCCTTACCCAGCAACCCCCCTATACGAGCGGCTGGCTTTAGCCGGTCGACTCACCCGACCAAAGCATTGGCTGGAGTTCAAGCCTTTCAGCATGGGTTTTTCACCCTCTGCCATCTCATCTGTGCAGGCGGAAGCAGAAGTGCATGAGGCCTGGGAATCGTCCTACGCGCCGGAGGCCAACGCCTCCGCCATGCGGTGGTTGGAATCGCGGCCGCTTCCCGACCGCGTTATACATATTCTCTCCCGCCTTGCATTCCGCGGGATCTATTTCCCCCAGATGAGCCGGAAGGACTGGTTAGGGATTCTCTTCCAAAATCGAAGTTCCATTTTCAGGGTGATCACGCAAGCACTGATGATGAAACTCAGGTCACGACCACCTCTCCCCCGAAGCCCCGTTGGACTGACTCGCGGACATATGCGCAGAGACTTGTGAGCAGCCTGCAACATCGCCTTGGAGCCTGTCCGGGAATTCGAACGCGGCCCCTTCCAATTCTCGGACAGGCTCCTGAGCATGGCCAATGATGCAGAATCTCAAAGGAGGCAAGGTAATCCCTTCAAATACGCTATTCCGCCCTGGAGACGCTGAACGCACAGGATCGTCGCGAAAAGACCTTTGCGGCTCTCATTCATGAGCTGCTCTGCTGAGCCTTCACGGGTTATCGTTGATTCTATCCTATGGCAACGGCGCCGACTTGCCTGGCATCTTCCATGGCAGGCAGAACCTCCGCGATGGGCCGTGGCAGACCGATATGGTATCCCTGCGCGTACTGGACGCCGCTGTCCCGAAGCACGCAGACCGAAGTTGCGTCGGCAACAAACTCAGCGACGGTCTTTTTGCCCATCCCTTGCGCTCTGAAATGTCCTGCAACTGCACGATCCGATAGAGCGGCCGACCCTCACCGTCGCGGACACGAGCGAGACGGTCATCGTCACCCAGACAAAGTGGCCTCACGCGTGAATGCAGCGCTTCTCGATCTGGCAGCTTGGAACCTTTCCATCAAGCAACTGTCGCGACAATGACACGTCAAGATCAATGTCGTCAGGATGAGTGAGAGACTTGAGGGTTTTTTCCGTCAGTTCTCTCTCCGGATAGCCTGTAATCCGGCAGAGCGCGTTATTGACATGCAGCCAGCGGTCGTCCATGTCAATGAGGGCCATGCCGATCGGCGCATTGCTGAACGCGTTCTCGAAAAGCCCGCGCACTCCTCCTGGACTGCGCACTGCGTCCCGCCTTTGCCTTTCGAGATCCGCCTGCCCGTAGCTCACCCGAATCCGCCGAAACGATTTGTCGGTAGCGAGATTCCTTTTGGCGCCCATAAGTCCCATTTTCAGACTTAAACCCCAATAAGCAGTTTTTATCGTGCGTTACTTGATTTGTATAAAGGGGATCGAACCGGAACCAGTATACTGAGGCAATATACCATTCCATTTCTCGAGAGCGCGCAGTTGAAGCACCAGAGGATTGTTTGCAATCGCCGAAGCTTCAACCTGAATTGCCTTGGCCTTGCCGTTGGCAGCTTCAATCATTTGCTGAGCTTCGAATTTAACCTGCTCGAGCTTATTTTTGGCAGCCAGAGCATTTTGTTCTGCCGTGACCTTGGCCTCAATTGCATCGTTGAACACTTTCGAAAAATGGAAGTTCACAATGTTAAGTCCGTCGATCACCATGCCTTGTGGAAGAAACCGTTCTTTCAACAGACCGTTGGTGTCCTCGCGTACCTGCTCTCGCCTGGTAATTACCTCTTCAGCGGTATAGCGAGCGGTGACAGCTTTGAGGATCTCCTGCAGTCCGGGATCCAGTACGTTCGGTTCGAAGTCATTGCCGAACTTCTGGAAAAATTGGGCGATGCCCGTTGGATTAATGTGATAATTCAGAGCTACTTTCGACGTCACCATTTGCAGGTCTTTTGTTGACGCATCTGCATCAACCTCGCTTTTCTTGGTTTTGATGTCGAGAATTTCGACACGGTCAATCAGGGGGAGCTTGAAGTAGAGTCCTTCGTTTTTAACATTGCCGGTCACGGCTCCGAATCGAAGCAATACGCCGCGCTCTCCGTAGTTCACAGTGCCGCAGGAGCCAAACGCGAGTAATAGCACTAGAATTCCGGCCAGTGCCCCAATGATTGGTTTAGCCGACAAAGTTATACGAGATTGCCCATCGATCATTTTATCTCCCCGGTTGAAATTTATATCCGGCGTCACGAGTTCACTGCTCCCTGCTTTGCTTCTCTTGAGGCAGGTTCCCAATTATGTTTCTAAGCAGCCTGACGTATGCCGAGCGAAAAGCGCTCAGATTCTCCGTTGGAAAATACAACCGGTATCTGCGAACCTGGAGAGTATTCGGATACCTTATCAATGATCATCAGTCCATAACCCGCGTTTTCAGGTCCCGTATATAGTTGGAGAAGCTTCAGGGCATCGAGCGGCAGATAGGAGATGTGCACCATGCCCGATTTCCCTTTTTGTGTGAATTTGA
>Ga0187858_10006038_pt1 | contig 10937 bp, 10 predicted proteins | sample June2016WEW_8_15_FD_133015 | JGI IMG/M metagenome (GOLD analysis project Ga0187858, IMG submission 133015) | Peatland microbial communities from SPRUCE experiment site at the Marcell Experimental Forest, Minnesota, USA - June2016WEW_8_150 | ecosystem: Environmental > Terrestrial > Soil >...
ATACCAATGAACCTGGCGCCGAGTTCTTGGTTGAACCGCCAGACCACTTTGTATTTGCTTTCCTGGGTTACGCGGTGGCCGGAGAGGAGCAGCACGAATTCGTCGGGAACGTCGTACCCGTCAACATGGAGCCGCACGCCGCCGTCGGAAATGTCCATGACGACGCACTCGCGCGGCGGCGCGCCGTTGCCGAATTGGATCCTCGCCACACGGTAGAGGGGGCGGCGCGGCTCCCGGCGCCTCTCATGAGGCAGCAGCGCAAGCATGACCCAGCTCCGTGTTGCGGCCCGCTCTCAACAATTGGCGACAGCACCCGTCCATTAAACGTCTACCCGATAACAATTGCCCGCAACCTAACACGCGCGCTCGGATTTTCCTCGTATTTGCCTGAATTTGACGCCGCCGATCGGTAAACGACGGATCGATCTGGGCGCGGTGGTCAACCTAACCTTTCTTCGGCGACCAGCCATAGGCCTTGGCGCATGCGCCGCTCATCAACATCGCCCGCTCACTGTCGCTCAGGCGGTCGGTCTTGAGGAACGGCACGACGCCCTGCTCGTAGTTGACGACCGCGAAGGCGCGAGTCCAATCCGTGCCCCACAGGCAGCGGTCGAAACCCCAGGCCGCGAACACGCGGGCGAGCGGGTCCCAGATGTCCGGGAACGGATAGGGTTTTCGGGACAACGTGCAGGCGCCACTGACCTTGATCACCGCGTTTGGGCGCTTGGCGAGCTCCAGTACCTTCGGCAGGTCGGCCCAGGGCTGCGGCGGGGCGGGCGGCGTGCGCGGCTGCAGGATGCCCAGATGGTCGATGATGAATCGCGCGTCGGGGTGGCGATCGATCAGCGCCGTGCCGTCGTCCAGGTTGCCCCAGCACAAAATGTTGACCGGAATGTCGTAGCGAACGGCGGCGCGAAGGATGCGGTCGAGGCCGGCGTCGTTGGGATCGCGCTTCGCATCTTTGGTCAGCATGATACGGATGCCGACCGCGCCCGGCGTCTTCTTCCAGTCGGCGATGACGTCGGCCACCGCCGGATCGTCCGGGTCGACCGGCTTGACGATGCCGAACTTGCCGGGATGGGCGCGTTGCACTTCGACCGCATAGCTGGCGTCGTAGCGGTACATGGAAAAGGCGGAGATGAAGATCGCGCCGTCGACGCCGACCTTGTCCATCGCCGCTACCATCTCGTCGCCGGTAACGTGAGGAGGCCAGTTCGGCACGGTGTGCCAGGGTCGCTTCGGCGTGTTCGCCTCGTAGGCGTGGACCTGGGAATCGATGATCGTCATCGGGGACGCTCCTCTGGACTCGGCGGGTTTGCTATCGCGGCAGGTCGGCGGCCGGATCACTCCGCCTTGATATTGGCGGAGCGGATAACCTTAGCCCATTTCTCGGTATCGTCGGCGATGAGTTTGCCGAATTGCGCGGCTGTCATCGACAGCGGCCGAACGCCCAGGGCGACCAGGCGCGCCCGCGTGTCCGGCTCGGCGACGATGGCGTTGATCTCCTTGTTGAGCTTGTCGACAATGGCCGTCGGCGTGGCCGCAGGCGCGCAAATGCCGAACCAGCCGCTGGCGTCATAGCCCGGCACGAATTCTCCCACTGCCGGCACGTCAGGCAAGATTTCCGACCGCGCCGCGCTGCTCACGGCCAGCGCGCGCAATTTGCCGTCCCTGACGTACGCGAGCGCCTGGGTTATCGTTGAAAACGCAACTTGCACCTGCCCGCTAAGAAGATCGGGTATGTAACCGGTCCGGTATGGCACATGGACCAGCTCGATGCCCGTCATCATCTTCAAGAGCTCGTACATGAGATGAGGCGTGGTTCCGATGCCCGGCGACGCCATATTGATCCTGCCCGGATTCGCTTTGGCGTAGGCGATGAACTCCGGAAAAGTTTTCGCCGGCACTTCCGGATTGGCCGCCAGGAGAAAAGGCGCGCTGCAGATCATGCCGACAGCCGCGACGTCGCGCACGAAATTGAAAGGCAGGTTCGGATAAAGGCTGGCGTTGACTGCATTCGCGTTGGCGGCGAGCAGCAGCGTATAGCCGTCCGCGGGCGCGGCCACGACATCCTGAGCGGCAAGGCTGCTGCCTGCGCCCGACCGGTCCTCGACGACGAATTGTCGACCGAGGCGGTCCCCGACCCGCTGTCCGACCAGGCGGGCGATGACGTCGGGCCCGCTGCCGGCCGGAAAGCCGACAATCACACGCACCGGTCGTGTCGGATAATCGAGCGACCAGGCGATGCGCGGCAGCACCGGCAGCGCCGCAACACCGGCCGTCATATGCAAAAAAGTTCGGCGGGGAAGTTTCACGGCATTTCCCGCAACGCGTTTGCGCGACTTATGAATACTAGTACAGCGGCTCGCCCTCGACGGTGCAGCGGCGCAGCGTCCGGCGCTGTTCGCTCGGCCAATCGGTGCGCGCGTGCAGGCACGCGAGGTTGTCCCACATGACGAGATCGCGAGGCCGCCAGACGTGCTCGTAGATGATTGCCGGATCCTCGGCGATCGCGAACAGCCGTTGCAACAACGCTTCGCTTTCATCGCGGTCCATGCCTTCGATCCACATCGAGTTCTGGCCGGCGACGTAGAGCGCTTTGCGACCGGAGCCGGGATTGGTGACGAAGATCGGCTGTGCGCAGTGATGGGTGCTCTCGAGCGGCAGCGTGACATCGATGCGGCGGCCGACGCCGTATTGCTGGCCCTGCATGACCATGGCGCCGTCGAGCCGCCGCTTCAGGTCGGCCGGCAAGTTCTCATAAGCCGCGTACATACTGGAGAACTGCGTGTGACCGCCCTCGGACGGAATTTCGATGCCGTAGAGGAACGTCGCGCGATGCGGCCGCCGATGGTAGCACTTGTCGGTGTGGAACCACATTTCGCCGTGTCCAAGCGAGCCGAGGGCCTTGCCGTTGGCGTCGACGTGGTCGCTGATCGTCATCATGTCGTCCCACACCAGCGCATCGGCCGCGCCCGGTGCGCCGGGCTTCGGCGGCACCCGCTTCGCGACCGGACCGAAATGGGAGGCGAACCGGCGTTGATCGTCTTCGCCAAGATTTTGATCGCGGAACAGGAGCACCGCGTGCTGGTGCCAGGCGTCCTTGATCTGCCGCAGCGTCTCCCCGTCCAGCGGCCGGCTGAGATCGACGCCGCGGATTTCCGCGCCGATGTCCGGATGCAGTTTTGTGACCGAAATCGCACGCGTCCGTTCGGCGACTGGCGACATGTTGTCCTCCCTGGCGGGCCGATCTCGAACTATTACCAATTATGCTAACGTCAATTGAGTGTTTGTGCAAAGGTGCTTGTCGGCGCGATTACGGAGGAGGCGTTCAAGATGTATCGGGTCACCAAGGACATCATGCTGCCGACGACGATCACCGGCTCATTGCCGCGGCCGAGCTGGTACACGGAGAATCTCGGCACACGGCATTTTCTCGAGGCGATGGTGACCCGCCGCTTCCGCGAGCAATACGAGGATGCGCTGGCCTGCTATCTGCGCGATCAGGAACTCGCCGGCCTCGACATCGTCACCGACGGCGACTGCCGATTCGACGATGACGTCGGCGGCCAAAGCTGGACCGCCTATCCGCCGAACCACATGAGCGGGCTGGACACCGCGCATCCCGAGGCGACGCCCGCAGGACGCGGCGGGGTGAGCTTTCCGCGCGGTCATATTCTCCACGACTATCTCGAGTCGCGCGTCATGCCGGTCATCACCGGCAAGATCGGTCGCGGCAATCTGCAATACACCGCGATGTGGAAAGCGGCGCAGCGGTTCACCAAGCGGCCGGTCAAATTCGGCGCGGTATCGGCGGAGATCGTCGCGTTTGCGTTGCAGGATCGTCACTACAAGAGCGTGCCCGAGCGCATGTTCGCCATCGCCGACGCCTTCAACGAGGAATACCACGAGCTTGCCGACGCCGGCTGTCCGGTGATCCAGATCGAGGAGCCGCAGATCCACCTGATCGCCGTGCGCAAAATCCAGGACGATGTGATCACGCCGCAATTGATGGTCGAGGTGTTCAATCGCACGGTGAAAGGTTTGCGCGACAAGACGGAGGTGTGGGCGCATTCCTGCTGGGGCAATCCCTCGCAACAGCGCATGTTCGCCGAGGTGCAGAGCTATAAGCCGGCATTGGACATCTACAACACGGTCGATGCCGACGTGATTACGTTCGAATCGTCGAGCTCCGGCGGCATCGATTTGGCGGCGATCGGCCAGTCCATCACCGGCAAAAAGATCGCCATCGGCGTCATTGACCACCACGTCCTGCAGGTGGAAACCCCCGATCAGGTGGCGGCGCAAATCCGCGCCGCTCTCAAGCACATTCCGCCCGAGCGGCTCGTGATCTCGACCGACTGCGGCATGGGGCGCGAAGGCATGAGCCGTCGCCATGCATTTTACAAAATGGTGTCGCTGGTGCTCGGCACCAACATGGTGCGCAAGGAGCTGGGTTACCCGCAAGCCGAGTGCCTCGCCGCCGACGGGCGCTACTCCCTGGTGGCGCCGGCAAAATGAAGAAGTCGACCGATTGAAGCATCGATGCGCGCCAGGAGGAAAAGATAATGACCCGCAAATTAAGCCGCCGAACGCTCGTCCGGGGCACCGTTGCCGCCGGCGCGACCGCCGCACTGGGGCGCTTCCCCGCGCCGGCGATCGCGCAATCGTCATCGATCAAGGTCGGGCTTCTCACGGTCAAGACCGGCCCGCTGGCGCAGGGTGGTGTCCAGATGGAACAGGGCGTGCTCACGTTCCTGAAGGACAACAACGCCATGATGGGCGGCCGAAAAGTGGAGCTGTTCTCCGCCGATACCGGCGGCAATCCGGCCGGCGCGAAGACCAAGGCGCAAGAGCTCGTCGAGCACGACAAGGTCGACGTCATTCTCGGTCCGCTCGCGACCTTCGAACTGTACGCCATCAACGATTATATCCGCGACCAAAAAATGCCGACGTTCAGCGTCGCCGCCGCCGACGATCTGACGCAGCGCCATCCCAACCCCTATCTGCTGCGGGCGGGCGCGACCGCGTCGGGGGCCATGCACGTGCTGGGGCATTACGCGGCGACCGAATTGAAACTCAAGCGCGTTGTGACCGCGTGCGAAGATCTTTCTTACGGTTACGAGGAGATGGGCGGCTTCCAGGCGGCGTTTGCGGCGGACGGCGGCTGCATCGTCAACAAGCTATGGCCGCCGCTGGTCACCCCCGACTACACCCCATATATCGCGCAGATCGCCGAATGCGACGGCGTCTGCCAGGGCTTTGCCGGATCCAATCCGTTGCGCTTCATGAAAGCGTACGCCGGCGCCGGGCTCAAATATCCGGTAGTGGCGGGAATGACCGGCGCCGACGACGCCTTGCTCAGAAGCTTCGGCGACGAGGCGCTCGGTCTCGTCAGCGCGACCCCCTATACGGTCGACCTCGACACCGACGGCAACAGGCGCTTCGTCGAAAGCATGCTGAAAAACCACGACGTCATTCCCGGTTTTTACGCCGCGGCGCTTTACATCAACTGCCAGGTCGTCGACGCCGGCTTAAGGACGCTCGGCGGCGATCTCGGCGACAAAGACAAGTTCATGGCGACGCTGAAGGCGGTCAGTCTCGCCGACACGCCGCGCGGGCCGCTCAAATTCGACCATCTCAACAACGCGGTGGGGAACATTTACGTGCGGCGCCTGGGCAAGGAGGGCGCCAAATACGGGCTCACGCTGTGGAACAAGACGATCAAGACCTACGAGAACGTCAGTCAGTTCTGGAGCTGGCCGGAAAGCGAGTTCCTCGCCCACCCGGTTTATACCCGCGACTATCCGCCGTTGACGAAATGCTGAAAGTTGCGGCTCGCTATGCCGCCTTCGCCCAGAGCTGCGCGGAGGCGCGGCGGGCGCCTTCGGCGAGCGATTGCAGCTTGAGCCAGACGATCTTGCTGTCGACCTGAACGCGGCCCGCAAAGGTGCCGAAGCCGCAATCGACGCCGGCAATGACGTTTTCACGCCCGACCACATTGGCAAAATTTTGGATGCGGTCGGCGACGACCTCCGGATGCTCCACGGTGTTCACCGTCGAATCGATGACGCCCGGTATGATCACCTTGCCGGCGGGCAGCTTGACCTCGCGCCAGATTTTCCATTCGTGCTCGTGCCGCGCGTTGGCGGCGGGGAACGACACGGCAAGCGGCTTTGCGGTCAGCACGATGTCGATGATATCGATGAGCGGCACGTCGGTGTGGTGCGGCGCTACGGTTGAGCCCCAGCACACATGCATGCGCATGCGGTCGGCCGGGATATCGGCAACCGCGTGATTGAGCGCCGCGACATTCACCGCGATGATGTTGCGGAAATCGGCGAGGCTCTTGTCGAGATAGACGGTGTGGCGAAGCATCGCGAGGTCGGGACAATCGAGCTGCAGAATGAAGCCCGCGTCGACGATCGCCTTGTATTCGCGCTTCATCACATCGGCGAGTGCATACACGTAAGCCTTTTCCGTCTCGTAGTGCTTGTTCTTGAGATAGCGCGCGATCTGACCGGGCGACGGAGAGGTCATGAACAACTCGGCGGCGCTTGCACCCTTCATCGCGTCCTTGGACATGTCGATGTCGGCAAGGGCTGCGGCCCAATCTTTCCAGGTCACCTCACCGGTGCAGGACGGCCGGTACTGAAACGGCGAGGCGAAATGCGTGAGCAATTGCGCCAGTTCCGGAAATTCCTCATCGCCAGTGCCTAGCGGCGGCGTGCTTTCGCCGGCAAAGCCGGTGAGCCGGTCGAGCACATGCACGGTATAGTCCGTGCGGCCCTGTTCGCCGTCATTGATGATGTCGATGCCGCATTCGATCTGCTTTTGCACCACATGCGCGATTGCCTCGCGGACCGCGGCATTAAGCTCGGCCTTGCGCGCCCCAGGATGCTTTTGTTCGGCGAGCAAAAGCTCGACCACCTTGGCGGTACGCGGCAGGCTACCGGTATGCGTGGTGAGAATCCGGTCGGTACTGCGTTTCATGTTGTTTCCATCTGCTCCCGATGCGCCCGGAGGAAGGAACGGATTTGGCGAACCGCCAAGGGAATCCGCTCCACGGGCTCCTTCCACGGAAACATGCTCACTTCGGCTTGAGGCGCGAGCATCGCTGACTCCATGGCAACGGCGTAGGGATGCGACGGGACATCGTCCGGCAGGATGAGCACCGGCGTCTGGCAGTTGCGCACGAAATCGCGGGTCACGGTGAAGACGAAGTCCGGATTGGTGCGGTACATCCTGGTCAGGAATTTATCGACAATCTCCATTGTGATCTCGGGCCGCTTGGCGGTCAGCGGCGGACCCCAGCGCTTCATATTGGTGTCGTAGAAATGGTCGCGCAGCTCCGGACGCGAACCGCTGGGCTGCGCCAGCACGGCGGCGACAATGCGATTGGGCGCCCGCTGCAACAGCTTCCAGATGAAAGGACCGCCAATGCAGAAGCCCAACACCAGGAACTTGCCGATGCCCAGGTGATCCATCAATCCGAGCTGGTCATCGGCGTAGGCGTCCCATGGCCGGTCGATCTCGAGCGGGCCGCTCGACTGGCCGCCATTGGCGTTGCGCAAGTCCGCGGCGATGCAGCGGTACTCGCCCTTGAACTCCTGCATTGGGTTGAAGGGTGAGTTGCTGGCACTGAGGCCGGCGATTGTCGAGTTCAATCCTCCTCCGGGGAGGACCAGCAACGGCAAGCCGGAGCCGGCCTCCTCATAGTAGATACGAACGGCGCCATTTTCGTAGAACGACATGGCAACTTCTCCCTGGCAACTTCAATCTGCCGAGCAAACATGTGCGGCGCTAGGACGCCGAAATCGCTTCCGCGGCGCGCAACGCAATCGTCGCCTTGATCAGTCCGCCGACGTAACCGGCGTTCGGTCCGCCGTCCAGCCCCCCGATAGTGGAGCCTGCCGCGAACAGACCCGGTATCGGCGTGTCGCTCTGATCGAGGACGGCGCCATTGCCGTCGACCACGATGCCGCCCATGGTGTTCGTGATTGCCGCGCAGATCGGCAGCGCATAGAATGGCGCCGTCCTGATCGGCCACGCTTTGAAGCGCTCGCTGCGACGCGGCGGCGAAAGCATATACAGCGTGCCGGCGTCGACGGCGGCGTTGTATTCGCGGACGAGGTCCTCCAACCGCGGCGGCGCGATGCCGATCAGTCCGGCAAGCTCCGCAATCGTGTCGGCGCGATGCAGCGTGCCGCCCGCCTCAGGCAGCAGCGGATTGGGCGGCTGCGCATGGCCGCGGCCGGGCGGTCCGTCCCAGATCGCCTGGTCGAAGACGATTGTCGCGCCGAGCGGATCGGGCAGACGGGCCACGACGTTGGACAAATAGATGCCGCCGAGCCCCTCGTCGGCGAAGCGGCGGCCGTCAGCGTCGATCACGATGCTCGCGGCCGCGACCTCGTCGGCATAGGGCCGCGGCCACAGCCGGACGGACTTCATCGCATCGCGGCTGTGCAGATGGCCGTAAAACACGCCGAGGCCGGTGCTCGCGGCGCCGATCGCGTGCGCCATGCGCAGGCCATCGCCGGTCGCGGTGCCGCCGTTGCGCGCCAGAAGTTTTTCGGGCGCGGGCGAAATATGCGCGCGAATCATGTCGAAGCTGGCCTGGAAGCCGCCGTCGGCGATGACGACGGATGGTGCATTGAATTTGCTGGCGCCTGCGGCCTCGTCGGTCTCAACCTCGATTCCGCCCGAAGCAAATTTCAGCGCACGAGCGCGCATCCCGCGCAAAATCCGGCCTTGCCGTGCGCTAAGTTTGCTTCGAGCCGCGCCAGCGCAACGTCGCCGGCATATCCTCGCCAGGTCAGGCCAAACCCTTTGCGCCACGGCGGGGCCAGCACGTTGGTCTGGTAGCCGCCGAGATCGACGAGATCAATGCCCTCGCTCCTGAGCCACTGCATCAGCCGGCGGGCGTCCTTGGCGATGGCGCGCGCCAGATCCTTGCGCGCAAGGCCGTCGGTGCAGGCTTCGATCTTATCGAACAGCACATCCTCGTCCGCCGCCACGTCGGTGAAGTTGATGTGGAACGTGCCGTATGTGTAGCGAGAATTGCAGAGGTATTTTTCTTCCTTGCTCTTCTCCAGGACGACGACGCGCTTGCCGAGCTGCGCGACGCGGTTTGCGGCGACGAGGCCGGCGATGCCAGCCCCGATCACGATCACGTCGTGCTGGACATTTGTTTTGGCCATCGCCCCAGGGTCCCGATCAATCTTCTTTGATGTTATCGCTTCCGATCATCGGGCACCACGTCCATCGAGCGCATCCTTAAAAGCGCCACGCCCGCTGACCCACCGCGCGTTGACAGCCAAATGCGGTGTCCATAGGCTCTTTCGACAAAAAAATGTTGCTGCAAAGGCAACGAAACAGGATCTCGTCAATCGCCGGGGTACCGGCGATGACGAAGGGAGGGTCGCCATGCTCGAGCAAAACCTGAAGACCAGGTCAGCCGTCGCAGCACTTTGTCTGGCGCTGGGTCTCATGTTCGTTTCCAGTGGGCAGGCGCCCGCTGCGGAGGACTGGAATTTTTACATGCATCAGTCGGCGCCGAATTTCGCGACATCGCGCGGCGCCAAAATGTTTACCGAGGAGATCGAGAAGGCGACCAACGGCGAACTCAAGGTTCGGCTGCATTTGGCGGGCACGCTGCAGATCAATGCCAGCAATATCACGCAGGCCGTGGGCGAGAATGTCGTTCAGGTCGGCGACGACCTGTTCAATTCGGGAAATATCCCGGTCGCCGGCATTCCCCGATTGCCGATGCTCATTCAATCCTACGCGGATTTCGCCAAAGCGGACGCGGTGCTCAAACCGTACATCGAAAAGGCATACCTTGAGAAAGGCTCGACCCTTCTCGCCTCCTATACCTATCCGTTGCAGTTCATTTGGGGACGCAAGAAAATCGAATCGCTCGACGACATCAAAGGCCTGAAGCTTCGCGTCGCGCAGCCGGAACAGGGCGAGTTCGTGCGCAGCTTCGGCGGCACCTCGATCACGATGAGCGCGCCGGAAGTCCCCTCGGCGCTCGACCGCGGCGTGGTCGACGGTATTTTCACCGCCGGCGTCGGCGCGGTGTTGTGGAAGGATCTGCTCAAATACGGCTATGTCCTGATCATCAACGTCAACAATTCCTATTTCATCGCCAACACCGAAGCCTACAACAAGCTGTCGCCCGACCTTCAGGGCAAGCTGCGCAAGGTTGCCGAAGACACCGCGCGCTGGGACCAGGAGACGATGCAGAAGGAAGAGGCGGAATCGGTTCAAGTCCTCACCGCTGCCGGATACACCTTCACCAAGGCGACGCCGGAAGAGAACGATCGCGCGGTCAAGGCAATGACACCGTACTGGGACGAATGGGCAAAATCGCGCGGTTCCGACATCATCGAGGCGCTGGCAAAGGTGCGGAACGCGCTTGGACGATAAATCCCAGCAACCATAATGGTACAGATCGAGCAGGGCCGCCCCCGTGGCGGTGCGTCTACGCCAAGCCTCAAGGAAAGCATTGTCGAGCGGGCCTGCAAGCTCGCATGCGTCGCGGCGATAATCGTGATGCTGGTCGTGATCGGCGTCGATATATTGACGCGGTCGCTGTTCAATTTTTCCTTTGAGATTTCTGATGAGCTCGGCGGCTACATGCTGGTAGTGATCAGTTTTGTCAGCCTGCCGGTATGCCAGATCAGCGGCAGCTTTCACCACGTCGAGCTGGTCCAGTCTCGCCTCTCGCCGTTCGCCCGCGCGGTGTCCCACGTCATATTCGATGTTCTCTCGCTCGTTTTCTGCGTGCTGCTGTTGTGGCAATTGACGAGGTTCGAGCTCTCCTCGTTCCGCTTCGGCGATCGCGCCCCGACCTATCTGGCGACGCCGCTGTGGATACCGCAAATCGCGATGATGCTCGGCGCGGCGGCGCTGTGCTTCTCGGTTGCGCGCAC
>Ga0187858_10006039_pt1 | contig 10937 bp, 9 predicted proteins | sample June2016WEW_8_15_FD_133015 | JGI IMG/M metagenome (GOLD analysis project Ga0187858, IMG submission 133015) | Peatland microbial communities from SPRUCE experiment site at the Marcell Experimental Forest, Minnesota, USA - June2016WEW_8_150 | ecosystem: Environmental > Terrestrial > Soil >...
ACTCGAAGCAACAACCATGAGTAACAACATTAAGGATGATTTTTACTACCTTGAAGATGTACCATGGACAATGTACTTTGATGAAGGGCGCGCTTTGCATGGAGCATATTGGCATAACAGGTTTGGATATCGGTTCAGCCATGGCTGCGTCAACCTTTCCCCCGGTGACGCGCACTGGCTATTTAATTGGGCAAAGGTAGGGGAATTTGTTTACGTTTACGACCCTACTGGCCAGACTCCCACCGACCCAGCACTCTTTGGAACTGGTGCGCCTTGACGCCTGAAAATGCCTATGGTATATTCAGCCCGCTCCTGGACCCGTGGTGTAGCGGCCAAACATGCGGCCCTGTCAAGGCCGAGATCGCGGGTTCGAATCCCGTCGGGTCCGCTGGAGATAACCTGGTGTAATTCACCAGGTTATATCTTTAACCATACCGGGCATTAATCACTGTAACACCTAACTTCGATCATATCATTATGTATTTTATCCTCTCGATTTTATCCCTGTATCTTTCCCTATATCCCGCCAATTACCAAAGAATAACTTTTGGTTCAAGCTAAAAATGAAAAAATCGAAATGTAATCAAGAATCATATCTTATTCAAAAAATACAAAGGATGAGTCAAGTCAAGTACTTTTCGCTGAATACCTATTTCGAATTTTTGGGTGCATTGTGTCTGGTATATTAACACCTTCCTCGCCAACATCTTCCCCTCCAATTTACGAGCAGAGCATCGCAGCCGTTTTTGAATCTGCTGTCCTTAGGTTTGGGGATCATCTCGCCATCCTGGACCATCAAACCAGCCTCACATACAACCAGTTGAATTCCGCCGCCAGTCAGATTGCCTTGGAACTCCTCAATCTTAATCCGGGAACTGGCAAACCGGTGGGACTTTTTTTTCGGAGCAAGCCTCACTTTTTGGCGGCTCTAATTGGGGTGCTGAAGACCGGTAACATCGCCTTGCCCATTGACCCCGATTTCCCTGAATCTCACAACCACTTCATCGCACAAGATTCTCAGACCAAGATATTCTTGACAAATAATGAATTGGTCGGGCAGGTCATGAATTTATTCCCGGACGGCTTTTGTCTCAATATCCAGGAACTTACTTCCAGTCGCTCATATGAAAACGTTAATTGCCTGACCCCGGCGACTGCCTACGCCGTCCTTCTTTACACGAGCGGCTCAACCGGAAAACCTAAAGGGGTGATCCACACCCATCGCAGCTTGCTCCACAACGCTGCCCGCCAGCTCGAGCTGATCCATCTTGGGGCCGCCGACCGTCTGAGTATGCTCTATTCCACCAGCGTAATGGGCACAGCCCGTGACTATATGAATGCTCTTACAACTGGTGCCTCATTGCACTCATTTGACCTCCGTAAACAGGGTATGGGGACTTTTCTGGAGTGGATCGCCCGGGAAGAACTCACAGTCCTGCATACTGTTCCTAGCGTATTCCGCCAATTGGGTATTTCCAACCCCCGGCCTCAACAGTTGCAGACTGTGCAGTTGGTCATACTGGGGGGAGAGTCAGTCAATAAGTCCGATGTCGACATTTACAGAACCTTCTTCCCGGATCATTGCCGGTTGTTCACCGGATTGGGTTCCACCGAGACAGGCACCATCCGGCAAAATATCTTGAATAAGACCAGCTTCGTTGCTGAAGGTTCGGTTCCTCTCGGTTATCCTCTCATGGATGTGGAAATTCTTTTACAAGGAGAAGATGGAGAACCGGTCTCGCCCGGAGGAATAGGCGAGATCGTTGTGCAAAGCTCATTTCTTGCAGCTGGCTATTGGCAGAGACCGGAGTTGACCCAGGCGGTATTCCTTCCTGACCCGCAAGGAGGGGGCAGCCCTCTCTTCCATACCGGAGATCTGGGCCGCTTTATGTCAGACGGCTGTCTGGTACACTGCGGTAGGAAGGATTTCCAAGTCAAGATCCGCGGCTACCGTATTGAACTGCAGGAAATCGAAGCTGCCTTGCTGGATTCCGGTATGGTGGAAACTGCTGTAGTGGTCGGTTTTAATATCAAGAAGGGTGATTATCGGTTGGTCGCCTACATCATCCCACACCCCGAAACCGCCGACGTTATCGGTTCCTTGCGTAAATTTCTAGCTAGCCAGTTGCCTTCCTATATGACCCCTAGTCTCTTCTTACCGCTGACAGAACTTCCACGTACACCCAACGGCAAGATCGACCGCAAGGCTCTTCCTAGCCCAACGTTTGTTTCCGAATCGTCAATTACACCTGATGGTGAAATCAGCCCAGAGAAGGAATTGGCAATGGTCTGGGAGGACATTCTCTCGATCAGATTATCTGGCCTTGATGACGATTTCTTTTCACTCGGTGGCGATTCACTGCACGCGACCAATCTTTTGACCGAGATCGAAAAGAGATTTGGCATTAGGCTGCCACTGGCTATCCTTCTGGAATATAACACGGTCCGTAAGCTGGCTGAACTGATTTCTGGCGATTCCACCGCCCCAAACAAATCCCTGGTGGCAGTTCGACCACAAGGCAATAAAAGTCCTATCTTTATCATTCCGGGTGGCTATGGTGATTGCTTTTACTTTCGCAACCTGGCAAAATACATTCAGGCAGACCGGCCTCTTTATGGCCTCCAGGCTCATTCAACCGAATTCGGCCGTTCCTATGAAATGGATATGGTGCACATCGCCTCAGTTTATGTGACTGAAATACTGCAACTGCAGCCAGAAGGACCATATTATCTGGCAGGTCACTCCTTCGGAGGCTACATAGCCATGGAAATGGCTCGAATTCTTCAGGAACAGGGCCATAAAGTGGCTTTCCTCGGCCTCTGTGATACTTACCCGCCTGGTCCTCGCCGCCAGGCCAGCCTGCCAGATCGCATCTCGATCCATCTGCAGAATCTGCATGGTCTCAGCCCGAGTCAGGTACTCGGCTATCTCCGCGATCGCTTGATCGCCGTGTTGACCCGGTTATCCAGCCTGTTTCCTGTGCGTTATTTTCTGACGCGGATCGGCTTCCGGCCAAAAAATGCCATGGTAGCGGCCCGTATATCCCGGTTTGGTTATAACCCCTTACCTTACCCGGGCAATGCTTTTCTATTCAAGGTTGGGCAACGACCCTGGTACGTGCGCTGGGATCCTATGGCGAACTGGCACAAATATATTCAAGGAAAACTCGAGATCCGTGAAATCCCGGGGAAACATAGTACTTTATTATTCGAGCCATACGTTCAGGATTTAGCCCGCCAGCTTAACGATTGCTTGCAACTGGTGGAGGCCGGTAAGTAAGGCCACAATACAACTTGCCAGGAATGCAGTTTTACTGCATTCGTTAATTGCCCCATTCACAGAATGAAAGATATATCTGGTTCTAAATCCGGACCCTTTATCCGACAAGCGTATCCCGTGGATGCCGCCGCCATTGCCAGCTGTGTCACCGCCGCCTTTTCGCTCTATATCGCCCGCATCGGCAAACCGCCTGCCCCCATGCTGGCCGATTTTCCAAAGATCATTGCGGCCGGCCAAGTTTGGGTCGCCGAAGTCGACACTAAAGTTGTCGGAGTTCTCGTTCAATACGAAACGGAATCCGGCTTCTACATTGACACCGTGGCCGTCCTCCCCGCAATGCAAGACGCAGGGGTTGGCCGAGCGCTCCTGCTATTTGCCGAAAGCGAGGCAACCCGGCGCGGCTTCCGGTCAATATATCTGTGCACCAACGTTAAAATGACCGAGAACCAGGTCTTCTATCCCAGGATCGGCTACGTCGAATATGAACGCAAAATGGATCAGGGCTACGATCGCATCTTCTATCGCAAACAACTTCCCTGAGTTGGAAAAATCATTTATTTGTGTTCATATGTGGATTAACCCAAACTTCAACAGACATTCTAACCGCAAGAATCGGGTGGCGCTCCCCGCCCCGCCCAATTAGAATAGGGTCATGACGAAAGGAACCATCCCATAACCGACCTGACCCAGCTTTCCGCTGATTACGCCCGCGTTGAGCAGACCATCCGCTACATCGAAACCAATGCATATCGCCAGCCGGATTTGAACGAGCTGGCTGCACATGTTGGCCTGAGTGAGTATCACTTCCAACGCCTTTTTACCCGCTGGGCCGGCATCAGCCCCAAGCGCTTCTTGCAGTTCCTCACCCGGGAGCATGCCAAGGCACTCCTGGCCCGCTCCGCCAACCTGCTGGAAGCCACCTACGCTTCTGGCCTCTCCGGGCCCGGGCGTCTGCATGACCTGTTCGTTCAAACCGAAGCCGTCACACCCGGCGAATACAAATCCAAAGGCGTCGGCGTGGAGATCGCCTATGGCTTCCACCCCAGCCCCTTCGGAGAATGCCTGCTCGCATTGACCAGTCGCGGCATCTGCTTCCTGGCTTTCGTGGATAACACCCGCGCCACCGCCTTGGAAAGGCTCATCCAGGCCTGGCCCAACGCTACATTAAACGAGTCACCCTCCCGCACCGCTCCCGTTGTGAAGCGGATCTTCTCGCCCGGCAATGCCGTTGCGCCGTTGCAGGTCCACCTGCGCGGCACCAACTTCCAGATCAAAGTCTGGGAAGCCCTCCTTCGCCTCCCACCGGGAGAACTGACCACCTACCAAGCCCTGGCAGACCAGATTCATTCACCCGAGGCTGCCCGCGCGGTTGGGAATGCCGTTGCCCTCAATCCACTTGCCTATCTCATCCCCTGCCATCGCGTGCTTCAAAAAACCGGTTATTTCGGGAATTATCGTTACGGATCTTCCCGTAAAAAGGCTATCCTGGGATGGGAAATGGCCCGGGCAGAAGTTGCCTGAACGGGAAATTACTGGAGTCCGAAGTCTCCACATCGTCCCTTGAAAAGGAGATTTCGGCGATGCACAAAATCTTATCCTTCGATTGGAATTCCGATAATAGTTGCTGTGTGCTGGGGTTTTTTGATTTTGCTTCGGTTACCTCTCTTAACTTATCTTTAACCATGGAACATTATAATAAGGGATAATTAGTCCGATTTTATCGGTTTTAAGTGAAAGGAGTTTGCTATGGAGCGTAAACTGAAGCACGTTGCTGTACCTTCTTCTGAGGTTACACCTGAGAGCCTATACCTCTCGCGTCGGGATTTTATGAAAGCCGCCGGGATCGTCAGCGCCTCAGCTTTCCTGGCAGCCTGCGGGGTGGCGACCACGTCACAATCTCAACCTGCCGGGGCACCAACTCCTATACCAGGCTGGAGTTCCCTTACGCCCACACCCGGTGCCCCCGTTCCCGATAACGCCCAGGGCCTGACCACTGATGAGTTGGGCAATAAACTCAATACATTTAACGATATAACCAATTACAACAATTACTACGAGTTCTCCACGGCTAAGGACGCCCCTGCCCTACTTTCCAAGAACTTCAAAACTTCACCCTGGTCGGTGCAGGTCGGCGGATTGGTGCAAAACCCGAAAACCTATACCATCGAAGAGTTGCTCAAATTCCAACAGAAAGAACGCATCTACCGTCTGCGCTGCGTGGAGGCTTGGAGCATGGTCATCCCTTGGACTGGATTCCAATTGAGCGACTTGTTGAATGAAGTCCAGCCCATGGCCAGCGCCAAGTACGTGAGTTTCACTACCATTATGGACCCGTCCCAAATGCCAGGGGAAGGCGATCCGTCCTTCCCATGGCCTTACAAAGAAGGTCTGCGCCTGGATGAAGCCATGCAGCGCCTTACCATCCTGGCCACCGGCATGTACGGGCATACCTTGCCCAACGTGGACGGCGCCCCGATCCGCCTGGTGGTGCCGTGGAAATATGGTTTCAAGGGCATCAAGGCCATCGTGAAGATAGAACTCACCGAAAAACAACCAGAAACTTTCTGGAATGACATCGCATCGAACGAATATGGTTTCTATTCGAATGTCAATCCTAATGTTGACCACCCGCGCTGGTCGCAGGCCACCGAACGGCGTATCGGCCAGCTCAGCCGCATTCCAACTCTGATGTTCAATGGCTATTATGATGAAGTAGCCTCCCTCTACACAGGCATGAATCTGAGAACCAATTACTAATGAGAAAAAAACATCCATTCCCCTGGCTGCGCATTGCAGTCCACCTGGTCGCCTGGCTGCCGTTGTTATATTTCGTTTACGGTTTTTTCGCCAACCTGCTGACCGTTAATCCGATCCAATACTTGGAACAGATCCTGGGACGGATTGGCATCTACTGGTTGGTTGCCGCTCTTGCAGTTACACCTTTATATACTCTCACCGGCTACCGGGATCTGCCCAATCGCCGCCGGGCCGTCGGGCTGTATGCTTTCATGTACGTCTGCCTGCATCTGCTGGTCTTCTTTGGGCTGGATTATGGCTTCAATTTCTACCAGACCTGGAGCCTGATAACTGGAAAAGTCTATTTATGGGTCGGGGTATTGGCGGTGCTTTTGCTCATTCCTCTGGCAGTCACCTCCTTCGATTATTTCATCCGAAAAATGGCTAAAAATTGGAAACGCCTGCACTGGCTGGTATATCCTGCGGTGGTAGTATCCATCTTGCATTATGGCCTGGCCCAGAAAGGAGATTTGTTTACCCTGCGCGGCAATGTCCTCAGGCCCTTTCTATGGTTGATGTTGACGTTCGTATTGTTGGCCATGCGTTTGCCGGTAGTACGCAGATGGGTCAGTGGGACTCGCCGGAGGCTGGTTGTCCGGTTCAGGCGCATGCCGCAGGTCAATAAGTTCAGCGCCGGCTGAAATCCTTTTACCCTCCTGGCGAGCCCTGTTCCCATCGTTCTTCCACTTTGCGACTATTACCTGATTACCTGATTCGTGATCCCTGAATATTTTTTCCCGAATTCCCTTTGACGCCACGCGGTTTCTGCTATATCATGAGAGCTAACCACTTGGCGTTTTCATTTCTCATTTTCCTCCCTCAGAGGCCGTTATGCCAAAACAATCCCTTGACATTTATGAACGTCCTGCAGAGCTTCTTCAGAATCTCATCCGCTTCGACACCACCAACCCGCCTGGAAATGAGCTCCCATGCATCCAATACATCAACGGGCTTCTCAAAGATGCCGGGTTAAAAACAAACATCGTGGCGCGAACGCCCGGACGCCCCAACCTGATTGCCCGTCTGAAAGGCACCGGCCAGGTCCCACCATTATTGCTATACGGCCATGTCGATGTGGTGACCACTGAAGGTCAGAAATGGACTCACCCACCCTTCGAAGGCGAGATTGTGGATGGCTTCGTGTGGGGCCGCGGTGCGCTGGATATGAAGGGCGGTGTCGCCATGCTTCTGGCAGCGTTCCTGAAAGCCAGCGCCGACAAAATCCCCTTGCCAGGGGATGTACTTTTCGCCGCGGTTGCAGACGAAGAAGCGGGTGGCGATTTCGGGGTGCGCTACCTGGTGGATGAGCATCCCGACCTTTTCAAGGGCATCCGCTATGCTTTCGGCGAATTCGGTGGTTTCAACTTCTCTATCAGCGGAAAACGTTTCTATCCCATTATGGTCGCCGAGAAACAGATCTGCTGGATGAAGGCTACTTTCACCGGGCCAGCAGGCCACGGCTCCTTGCCGGTCCACGGCGGGGCGATGGCTAAACTCGCCCGGGCGCTGCACCTGCTGGACACTCACCAGTTGCCCGTTCACATCACGCCGGCTGTCCGCATGATGGTCGGGAGCCTGGCGAAGAACCTCGGAGGGCCTTCCGCGCTGGTGATCTGGCAATTGCTTAACCCGGCCCTGACCGATCTGATCCTGAAGAGGCTCGGCGGCCAGGCCGACTTGTTTACTCCCCTGTTGCACAATACGGTCAGCCCCACCATGTTGCAAGCCAGCGATAAAACCAACGTAATCCCGGGCGAGGTCAATCTTGGCTTAGATGGGCGGTTGGTACCGGGTGCGAAACCAGAAGAAATGATCCGGGAGTTGCACGCGCTGCTGGGAGGGGAAGTGCAATTCGAAGTTCTCAAAGCCGACCCCGGTCCGGCCGCGCCGGATTTGGGTTTGTTCGATACCCTGGGCGACATCCTGCGCACCCTCGACCCGGCTGGCATCCCCCTACCCTACGTCTTGTCCGGGGTAACGGACGCGCGTTTCCTTTCCAAGCTGGGCATCCAGACCTATGGTTTTACCCCGCTGCAGTTGCCGGACGGTTTCAATTTCGCCAGAACCATTCACGCCGCCGATGAGCGTGTACCGGTTGCCGCATTGGATTTCGGTGTGAAAGCCATTTTCGAATCGTTGCGTAAATTCAAGTAGAGGGATTCATATGCCATCCGAATCTGCTAAACAGGCACTCGCCATCCTGCGCCAGGGCAACCAGACCTTTCAATGGTACGTCATACCGCTGATGGCTTTCGTATTCTACGTTTACACTGTCGAGGCTGAAAAACGCAACTTTAACCTTATTTTGGCCGGCCTGGCCTTCTGGGGCATGGATTGGCTTAATGAGATCATCAATGGGCTGGTCTTCCATTTCACCAATTATGCTCCCATCTGGGGCGCGCCGGGCCGGACCGCTTTTCTCATCCTCATCGGTCTCAACATTGAAATATGTTTCATGTTCGCTGTCTCGGGCATCATCTGGACCAAAATGTTGCTCCCTGATAAGAAAACACGTATTCTGGGAATCCCAAACCGGGCTTTTATTGCCGTTCTTGGAGCCGCATTCTGTGTATTTGTCGAATACATCCTCAATTGGGCCGGGGCGCTTACCTGGGACTATACCTGGTGGGGCCGCAGCGCGCCCTGGTTGATATTCCTTTTCGGATACCTGACCTTTTTCATTATGGCCTTTTGGGTTTTCGACATGAAATCCTTCAAGAACAAGATCATCACTGTCGGGAGTATTTGGATGATTGCAATCCTCTCCTTAATCGTATTTATACCGATGCTGAATTGGATATAAACCCTTCATGACCTCCTTCCAGAAACGTATCTTCGGGCTGCTGTTGTTCATGGCAACGCTTGCTTTTGTTCTGTTTGCATTGCCTAACGCAGTCGCCTCACAGAATTTGGCCATGGTGCAAATCTTCCAGCCGGATGAGGCAGCACCCCTGCCTTATGTTATTCAGATGATCGCCCCCGCTCCGACACTGAATCTGGCTCTGCGGCATTTCATTTTCTACAATTACTACTATTACGGTTTTCCGTTCTTCGCCGCCTCAGCCCTGCTGTTGCTGCCCTTGCAATGGTTGGGCCGCCTGGGCGACATGCCTCTGGTCATGTTGATCCTGCGTCAGTTTGTCAGTGTATTGCCCATGCTGTTGGCATTGTTGTTGCTCGTTTACATGCAGGATGGCTTCCGCACGTACCGCTCGCCGGTTCTGTTCGCCTTTTTACTCGTTGTACCGGCGGTGGTGCAGAACAATTCCTGGTATCACCCGGATGGGATCACCTTCCTTCTGGTGGTATTGACCCTTTACTTCTTGAAAAGGGATAATCTACGTTTCGGATGGAATTTCCTGCTTGCAGCCATCATGAGCGGGGTCGCGACTGCTACGAAGTTGGTCGGGGTATATTTTTTCCTCGCAGTAGGCCTGGCCTTGCTCTTGGGACTGTTGCTCAAAAAGGCTTCCTGGAAGAAACTGGTTGGGATGGCAGGTGCCTTTATCTTGACAATGGGCCTGGCTTACCTGATCGCCAATCCATTCTTATTCTCCCATTGGGCCCGCACCGCCTACCAGTATATTTTGTATAAACAGGGTGGGTTGCTCGAAAATGGCTATGGTGTGTTCTATGCCAAAGGTCTGCTGGCTTCCTGGCCGGATGTTCATGCATCCTTTGGAGAAGTCCCGTTCCTGTTGATCGCTTTGGGTGCCGCAATCTGGGGAGCCTGGCGAGGACCGCAACGTCTATTACATGCCCTTATCCTGGCCTGGTTTATTCCTATCAGCGTAACTGTTTTCTTCCTGACACACTTTAAATTCCAATATTGGATGCCGGTGGCGCTGCCGCTCATTTCCAGCTTGGCGGTTCTTCTCCCCGAAAAGTGGAAAATGGATCGGACTGCTCGTTTGGCCTGGTTCGCCCGGATGGCCTTGTTGTTGGTGTTATTCGCCCAATTCGTCCTCTTCGTCCGCTTGGATGTGCTGGCCTTTAATTCTAATCTACACCGGGAACAGAACAGTACCAGCATCAAGTGGTACAGTAAGGCGTTGGCAGCCCTCAAACCGTTGCCAGACACAAAACTGCGCGTCTACTATGATTATCGCATGTATGTGCCGGGGAAACCCGGTTGGGTCACAGATACCAATTTCGATCTGCTGGAATACAGCTACATCCAACAAAACCATTTCGACGTGCTGTTGCTGCTCGAGCAGCGCATCCGTGACTATTTAAACCCGAACGTGACCGGCATCGATCCGGCGCTTTTCGCCCGCAACCAGCAGTTCTACCGCGATGCAGACAACCAGACCATCACAGGTTACCACCTGGTATATCGTGACTCTTTTGGTCTGATCTACGTTCGGGATGAACTCTATCAGGAATATTATTCGAAATAAAGCCGGATATTTACCTATTTATCAGACCTAATAACGTTTATCTCTGTTCATCTCCGGTTAATATTATTATACGGGTTCTTATGGTAAGAATACTGCCAACGCTCCATGCGGGTCGATATCTGCTTGAAGCTCCGAATACGGAACAACCACTTCCTGTTCCGTGGCAGCCACCTGGCCTTCTGAAAAGGTGATCTGCAAACCACTTGGTGTGATATTCCAATTCCCGTAATTTGCCAGGTTGGGTTGGGCACCATTGTAATAGCTCTCAAAATCAATCGGGCGCGTTTTCAACTGAGCAATGCAATAATTGGCAATCCTTGTAAGATAATCGGAGCCCGGGAGGAAAAGTTGATCCATTGTCACGTCAGCACCAGCCTGCAGGTCATAATTGACTGTACGGCTATGGGTTTTGGGACGGGATGTTTGGTATATGAATATCTTGATCTGGAATTGCAAGCTGA
>Ga0187858_10006044_pt1 | contig 10932 bp, 14 predicted proteins | sample June2016WEW_8_15_FD_133015 | JGI IMG/M metagenome (GOLD analysis project Ga0187858, IMG submission 133015) | Peatland microbial communities from SPRUCE experiment site at the Marcell Experimental Forest, Minnesota, USA - June2016WEW_8_150 | ecosystem: Environmental > Terrestrial > Soil >...
TCAGACGACCTGCAGCACCCCGTCACTTATCCACAGAGGAGGAGCCAGACCGAACCTTCACCCACCGGCCGACAGTGGGGAATTCTCATGGCCACCGGTGGGGAGTTTTGATGGCCATTGACAAAAGGATCAGACCGACTTGCCAGGTCCCTTGGATCGTGGCGGTAAGCCCAGCTCCTGGTGGTGGTAATCGGCCTCGAACTCCGCCGGTGGCCGCATGCCGAGCTCGATGCGAAGCCGTCGGTGGTTGAGCCACTCGAGGTCTTGCATCGCCCCGAGGACCTGTGAGCACCACTCGTGATCACGCGCACGCGATGGTCACGAGCTACGCTCAAGCGGTGGCCGGCCGTGTGCCGTCAAATGACTTCCGCAACACTGGGCCACCCCACGGTGACAGTTTCACCCCTCAGGGGCCTCAACGACTCGACCGGCTTCCGAACACTCGTTCGCGTTCGCGACTGGAAAGGGCGAGACCAGCACGGGGCAGGCCAGCATCTCCTAATGTCGCTGGAGCGTCTTGAGCGTTGCCTCACTCGGAGCTCCACCCACCCTCGCACCCCACCCTGTCCTAGGCGTTCGTCTGAGGACAGTTGGCGGCGCCTGCTGGGAATGGTTCGTTCCGCCCAACGGTTGGTCTCACCCCCTGCGCTTCGATCGCTTGCTGCTCCGGCGGCTGGCTCGGTTGGCTGGCTGCTTGTGCCGGACCGGCTGCGCAGTCGCCGTCTCGTTGTGCTCCCCGCATTGCGAGCAACGCAACACCAGGTTCTGAAAGGACGTGAGAGGTATCCCCAAGATCAGCGGCGTACCACACTTGCCGCAGACGTAGGCGTCGTTGGTCTCATTGCCGACAAAGAACACAGAATCCGATGCCCCGGGCAGCATTGTGAATACCGACCTCGTTTCCGGGTCGGGCGCTGGAAGTACCCGAAGTGGGATGCGTCGCTTGATGGCTGTCGGTGTCGCAGCGATGCGCCGCGTCATATGGCACTCGGCGTATGCCTTGCCGGAACGGCAGGGGCACGGCTCGTCCGGCCGAATCTGGCGCACGCTTCAGGACTCTCGGTGAATTGTCAGGGGAAGGTTGGGGTCGATGTACTGGCCCAAGTCTGGCGTACCAAGTCGGAGCTGCTCCAGCATCATGAGTAGGTAAACCACAAAGCGGCCGAAGGTATTGTCGCCAATATTCTCTATGACCTCTGTGGTCTGCACGTCAAGCGAGGGTTCGCCTGCTTCTGCTCGTTTCTGATGCGTCAGCATCAAGTTGACATATGCATCAGTGTCCAGCAGCGGACCTATGTGCCCGAGTCGCCAATCCACGTGCTCCACTAGGAGCACGCCTGCGCCAAGCACCACGACCAAGTTAGCCACGTAGTTCACATCGTGAATGGCGATATTGGCCGCATGCCAGTTGCCCAACAACGACTCCAAGGAGTTGTCAGCGAGATCGAAGCCGAACACGATGCCGAATGGTCGTGACGGCCGGTGAACTGTGGCGTAATCGCGGGTACGAATCACGCTCAGATCTCGCGGTGCTAGGCGCTTGAAATCCGCAAGTTTCGAGGTGGCATCCTGCAGCTCAGCCTTTGACAGTGTCGACTTGACCTCGATGATCCCGTAAACACCCTCGATGGGGAGTACCGTCGTCTCATCCCGGTAGAGGACTGGGCAGTTCACCACGTCATAGATCAGTACATCGGCGGCACGGCTATGGGCTCCGCTCTTGGTGACGACCTCCCCCTTTGTCACGCCGAACTTCGCGGGCAGATGCTTGGCCAGGAACTCGCGCAGGATCTCCTCGCGGTCGCCGCCTCGATCTCCAGCGTGCTGCACGATCCCCGCTGATCGAGCCCGGGCGCTGATCGCCACCTCGTGCTGGCGGAATAGCTCGGGGACGTCCACGAGCGAAGATTACTGCGGAGCGAGGCGACCTGATCCCGTCGTCCTCTGCCGCACATAGCGAACGGGCACCGGCGACGGACCACAGGCGTACCGCACTCGACGTGAGCCGACGTTCCTGCTGCGACTGACGCGTTGGAGATGGCAGGTAGCTTGGTCTCGGGTGGCCGGCTCTAATCCGCCCTTTACTTGAAAACTGAACGTAACTGGGCGGACGGCGACCGACGTAGGGTCAGCGCTCGCCCCGAGGCTCGCGTCACCCTGAGCGGACCCCGGCGAAGCTCCGGGGCAAGGGATCGCGAACCCCAGAAGGCCAGCCTCGCCCATGCGAGGCGGCGTGAATGTCTCCGGTCGGTCGGGTAGACGAATAGTCGTCGGCCTATACTGTCCGTATCCGGATTGGCGACGCCCTGCGGTTTCTGGGGCGTGGCCGCTTCGCGGAGGCGTGGCCGAGTGGTTTATCGCCCCCGCCTGATAATCGGGGAGCCCCGAGAGGGGCACGAGGGTTCGAATCCCTCCGCCTGGGCATCAGTCCCTGAGCTTGGTGAGGCCTGCTTGAAGGTTGCGCGGATCTTGGGTCGGGGTAGGTGACGTGAATATGCCCTGCCACGGTTGGATAGGGAGGATCGGCCCCAAATCGAGGGGAATGGGGCCATCGAGGAGGTTCACGTGGGCGATCATGATGGGGGCGACCCGTTGCCGAAAGCGTCCATCGAGGTGAACGACACGCCGACCCATGCGGCGGGGCCCTATCGGCGTCGACTAGAGCGGCTGGCTAGGAAACTCTTGGAGCGGCGATTCAAGGGAGCCGCCGACATCTGGAAGCTCGAACTCGACCTCCTCGACCTACAGCAAGACATTCAAGCGGCTCTCAGCGAAGCGAAACGACGGCACGACACGGCAAGGGAAACGTTGGAGCGACTCCGAGACGTGCTCCGTGACAGTCGTCGGTTCGGGGATACGCTCGCGTGGGTACTCCTCAGAGCGCAGAGGAGATACATTTACCCTCTCGCGGCCAATGAGCGAACTCCCGTGCCTCCTAGGCATTTGGGCGGAGGCGGACGGGCGACTCTGGCGGGGGCGCAAGTGCTGGCTGACCAGGGGTTCGGCTTCCCGATTCTTCACGACATCACCGACGTGCTGCGGGTGGGGGATCTCACCTTTGTCAAAGCCGACGAAGCCCCGGTAACGTTTGAGATTAAGAGCAGGATCCTGAATCGTCGTCCCGCATCGCGTGGTCGAACGCAGATCCAGTACTCGGTCTCGGCATACCGCATCGATGGTTTGTCGGTTGAGCGATTCTTAGCGGACGGGGGTCGTGGAAGGGCTCTGGGAGCCTCCGCCGAGGCAAACGGGACGCAGCTGGCCAGACAGATGGATCGCATGACGCGCGCCTATATTCACAGTACTGCGCCGGAAGGGGTTCCGTACCAAGTTGACGGACAGAAGTCGCTGAGTGTCTCGGCCGAAGTGCCGGGGGCATCTTTGGCATCTGTGATGAATCGTGCCGTACGCGGAGCTAGACGCGAAGGCATTGGATACGCGGCCGCGGACCGTGCCTTCGTCTACGTGGCTTTCTACGATGCGACCAATGAGGCGACAGGGGAGACCGCAAAATCGCTTCTTGCTAGGCTTGACGGTGTGGCGATGGTGGCCCCGATACTCTCGGGATGGAGCCGGCGTAATGGGTTAGTGGTCGACTCCATCCCCCCGCGCGCCGGTCGAGGACCCGAGCTGCACCTCCCATACTTCTTGTTGCCGATACCGCGGACGGCTAGGCTTGATATGGCCGGGGGTCGACTGGTGATTATGGTGATGTGGAATCCGGGCCGTGTCGCGGAGCGCCTTGAAGAGGCGGGTTTCACTGTTCGCTTTGAGTCCCGAGGAGCCTTGCAGCCTGAAATGGTCGCCGCGTGGTCCGATACGGACGGTGCTGGACAGTCTGTGCGTGGCGAACTGCACCATCTGGACCTGCACCTGCGTGAGATGCTTGAAGAGCTTCGGCCCGTTGAGTACCTGGTAGAGATCGCGAGGGCGATGAGGGCGGCTGGAACAGCCGCCTTTTGGGCGGAGGCGGCCGGAGCAGAGTCGGGACCATCTCAATCTGACGAGGGAGCGAAACTCGGCGAGGTATGAGCGGGGATGGTCAGCGCCACCCCTTGAGACTCCACGGCGCCCTTTGAGGCCTGCCACCCCACCCGCCGGTCCCATTTCCTCGCGCTCACGCGAACCGCGCCTCCTGGACCCCCTAGCGGCCCTCTACGTGAGAGTTTCGACGCCAACCGTCCCCCCCGGCCCGGCCGGCGCGGTAAGGCCCTCCGGCTGCCAACCCTGCCGCTGACCCGTGGGCACACCTGTCCCCACAAGCTCGGGGGACATCCAGGGGGCGTGGTACGTCGGCTGCGGTCAGGGATGCGCAGGGCCCACAGGTACGCTCACCGTAGCCTCAACCTGTGTCGAGCAGGCCCCGTCCGACCCGGCCGCTTGCAAGTATCAGGTGAATAAGCTGGGGCAGTTGGCCCTCACGTACACGGCGGGCAAGCCACCCGCATCCTACGGAAACAACTACGAGGACGACATCTACGCGAGTCGTTTCAGCGATCCAGGTGTGCACGACTCTCCATACACCATGGCGCCCTACCTAGGCGAACCAGGCCTGTAGGGGTCGATCTACGAGAGCAGCTGGGAAGACCAGCGGGGCTCGGCTGTCACGATAAGTCAGCCCAGCAGTTCGACGATCTCCTCGATCCTCCAGACGTGACTCTCTACCCCGGCTCCCATAGCGGGGGTGCGTGGGTAGGGGTTGGCTGGACCGGACAGGCTGTCAGTGAGCCTCTGAGACCAGTACCGGGGGGAGTGTCGATCGAGTGTGATTGCCAGATACTGGGCCAACCCAGTGTCCTCCGACCTCACCCGAGGACCCGTCTCTTGGGCCCACTCCACGGCCAGCGCACCGCCTCCGGGGAGCAACGCTCCGGTCACCCTGCTGGTACGGGCGAGGGTCGCCTTCAGCGATGGCCGAAGCCCCGCGTCAGAGGGTCACGGGTGTCCAATCGTGGCCACCGTCGAAGGTCATCTGCAGACTGCCGATAGGGGTGGCCCTTTCATCGTTGGTCCAGATAGCGACCCCCTGAGCGCTGGTCTCGAAACCGACGTACTGTGGCCCGCTTCCAGTGGGAGACGCATCCACCGTGCTCCAGGTGGCGCCGCCGTCGAAGGTGGCGACGAGCCCTGCGTCACCGACCAGGACGGCGACATCTGGGCTCGGGCTGGCGAGGTCGCCCTGGCCGGGGTACAGAAAGCCGACCGTTGAGCTGGGCAGGGCATTGTTGCTTACCAAATGGAAAGTCTCTCCGCCGTTCGTGGAGGCATAGGCATACACACCGTTGAGCGTCGATGGCCCCGCCAGCCCTTCGTTGCACACCGCTATGAGGTCACTCTCAGTCGATGCCGCAAGGTTCACTGGACCGTTGGTCTGCATGCAGGGCGGCTGCCATGCCACCCACTGACCGCCGACCAGCTGCACGCCCCCGAACGCAATGCCCCCGCTCACCGACGGGTCGGTGTCGATGATCCAGCCACTGGCACCCTGGAGGACCATCTGGAACGTGCTGCCCGAAGCCCCGAGTGGCAAGGTCGTGGAAGACTCCGTCCAGGCATCGACGCCGATCGGGCTCGTCTCGATCTCGAACCCATCTCCGTTGCTGACCAGGGCGTAGACGAAGCCGTCGGAGGTCTCGAGGTTGGCCACCGAGTGGTACGCCACCACGTACTGCGTCGACGCCGGGCCGGCGATCGGGATCTGGGTCCACGTGGCGCCCCCGTTGTGGGTGGACCAGAGGTCGGGCCCGAAGACCCACCCGTCCTGACTGTTGGCGAAGCGAACCTCCGACACGCCCCCCGACACCCCGCCATCCGCGCTGGCTGCGGGATACGGGTAGGTGGGAGGAGGTGTGACGCTGACCCAGCTCTGACCGCCGTCCTCGGTGCGCAGAAGGCCGAGGCATTGTGGTGAAGCGCTGCAGGGGAGGGTGCCGAGCACCCAGCCCTCCTCAGGTGACACGAAGGTCACGGATTCCACGGAGAGCGCCGCGGCGGCTGAGCCCGCGGGCACCGTCCAGGCGGGTGAGGGGCTGGGCGTTGGAAGCGGGGTCGACGTCGTCGGCGGCGTCGGGGTCGGGGGAAACGGTAGAAGCGAGGGGGCCGCGCTCTGGGTGGCGACCGGGCTAGGCGTCCCGCTCGTGCTGAGGCTCGCCGGGGTGGCCGAGCAGCCGAGCAGCAGCCAGCCGCCGGTCACGGCGGCCAACCCCACCGCCACCAACCGAACCGCCGGTCGGGGAACCACGGATTGCCTCCCGCCCTGGGGCATCGCCAGCCGGCGCCGCGCCGGCGTAACCCGGACACCCGGGCCGCCAGTAATACGTGGATTCGGAGAGCCACGTTACGCGGGAGGGGACGCGGCTCAAGTGAACCGCCCTGGTTCCCTGGAGACTCCCATCTTGGGAGGATCACGGCGCCGGTGCCGACGATCCGCATCAAGTGATTCCCAGACACTGGGCCACCCCACCATGACAATTTCACCCCTGAAGAGCCTCGACGGCTCGTCAGTTTGCCCGAACGCTCGTTCGTCCTCTTCTCGCGGCTGGGGGTCGATCACGGAGCGCGAGAGGCGGTCGAGCTTGGCCACCACCGTGGAAGAACCACCCTGGTCGCGAACGAGCCCTGTGAGCTATCTCCGATTGACTTGGCCCGCGAGTGACTCTGCCTCCCCGCCGGGGGGGCCGCCTGGCCCTGGCCAAACTCGAGCAGGCCGGCAGCCCTCGCCCCGTAGGCAGCGATGGTAGCGCGGGCCGACCTTGACGACAAGGCCCCTTTCAGGTGCCAGGGAGAGACCCCGCGAGCCCTCTGGCCACGGCCGCGCGCCAACCCAGCGATTGCGGAAGCCACGGACCCCGCCGTATAACCGGAGCGTCACCACCGACTGGAGGATCGTCATGGCACGCGTTCCCAACTTCTACTCGATCAATGAGGTCAAGAAACCAGCCAACAAACGGCGCTACCACAACAACAGCGAGTGCGGCGCGGGCAAGGAGATCCCTAAAGCCGACAAGCGTGCTGGGACGGACGGCTACGACCTGTGCGAGGACTGCCAGAAGAAGTAACTCAGGCCGCACCGGCGTTCTCCGGGTAGACCGGTGACCGCTCCCGCTCACTGGGGGCGTAGAACGTCATCTCCCACCAGGGTCCGTGGAGGGTGCCGTTCAGCACCCCCCACACCCGGCGTAGGCGGTGGACGGGCAGGCCCCAGGCGAGGGCAGCGGCAAGCTGCGGAGGGACGACGCGGGCGGCATCGCGGAGAGATTCTCGCTGTTCCCAATTGCACCATTGCTGCGCGGCATCATGAGCGAGCACGACGGACTTGTGTTGTGGGGAGGTTGTTTGATGGCCGTGCCCTGGCGTGCGCTCAGCTGGGACTAGGCAGTGTCCAGGACGCCACGATCGTATACAGCAGGAGAATGCGAGCCACTTGCTCGTCTGTGCATGCGCCCAAGCGTATGAGCCCATGAGCGATGTCGTGCCGCACGTTATCACCAGCTGCCCGCTCCAGCACGAGCGAGAACAGAAAACGATCGTCTTCCGTCATCACCCCTTTTTCCGTAAGTCGGGACAGGATCCGTCCCAGCGTTATCTCCTCGGTCGTACTTGGGTCGCGCCCCGGAACCATGGTATCCACCCCCACGCGAGGAAGAAGCGACCGGAGGACATCCTCGAGCTGGGGCACAAGGACGTGCAACGCGCTGACGCAGTCGCCGGCCAGGGCGCGCTCGACGCCCACTGCGACCAACTCCAGGTTCTCCTCCGGCACGTTTCCTGAGAGCTGGAGCTGGCCGACGATCCCATCGGGGCTGATGTCTTCGCGACTGCGCACGCGCCGAAGGATGGCACCCAACAAGCCTCCGGTCCACTTGAGGAGGTCGCGCGCGGCGCGGGCTACCTCCCCGGCCTCTCCGCCAAGCAAGGCGCTGGACGCCTCGCTTCGGATCACGCGTGTGGGGAAGAGCGCCGCAAGGGGAGCGACGGCTTCGGTCCGTTCTTGAAGTTCCCGGCAACTCGCGGTGGTCACCCGGAAGGCCGGATCGAGAGCAAGGCTGGCGAGAAGCGCGGGAAGGCTCTGCTCGGCGATACGGTCGAGCGCTTGGACGAGTGCCGGCTTGAGAGGGATTCGAATGGCGGTGGTCCGCATCTCATAGTGGAGCCCAACGGAAGTCAGCTCGCGGCGCCGGAGCCGCACCTGGTTGATCCGTTCGCTGCGCCCGCCCGCACGCTCGAGGAGGAACAGGGCACCGTCGAGGAAGTGTGCGGCGACTAGGCCCGCCGTTGGACCTGCCAATGTCTCAGCGTGCCGAATCCAGGCCTCCGCCTGGGCAGCGTCGACATCCGCCGCCGCCGCGTGATCGCCCCGGGCGAGCTCGAAGATTCGCCAGGTCTCGTATATCTGACCGACAACATACGGAAGCGATGTGCGCTGCTCTGCCTCGAATATGGCGACCGCCCTTCGGAGCAGGTCGATCATCTCATCACGCTGCGCAGCTGCGAGCCGGCGGGCCAGCAGGTTGAGCGCTGGCAGGCTGCAACGTACGCGGTGTGGCCGCCTTCGTTCAACACCGGCCCGAAGCGTAGCCAGTGCCGCTGCTCCGATATCCCTTACGAGCTCCCGCTGGTTGAGGGAGAGCGCCAACTCCGCAGCGCGTTCGAGCGTGTCCTCAACCACGCCTGTACGGCTAGCATCCTCGTCCGCGTCATCAACTAGATCGAGGGATCTCGCGACGGCGAGCATCGCTGCGGGCGTTCCGATAGCTGCACGCCATTGCTCCCGCCCACCCTGATCGAGCAGAAGGTCGCCGACCTCGGCCCTGACCACCTCGCTTGGCGCCTGACATCGATGGGCCAGGAGTTCCACGGCCTCGATCGGAAACCGGCCTCCCGCGAACCGAGGCTCTCGGCTACCGGCGCGCCGATTCGGGGTGTGCCCAGTATTGGAGAGTACGGTCTCCCAATACAAGGACTTTGTCGTCGGGTGCTCATCGCCGAGATCTGCGACCGCCCGCTGGTGAAGGTCCATCAGATCGTGAAATCGCGCCGCTGGTTGCCAGAACTCAACATCGGTGCGGAGATCTAGCGCCCTCAGCGCAGCGCGGATGGCGTCGGCGGCTGGGGCGACAGCGTAGTGGTTCTGAGGCTCCGTGCCGGTCACCGCCGTGTCCCCGCCGTGCAGCTAGACGGCGTCACGAGATCGGAAACGCGATCCCGAGCTCGAAACGGATCCCGGTCAGGCGGTCGCGGGCTGAGGATGCGTCGGGTTTGGCCCCAGGGCGGCTTGGCTCGGTGGTCACGATCGAATGATAGCCGGCAGCGGGAACACATGTTTGCCGACGCCTGGCCTGGATGAGGCGCCGGACCTCGTCGAGGACTTCGGGGCGGTGGGGCGATGACGTCGCCGAGCACTCCCGCTGGCAGCACGGCCCCGGGCCTCACGCCCGCCGCCGGCCCTGAGCACTCACCCCCGTTCATGGCAGCACCGCCTCCTCCGGCTTGCGGCACCGACGCGGGATGGCGCAGGCGTTACGTGCTTACCCACAGTCTGTGCCCCGGGGTAGGCGGCTACCTTCGACGCATGGCTCATTGCCCGGCCCTTGCGCCTTTCAAGAGCGCCGATTGACGTGTTGTCTGGTGTCGCTGGGTGTCGTCCTAATTACGAATCACGACCCGGCTGTGGTAGCTCCGTGCCGCCTGGTGCCTCCCCGTGTCGTCGGGGTGGGGGTATAGGTGGGGGTACGCGGCGAGCCCAAACTGGGGAACCGATTCACGTGACGCCATCCTCCAAAGCTCGCCGGCCGTGCCATTTGTCTGAGGGTGGCTCAGATGGCCGAACAGCGACAGATCAGTCGACATGCGCACGCCGTTGACGAGCTGGGCACCCACAGGTCTGCTCCAGCGAGATCAGCGTCGCCCACCCCAGTGTTCCCGTCGCCGACCGCGGGCCGGCCGGCCGTCGTCAGCTTCGCGGCACGCCCTGCCAGCTCTCGCCCGAATCGGTGGTTGCATAGAGGCTGGCCGGAGGGCCGAAGGGCGGCAGCTCGAAGCCGTCGTGACTGTCGAGGAAGGCGAAGGTGGCGTACGAGTCGTCGTCGGGCAGCCCCATCGCCGGGAGGGTTGTCCAGTCAGCGCCGCCATCGACGGTCCAGTCGAGGGCCGTCACGGAGGAGTCCGTCGAGTTGCAGTCGAGCACCACCCAGACGGCGGCGCTGATGACATCGAACCCGCAGGAGACGGAGGTGGTGGTGGATGCCGGCCAGGAGCCCACTTCCTGCCAGGAGGCGCCGCCGTCGCTGGTCATCCAAACCTCGAACTCACCGACCGCGCCCCATTCCCCGGAGTTGGTGGCGGCGATTCCGAGGCTCAGACTGAGGAACCGGAAACCGTCGAGTGTCATGTACTCTCCGCCCACCGGAGCCAGGAAAGTGGCCGAGGTCAGCGTCCACGTCTTTCCGCCGTCGGTCGTCGCGTAGACGCCCTCATCTCCGGCCGCTCCGCCGGGGAACGCCAGCCAGCCCTGGGTGGCGGACACGAAGTGGAGCGTTCCGGCCCAGGTGCCCGCCAGCTGGATCCACGTCGCGCCGCCGTCGTCGGTCCCGAAGAGGAGGGCGCTGCGAGCCATGCCGATCAGGCCCATCAGCAACCAGCCGTGGTCGGCGTCCACGAACTGGATCGCCATGGGGATGGCCTCCGAGGGGTCGGGGACGGTCGCCGACCTGGTCCAGCTGCGGCCGCCGTCCGACGTTTGCCACACCCCGACCTGGGCCGGCTCACCGTACTGGTCGGTCGCCGTCACCGCAGCCAGCCAGGCGTCGCTCCCGTCCAGGGCACAGAAGATCGGTAGGGTGCCGAAGACGCCGAGGTTCACCCCGGTGGGTGTCGCGTCGCTCCAGGTGGCGCCACCGTCGGAGCTCACCAGTAGCCCGCTGCCGGTCATCA
>Ga0187858_10006045_pt1 | contig 10931 bp, 8 predicted proteins | sample June2016WEW_8_15_FD_133015 | JGI IMG/M metagenome (GOLD analysis project Ga0187858, IMG submission 133015) | Peatland microbial communities from SPRUCE experiment site at the Marcell Experimental Forest, Minnesota, USA - June2016WEW_8_150 | ecosystem: Environmental > Terrestrial > Soil >...
CCCGCAGGAGTTGCTGGAAATAACGAACGGAGGCGTGATGACGACGCTGCTGATGGGCACTGTAACTGCACTACTGTTGGCTGCGGTCACCGGGAGCTGCGCAGACGTGGTTCCCACGTCCACCTGGCCGAAGGTGACGGTGGCCGGGGACAGATTCACCACGCCCGTCGAGGCGCCGGTTCCGGTGAGGTCGACTGCCAGTTGTCCGCCGTAGACGTTGGCGTAGATCGTCATTTCGCCGCTCAGCGGCCCCGTGGCTTGCGGCGTGAACGTCACCTGGATAGCGCAGCTTGCACCCGCTGCGACGGTCGCATTCACGCAGTTGTCGGTCTCGCTGAAGTCCCCGTCCATCGCGATCGACGTGGGTGTGAGCGCGAGGCTGCCGGTGTTTGCAAGGGTGACGGTGAGCGAACTGCTGGCTGTGTTGAAGACCTGGCTGGGAAAGGCGAGCGACGAAGGGGTGGCGGCTGCGGCGGCCAGGCTCGTCCCCGCGCTCCATAGCGGGGTCTGCCAGATTCCGCGCCCATACGTACCGGCAACCAGCACCGGCGCGGAAGACAAGCCGGAAACGGCGCTGAGGGCCACGGCCGGAGCGGCGGGCAATCCCGAGCCAAACACCGACCAGCAGTTGGAGGTCAATTGCACGCACTCAGCAACCTGCGTGGTGAAGTACACGCCTTGATCCGTAGCTACGTAGATCGTATTCGCATTTTGCGGGTCGATGGCAAGACTGTTGGCGGGAGCGAGAGGCAGGTTCGCCGTGATGCCGGTCCAGGTCGCGCCTCCGTTGGTTGAGCGGTATACGACTTGGATTTTTTCCGCCGCGCCTTCCATTCCAGCCAGGGTTAGATACACCGTGTTGCCGGTTGGATCGTGAGGATCGATGGTGACGCTGGAGATATCGAAGTTTTCTGAATTCAGCGGGAAGGTGTCGTTGAGGACGGGATTCAGCGTGAGATCCTGCCACACGAGCGCAGCGCTGGAGGAAGGATCGAAGACCGCGCGGAGAATATGGCCAGGCAGGTTGGCGCCATTGCTGGCGGCGCCATACATGCCCACATCGATGACTTCGCTGCCGGTGGGGAGCAGCATGGCGGCCATGACCCGGATGAGTCCATCGCCATTGCAGGGAGCGCCGATGGCTCCGCTATCCAGGACGGGACTGATCGCGTTGCTTGCGTTCCAGCCCACACCGTTGGCCGGGCCGCGCCAAACCCGGCAGGTACCGATGAGCAACTGATCGCTATCGGCAGGATCGACCAGAAACGGCGCCGGCGTGGGCATGGTGTCACCGTCGCCGCCAACGTCCGCGGAGGTGACCGCGGGGCTTATGCTGAAGTCTGCGGGCGTGCACAGAGCCGCTTGGGAGCACCCGTAAATTGCGACTCCCATCTGGTTGTTCACGTACCAATTGCGGTTGCTGCCGGGGTCAATGGCTACGGGGCCGCCATAGCCGGAGAGAATCTGGGGCCAGTCCACGGTGACGGCAGAATTTTTCACGCCCGCGGTTCCATTCACGCCCAGACCAGCCATCAAGCTGAACTGCGAGGTCAAAACCGAAGGCAGGCTGACCACTTCTGCCAGCGATCCCAGGGCGCCGTTCAGGTTCTGAAAGTGCGAGGAGTCGGTTGCCGCGCAGGGTGATCCTGTCTCACCGATGGCGTCGGTCGAACGCCAAAGCCCGCTATCGTTGCCCAGAAAAATCTCCAGCGGGTTGACGGCGTTCCAGGCCAGCGCGTGCTGGTATTCGCCCACCTGCGCGCTCATGCAAGTGGTTGAGTTGGTGGTATTGCGCCACACGCATCCCATGGCCAGGCTGCATTTCCAAAGGTCGTTGGCTCCGGCCAGCACGAGCGTGTCCTGCTGGGATGGAACCGCGGACAGCGTGAGGTTGTAGTCGCCATCCAGGATCGTGGCTGCGCCCTGGAGCGTGCTGGCTTCAAGCGCCGCGGTGTTCCACTCTGTGGCGAAGGTGATGGTTGGATTGCTGCACGCGCCGCCCCCGATGGCGCACTGATCCTGCCAGAGCCCCTGGTCCTGGTTATTCAGGTCGACGGTCCACGCAAATGTGTCACCGGTTTGAGGATTCACGGCTAGTGCGCCGCGATAAATGGGACAGGCGATAGAGCCGATCTGCCCAGGGTTGGTAGGGCACATCTGCGAAGTGAGTTCGGCGCCGGGCTGCGCGGCCATGCGCGTCCAGGTGACGCCGTCCGGCGACTGGTAAAAGCCGTGATATCGCACTGCGGCAACGAACAATTGCCGCACCGGGTTCCAGACCACCGCGGTAACGGCGTTGCCCTCTGAAGTGAGAGGAGTTAGCGGACCCTGAAGGATTTCGCCAGCGCCGTCGGTGATGGTGGCCAGGTGCCAGGTAGCTCCACTATCCGTGGAATAGAAGAGACCCTCGAAGGTGTTGGCCGGCCAATCGGCTCCCACAAGCGTGCCTTCATAGGCCTGAGAGACTGCGGCCACTACAAGCTGCGGATTGACGGTACTCCAGGCAAAGCCGGCAAAGTCCTGCCCGACGAAGCTGGCGTCCTTGGCGCCGAGGCCCTGCTCCTCGTCCACGGTGTGCGGGATCAGGCTCCAGGTGTTGCCGCCGTCGGTGGAGCGCAGGATGCCGGCGCCGTAATAGGAGTCGAGCACGTCGTTGGGGTCCCCGGTGCCCGCGAGAATGACGCCGGTTTCGCCCGGCTGCACCGTAAGAGCGCCAATGCTGATGGAAGCGTCATTGGCTCCGCTGAGAGCCGGGACATTATCGGTGAGCGGAGTGAAGACGATGGAGGCGGGTGCGGAAACACCGGCATTGTTGGCGACCCATACCCCGCCGCCCGTTGTGCCGATATAGATGCGGTTGCCGGTCGAATCGGAGGGGTCGAGGGCGATTGCGGCGACGCGGCCCGTTACCAGGCCAAAGTCCGGGGTTTGAACGGCTGTGGGGACGAGGGGCTGCCAGGTGTTGGAGGCGGCGCTGCTCCCTGTGCTTTGGGTCTGGACCGCCGGAGTGCTGAATGGAGCGCCGAGGCTTTTCCCGCCTAAGCAGCGGAGGGCGCCCGGCCTGGGCGGCACTCGATGGCCCGGCGCGATGCCGCGCTGGGCGAGAAAGCGATGCGCCTCAAGAACGCGAGGGGGAAGTTCCGCGGGCTTTGGCGTTTGCTGTGAAGCAGGATTGGCGCGGGAGTCCGGATTCTGCGCTTGAGCCGTCGGGTCCAGCGTGAGAAGCGCCAGGAGGCATACGGCCAAGGCTGCACAAGCCCGCGCGCCCTGGGTTGAATGCCGCTCGCGTCGCTTCCCTGCCCCGTCGCCACGGACCGGGCCCACACATTTCGGATCGAACATTGGATTCGTCACGCGAAACCAGACCTCGACTCCGGCTTCCCCTATTCTGAAAACTTTCCAATGGGGATGAGCACGGAATCCATCCGATAACGCTTAACGAAACACGCAATTTCCGGGAATGAGATTGCCGCCCATTATAGGACAGGGCAAAGGAGAATTAATTGTGACCCGTGATACAGGCGTGGAGGCAAGAGAGCGTGCAAGTTCGCGCTGCCCGAATCGGATCTGCCCGCCCGCGCGGGGCGCGCCGATCAATTGAGGCGCTCGCAGCTTCTCAATTCGAGACTGTTCTAAAGCGCACATCTCTTGCCATCCTTCACGTTGCATGCGTGTCGCGCCTCACCGCGTCTCGAGTTTAGAGAAGGGTATGGTATGCGTGTCCAGGTTCCGACGAGGATATGGGACAAGACCGCAATACGGAGGCACGATGAAACGCATCTTGATGTTTTCATTTCTGACAGTAGTGGTATTCATCCTGGCTGCGGCCGCAGCCGCGAAAAACACCGAGGCGAAGTACAAATTCGCCGTGGTGGAGCCGTTCACGATTGCGGACGGAGTCCAGTTCCCGCCCGACAATGTCAACCCGAAAGACCACCTCGACTCGCTCTACAGCCATTTCAGCGACACGCTGGTGAAGCAGAAGGTCGTGGAGCAAGTGGTTGCCGCCGGCGGAACGGTTCCCGATGCGGACGCCGCCAACTCGATTGTTATCGAAGGCAAAATCACCGATTTTGCCAAGAACGGCCGGAACATGGCGCACCCGCCGGAGCTGACCCTGCACATCGACATCTACCGCCAAAGCGACCATACGCTGATAACTTCGCTTACCCCGCAGTTCAAATTGGCCTGGGAGACGTGCACCAATCAGAAGTATTTTGGGAATGCGGTGAGCATTTGGGCTGTGCAGGAGATCAAGAAGGCGTTGAAGTGACGGCGATGAAGCCGCGGAAGGCGACGCTGTAGGTTGGGCGACTGACGTTCCCAAATCGTGCGCTCGTGGTAGGCTTTGCTCAAATGCTGAGCTTCGATGATTCGCGCTGGACTCAAATGGAGGGGGGCTATCGAGTCCTCTTTGACCCGCGACCGCTGCTCAAACGGCTTGAACGCGAAGACGACCGTGGTCCGATTTGGCACGAGCTTTGGGATGAACTTCACCATCAGGGTGATGTGGGCGAAGCATCGTTAGCCGCCGTACCTCACATCGTGAGAATCTGCGTCGATCACGGTCTACTCGATTGGAATGTCTGTGCGATCGTTTCGATCATCGAGCTAGCCCGAGGCCAAGGACGTAACCCCGACGTTCCTGACTGGCTTAAAGATGACTACTTCAATGCGATCCGTGAGCTATCGAAGAGTGGACTTTCCGAATTACCGGGCGCTCAAGATCCGGAGTTAATTCGGGCAATCCTAAGTGTCATCGCTATTGAAAAGGGCCTTCGGACCCACGCTGGCTTTCTCGTTCGCTACTCCGACGACGAATTGCTGGAAATGTATCCCGATGCTGCTACCTAACGCCTCGATCTATCAGCAAAAGCCGCCCTCAGACGGCTCTCATGCTGACCACTGACAACTCTTCTTCTACCACCGTCCCCAGGCACGGCTGAAGTAATCGGCCAGCGTCATTCCGATGAGCACGAGGAAGGTAAACAAACCTGACGCTACAGTGAGCTTTGTCAGCCTGGTGCTGTACTTCACGTGCATGAAGAACAGCACCACCAGCGTGGCTTTAGTGGTGGCAATGGCCAGCGCGACCACTGGATTCCAGAAGAGCGTGAGGCCCGGTGCGATGTGCCACTCGCCGAGGTCGATGTAAGAAGCGGCCACTGTAGCCGCCGTGCCCACCAGCAACGCGAGGAGAATTACGAGGTAGACCCCCGGACTTACGATGTGGTGTTCCTGTTCGTGTTCCTGATGTTGTTCGCTCATGCGCCCCAACCTCTCAGTGCCTGCTGATCAAATACAGCAGGGCGAAGAGATAGATCCAGATAATGTCGACAAAGTGCCAGTACAGCCCGAAATTCTCAACAAACGTAACGTGTCCCGTGGTGTAAGCCCCACCCCTGGCGCGAAAGATCATGAAGATCAGGATGCCTACGCCAATCACCATGTGCAGCGCGTGCATGCCGGTCATGGCGAAGTACAGGAAGAAATACTGCTCGGTCTTCTGTGCCATGTCGGGCGCGAGAGGCGGGTCGTGATACTCCTTGTAGACTTCCGGATCCGACGCGGGATTGACGAACGACTGCACGCTGAAACTCGAGCCCGGAATATGGTGCTTCTCCCATTTCTCGTGCCACTCGATGCCCTTGATGCCAAGAAAAGTGAATCCGAACATGAGCGTAAGGCACAGATAGAGAACCAAGGAGCCCCTGCGCCGCTTCTCAGCCGACCACACGCTCATGGCCATGGTGAAGCTGGACAGAATGAGAACCGCGGTGTTGGCGGTTCCCCAGAAGATGCTCAACTGGTGCGAACCCTCAACGAACGCCGGATAGTACCAGTTGCGCATGATCAGGTAGGCGGTGAACAGCCCGCCGAAGAACATGACCTCCGTGAGCAGGAAGAGCCACATGGCAAAGTTGGTGGCGTCAAACTGCTGATCGACGGTCTCGAAGTGGTGGCGCTGATAGGGCGGATGCTCCCCATGATGAGAATCGCCAGCCTCCGCGGCAGTGCTGTTGGAGATTGCCGTGCTATCCGACACTCGCCACCTCTTTCTCTTCCTGCCGCTCGAGCCACTCGTAGTCGTAGGCTTCGTGGTCCATGACGGGGGTCTCGGGGAAGTTTTCGGTCAACGGCGGCGACTGCGTTTGCCACTCCAGGCCCGTTGCCTGCCAGGGGTTGTTTCCGGCGACAGCCCCGTACTTCAGCGACCAGGTGAGGTAAAGAATCGGCAGCAGATAGCCCACGCCGAGGATGGTGGCGCCCGCTGTTGAGAAGACGTTCAGCGCCTGAAACTCCGGCGGGTAGGCGGCGTAGCGCCGCGGCATGCCCAGCGTGCCCAGGATGAACTGCGGAAAGAACGTGAAGTTGAAACCGATAAAGGTGACGATCGCTGCCAACTGCGAGATCTTCTCCGGATACATGCGCCCGGTCCACTTGGGCCACCAGAAGTGAATGCCAGACAGAAACGCCATGAGCATTCCGCCGACCATGACGAAATGGAAGTGGGCCACAATGAAATACGTCTCCGTCAGGTGAATGTCGGTGCCTGTAGCGCCGAGGAAGACGCCCGTCATGCCACCGATGGTGAACAGGCCCATGAAGCCGAAGGCGTAGAGCATGGGCGTCTCAAAAGTGATTGACCCTTTATAGAGCGTGAAGGCCCAGTTGAAAATCTTGATCGCCGAGGGCACCGCGACCAGCATGGTGAGCAGCGAGAAAACCAGCGCCGCATAGTTGGAGATACCCATGATGAACATGTGGTGCGCCCAGACAAAGAATCCAAAGACGGCGATTGCCACCGAGGAGAACGCGACCGCGGTGTAGCCAAAGACGCGCTTGCGGCTGAAAGTCGAAACCACTTCGGAGATGACTCCCATGCCGGGAAGAATCATGATGTAGACGGCCGGGTGCGAGTAGAACCAGAACAAATGCTGGAAGAGAATCGGGTCGCCGCCATAGGCGGGATCGAAGACGCCGATGTGCACCGTGCGCTCCAGAACCACCAGCACCAGGGTGATGGCCAGCACCGGCGTTCCCAGCACCATGAGGATGCTGGCCGCATAGTTCGACCAGACAAAGAGCGGCAACCGGAACCACGTCATGCCCGGGCAGCGCATCTTGTGGATGGTGACGATGAAGTTGAGGCCGGTAAAGATGGAGCTGAAGCCGGCGACAAATATGGCCAGCCCAGTGGAGATGACGTGCGTGTTCAGATAGTGCGTGGAGAGCGGACTGGTGAAGGTCCAACCTGTGTCAACGCCGCCCGCGGCCATGGTGTAAATGACCATGAAGCCGGCGATGATATAGAGATACCAACTAAGCAGATTGATCTTGGGGAGCGCAAGGTCCTTGGCGCCGACCATCATGGGAATGACGAAATTCCCAATCGTTGCGGGCACTGAGGGCACGAGGAACAAGAACACCATGATCACGCCGTGCATGGTGAAGACCTTGTTGTAAGTGTCGGCGGCCATCAGGGAAGTTTGCGGCGTGAGCAGTTCCAGGCGGATGAGGCCGGCAAGGGACCCGCCAATAAAGAAGAAAAACGTAATCGAGATCAGGTAGAGCGTGGCGATCCGCTTGTGGTCGCCGGTCAGCAGCCAGCTGAGCAGGCCGTTTTCCTTGGACAGGAAGTTCATTTTGGGGATCGTGGCCGTGGACTGATCGGGAAGACTGACGATGGTGGCAGCGCTCATGGTTTGACCTCCTTCTGCGCCGCGGGCGCCTGGCCCGGCGTCGCTGCTTTACTGGCCTGGCTCTCAGGAACCAGGTCGGTGGTGTTGAGAGTCTGCTGGACGCGGTAATCGGAATCGAGATTCTTGATGTACTCCACCAGCGCGACCACGCCTTCTTCGCTCACCTGGCCCTGGTAGGTGGGCATGATGGGCGCATAGCCCTGCGTGATGTGCTGAGAGGGGTTCAAGATGGCCTGGCGCAGATAGGCGTCGTCGGCGGTAATGGTCTCCCCAGTGGAGAGCGTGAGCCGGGAGTCGTAGACATTCGCCAGGCTGGGACCGCGGGCGTCGGGCCGCGTGTTGTGGCACGCATTGCAGCTCAGACTGGCGAACAGCCGCTCACCGTCCTGGGCCAGCGAATTGCCGCTCGTCGAGCTCTGCAGCCACTTCCTGAAGTCGTCGGGGGTCATCACAACCACGTCGCCGATCATCTGCGAGTGGTTGGTACCGCAGTATTGGGTGCAGAAAAGGTGATAAGTGCCGGGCGTAGTGGCCTCAAACCAGACTGTCGTGTAGCGGCCCGGAATGGCCTCGCGCTTCACTCGGAACGCCGGAATCGAAAAGCTGTGGAACACGTCCTGCGAGATGAGCGTCAACTGGATTGGACGGCCTGTGGGCACGTGCAGGGCGTTGATCTCGTGTTGGCCGCCGGGATGCTCGACCTTCCACATCCATTGCTTACCCACCACGTAGATGTTCATGGCGTTGGCCGGAGGCGTGTAAATGCGGAAGTAGAGCAGAGCCCCCCACACGAACATGATCAGGAAAAGGCCCAGGGGAATGATGGTCCAGGTGGCCTCGAGAATTGTGGAGCCTTCGATTTGCACCGCGTGCGGATGGCGCTTCTTGCTGTAAAGGATGGAGAAACCGACAATCAGCAGAACCACGAGCGTCAGCCCGACCAGGCTGACCAGGACCATGAAGAAATAGAGCGCATCCATTTCGGGCGCAATCTTGGATGCTTCGGGCGGAAAGAGCGCGAAGTGGGTCAACCATTTTTGTAGAAACTGCCACAATACTGGGCTGATGTGGTCCATTCCCTTATCCGTTCACTTTCTTTTCCGTACTTATGGTCCCTTTTCCCGCCGGGTGATCGTGCTTGTAGTCGCGGCGGAACATGACCAGCATGAATCCGCCCAAAAGCACTACCGTAAGGAACCCTCCCAACTGGATCACGCGCGCAATGATCAGATCGTGCGTGTTGGTGGTGGGATCGTAGTGGTAGCAGTAGGTAAGAATGTTGTCTACCGGTGACCCGATGCGATTCGACGAAGCTTCATCCAGGCCCAGGAGCATGTCCTTGGGCGAGTATTCGACTCCCATGTAGTACTGGGCCAGCTTTCCCTCCGGGGTCACGATCTGAATCGAGCTGGCGTGCGCGTATTGCATCTGGTTGCTGCCCGGCACCGTGAGCTTGACGTAGCGAAAGCCTACCGCCTGGGTGAGCGCATCGATATTCGGTTGAGTGCCGGTAAGGAAGTGCCATCCGCCGGCCGTTTCGGGACGGCCATAACGCTTCACATATTCGCGCTTCTTTGCCGCCGCCAGGTCAGTACCCTCGGTGGGGTCGATGCTGACCACGATGATGTTGAAGTCCTTGCCGGGAGCGTAGCGAACCATTTCGAGAGCGCTGGTCAGACCGTCGAGTTCCTCGGAGCAAAGCATCGGGCAGCGATAGTAAACCAACGCCAGAATCGCGGGGTGCTTGCCGAAGTAGCTAGCCAGCGTCACCTGTTGCCCTGCGTCGTCAGTGAAGGCAAGATTGAGCGGCAACTGCGAGTTGAGTCGCTGATCGATGCCCACGCCGCTGAGCAGCGTCGGCGGCCTGTCGTTTGTTGGACCTGTTTCCTTGTCGCCGTAACTGGAGACCTGCGCGGAGAGAAGCGGCGCAGCAAAGCAAAGCACAATAGCGCCCGTGGCGGCTATTGCCGAGTTGCGCAAATGTCTCCGGATTGTGCGTCCCGACGGCATGGCTATTTTTGCGCTCCCTCTTGCTGCCTGACGGCTTCCTGCTCCGCCTCTTCCTGCTCGTAGCTGGTGCGCGCAAATCCGTTGGTCAGCGGCACAGTGACGGTTGGCGTACTTTCGCCGGTCATGGGCTGCTGCGTTTGAACCGCCGGCGCTACCGGCAACCCGCGTTGCGCAATCAACTGCATGGCCTGCCCTATGGGAATTCTTACCGTCCCCTTCGACTGATCGACCCAGCTGTAGTTGTTCAGCAGCAGATCCTCGCGCGCATGCAGATCGGCAACGTCCTGATCGCCGTCGTCGGTCAGCAATCGCGGTGTGGGAAAGGTTTGCGTAATCTCGGCCACCTTGTTCTGCAGCTCGGGACTGGAGGGCATGTTGCCCAGTTGCCGCACATCCACCGTCTTGGTCCACTTGCTGTTGGGTCCGTCTTCCTTGTTCATGTGCGCGTTGATCACTTTGCCGATGCCGTAGCAGAGCATCCCAACCACGGCCACAAAGATGAGCAGCGAGACCAGAAACACCGCGATTCCCGTTACGCTGGCGTCGCTCTGCTCAAATCCCGCCGCAGCGTCGACTTCGTGCTTTTCCGGATCGTGGCCCGGACCGGGATCTTGATCGGGTTGGTTATGCGTGGGCATGCTCGGGCTCCAGAATCTCCTTGAGATGCGGATCGTTCACCTGCACCAGCGGCCGCGTCTTCAGCTGCGTGCAGAAATAAGCCACCCAGAAGCTGAACAAAGCGACGGGCACCGCAACGTACTCGAGAATTCCCCAACTGAAATGCAGGTTGCGCGCGGCGTCTTTGAAGTTCGGCTCGATCAGCCAGAACATGTCGAAGGCGCGGGCGAAGATCATCCATTGGCACACTCGCACAATCCGCTTCTTGTTCCGTTTCAGGTCGCGCGACAGCAACATGGTGAACGGAATCAGCCAGTGAAAGATGAAATCGAGAGTGATGATGACGCCCCAGCCGCCGCGAATGCGGTCGAGATACCAGTTGATCTCATCCGGCAGGTTACCCGACCAGATGATCAGGAACTGCCCAAAGGCCAAATAGATATTGAGCATCACGAATGCAAACGTGAGCTTGCCCATGTCATGTTGCTCGGTCTGGCGCAGGATGGTCTTGAAAGGCTCGGCTTTGGAGAGCGATACGGCGACGATGATCGAGAATGCCAGCGTCGCATATCCCTGTCCGACGAGGAACAGCAGGCCATA
>Ga0187858_10006054_pt1 | contig 10925 bp, 9 predicted proteins | sample June2016WEW_8_15_FD_133015 | JGI IMG/M metagenome (GOLD analysis project Ga0187858, IMG submission 133015) | Peatland microbial communities from SPRUCE experiment site at the Marcell Experimental Forest, Minnesota, USA - June2016WEW_8_150 | ecosystem: Environmental > Terrestrial > Soil >...
GACAATGCCCATGGTGTCGACGTAATCGAGATAGCCAAGATGGGAGACGCGAAAGATCTTTCCCTTCATTTCGTCGCCCTGCCCGTCGTAAAGAATTCCGCCGAAGTCGGCCTTAAACCGCTTGACGATGTCGCTGCTGACGATGCCTTCGGGCGCGAGCACGGCGGTTGCGGCCGCGCTTGGCGCCGTCGGCGCGAACAGTTTGAGCCCAAGCGCCTGCACGGCGGCGCGCGTCATGGCGGCGCAGCGTTCGGCGTTGTCGACCAGCAGCCGGCGGCCTTCGGCGACATCGCCGCCGCCGAGCGTGGCGAAGTAGTCGAGCGAGGCGCCCATGGCCGCAATCAGCGCGACCGAAGGCGTGTACGAGGCTTCACCCTTGGCGTTCGACTTGTGTTCCTTGCGGAGATCGAAGTAGTAGCGCGGCTGGTTTGTGGTCTCCATCCGCTTCCAGGCGCGCTCGCTGGCGGCAAGATAGGCGAGCCCCGGAGGAATCATCAGCGCTTTTTGCGAGCCGCCGATGATGACATCGACCGCGTCAGCCTCCAGATGGGTCGTGCCCAAGCCGGTAATGGCGTCGACGACCAGCAGCGCGTCGCTGCCGCGCACCAATTCCGCCAGCGCCGGAATGCAATGGCGCGTACCGGTCGAGGTCTCCGTGGCCTGAACGAAGACGGCGCGCACTTCGGGAGAGAACTGGGCGCGCACGTCCTCGATCGAAACCGTTTGCCCGTACGGAGCCGAGACCGTGCGCACTTTGCAACCGTAGGTTTTCGTCAAGGCCACCCAGCGCTCGCCGAACTTGCCGGCCGTGATCACCAGCACCGTGTCGCCTGGATTGGTCAGATTGCTGACCGCCGCCTCCATTGCTCCGGTGCCGGATGCGGTCAGAATGACGACATCGTTCGAGGTGCCGATAAAAGCCTGGAGCTGTTTCAGCACCTTCGAAAACAGTGCCCTGAACTCAGCAGTACGGTGATGAATATCGGCGGCCGCCATCGCGAACTGCGACGCGGGCAACAGTGGCGTAGGACCGGGGGTGAAAAGGCGGGTCTTGCTGATCATCTCTGGCTCCGTTCTGTCCCAACAATCGCAACCACGGGATTGTTTGGGACCAACCCTAAGGCAAGAAGTTTTACTGCCTACCTGCTACTTCAGAAACACTGGTCCAGGTTATCGAGCGTGAGTCCGCTCAACAGCTTGGGATAAAAATCGGTGGATTTCTGCGGCATGACGCGCCCGGCATAGCATAGGTCCCGCATCACCGTCAGCGGAACCGGGTTCAGCAGAAACGCTGCATTCGCTCCATTCGCGACTTGCTGGACGGCCTCGTCAGCCGAGCGGAAATAACGCACGTTTCGCTGCTCGCGCACGGCTTCCGGTGAAATGCCGAGAATCCTGTGCAGCACGATTTCGTGCAACACCACGACATCGAGCTGCCGTTCCAGCGTTGTCACGTCCGTGAGCAGGTTGTCCACTTTGTCGGCACGCACGCGGGCGAGGACGCGACCGCCCGCGGTGACGACGCCGAAAGCGGTGCCGCCGCGGCCCATCTCCGCCAACTCGGCCAGCAACCCTGCGCCGCTGCTGGTGGTGCGCTTCAGCTCGCAGAATTCCTGCAATTGGCGCGTCAACTTCTCCGCATCGAATCCCTCGACTCCGAAAACGACCCGGTGCGTCGGCAGCACGACCAGGCCGGGAGAATTCATGTTGACCAGCGTCATCATTACGAACTCATGCGGGGCGTTGCGGTCGCTGGAATTGGCACGGCAGGCGTCGCGGTACGCGCTCGCAGTTTCGTAACGATGATGACCGTCGGCGATGATCAGCCGCTTGTTACGCATCGCGCCGACCACTCGCTCGACGACCGCCGGGTCGTCGATGCGCCACAGAAGGTTTTCGACGCCGTATTCGTCCACGACATTTTCGTCGGCTTCGCGATTCGCCACGGCCGGGCAGATGATGTTTTCGACTTCGTTCGCCACATCTTCGTAGATCATGAAGAGCTGGCCCGAGTGCGTGCGCGTGGCTTGCAGAAGATTGCAACGGTCTGCCTTGGGCTTGGCCAGGGTCTGCTCATGGCGAAAAACCACCCCGTCTTCGTAGTCGTAGATTCTGCCGAGGGCAATCACCCCGGTTCGCAGCACTGGCTTGTCGGGTTGCACGGGGCTGGCGAACTTCTGCACATAGGCATAAATGCCGGGCGCCGGGTCGCGCCGCAGAACACCCTCACCCTGAACCTGCCGCAGAAAATCAGCCGCCCGCGTGTATACGTTAGACGACGGATTATCTCCAGGTTCGGGCTTGCCGAGTTCGAGGCGGACCAGGTTATACGGGCTTCGGCGGTAATAGGCGTCCTGCATTGCCGGCGTGATCTTGTCGTAAGGCTGCGTCAGCACGTCAGCCAGCTTTACCTTGGACGAATCGAAGCGAAGCGCGTGAAAAGGTCTGATTTCTGCCATCTAGCTAGGTCCCTGTACCCTCTAAAATTAGACCCGTGAAAACCACCGCCGATAAGCTTGGAGAATGAATTGTCGCCCACCCTGGCGGAGATTGTTATTAAGCTGTGCGACTGAGCAGGTTATTTCACCAGCGTGATGCGCAGCTGCGGCAACGGCAGCACGATCGACATCGCGGAACGGCTAAGCGGAGACATAGCCGATGAGAGGAACGCCCCATACTTAAAATTATCATGGGAAAGCCTTGACGCGCACCACCATTCTGACCCGCGATTCGCGCGGCGGCAATTCACCGTACTTGGCAAATGAAGGTAAGCCGTTCGAACAGAGCAGAATCCAAGCAGGGGCTTGCGAAAAACCGGGAACCAAAATCAAAGAGATGCCGCGGAAGACGGCATCTCTATTGATTGCTCAAGAATAGATCAAGCTACAAGTTTATTTCTCACTCGGAAGTTCGAAACAGTGGCACCGGCTCCGCCACCGCGCTACTCCCGAGGTGAGGCGCACGAACCTCACCCCGGAAAATCCGCCAGACACTCGCTTCGCCGCCTACGATACGTCTGCCTTCTTATAGGTCTCCTCGGAGAAGATTACCGAGATAGCGGTAATAATCACGAAAGAGATCATGTAGAGCGACACAGGCCATGACTTGTTGTGGGCCCACGCCAGCAGCGCGGTTGCGACCGGAAGCGCCATGCCGCCGGCAAAAATCGATGCAAATTGGTAACCGAGCGATGCGCCGCTGTAACGCACCTTCGCCGGAAACAGTTCAGCAAAAAAGCTTGCCTGCGGTCCGTACATCGCCGAGTGACCCAGTTGGCCGATTAAGATAATGGCGGCCCAGGCCCAATAGATATTCCCGGCAGCCTTGTCCAGCATCCAGAAGAACGGGAAGGACAGCACGCCGCACATGCAAGCCCCCCACTTATAGACCGCGCGCCGCCCGATCTTGTCGGAAACCCAGCCGTAGAACGGCATCATGACCAGACCGATACCATAGTTGATGGTCAAGGCCGGCAGTAACGCTTGCCGGCTAAGCTTCAACACCGTGACGGCGTAGGTGAGCGAGAATACCGTGATGATGTAGTACAGGCCATTCTCGGCGAAGCGCATGCCCATGGCCAGCAGCAGGTTCTTCGGGTGATCTTTAATGGCCTGGATCACCGGCATCTTGACCTCGGACTTCTCGTCCTTGATCTTTTGGAAGGCAGGCGACTCGGCGAGCGTCATCCGGATCCAGATGCCGATGACGACCAGCACTATGCTGAACAGGAACGGCAGGCGCCAGCCCCAGGCGAGAAAATCGGCTTCAGACAACTGCTTGTTGGCCATCCAGAACGCGAACACGGACAGCAGTCCGCCAACCATAGCGCCTGTCTGCGGAAAGGAGCCGAAAAAGCCGCGGCGATGCGCCGGGGCGTGCTCAACCGCCATCAACACCGCGCCGCCCCACTCGCCGCCGAGTCCGATGCCCTGGCAGACGCGCATCAGAGTCAGCAGGATGGGAGCCCAGATCCCGACCTGGGAGTACGTCGGCAGCAGGCCGATGATCGTCGACGAAACGCCCATGAACAGCAGCGTGATGTACAGCATCTGCTTGCGGCCGATACGGTCGCCAAAGTGGCCGAAGACAACGCCTGCGAAGGGACGGGCAATAAAGCCGATGGTGTAGGTGGAAAAGGCGAGGAGTGTCCCCACCAACGGGTCAAACTTGGGGAAGAACAGCTTGGGGAAAACAAGCGCCGCAGCCGTGCCGTACAAGAAAAAGTCGTACCATTCGATCGAGGTGCCGATGAGGCTCGCGAATGCCACCTTGGCGAACTGAGGTTTGAGAACCTCCGCCGGCGACCCCACGGTAGATTGCTGTGCCATGTTCATTTCCTCCGAGTGCATTTGGCGATCTTGCGTATGCCACCCGGCCTGAGGGCGGCAGGTTGAAGCGTACTCGCGGACAGGATTTACTGCGCCGTCCAGCCGCCGTCGTTTGCAATAGGAACACCAGTCATGTTCTGAGCCGCGTCGCTGCAGAGAAAAACTGCGATCGCCGCGATTTGCTCGATGCTGGTGAAAGTTCCCGAGGGTTCTTTTTCGATGAGCAGTTCGCGCTCGGCCTGCTGCAACGAAATGGCCTGCTTCTCCGCTTTCATTTCGATCTGCTTCTGAACCAGCGGCGTGAGCACCCAGCCGGGGCAGATGGCGTTGCAGGTGATGCCTTTGCCGGCGTTCTCCAGTGCTACCACCTTTGTCATGCCTATCAAGCCGTGCTTAGCCGAGACATAAGCCACCTTGTTGACCGAAGCCACCAAACCGTGGACGGATGAAATGTTGATGATGCGTCCCCAGCCGCGGGCCTGCATTCCGGGCAACGCCGCGCGGGTGGTGTGAAACGCCGAGCACAAGTTGATGGCGATAATGGCGTCCCACCGTTCAACCGGAAAGCTCTCGACCGGAGAAACGTGCTGGATTCCGGCATTGTTGACCACTATGTCCACTTTGCCCAGACGCTTCTCGGCATCGGCAACCAGTTGCGCGCACTGTTCGCCTTTGGAAAGATCAGCGCCGTTGTACAGCGCGGTCACGCCCAATTCTTTCTCGATCCCGGCGCGTATCTTCTCGATCTCGCAGGGATCACCAAATCCATTCAGCATGATGTCGCAACCTTCGGCTGCCAGCCCCCGCGCGATACCGAGGCCGATTCCGCTGGTCGAGCCAGTAACGATTGCCACACGTCCTTTCAGCATAGAGATTCTCCTCCGCTCCTTCGGTCGCGTCGCGGTGGAATGTTTGCGCATCTTCGCAGCCGCCTCAAACGTGCTCTCGAAACCGGGAGCGGCCGGGGAAAGATTGCAAATAGGACGAACACCGCCGAGGCCGTGCTACAGGCCGTCGCGAACACGTCGCGAGACCATGTTTTGTGCTTCAGAAAAGCTGCTTGCCTTACCAGGAAGGGCACGCAGGCAAGCAGCGTTTGCTTACTCGCGCCTCAATTAGCCGCCGCCTGGGTGAACTTCGCTTCGCCGCTAATCGGCATGACCGGAACGTTGTTCGGGATAATCAACTTCGCTGCGGTCGCCGCGACGACTTGCTCCACCGTGACGCCCGGCGCCACTTCCTTCAGCACCAGTCCCTGCTCAGTCGGTTCGATCACGGCCATTTCAGTGACGATAAGACTGACCCGGCGCACCGACGTCAGCGGCAGGGTGCACTTTTTCAGGATTTTCGGCTTGCCCTTGGCGGTGTGGGTCATGGAAACAATGACACGTTTAGCGCCGGTCACCAAGTCCATGGCGCCACCCATGCCCGGAACCATCTTGCCGGGCACAATCCAATTGGCCAACTGCCCCTGCTCGTCGACCTCCAGACCGCCGAGCACGGTGATATCGAGATGCCCGCCGCGGATTAACCCGAACGACAGGGCGCTATCGATGCTGGCGGCGCCGGGAATAGCTCCGACATATCCGCCCCCCGCATCCGTCAGCGAGGGATCTTCCATCCCCTGGCCCGGAATCTGGGCCATACCGACAATGCCGTTCTCCGACTGGAAGTAGACTTCCATCTCCGGCGGCAGATATTGAGGCACCATGGTCGGCAGACCAATGCCCAGGTTGACCAGGTTCCCATCCTTCAGTTCGAGCGCCACGCGCTTGGCGATAACAACTTTATCTTCCATATGCCCCCAGCCCCCTTTCAATCAAGTAGTCCACCACGGGAAACGGAGTGGCAACCGCGTCTGGAGGTATTACCCCGACAGGAACAATGTGTTCCGGTTCGGCGATTACCGTGTCCGCCGCCATAGCCATCACCACGTTGAAGTTGCGGGCAGTAAGAGAATAATCAAGATTGCCGCGATAATCGGAGCGATGCGCAGCCAACAGGGCGAAGTCCGCCCGCAGCGGCGGCTCAACCAGAAACTTCTTGCCTTCCACTTCAATAGTCTGTTTGCCCTCTGCCACCACCGTGCCGAAGCCGGTCGGGGTCAATACTCCGCCCAGGCCGAAACCGCCGGCGCGGATGCGCTCGGCAAGCGTCCCCTGGGGAACCAGCAAGACCTCCGTCTCGCCGGCTATCATCTGCCGCCCGGTCTCGGGATTGAGACCGATGTGAGAGGCAATGAGCTTTCGAACCAGCTTGGCATCGATCAGTTTGCCAATGCCCCAGCCTGGTTTTCCAGTGTCGTTGGCGATAACGGTCAGGTTCTTGCGTCCCTGCCGAACCAGCTCGTCGATAATTCGGTGGGGCGAACCAACTCCCATAAACCCACCGATCATTAGAGAAGCGCCGTCGGGAATCATCTCGACGGCGCGTGTGCAGCTGATCGCTTTTTGTTGCATCAGCAAACTCCTCTTAACTATGAATTAGCTTTCCTTATTAAGCCTAAATAAATTATCGGGTCACTATTTATACCTTAACAGCAACTCAGTTGGGGAACTTTCTGGCTCTTAGTCCTCTTGCCGTGACGGACATCACTCAGACGAGTGCGCTTCTATGGCTGCGCAGGGCCAACCCTTGCTATGGCGAGACGCCGTTCGCCGCATCCCGCGGGCGTTGAGGTTCCGCACGGCTTCCAACCTCACGCCCGTTCCAGCGCCATAGCCACGCCCATGCCGCCGCCGATGCACAGCGAGGCGAGCCCCTTGCGCGCACCGCTCCGCTGCATCTCGTACAAAAGCGTTACCAAAATGCGGCAGCCAGAGGCACCGATCGGATGACCAATGGCAATCGCTCCACCGTTCACGTTCACCTTCGCCAGATCCCACCCCATTTCCTTATGCACGGCGCAGGACTGGGCGGCAAAAGCTTCGTTGATCTCCAGCAGATCGAGGTCCTCGATCTGCCAGCCGGCCTTCTGCAGACAACGCCGGGATGCCGGCGCCGGGCCCATGCCCATCACCTTCGGGTCCACGCCGGCGCTGGCAAAAGCCGCAATCCGGGCCAGAGGCTTCAGGCCAAGCTCGCTCGCCTTGCTAGCCGACATCACTACAACTGCCGCGGCTCCGTCGTTGATGCCGGAGGCATTCCCCGCCGTGACCGTACCTTCTTTGGAAAAAGCGGGCTTAAGACCACCAATGTCTTCGATCTTCGCGCCGAGGCGAATGTATTCGTCGTCGGCGAACATCACCGGCTCGCCTTTGCGCTGCGGAATCGGCACGGCGACGATCTCCGCCTTGAACTTGCCGGCCTTTTGCGCGGCTTCGGCTTTGTTCTGAGACGCCACCGCAAACTTGTCCTGCTCTTCGCGCGTGATGCTGTATTCCTTGGCAACGTTCTCGGCCGTTACCCCCATGTGGTACTGGTTGTAGATATCCCACAGGCCATCGATGATCATGCTATCGACCACTTTGGCGTCTCCCATGCGGAAGCCGTCGCGGGAACCCTGTAACAGGTGCGGCGTGGCGCTCATGTTTTCCTGGCCGCCGGCAACCACGATTTCCGAGTCACCGGTCATGATGGCTTCGGCTGCCAGCATCACCGCTTTCAGCCCGGAACCGCATACCTTGTTAATCGTCATGGCCGGAACCGTGACGGGCAGGCCAGCCTTGATCGCCGCTTGACGAGCGGGGTTCTGCCCCAGTCCGGCGGTGAGCACCTGGCCCATAATGACCTCGCCCACCTGGGCGGAATCCAGTTTGGCGCGCTGCAAGGCGCAGCGAATTGTTAGCGCGCCGAGTTCAGGAGCCGGAATCTTGGCGAGAGAGCCACCGAACTTGCCTACGGCCGTTCGGGTGGCGGATACGATTACGATGTCGCTCATAAATCTCCTCACAAGTATGAATTCAAACTCGAATATTTTTTTCGACTGAAGCTGCTGGCCGTCGCAAGCGGGAATGGACTGTCATGAATGAATGTGTCAGCGTGTGAACTGCGATAATTCGCCAAGCTGCCGCACTGGCATAGGCCTCACCAGGCGGACACTTTGTATCCGCACCTTCCGGCTCACACATCGGCCAACTCACCAGACGACACCAAGTTCGAGCGGAATGCTGGGGCAGAGAAAATACCAGTTTTCTGGAGCGAAGTAAATACCGGCGGCAAAGCGTCCGTTCTGGCCGCGACATCGCATTGTATCGATTGGATTTGGCAGACTCGGCCAAGACTGGGCGGGAACCCGCCAGGAAAGCCGAACCGCATGGCCAGGCCGGCGATGCCGCGACAGGCTTTGCCAGTCCAACAGTCAGTGTTGCCGCCTTGCCGCCTCTGGTTGCATCTCTAAAGTAGACTCTCTTTTGTCGTCGTTTTGTTATCGCTGTGCTAACTTCCATTTAGGAGAAGGAGAATCGGATGTCCCAACCCATTTACATCGCTGCCTACAATCAATCCAAGTTCGGCAAGCTAATGGCGATGACGATCCCCGAAATCGTGGCCAACGCAGTCACTGGAGTTTGCCAGCGGATCGACGTACCGGCTTCGGTTCTGGATGTCGCCTCGGTGGGTTCGGCGTGCAACTTCACCTTGAACCGTCAAGGCTTGCTCGCCGGTCTGGTCGCGTCGCTGCCCGGCATGGAAGGCAAGCCGATTGAATCGGTTGAAAATGCCTGCGCTTCCGGCGGTCAGGCCGTGCTTTCGGTCATCTATAAGCTGCTGGGCGGTCTCGGCGATGTGGGAGTCGCCGTTGGATACGAGAAAATGCGTGACGATGACGGCAAAATGGACGGCAAATTAATTGGCGACGCCCTGGGATACTTCTCGCATCCCGACGATCGCACCGGCAAGGTCTTCGTCTTCCCTCACCTCTTCGCCGAAATCATGCAGTGCTACCTCCAGGCGTACGGCGCCACCGAAGCTGACCTGGCGCAGATCGCCGTCGCCGAATACGGAAACGCAAAACATAACCCGTATGCGCAGATGAACAAAGTTCAGATCACGCTTGAGCAGGCGCTCAAAGTCGAGGGCATCAATCGCTACGTGGTAGAGGGCCTGCCGCTCAAAACCTATGACTGCTCGCAGATCACCGATGGCTATGCCGCGCTGATCCTTGCTACCGAAGAAGGGCTTCGCAAGCTGGGCGTAGCCAAGGCGGACGCCGTCGAAATCGCCGGCTATGCGCAAGCAACCGACCCGCTGACGAAGAACGGGCGCAATATCCTGAGGCCGTCCGGGGCTTACAAGGCGATGCAAAAGGCTTACGCAATGGCGGGCGCCAGCCCGGCCGACGTAAACGTGGCGGAGATTCACGACTGCTTCACCGTGGCGGCGGCGCTTGGCACCGAGGTTATCGGCAAAGCCGCGCCCGGCAAGGGCGCACGCTACTGGGTCGATGGCAAGGCGGCAGTCGATGGCGAATGCGGCATTAATCTCTCCGGCGGACTAATCGCCAAGGGGCATCCGGTTGGCGCCACGGGAATTTCCATGATCGGATTCTCTTATTGGCAGTTGAAGGGCATGGCTCCCCAGGGAATTCAGAAGAAAGACGCCAAGCTTGCTGCCACGTTCAACATCGGCGGCGCGCTGTGCGCGTCGGTCTGCACTGTGCTTCGCCACGCCGGCTAGATGTGCCTTCGACGGCACGCCGCCAGTTGCAGCGCGCTCAAAGGCAATGTATCTTCATGGACGCGCAGTGGAGCAAGCGCCGCACGCTTGCAACTGCGCGGAGGGAAGCTCGCAATGCAGCTTTGTCGATTGACTCGCTGGATTGATTCCGTGCGATGGCTTTTTTTGCTTACACTCCTGGCTATTGTCTGCCATCCGCAAACGGTCTTCGCAGCCACCAAGGTGATCACTGACGCGGATAAGGGTGGCGAGGTCCACCTGAAGACCGGGGACCAGCTCGAACTCCGCCTGAAATCGAATCCCTCGACTGGGTATATGTGGTACGTGCAGGCAAAGTCTACCCCGCTGCTGAAGCTGGTTCGCCAGTCGCAGACTGAGACCACCGAGCCGGGCGTGGGCCGTCCCATCTTCCAGGTCTTCCAGTTTGAACCCAGGCGCGGCGGGGACGGAGTTCTCCAACTGCACTACGTCCGCTCCTGGGAGAAGCCCGCGCCGGACGAAGAGCGCTTCGAAATTCACGTATTCATCGAGTAAGGCTGCTCTGCATCGGCAGTCGAAAAATGCAAGCGATGCCGCTCATATCCGGGCAACAGGCGCCATTGTTTCAGCATCTTAACTTATCGGGCCCCAATCATAGGAGTTGCTATCAATGGGCATTCGCATTCTATGCGTCGACGATAACGAGCCGCTGCTGACGACGCGGAAACTCCTGCTTTCGCGGCTTGGCTACGACGTATTGACAGCGACCACTGCGGAAGAAGCGCGCCGCCTGTTCCGCTCCACGACCGTCGACTTGGCGATTCTGGATTACCGCCTGCCCGGCGTCTTCGGCGACCAACTCTGCCGGGAGTTCAAGGAAATGCAGCCCGGCATTCGCGTCATTCTCGTCTCCGGCGCGTACCCGGATCGTGATTGCGACTGCGCCGATCAGTTTGTCCTCAAGGGGCAGGCCCCCACCGTTCTGCTGCAAGCAATCGTCGC
>Ga0187858_10006056_pt1 | contig 10922 bp, 11 predicted proteins | sample June2016WEW_8_15_FD_133015 | JGI IMG/M metagenome (GOLD analysis project Ga0187858, IMG submission 133015) | Peatland microbial communities from SPRUCE experiment site at the Marcell Experimental Forest, Minnesota, USA - June2016WEW_8_150 | ecosystem: Environmental > Terrestrial > Soil >...
CGTGTTCGGGCGATCTTTCGTGGAGGGAATGGTGTCCTTTGCCGCCACCGCCTCCCCTCAGATGTACTCCGAAGGTTGGTGGGCACCGTGGTCGTTTCTGTGGTACGCGGAGCATGGCCTGCTGGTTTTTTGGCTGGCGGCTCTGGCATGGATTCTGTGGTTGGCCGTGAGACGCTGCCATATCCCCACCTATGGATTGGTTTGGGTGGCAATGCTTGGCACGCTGTACGGATTACTGATTCTCGGCAGTTTGGAGCTCTCCAGTCTGGCTGTGTACGGGCGCGCGGCCCGGCAAATGGTTCCGTTTCTTTGCTTGATTGGTGCGTTTGCAGGCCTACGTCTTTGGGACACGGCACGCAGGACTTGGGGAAGACCGATGCTGCAGGCGGGGGGAATCCTGCTGATTGTGCAGGCGGGCTGGAACCTTCGTGTTCCACTACAACAATGGTTTCCGCGCGACGTGCGTCGTCTCGTCGCCGCGGAATACAAGGTCTTTTCCGAAGCGACCACGATTGACTGTTCCAGGGTGGAGGATGAATTTGAGCCTTCAAAAGCGCCAACGCCACCAACCCGATACGTACTGTTGAACGCGCAGTATCTGGAGCACATTCAGGGCGCGATACGTCCCCCTCAGGGCCGCGTGGTGCTTCGCTTTGCGCATCCGATGCAGTTTCCGCCTTATCAATACGAGGAATTCACGGCCCGTGAGCGGGCGCTCATTCGCCGGACGGATATCTCGATGCGGCTGGTGGATACTGCTGGCCAACCTGAGCTTGCGAATCCACGAACAATTCCCTAGGCTTATCCGGCCATGACCGAATTGGAACAACAACTGGAGTCGGCCCGTGCCGATGCCGAGCGCGCGGTGGCCGCGTGCACCGATCTTCCGTCTCTTGACCAGGCCAAGGCGAGGTTCCTCGGCCGCAGCGGGATTGTGCCGGCAGCGCTGGAGCAATTGGGCAAGCTTCCGAAAGCCGACAAGCCGCGGATAGGCAAGCTGGCCAACCAGGTCAAGACCACGGTGGCGGCGCTCATCGACGCAAAACGGGAAGAACTGGAACTGAAAGCCGCGTCATCGGGACCGGCAATCGACCCGACGTTGCCCGGTCGTCGCCACCACATCGGCCACCTGCATCCGCTGACGCAGATTTTCGAACGAACGGTCGCGATCTTTCGTCGCCTGGGGTTTGCCGTCGAGGATGGTCCCGAAATCGAAGACGAATGGCATTGCTTTGACGCGTTGAACACGCCGGCGGATCATCCGGCGCGGGATTTACAGGACACGCTGTACATCAATGACAAATCCATGCCACCCGACCGCCGGTACGGCCGCTATCTGCTGCGCACGCACACCTCCCCCGTTCAGATCCGCACGATGCTCAAGCAGAAGCCGCCGATTCGCATTGTCGCGCCGGGGCGGGTCTTTCGCCGCGACGAACTCGATGCCACCCATAGCCCGACGTTCCATCAGATTGAAGGGTTGTACGTGGATAAGAACGTGACCGTTGCCGATTTGAAGGGTACGGTCGAGTTCTTCTTCAAACAGTTGCTCGATCCCGAAACCAAAGTCCGGTTCCGGCCCCATTTCTTCCCCTACACCGAGCCGAGTTTCGAAATTGATTTATCGACCCCACAATTCCGCGCGCGCGGCAAGGAATGGATCGAGATCGCCGGCTGTGGTATGGTTAACCCGAACGTCTTTAAAGCTGTCGGTTATCCCGACGACGAGTACACCGGCTGGGCGTTCGGCTTCGGCATCGACCGCATCGCCATGGTCATGTGGTCCATCAACGACATCCGCCTGTTCACCGAAAACGATGTCAGGTTTCTGGAGCAGTTCTGATTAGTGGGGCGGCGGCCAGTAGAGCGAACTCGATTCCGTCCGCGACGCGGTGGGCGAGCCCGCTAACCGCCATAATCGATGCCTCTTGAGCAGTACCAGATCCAATGCTACGTTCCGTCATGAAAACTTTCGCGCTCCTCGCGGTTTCACTGTTTCTACAAACCATGACTACCCATGCGCAACCCATCGATAAAATCGCGGTCAAAGATATCGACCACAAGCCGACAACCTTGAGTGCCTATCAGGGCAAGGTGCTGCTCATTGTCAATGTGGCCTCCAAGTGTGGCTTCACCCCGCAATACGCAGCGCTTGAAAGCGTCTACGAGAAATACAAGGACAAGGGCCTCGTCATCCTGGGGTTCCCCTGCAACCAGTTTGGCGGGCAAGAGCCGGGCACCAACGAGGAGATCAAGCTTTTCTGCTCCAGCAAATACAATGTCACTTTCCCGCTCTTCGAGAAGATCGACGTGAACGGTCCGCAGCGCCATCCGCTTTATGCGCTGCTGGCGGGCAGTGATTCGCCATTCCCGGGCGACATCAAATGGAATTTCACCAAGTTCCTCATCAGCCGTGACGGCACCATCCTCAAGCGCTTTGATTCAAAAACCACTCCGAACTCACCCGAAGTAACCACCGCCATCGAAGCTGCGCTCGCGGCGAAGTAGCACGGAAACTATTCTTCTTCGGCTTTCTCAACACTATCAGTTAACAGAGCAAGGTGATGGAATACACATACTTGGGGCGCACAGGACTGAAGGTCAGCAGACTATGCCTGGGCACGATGAACTGGCCCTGGCTGACCACCGAACCGGAAGCCTATGAAGTGATGGACAAGGCTCTGGACGCCGGCATCAATTTCTTCGACACGGCCGACGTCTACGGAGGCAAGCGGGGCGAGGGTCTGACCGAGCAGGTCATCGGTCGCTGGTTCGACAAGGACGGCGGAAGACGCCAGAAGGTGGTGCTCGCCACCAAGGTCTACGGCGACATGGGTGAGTGGCCAAACTTCTCCCGGCTGTCGGCCCTGCATATCAAGTCGGCCTGCGAAGCCAGCCTGAAGCGCCTGAAGACCGACCACATCGACCTTTACCAGATGCACCACGTCGACCGGGCCACGCCCTGGGAGGAGATTTGGCAGGCCATGAGCCAACTGGTGCAGGCGGGCAAAGTGCTCTACGTGGGCTCGTCCAACTTCGCCGGCTGGCACATCGCCGCTGCCAACGAGGCGGCTAAAAGCCGGCATTTCATGGGCTTGGTCTGCGAGCAGACCCGCTACAATTTGATATGCCGCGCGCCCGAGCTTGAGGTGATCCCGGCCTGCCTGCATTACGGCGTGGGCCTCATTCCCTGGGGACCGCTGATGGGCGGCGTGCTGGCAGGAGCGGCTTCCACTGCCAAAAGTGGCCGCAGGGCCGACGACAACGCGGCGCGCGACTTGAAGGCCAACTGCACCAAGGTCGTCGCCTACGAGAAATGGTGCGCCAGGAGTAAGCTGGATCCGGCGCAGGTGGCACTGGCCTGGCTGCTGCACCAGAAGGCCGTGACCGCGCCCATCATCGGCCCGCGCACTGAGACCCAGGTGGACACCGCTGTGAAAGCGCTGAAACTGAAGCTTAGCGAGGCCATGTTGAAGGAACTGGACGCCATTTTCCCGGGGCCGGGCGGTCCTGCGCCCGAGGCGTATGCCTGGTGATGCGCCTTTTTAACCACCTCCGCAAACCGAATTCCTGTTGGACAAGGTGCGGTTGGGATGCATCGGTTAGTGTTATCCGGCCTCGTCCGACGACGAGATTATACAGTACAATACAGTATAATACCATGTTGCGCTGGCTGACGGGGCACATCGCTGCAGTGCCTCGACCATGTATGCCCCAATCTGAAATGACACTAGTTTGCTGGAACGACGAGATCTACTCGATAAAGCCGTTGGGACACTCCCGCCACGGTTGAGTCCGTGAATGTCATGGTGCTTCCCGTACCGGTGACGTTGGTCAGCGTATTCCAGGCGCCATTCGTCAGGTTGCTGTTGTACTGAACGGCGTAAATCAAATTGCTGTACGTGGTAAAATTGATTCGGGCGCTCGACCCGACGAGCGCGAACGACATGATTTGTGGCATCGGTACCACGGCAACTGCCAGAAACGGCCACTCCGAGGACTCGACGAAGTTATGCGAGTGGAATGTGAATCCCACCGGGCTGTTGGTCGGTGCCGTCATGTAAAAACTGACCACGCCGCTGGTCGAAAGCTCGCTGAGAAATCCGGGTGGCAACCCCAGTGAGAGCGTCACCACGCCATCGGTGCCTCCGTTGACGAATGTGCCGAGGTGTTCGTCGAGATTGGAATTCAGCACGGACGGTTCGTCGTCCCACGTGATGCCGTCGGTCGTGGGGTTGTTGGGGTTGCCCGTTCCTTCCTGCCATGAATTGTTCGGGATCCACTGAACCTCGAACGGGCCAACGCCTTGATTAAAGATGGGGTTGTTGGGCATGCCCTGCTCGAACAGGACCAAGGCGGCACTCACGACGCCCCATCGCCCCGGGCCAAAGGTGGCGTTGAAATTAGTGACGGGCCCCGACAGGTCGAAGCGGATGAACGTGTCCAGCAGCCCTCCCTGCTGGCCAATGGCATTGGTGGCAATTGGACCGGAAACCGAAAGCGCTCCCGCCCCGCCGTAGTTGTTGGTCTGAGCCAGTGAACGCACAAAGGCATCCGCAACGGAAATATTGGTGGAAATGATCTGGGCGGGGATGGAACGGGGCAAAGCAGTTGCCAGACAAATCCCGATCCATACGAAGCCGATCCTCATGGTTCCTGCGAAATTGGAAAGAAGAGCGGGACACCGTCCGGTTGCTTGGCGGCATATTCTTCAAGGAATCGCTGACATTTTTCCGAGGTGAGATAATCCGCCAGCTCGGAAGCCCCAGTCACATTGGCGCGCGGGAAATGTTTCTTGTCGGCGACGATAACGACGAATGGTCGGCGCATATCGGGGTCGCCACGCACAAGAATCTCCATCCCGTCAGACTCCATCTTGCCCTTTACGACCGGGATACGACCGACAATGACGTAAGCGTGATGTTCGTGGGCAAACGCGACGATTTGCGGATGCTGGCTCTCGTCCTTCAATACCCAATCGCCTTGCGGCGTGACACCGGCTTTCTTCCACAGCTTGTTGGCGATTTGATGTGCGCCGCTCCCGTTGAAGTTCACATAGGGAGCACGAGCCTCGGCAATCTTGCGCAAGGCTGCTGCCCCATCGGTCATGCCCCGAATCCTGACAGGATCATCAACTGGTCCGACGATGACGAGTTCGTTACGCGCCCAAGGCTTCATGCCGGTAGCGTACCCATCCGCGACAAGATTGGCGGCTTCGTCGCTGGCGTGCATTGTCAGGAAATCGGCTTCGCCTTTATGAAACGAATCGACGAGCACGCCTTTGTCCCCGGCCGCGACCAGTTTCAGCTTGAGCCCGGTAGCCGCCTCGGCGTTCCTGGCCAACTCCTGCCACATCCCGCTCATGACCATTCCACCGATGACGGCGACACGGACCACCGATTTGTCCCTGGGCGGCGGTGATGAACAGCCTATGGAAATCACCAAAATGGCAATGAGGATCCGTTTCATCATGGTACAGGGGCCTGGTTGATACCGTCGGTGAGGGTTTGCCAGCGGATGTCGGGCCGCACCGGTTCGCCCACGCCGCATCCGATATATTCGCTGCTGAACGCCTGCACCCGGCCGTCGACGAACACGACGTTGGCCCAACCCGAGTGCCGGGCGATCACGGAATACGCCAGTTGCGACGGCACCGTCGATGCAAATTGACCCGGCGCATCCGCCATGAAGGCAAGTTGACCGGGATTCGGGATCTCCATGAGGTTGTGCTGCGACGGGCGTATCCATGGCGAGAGGTACATGTTCATTCCGTACGGAAGGAAATACTGGCCGCCGGGGTTCCTGGCGGCGGGGTCGATGAATATGGATGAACCATCCCCCGCCTGAGGCATCTTTCCCGCGACGACGAGGTTGCTGTAGGATTGTGCTCCGAAGTATTTCGGCAAACAGTTGAACCAATCCTCGGGGCGACTAATGAGCGCAAGTGGCTGGATGCCCTGGCCTCGCCGCGGGATATATTCATCATAGTCATCCATGTACAACTCCAGCGCCAGGCCCCACTGCCGAAGGTTGCTGATGCACTGGGCGCTCTGCCCGCGCGCCCGCGCCTGGCCGAGCGCGCTGAGCGACAATCCCGCGAGCACGCCGATGATGGCGGTGACCACCAGGACCTCGATCAGAGTGAACGCGGGCGGATTAGCTCGTTGCGTCATCTGCGCGGTTCCTGCGACGCCGGCCCATCGCGGTCAGGATCAAGCAAGACAAGCCGATCAGCCCTGCGGTTGTCGGTTCGGGAATGGCAACCGCGGTGATGTCCAGCATGGGCCACGCCGACGATGAGGTAAAATGGCGGGAGTTGAACGTGAATCCCACGCTGCTACCGGGCGTCGCCGTCATGTACAGGCTCACAAGGTTCCCGGTCGAAATCTGGGAGATGAAGCCGCCGGCCAATCCGAGCGACAGGCTCATCTGACCGCTCGTGGCTCCGTTGTAATTGAACGTCCCGAGAGATTCGTCCACGTTGGAGTTCAGAATCGACGGTTCCTGTGCATAGCTGATGCCGTTGGTCGCCGGGCTATTGGGCGTTCCCGTGCCTTCCTGCCAGACATTGTCCCCAATCCAGCGCACTGCGAACGAACCGCTGCCGTAATTGAAGACGGCGTTATTCGGGCTCGTTGCTGTAAGCGCGAGCGTCACGCTGCTGATCGCCCATTCGCCGGCGCCAAACGCGCCATTGAAACTGGCGACGGTGTTCGACACGTTGAACTGCAGGAACGAATCCAGCAATCCCTCTTGTTGACCGTTGGTATTGACGGCGATGGAACCTGAAACCGATAGCGCTCCCGCCGCTCCGTAATTATTGGTCGGCGCCAGCGACCGGACAAATGCGTCGGCCGTCGGCGTGTTGGTGATGACGATTTGCGCCACCGCCGCATTCGCACACCACAGCCCCAATCCCAGGACAACAATCCACCTTCTCACCACTTCTCGCCAGCCCATATCGCCCTCCGTTTGTTGCGTTATATCCAACTAAATATATCGACTCCAAAAGGCAAGCCCTTTTTCAACATGCCACCGGCCGTAGGAGCGAATTTCATTCGCGACCGGTCCCGCCCCACCGTAGGAGCGATTTCCAAGCGCGACCATCGGCCTCCGCTGCGGTCGGCGCCTGCCCCGAGCAAAGTAGAAGGGATCGCCGAATTCGCGTAAAACGGGCGTCCCGCCTGTTTCATCCAGCGGTGGGCGCCTCACCCGCCGTTGCCGAATACTACCCTTGCAATGTAGGTTGACAGAACACCAGTTATTGGTGCTGTGCAATTAGGAGGGCAGTGCGGGAAAACGATGAGCCGGTGCCAACAACTCTGACGCCAAAGTCCGGGTTGCGGCGTCGGACAGGAAAAATGTCGAAGGATGGTGGCGGCGCGGTCAGAGACCGTCGCCAAGGGTGTCGATGTTCCCGATAATTCTGGCCAAAATGGCGACGCAGGTCCACCTTACTGGTCATACGTCGGTAGGCCGTGGGCCGCAACAGCTCTGTGAACCCTGCGTCCAGGTGCACGTCTACTTTTATAGGGGCTGCGAAACCAGCGTAATCGTGCTAAAACTGCGTTCGCATCTCGTCATGGAAGCTGCATCTGCTGCCTGGGACGCAACAACATCGGGCAATTCTGACTACCCCTAAAACCTGACGTGAGCTCTAGGTGAACTAGTTCTTGACATCTGCTTGAGGACTTTGGTATTAAGGTGTTGTTGCGAGTACTCCCCGTTTGTGTAACCCGGAAGAAGCTGGGTGAAAGCAGTGGATTGTCGGTGCATGAACGGCGGGATTAATTTGGTGTTCTTGTTTCCCCCCCCACACATGCACTTCGGACAATGCTTGTTCGTCAAATAGGGAGAAAAGCCTTGAAGCCCACCATACTGATTAAGATCGCAGCATCAATTGCTGTGTTGGTATTTGCCAGAGTGGCATCCGCCCAAAGTGGCTTGACACTTACGATAACTGACCAGAGCGGGAACACCACGAACCTAACGGATAGCGGATCGGGAAAGGTCTTTTTCTCTGGCGCACTCAACAATAGCATCTGGGACGGCAATTTTGAGGTCGCCGACACCTACCCGAACGTCGGGCGCCAGTCCGCTCCAGAAGTGGATCTCGATATCCAAAATGCCTGCTCGACCGGCGCCGGCTCGCTCACATTTACTCTCACCGAAACCGGCTGGCCCTCATTGGGAGCGAACGCTGGCACGGCTTACTTGGCTGTGAGCGGCGCAGGGGACGCTGGCTGTGTTACCGCCTCTGGGTTCGTCAACGGATCGCCGGTTCTCACCACCGGTGTACTTTCAGACGACCCATGGACTACGAATATTGAAGGGAACGCCAGCGGTTTCGAGTCCACATTCAGCATCGGGGAGTCCGTCGTGCTCGTCCACTGTGCGTCAGGCGCTGGGCTGGGCGATTTCGACTTCTCAGTGATACCTGAGCCATCGGCGTTCGTACTCGTGGGTTTGGGCGTGGCGGGGTTGTTGCTGATCCGTCGTCGCGGCAAATAGTCGCATCAGTTTCAAATCCAGAGAGAGCCGCTCGGTCAACTGGCCGGGGAACTCTTTGGTTTAGCAGGCGTGACATGACCGTATCGGTTTCGCAGGCGGGGGATGGAGGCGGGTGGATTGGCGAAGATTCTAACCAGGACAATCGCAAGCCATATCACCGTCTTCATCGTCATGGTCCCTTCTGAAGCCATGCTAATCTGAGGTGACCTGCGTCCAAGGAGACCTCAAAGCCACATGCGCTTCTCGCCGTTTCCATGTTCCTTTCCAGCCCAGTAGTCGAGCCGAAACGAAACCGGCCTTATTGGCCGCTCATCTTGGGAACAGGATGGGGGCATACCTCGCTGTGCGGGCGATAGCGGCAGGTGAGTGACGGCGGCACAGCCAATAACAATCCAAATAGTCCCCCTCAACGGAGCACTGCCAAATCACGGCAAAAGGTCGCGGATTCGAGCCATGTCACTCCCTCGAGTCCCTGTTTGAGCTAAGTGGTTGTATCGCAGTTTGTTATACTAATTTTCTTGCTCAAAACCCGATTTCGGCATATACCCCCGGCTCACGTAACAACCGTTTAAAGCGTTTTTTTGCATATTGTTGTTGACTTTGTTCGGACGAATTGCCAAGATGCTGACCACAACGGGAAAGAAACTTGTGGCTGGGTTGCGAGGCAAGTTGAACGTGCGAGGCGACGCTTATAACCGTGGTTCTTTAGGAGGCGAGGGAACGAAAATGAATAATGTCCAAAAGGTGTTGAGGCTGCGGGCTGGTTTCGCTGTTGTGGTTTTGCTTTTGGTCTTCTCAGCAACGATCGCAAGAGCGCAAGTCACAAATCTGGCTGAGGGCCAGTCGATCAATTTGGCCACTGTAATCAACAGTAATCTGACACTGCAAATCGCCGACAAGCAATTCGGGAACTTCTTCTATTCCTACAGCGATACTATTGGCGGTGCGCAAGGGACCCTGTTTGCTTCGAACATCACTATAGTAGCGCTCTCCAACATGTTTGGTTTTGGTGTACAGATACTAGAGCCTTACTCTCTCGTCGGCGAGGGAGACAGGGACTTCGTACTCGAATACTCGGCTTTGGTGACGGCTCCGAACTACTACATTGACGATATGGATCTGGCTATTACCGGTTCTGGCAACAACAATGGATGGGGGACAGTGTCCGAGACAGCGTATACCGGTGGCTTCGGGGGCACGCAAGTCGCAGCGCTTCAGGCCTTCACCCCCAATTTTGGTTCGGAAAGTGATGTGACCAATATTGTTCCGGCACAGACCGAACTCTGGGTCGAGAAAGATGTGTCACTCCAGGGAGTCCAGAATAACAGCGTCGCCTCAATCTCGATCATTAATCAAACCTATTCGCAGATACCGGAACCCAGCACAGTGTTTCTGGTCGGTGTGGGAGTCCTGGGCGTGGTCGCACTGAAACGCGGGCGCAAGTCGTAACGGAAGTATATTTCGGCACAACCCGTGGCGCTGCGGACGTAGCATCGTGAGTCATTAGCTGGCCGAGAATAACGTACACAGTAGCGTTCGCTCCCCATTGTCGCTCCGCACCATGTGTTGAATTGGGAGAGATAGTGGAAGAGTTGAAACCCGCTCTGGCGGCGGGCAACTGGTTGTGTAGGAATTCTTGAGTGATGCGGTGGATACTATACGTGGCCTAAGCCGTTCCGCCCACCGCCGACACTTCGACTCCGTCGATATCCGCCGACTCCACCGATTCACGCGAACCGCCTTTTTCACCCGAGGTGTCCTGGTTGCCCTGCTCGCGTTTGGCACCGGGCAACTGCGGGCAGCGTCGCCCGCCAGCGACAGCGCGTGCAACGATTCGCCAATCAGCAGCAGTGGCAATGGCGGTACGGGCTTTGGCGCCTGGACAGGTGTTGTTGATAGCAATGGCGGCTTGTACACGGGCTCCGGGATCACTGGCGACTCATGCACGACGAATTCGTGGGGCCTGTATGCCACCGGCACCATCACGACGAGCGGCCAGCGTCCCTTCACCAGCGCCAATGGTACGGCAAACTTGCAGGTTGGCCAGCGAATCACCATCGACATGGCCAATGGCGGTATTGACAGTGGCGGTTCGGAAGGATTAAGCCTTTGGAATTCGAGCGGGGCGAACGTTTTCGAATTCTACTACGCAAACGGAAATAGCGGTTGGACTATCAATGACAACAATGGGAATACAGTAACGTCGGTTCCTTACGAAGGCGAGCCAAGTGGCGTAAGGCTCAATTTCACGCTGACTTCGTCAACAACCTATTCCGCTCAGGTTGTGGCGGCAATTAGTGGCGGCAGCTCGTACTACTTTACTGGCACGCTGATCAATGGCACGCCGCCAATTACCCAATTGCGCTTTTTTACTGCCAATATCGGTAGTGGTAACAATCTTGAAGTTGGCC
>Ga0187858_10006078_pt1 | contig 10898 bp, 9 predicted proteins | sample June2016WEW_8_15_FD_133015 | JGI IMG/M metagenome (GOLD analysis project Ga0187858, IMG submission 133015) | Peatland microbial communities from SPRUCE experiment site at the Marcell Experimental Forest, Minnesota, USA - June2016WEW_8_150 | ecosystem: Environmental > Terrestrial > Soil >...
TGTTCGCCGGCGATCTGTTCCGCATGTACGAGCGCTACGCCGCCAAACAGGGCTGGAAGGTCGAGGTCATGACCGCAAGCGAAGGCTCGATGGGCGGCTACAAAGAGATCATCGCCGAAATCCGCGGCCGCGGCGCCTTCGCCAAGCTAAAACACGAATCCGGCGTGCACCGCGTTCAACGCGTGCCCGACACCGAGGCCTCCGGCCGCATTCACACCTCAACGGCAACGGTCGCCGTGCTGCCCGAGGCGCAGGACGTCGATGTCGGCATCAATGAGGCCGACCTAAGGATCGACACGTTGCGATCCGGCGGCGCCGGCGGCCAGCATGTCAACAAGACCGAATCGGCGATACGCGTGACGCACCTTCCATCGGGTATTGTCGTCATGATGCAGGAGGATCGCTCACAGCACCGCAATCGCGCCAAGGCGCTCGCCGTGCTGCGCACGCGCCTCTACGATTTCGAGCGGCAGAAGCTGGATGCCGCGCGCGCCGCCGAACGCCGCGGCCAGGTCGGCACCGGCGATCGCTCTGAACGTGTCCGTACCTATAATTTCCCGCAGGGCCGCGTATCGGACCATCGCATCAATCTGACGCTCTACAAACTGCCACAGATCATGGAGGGCGAGGCGCTGGGCGAAATCATCGACGCGCTCGTCGCCGAGCATCAGGCAGCTCTGCTCGCTGCCGAGGACGCGAAATGACCGCGGCGGGAGCAGATCTGCCCATCCTCGCGCGGTATGGCGACGCGGAGACCCGCACCATTGCCGCCGCGCGGCGGGCGGTAGCGGAAAAATTCCGTCAGGCCGGCATCGATTCGCCCGAACTCGATGCCCGAATTCTCGTCGGTCACGCCCTTTCACTCGATCATGCCGCGCTCGCCGCGGCTGGTGCCCGTACTCTCACCGCCGCGGAAGAAAACGCGATTGCCGCGCTCGCCCGGCGCCGACTTGCGCACGAACCGGTCGCGCGCATCGTCGGCAACAAAGAATTCTGGAGTCTGAAGCTGCGCGTCGATTCCACGACACTCGTGCCACGGCCGGAGACGGAAACGGTCGTCGAGGCTGCACTCGCCGCGATCGATGCCGAGGGTTCGCGCGCGCGGGCAATGCGAATCGCTGACCTCGGTACCGGCGCGGGTGCGCTCCTCTTGGCACTGCTTGCAGAGTTGCCCAACAGCTTCGGGACCGGCACCGACACAAGTTTCGGCGCGCTTGGCGTCGCGCGGGATAACGCCCACCGTCTTAACCTTAAGCGCGCAGCGTTCGTCGCTTGCGACATGGGAGCGGCGCTCCGCGGTCCGTTCGACCTGATCGTCTCCAATCCGCCATATATCCCGTCGGGGGATATCGCGGCGCTCGCCGCCGAAGTGCGCGATTTCGACCCGTGGCCGGCGCTCGATGGTGGTCCCGACGGTCTCGACTGCTATCGCGCGATTGCCGCGGCGGTGCCGGCATTGCTGAAGTCTGGAGGCGCTCTCGTCGTCGAACTGGGCGCCGGCCAAGCGCAGGCCGTTAACGCCTTGTTTTTGGCCGCGGGACTTGCGCCATCGCCGCCGCGCGCTGATCTTCATGGTGTGCCGCGCGCTGTTGTTGCGAGAAGCGCGAGGAAGGGCCATGGGTGGAGCATTGACGCCCGGCAAAAAAGCGGCAAAAAAGCACTTGGAATGTCGGCCGGAAGCGACTAGCTTGCGGCAACAGAATCGGCCCGAGACGATGGTGCCGCGCAGCCTTGAACGCCAAGAGCGTCCCTTTAAGAGGTGCGTCCCTCCAAGAGGTTCGGCAGCGCAGGCTAGGTGAAGCGAAAGCCGGAATAGCGAAAGCCGGAACAGACGGCAGACGGGATCGCCAGATTCAGACCGAGAAGTTCATCGGTTCGGCGCGCATTCTTAAATGTCGCGCATAACGAGGGGTTCGCAACACCGCAGCGAAAGCGCCGGTGGAGGGCAGCATTGCTGAGGCTTACGGCATGCAATCGCGAAAGCGGTAAGCAGATGAAGATTGCCCGGGTTCATGTGTCAGATCGAAGTGAACCTCAGTGTGAGGTTTCAGTAAGGTGAAACGGCGGCATTCGTGCCGCCGCAAATGAGGGGTTGGCAGAACAGCAAACCATGAGAAACGGTCAGAACAAGCGAATGCGGGGTCGCAACCGCAAAGGTGGTCATCATCAAAATCCATTGTCGCGCATGTACGAGTCCAATGGACCGGACGTGAAAATTCGGGGAACGGCATCCCACGTCGCTGAAAAATATGTTCAGCTTGCTCGCGATGCGCAAAGCTCCGGAGACCCGGTCGCGGCCGAGAATTATTATCAGCACGCTGAGCATTACTTCCGTCTGATCGTGGCGGCGCAGGAGCAGTTTCGCCAGACCCCGCCCTACTTCCAGCAGGGCGGCGAACAGCGCGGCAACGGTCCGGACGACGGTTACGACGACGGCGACGATCAGCCTCCCATCGGCGGCGAGCCGTTTGCGCCGCGCGAACCGCAACCTTTCTATCCACGCGAGCAGCACCAGCCGCAAGCGCAGCCGCAGCACAGCCAACCGCGTCCGCAGCACGCGCCGCCGGCGAACGAGGAAGACGTCGAGCGGCTTCCGTCATTCATTACCGGCGGCCAGTCGCATCAGCAACAGCCGCAGCAGGGTCAAGGACCGAATGGCCCTAACGGCCAGAATGGCCCTGGCAGCCAAAATGGCCAGAATGGCTTTGACGGTTCGCCTGACCGTTTCCCCTTGCATCGGCGGCGCCGCCGCCATCGCGGACCACGCGATCATTCCATGCAGGGTGGTGAAGGCGATGCGCCGATGCCTACAGGCCCGCGCGCGGTCGACGACTAATACCGTCGTGCCCGGCACCGCGGGTCCGGCTTTTTGGCCGGCCCGAATGCAAAACTTGTTCCGGGCATCCACGTCTTAAACAAGCCGAAAAACGTGGATGGCCGGGACACGGCCATGATGACGCAATACGCTTCGCTTGGCGCTCAACTGCCGCGCGGCGCCTTGGCCAGCCGGACCAGGAGCCAGATCGGCACGACGATCACGGCTCCGAGCAGGAAATACCGCCAGAGCCAGCGGACGACGTCGAAGCCCATCGTCCAGACATGCACGACGAGCTGGCGGACCGACTCGATGATGTTCCACGGATCGAGGCCGATCGCGGCTAGGATCACGCCCACCAGAATGGATAGCAGGATCAAGCGTCCGATCACCGCCAGGGGTGGGCCGCCAAAGAAACGGTGAACGAGCTGGCGGGACTGCTGGTCGTGGGCCTGTTCTTGGGACATCGCAATCTCCGCTCGCGCCACTTAGCTAAGTTGCTACGTCCCGCGCAAGCGGTCCATCAAATGAACCGCTGTTGGGAGCTGCAATTCGGGACCGTTGCCTCGGCTTCGCAAGTGGCGCTAAGTTGCGGCCGCCCCACGCATCATATCGGGCATTCCGAGGATATTTCATGGCCAAGATCGAGGAGCACGCGCCTGCTTTGAAGGCAAGCCTCAACGACGATATCGGCGAAGAAAAGCGCCTCGAAATGTACCGGCTCCAGGTCGAGATCCGCGAGGCCGAACAACGCGCGTTCGATCTGTTTCTGCAGAATCTCGTTAAGGGCACGAGCCACCTTTCGCTGGGTCAGGAGGCGGTCGCCGCAGGCTTCGCCGCTGCAATGCGCCCGGGCGATCTAAGCTTCTGCACCTATCGCGGCCACGCTCATACGCTGGCGCGCGGCGTACCGATCGCCAAGGTCTTGGGCGAGCTGATGCAACGCGACATCGGGCTGATGCGCGGCAAGGGCGGCTCGATGCATCTGACGTCAGTCGATCACGGCGTGATGGGCTCTTACGCGATCATCGGCGCGCATCTGCCGATAGCGTGCGGCGCGGCGTGGCGTGCGCAATACAAGGGCGCGAAGGACGTTTCGGTCTGCTTCTTCGGCGACGGCACGACCAATATCGGCGCCTTCCACGAAGCACTGAACTTCGCCGCGGTGTGGAAGCTGCCGGTGGTCTTCGTCTGCGAGAACAATCTCTACATGGAATACACCCCGATCAGCGACGTCACGGCGGTGCAGCACCCGGCAGCCGATCGTGCCGCCAGCTACGGCCTCGAGCGTATCATCGTCGACGGCAATGACGCCGACGCCGTCTACCGCTCGGCCATGTCCGCCTACGACAAGGCGCGCAGCGGCGGCGGGCCGTCCCTGATCGAATGCATGACCTACCGCTACAGTGGGCATTCGCGCGCCGATCCGGCGAAGTACCGGCCCGAGGGCGAACTGGAAAAATGGAAAGAGCGCGATCCGATCAAAATCTATCGTGAGCGGCTCAAACAATTCGGCATCGGCGAGGAGACCATCCTCCGCATCGAGACCGACGTGAAGCGTGAAGTGGACGAGGCCACTGAAGAGTGCAAGGCGGCGCCGCCGCCGTCGCTCGATATCCTCACCACCGATGTTTATGCCGACGGAGGCTTCGCATGGCGGAACTGACCTATCGCGACGCCGTCATTCGCGGCATCGCTCAGGAGATGGCGCGCGACCCCGACGTGGTGTTCCTCGGCGAGGACGTCGCCAAGGCCGGCGGCGTGTTCAAGGCGACCGTCGGTTTGTTCGAGCAATTCGGACCGGTGCGCGTGCGCGACACGCCGATCTCCGAGCAGGCGATCCTCGGCGCCGCCATGGGCGCCGCGATGACCGGCTTGAAGCCGATCGCCGAAATCATGTTCTCGGACTTCATCGCGGTGTGCTTCGATTACATCGCCAACGAAATCCCCAAGAGCCGCTACATGTCGAACGGACAAGTCAAATGTCCGCTCGTCGTGCGCACCGGCAACGGCGGCGGTGCGCGCTTCGGCGCACAGCATTCGCAGAGCGTCGAAAACTGGTGCATGATGATTCCGGGGCTGAAGGTAGTCGCGCCGTCGAACCCGCGCGACGTCGTCGGCCTAATGGCGGCCGCTGTGCGCGATCCCGATCCGGTGATCTTCTTCGAGCACAAATCGCTTTATCCGACCAAAGGCGAAGTGCCGGACGGCGAGATCGTCGACACGCTCGGCACGGCGAAGATCGTGCGGCCGGGCAAGGACGCCACCATCCTTGCGCTCGCGCTCATGGTCCCGCGCGCGGTCGCGGCAGCGGAGAAGCTAAAGAACGAGCACGGCATCGACTGCGAAGTCGTCGACGTGCGTTCGCTGGTGCCGATTGACACGCAAACGATCCTTGGCTCGGTCGCGCGCACGCACCGTTTGTTCACGGTGGAGGAAAATCCGCGTCTGTGCGGCTGGGGTGCCGAGCTTGTCTCGATCGTTGCCGACGAAGCGTTCTACGACCTCGACGGGCCGCCGGTGCGCATCACGACGCCGCACATTCCGCTGCCGGCAGCCGACATCCTCGAGGACCTCGCGCTGCCGAGCGTCGATCGCATCGCCGACCGCGTACAGCGCAGCCTTAACACGTGACAGGAAGATAAGCATGGCAAGCGAACCGACCCGCGAAAATCCGAACGGACCGATCGGCACCGAGATTCTCTTTGAGAATGACCAGGTTCGAGTGTGGGACATGCAAGTGGCGCCCGGCGGAAAGAAGCCGTGGCATCACCACACCATGGACTACGTCATCATCAACGTCACCGGCGGCAAGATTGAGCTTGAGAACGTGCAGGGCCACTCCATCATCGCGGACGACAAGGTCGGCGGTGTGATCTGGCGCGACGCTGGCGAGAAACACGAACTGCGCAACCTCAGCGGCAAGCTCTATCAAAATATTCTTGTCGAGCTGAAAAACGGGAAGTAACGCAGCAGAAGTAACGCAGCAACAGGATGAGCGCCATGTACGACAATCTCCTCGCCAACGTCCCGACCGATCTGTGGATCGGCGGCAAGTGGCGCAAATCCTCCGACGGCGGCCGCTTCGACGTGATCGATCCGGCGACCGAGAACAAGGTTGCCTCGGTGGCGAGCGCAACGGTTGAAGATGCCAAATCCGCGCTTGACGCGGCGAGCGCCGCCTTCCCCGGCTGGGCCGCAAAGAAGCCGCGCGAGCGCGCGGAAATCCTGCGCAAATCATTCGAGCTGATCATGCGCGACCACGAGCGCCTGGCGAAGCTCATCACCATTGAGAACGGCAAGGCGCTGTCGGATTCGCGCGGTGAAGTTACCTATGCCGCAGAATTCTTCCGCTGGTTCGCCGAGGAGGCGGTGCGTAACATCGGACAGAATTCGGTCGCGCCGGCAACGGGCGCGCACATCCTCGTGCACCATAGGCCGGCAGGCATAGCGGTGCTGGTGACGCCGTGGAATTTTCCGGCCGCGATGGCAACGCGCAAGATCGGCCCGGCGCTCGCCGCCGGCTGTTCGGTCGTGCTCAAGCCCGCGTCCGATACGCCGCTCACCATGCTCGCGTTGATGCCGATCCTGGAGGAGGCCGGCGTGCCGGCCGGCGTCGTCAACGTCATTCCCTCGCGCTCCTCCGGCAAGGTTGTGAGCGCAATGCTGCACGATCCGCGCGTGCGCGTCGTTTCGTTCACCGGCTCGACCGAGGTCGGCCGAAAGCTTCTGCATGAAGCAGCCGACAACGTCGTACGTCCGGCGATGGAGCTCGGCGGCAACGCGCCCTTCATCGTGTTCGACGATGCCGACATCGACGCCGCTATCGACGGCGCCATGATCGCCAAGATGCGCAACATGGGCGAAGCCTGCACCGCGGCCAACCGCTTCTATGTGCACGAGAAGGTGCACGACGAATTCGCCAAAAAGCTCACCGCGAAAATGACTGGACTAAAGATGGGCAACGGACTTGACGACGGGGTCGCGCTCGGTCCGCTGGTCAACAAGGAGGGCCGCGACAAGGTCATCGAACTGGTCGCGGACGCGGTGCAAAAGGGCGCCAAGGTCCTCACCGGCGGCAAGGCGCCGGCGGGAGCCGGCTTTTTCTATCCGGCGACAGTCCTTTCGAACGTGCCCTACAATGCCAAGATGCTGAGCGAGGAAATTTTCGGCCCAGTGGCGTCATTGCAGACCTTCAAATCCGAGGACGAGGTGATCACGCGCGCCAACGACACCGAATACGGTCTCGTCGCCTACCTCTACACCAAGGATTTGAGCCGTGGCCTGCGCGTCTCTGAGAAGCTCGACTTCGGCATGATCGGATTGAACCGCGGTATCGTCTCCGACCCCGCCGCGCCTTTTGGCGGCATGAAGCAGTCCGGCCTCGGCCGCGAAGGCGCGCATGAGGGGTTGATGGAGTTTTTGGAGACGCAATACGTTTCGGTCACGTGGTGAGCCCCGCCGGGAATTGAAATGAATATCCTCATGCCGCAACTCGGCGAAACGGTCGCCGAGGGCAAGATCACCAAGTGGTTCAAGGCCGCCGGCGACGCAGTAAAACCGGGCGACAATCTGTTTGAGATCGAGACCGACAAAGTGTCGATGGAGGTGCCGGCGACGGAAGCCGGCGTGCTCAGCGAAATCCGCGTAACCGAGGGCGAAGTCGCACCGGTCGGCGCGGTCGTCGGGGTGATCGGCGTCGGCGCCGGCGGTGTCGTGAACGCACCCCCGGCACGCGAAGTGCCAAAGGCGCCTGCCTCACCCGTTGCGATGCCAGCCGCGGCGAACCACGCCCTGCCGGCGCCCAAAGCGCCACAGCAGCCGATCAAGCTCGATCCGTTCTTCGAAGTGCGCACGCCCGAGCGCAATTTCGGGCCGGCGCGGCTTTCCGGCGGTATCGCGGTCACCCCGCTGGCGCGGCGGCTCGCGAGCGAAGCCGGCATTGATCTCTCGCGTCTGAGCGGTTCCGGCCCGCACGGCCGCATCGTGGCGCGCGACGTGGAAAGCGCCCCGCGGCCGACGTCACCGCGCGGCGCCGTTACCGCATTGGCCGAAGGCCCGAGCGCCGACCAGATCAAAGCGCTTTACGATCCGGCTAACTACGAGGAAGTGACGCTCGACGGCATGCGCAAGACCATCGCCGCGCGGCTGCAGCAGGCGAAACAAACGATCCCGCATTTCTATCTGACCTCCGATATCGTGATCGATCGCTTGATCGCGGTGCGTGAAGAGGCCAATGTCGCCGCGCCGAAAGATCGCGACGGCAATCCAGCGTTCAAGCTCTCGCTCAATGATTTCATCATTCGCGCGCTGGCGCTGGCGCTGCAACGCGTGCCGGCGGCGAATGCGGTGTGGGCAGGCAACCGCATCCTGCGGCTCAAGCATTCCGACATCGGCGTTGCCGTCGCGCTCGAGGGCGGACTGATCGCACCGATCATTCGTGATGCCGAGACGAAATCGCTGAGCGCCATCTCCGCCGAAATGAAGGAGCTGGCCGCGCGCGCGCGGGACAAAAAGCTGAAGCCAGCCGAATATCAAGGCGGCTCGTCGGCGATCTCCAATCTTGGCATGTATGGCGTGCGCGAGTTCTCGGCCATCATCAACCCGCCGCAGTCTACGATCCTCGCGGTCGGCGCCGCGCGCCGTCAGGCGGTCGAGAAAGCCGACGGCGGTGTTGCCTTCGCCAGTATGCTCACGGCGACGCTGTCCTGCGATCATCGCGTGGTCGACGGCGCGCTCGGCGCCGAACTTTTGGCCGCGATCAAGGCGTTGGTCGAGGCGCCGGTGACCATGCTGGTTTAGAGCGTAATCACGCAGTTGGATCGATTGGTGCCTTATTCGCTCTACGCAGCGCCGGTTGCCATCCTGTGGCTGGCGTGGCTTGCCTACTGGTTTGTGGCCGCGCGCAACGTGAAAGCGACGAGACGCCGCGAATCCCATGCGAGCCGCCTCGGGCACGTCCTGCTGTCGGTGCTAGCCGCGGCGCTGCTGGCGTTTCGCGGTCAACCGCTGCATTGGCTCGACGAGCGTTTTCTGCCGGACACCGTGGTGGCGTATTGGCTCGGCTTGCTCATGGTTGTTGCCGGCCTCGCCTTCGCCGTGTGGGCGCGCCACGACCTGGGCCGCAACTGGAGCGGCACGGTCACCGTCAAGGAAGATCACGAGTTCGTTCGCACCGGCCCTTACCGCTTTGTCCGTCATCCGATCTATTCCGGCATGCTCTTGGCTATTCTTGGAACGGCGATCGCCTTCGGCGAGTGGCGCGGCCTGGTTGCCTTCGGACTGTTGACCCTCTCTTTGTTGTTTAAGCTGAGAATGGAAGAGCGGTTCATGGAAGAAACCTTTCCCGACGCATACCCACGGTATCGCGCGGAAGTGCCGGCTTTAATTCCCTTTCTCGGCCGTGCGCACGCGGCTGGCCCTATGTCGGGGTAAACTTCCAGGAGCGAGCGCCTTGCCTGAGCAACGACCGGAAGTTCTGCTGATCGGGCCTTTGCGGCCTGTCCTTGCTAAGGGGCTCACGGAGTTCACCGTGCACAGCCTCGCCGGAGCGACGGACCGCGACGCACTTCTCACCTCCATCGCCCATCTCCGCGCCATGGCGGTCAGCGCCCCCGTGCTGCCGATCGACGACGCGCTGCTCACACGCCTGCCCAAACTCGAGATCATTTCGAGTTTTGGGGTGGGTTACGATCACATCGATGCGGTTGTGGCGGCAAAACGCGGCATCGTGGTCACGCACACGCCCGACGTGCTCACCGAAGAGGTCGCCGACACTGCGATCGGCCTGCTGCTCTGCACGGTGCGTGAGTTGCCGCAAGGCGAGCGGCATGTGCGGGCCGGCAAATGGCCTAAAGGTAACTATCCGCTGAGCCGGGCGACGCTGCGCAATCGCACCGTCGGCCTGGTCGGCATGGGCCGCATCGGCCTTGCCATTGCGCGCAGGCTGGAAGCGTTCGGGGTGCCGATCGTTTATCACACGCGTCAGCCGCGGCCTGAGCTTGCCTACCGCCATTATCCGCAACTCATCGACATGGCGCGCGCGGTGGATACGCTCGTCGTTATCGTCCCGGGCGGCCCCGCAACCCGGAACATGATCGATACACCAGTGCTGGAAGCGCTCGGCCCCGACGGCATTCTGATCAACGTCGCGCGCGGCTCCGTCGTCGACGAGGACGCTTTGATCGCGGCGCTTCGGGAGCGGAAGATCATGGCCGCCGGTCTCGACGTGTTTGTCAAAGAGCCGGAAGTCCCCAAGGAATTACTGACGATGGAGAACGTCGTGCTGCTGCCGCATCTCGGTTCGGCATCGGTCTTCACGCGCGAGAAGATGGACCAACTTTTGGTCGACAACATCCGCGCCTGGGCGGCCGGTAAGCCGCCGCTGACTCCGGTGCCGGAAACGCCTTGGCGTTCGTGGGACTAAACGACGAGAGCTTCGCGCTACTCCGCGGCGATGCGCACTTCCGGCGCGGCGGCGCGCACGTCGGCCTCGACGTGCTCCTCGAACTGCACGAAGTTCTTCTGGAACATATCAACCAGCTTGCGCGCGGTCTGATCGAATTCGAGCTTGTTCTGCCAGGTTTTCTGCGGATAGAGCAGGTGCGGTTCGACGCCCGTGAGTTGGGTCGGCACGGCAAAGCCGAAATAAGGATCCGTGCGGAATTTAACGTTCTTGAGCGAACCATCGAGCGCCGCCGTGAGCAACGTGCGCGTCACCTTGATCGGCATGCGGCGGCCAACGCCGTAGATACCGCCGGTCCATCCGGTATTGACCAGCCAGCAATCGACGTCGTGCGCGCTGATCAGCTCGCGCAACAGATTGCCGTAGACCGACGGATGGCGCGGTAGGAACGGCGCGCCGAAACAGGTGGAAAATTCCGGCTGGACTCCGACGAGACCTTTTTCGGTGCCGGCGACCTTGGCGGTGTAGCCGGACAGAAAATGATACATCGCCTGCGCCGGGGTAAGTTTCGCGATCGGCGGCATGACGCCGAAAGCGTCGGCGGTGAGAAGCACGATATTCCGCGGCATGCCGGCGCGGCCGGTGCGCGACGCGTTCGGGATGAATTCGAGCGGATAA
>Ga0187858_10006087_pt1 | contig 10880 bp, 8 predicted proteins | sample June2016WEW_8_15_FD_133015 | JGI IMG/M metagenome (GOLD analysis project Ga0187858, IMG submission 133015) | Peatland microbial communities from SPRUCE experiment site at the Marcell Experimental Forest, Minnesota, USA - June2016WEW_8_150 | ecosystem: Environmental > Terrestrial > Soil >...
ACCGCCGCTGTCTGGTGCAAACGCGGCAGGTGGCCGATTGACAATCGGCCGCAGCTAACCAAGCTGCCCCACAATGGCACCTGGGCCTTGCGTACACATACGCTCAGATTCCACCCGTACTGTCGATGAATCGCGCCGGTCTCCACTTTCTTGTCGCGCACCCCGCTCCGCCGCTCCGATGGACAGGCTTTGACTACACTAGGAACATGACTCTCTTCCGCCTTCTGCTGATCGCCGGCAGCGGGCTGCCCTTATTCGCGCAAGCGCCGTGCGCAGGCACTCCGGCCTATACGCCGTGCGAGTTCGTCTTCGAGCTCAACGCGCAGGAGGCTGCCGCGCATCCGAATCCGTATGCCGATGTCGATTTGGCCGCCGAGTTTCGGTCGCCTCATTTTCACACTTTCAAGCTGCCCGCGTTTTGGGATGGGGGCCAGCGGCTGGTGATCCGCTTCACACCCACCGAGGGTGGCGAATGGCTCTGGCGCACCAGCAGCAATATCCAGCGGTGGGAGGGCCAGACCGGCTCTTTCACCGCAGCCGAGTCCGATGCGCCCGGATTCGTACGCACCGCCAACGTGCATCATTGGGCCTGGACCGCGGGCAACGGCAACCAGCCGCACCTCTGGATGGGAGACACGCTGTACCGCTTCGCGTTTCTCGATCAAGCGCTGTTTCAGCGCATCGTGGATAAGCGGGCGGAGCAGAAGTTCAACCACATCCGCGGACTGGTGCTCGGATCGGAGGAAGAAACCGCGCGCGTCTTTCTTTCTCCGGGCAAGCCGAATCCGGAGCATTTCCAGCGCGTGGATCAATCGATCCGCTACATGAACCAGAAGGGCATCGTGGCCGACCTGATCGTGGCCGGCTCCGAGGACCAACTGACGCGGCTTTTTCCGAACTGGCAACAGCGGAAACGCTACGTGAGCTACCTGGTGGCGCGTTATGCTCCCATGAACATCACCTGGCAGGGAGTGCGGGAGTACGAGACTTACGAGGACGGACGGCCGCTGATGAAAGAGATCGGCGGGCTGCTTAAGGAGATGGACCCTTACCAGCATCCCCGGACCAGCGGCACACTGGCGACGTCAGGCGGGCTGTTGGATGACGGCTGGATGGATTTCGTAGCGCACCACACGGGCGACGACCAAGTGTGCGCCATCGAGCATCAGCTCTTCGCGACGCCGTTTGTGAATCTGAAATTCGCAGGCGAAGACAGCGGCGCCGGCAAGTCGCAGCCCGACGATGTAGATAGCGACGCCTTCCGCCATCGCTTGTGGAACGCCGCCATGGATGGCGACTATTTGACCTATTTCAACACCGGCACGGCGGGGGCTGGCAAGATCCCGGTGGATGCGCAATACCTGGACTCGCCCGGCGCCAAAGCCATGACGGCCTGGTACAACTTTTTCGCGGGCAATCGGCACTGGGAGCTGGAGCCCTATTTCGACGTGGACGGCGGCAGGGCGCTGGCGCTCGAAGAGGTCGAGTACATCGTCTACGTGGAAAATCCGGGGCCGGTGGAACTGCAGGTGGAAAGCCACGGCTACGACGTGTCCTGGATCAACCCCATCAACGGAGAGGAGATTAAGGAGAAGAAAGGGTACCGCGGCGAGCACTTCACCGGAGAGCCGCCAGACAGGACGCACGATTGGGTGTTGCACGTTTCGCGCGAAGGCCACAAGGAGGGCATGCTGAAGTCTTACAAGTTCGAGTCGCGGCGCATCGCCATGCAGGTGATCGAGCAGAATACGCAGAAGGTGCCCTTCGAAATCGCGCAGCCTGAGGACTCCACGATTTCGGAGGGAAAGCCTCCGGCGTTCGCGGCGAAGATCAAGCGCGAGACACGCGCCACGCGCAGCATGATGTGGCTGTGGACCGGCGAGGCTACCGTGGATGGCCAGGGCTACCGCGTGATGGGAACCGGCGCGAAGGGCACGTTCAAATTCCCTCCGCATATCGCATTGAACTATCCCGCGGTGATGGACCTGCGGCTCTACGGCATGAATGCCAACGGCAAAGTGTATAGCATGGACAAAACTTACCAGCTCGACAAGTGACTGAACTCATCCTGGCCGTGGACACCACGCACGAATTCGGCAGCCTGGCTCTGTTGCAAGGCACAGAGGTGTTGGAGGAGGTGCTGCTGCATTCTCCCGAAGGATTCGGCCAGATTCTTTTCGAGCGCCTCGCGCAGTTGCTGGAACGGCAAGGCCGCAAGGTGCAGGATGTGGACTGCTTCGCGGCGGCGTCCGGACCGGGATCGTTCACTGGAGTGCGCATCGGCCTGGCTTGTGTGAAGGGGCTTGCGGAGGCCACCGGCAAGCCTGTGGCGGCGGTATCGAACCTGGAGGCGTTGGCGACATTCGGCACGGCGGAGATGCGCGCGGTGGTGCTGGACGCGCGGCGCGGCGAAATATATGGCGCGGTATATAACGGGCGCAGCGAAGCGATTCTGCCCGAGACCGTGATGCCGTTTACGGCCTGGCTGCGAACTATGCCGGCTGGTGAGATCGAGTTCATATCGACGGACTTCAGTCCGTTCGCGGCGGCGCTGGTGGGTACGCGTTTCGAGAAAGCGCGGATCGTGACAGCCCCGCGCTCGTTGGCCGCCGCGGTGGGCAGGATCGCGTGCGAACGCTGGCGCGCCGGCCGGGCCGCGGACCCTGCCGCCATCGATGCCAACTATGTGCGCCGCTCGGACGCCGAGCTGTTTTGGAAGGAATACTGATGGAACCCGGGTGGCTGAGCTGGGCCCAGCGCCTGCAGGCGATTGCCCAGACCGGTCTTGCCTACGCCGTCAATCAATACGATGTGGAGCGCTATGTAGCCGTGCGGGAAATCGCGGCTGAGATGATGGCGGAGGGCTCGCACGGCGACCTCGCGACGATCCGCGGGCTGTTCGCAAGCCAGACGGGCTACGCCACGCCGAAGGTGGACGTGCGGGGAGTGGTGTTCCGTGAAAACCAAATTCTGCTGGTGAAGGAGCGCGAAGACGGAGGCTGGACGCTGCCCGGCGGCTGGGCGGATGTGGGCGAGTCCCCGGCTGATGCCACAGTGCGCGAAGTGCGCGAGGAATCCGGCTTCGAGACTCGCGCCGTGAAACTGCTAGCGGTGTACGACCGCAATCGCCATGGCCACACGCCTATCCCGTTCCATGCGTATAAGCTGTTCTTCCGGTGCGAGATTATCGGCGGCGCTCCGGCTCTCAGCGTCGAAACGGAGGGCGTGGATTGGTTTGCGGAGGACTCGTTGCCGACGTTGTCAATCTCACGGGTCACGCCGGTGCAGATTCACCGGTTCTTCGAGCATTTACGCAATCCGGGATGGCCCACGGAGTTCGATTGAAGCAGATAGGACTGCTGCGGAAATGAACCCCAGTTCGAATCCATCCCTGCGAGCCAACGCAGTTTTTGCGAGTCGCAGTTCTCCTGCTCATTCTCGAACCTGCCAGTTCGAGCACTGCTGACCCCCAGTGCGGATTCGAACCACCACCTACCTTGGCCGTCGCTTCGACGTGCCGAATCGGTCTCCCATGATATGATCCATGCAGGCCCAATCGAGCCTAATCCATCGTTGCGGAGGAGCGACAGAGGTGATATAAGCAGAGATGGTTCGCTCTATCATCGTCAACCGTTAAGTCGCGATGAACCACGTTGATCCTGCGAGGCTGCTCAGCTACGGTGCAATAGGTCTAGGCTTCTTGTTGGCCTTCCTGTCATATCTGCTCTTAGCGGGCGAACAAAGGCGACCGGAACCCCGTACATCGATGATCCGGGCCATTTACTCATTCATGCTTTTTGCGTTCCTCCTGTCGGTTCTTGGATTCGGCAGCGAGATCGTCAAGAGTCGCGTATCCGTGGCAGGACCTGATGCAGATGGCGGCTTTACACGGCAGAAACCGATTCTAAGGTCCCCGGAAGACCGTTCGGAGCACGACTTTTACCCAAGGGTATTGGAGTTGGCGTGGGAAAAAGTTGCGGGGGCCAAATCATATAAAGTCGAAACTGAGATTCAAGTGGCAATTATTGGCGAGCATAGTGCTGAATGGGCGCCGTTACCGCCGCAAGAAGTAGCAACTAACCACTGCCAAATTACTTTTGGAGGTGCTAACTGGGGACGATGGCGCGTTACTGCGGTCAATCAGGCTGGGGAGCAGAGTCAGTCCTCAGACTGGTGGCTATTCCATTTTATGCACTAGGAACCGGGCTTGCCCTAGCGTTGATTCAACAGAAGGCTGCCGACACCGCGGAAGTCAAAAGGGGGTACTTTCAGCTCGCGTTGAGTTGCTACCGATGGCTTGACACGGTGGTGTTGTGGGCCACTCGGAACAGCAAACGTTTCGGACGCACCCGCCCTGGGGCCCAGATTGGGGGCCCGAGTGGGCGAGTCAGCACCTAATCCCGATGTCCTTGAGTTCATCGCTGGCGGACCGGCGCCGAGCTTCGAGACCGAGGGCGTGGATTGGTTTGCGGAGGAATCGTTGCCGGCGTTGTCGATCTCACGGGTCACGCCGGTGCAGATTCACCGGTTCTTCGAGCACTTACGCAATCCGGGTTGGCCCACGGAGTTCGATTGAAGCGGATGGGACCCGCCGACACGGTGACTCTGATTGGAATCCATCACGGGGAGCCGCGACCGATGCAGAGAGGATCAGTCCAGGTCGAGCGCGGCCTTTAGTGCTCCGTCGACTTCTCCCAGTAGCTCGGGCGTCAGAGTGCCGATCTTCCTGGTCAACTTAGCGCGGTCAAGGGTGGTCACCTGATGGCACACCGCAAAGCTCGCTTTTGGCAAACCGGTGGAGCCGCCGGGTAATTCAACAACCGTCGGCCCCCGCTTGCCCTGCGACGCAGAGGTCGATATGGGAACTACGATCATGGACCTCCATGGGGAGTCTGGGTGAAGCCGTCATGCGACACCAGGATTACGGGCCGCTGTCCCGTCTGCTCGGAACCGGATCGCGGAACGAGATCGGCCCAATAAATCTCGCCCCGTTTCATTTTATTGTCTTACCGGTTTTCACCAGACGTTCGATTCCAGCCGCCTCCAAGTCGGGGTCGAGATCGAGATCCGTGCCAGCCATTTCCGCCGCGTAGGCCGCGATCTGAGCGTGCCTCGCTTTCCGCTGCTGCTGCCGCAACCACCACTCGATGGCCTCGCGCGCCAGTGCGGTCGCAGGCATCTGTGTCCGTTCGGCCTCCGCCCGGAGGTGAGTGTAGGTATGGTCCGGCAATGGCAGATGAAAGTTTTTCATGTTCTCGCTCCCCCTATAATGCCATGAGTCAATGGCATCCGCCGACGCCACGATTCTGTAGTCGGCGTCGTGGTCTCAAAACGAGAGCGCGTTGTCAAGAATGGACTGGATTTGCCTTATCGGCGCTAATCCGCGTCCATCGGCGGCGCAGGTGCGTTTTCCGCGGGTTACTTCCGCTTCTTCAGCGTGACATCCACCTTCATGTTGCTGTGGTCCGCAATCTGAACGGTATAGGTTTCGGGCTGATAGCCCGTGGCGCTGAACGTGATGTTGTACGTCCCGGTCGGCACGGCAAGTTGTGGCGGAAGCTCGGAAAGCTGCCGCGGACCGTCATATTCGATCACTCCCTGGGAGGGGTCGATTTTGGCCGACATGCCGGTCTTGGGCTCCTGGGGGAGGAACGTGATGGTTCCCGTGATCCGCTCCAGCACGGATTCCGGCGCTTCGATGGCGTTGTCCGCGCCTGGACGAAGCGAGACGGTCACAGACTTCGACCGCCATCCCTTCTTGCGCAGTTCGACGGTCTGGCTGCCGGCGGCAACGTCGGTAAGGGTCACGCTGCCATCCGCGCCGACGGTTCCCAACTGCTTCCCACCCACCAGCACCTGAGTTCCGCGCACCGCCCCGCGGATTACCAGTTGCAAGGGTAAGGCAACCAGGTTGAAGGCTACTTGCGCCATCTGGTTGGCGGCCACTTGCACAGTCTGGTTTTCGGGGTCCAGGCGGAAGCCGGGCTTTTCGAGCTGGATGGTGTGATTGCCGGTGGGAACATTATAGACCGTGAAGCCGTCTTTGCCCTTCTTGCAAGCGACTTTCTTGCCGTCGATCGTAGCTTTGAAGTCGTCTTCATTGACCTTAATGAAAATGCCGCCTGCCTGTACGGCCGCCAGCGCCGAATACACGTAGGCATGGAGCGCCGGCCCAGGGCCTATGGTCACGGTTTCGCTGCGCAGTTTGCTATCGCCCATATCGATCGTGAGGGTGACGGGGCCTGGCTTCAATCCGTCCACGGGAACACCATCGTCGGCGGTGTCCTGGAAGTTCTGGCCGTCCCAACTGATCTTGACCGGTCTGGAAGCGTAGAAGCGGCCATGGCCCGACAGCAGGGTGAGGACGAAGATATTCACGTCTTTGGGCGCGGTAAACGGGTTCACGGCGGGCGCATTTCCGGGCACGGTTTTGAAGGCGATCTGCGTCTGACCCTGCTTGGCGTTCAGGGTCAAGGTGTGGTCTCCAGCCGGCAGACCTGGGAGTTCGAGAGGCTGTCCGTCTTCGGCCGGCGGCTTGTCCTGACCGTCGAGGCTTACGGTCCCTTCGGCCAGATCGGTCGAGAGGTGTAATACGGCGAGCAGGGGCTGAAGGGCGATCAGATTGCAGCAATGGGATTGGGGCGTGACGGTGATCTTCTGTTCGACCGGCTGATATCCTTCCAAGCTGACCGCGAGAGTGTGCTCGCCCGGGGCCAGCGACGGATGGACGCCGCGATCCTGACCATCAACAAGGATGGCGGCGCCGGGTGGATCCGTCTTGAGATCGACGGCATAAGTGCTTGGAGGCGGAGGGGCCCGGTGGAGTAACTTGACGGACGCGAACACTACAATCAGCACCACCACTGCGGCGCCAGCCGCGATCAGAATCTGTTTTCGGGACAGGGGAAGCCGGGGAACCTTGGCAGCGGCGGCGGGAAGTTTGGCTTGGGCAGTGGGAGCCTTGGCTTGGGCGGCGACGGGAGACTTGGGGCCGGCAAGCGGAACCGGGGCGGCGACAGGAGCCGGGGCGGCAGGGACAGGAGCTGGCACGGCAGCGCCTAGAACCGGCATCGGCCCTGGTTCGATAGCTGGCGCGGGTGTTGGCGGCGCACTCTGCGGCGCGGGGACCGCGGGTGGCGCCATGGCGGGCGCCGGCGGCTCGGGCCTGGTAAGCGGTGCGGCTCGGGTTTCGGCTTCCAGCAGAGTGGTTTCCGCATCCACCCATGTGCGCGAAGCGGAGGGCGGCGCGACTTCCCCAGTGTGCGAGAGAGCCGGAGTCCCAACCGTATCCACGCGCTGTTGGAGGAAGGCGACGATGGATTCGAAGTCGCGGTCGCCGGTGTATTTCTTGGCGATGAAAACACTCTGTGCCAACAGCGCCTGGAGCACGGCGGGATCGGCCGCTTTCCCGGCCTGCATTTCCAGCCCCCGGACCTCCTCGAGATCGCGGCGACGGGCCTGCGCCCCCTGCTGCTCGGACATGCTGCGTTCGAGCGAGCTCTTGGCCTTGAGCAGCCGGGATTCGTTGGGGTAAGTCTTCAGCCCTTCCTCCAACTGGCCGACGGCACCCACGAGGTCGCCATCGGCTTGCTTCTGGCGGGCCATCCCCACGAATTTGTCCACGAACTCGGTACGCCGGCGGTCTTCGAGCAAGGTGCGCAGGCTCCGGGCGGGCGCATTGTTAGGCTCCAGGTCGAGGATTTGCCGGATCAGGTTATCGGCCGCGTGCCAGTCGCTGTCCAAGACCGCGCGGGCCTGCTTCAACAGGCCGTCGATGAAAGCCGCGCGGATGGTACTGTTACGCTCGTCCAGCTCGTGCGCCCGCCGCAGGGTGGCCAGACCATCCTCGATACGGCCGCCAGTGAAAAGGTCCTGCCCCTGCTCCAGCAGGCGCTGGGCTTCATCTGTCCGCTCCAGGCCCTGGCGGGCAAGCTGCTCGAGAGCTTTCAGTTCCGCGTCGTCGCGAAACTCGGCCAAGGCGGTGCTGCTAAGGTCCAAGGCGCGGCGCCACTCTCCCATGTTCAAGTTGAGGTCGATCTGCTCCACCCAGCGGGTCTTGGCTTCCGATCGCGCCTGCTGTTCGCGGCGCCTGGTCACCCGCTCAATCTCGAAATTCAAGCCCGGGTAGAGGGCGTAAATGGTCCGCAGCATCTCCCACTGGCCCAGCGCCTCGTTGAACAGGGAGCGCTCTTCGTAGTTGCGGGCCTTGGCCACGATGGCGTTGACCAGGTCGCGTTTGGCGGTGGTCAATTGCAGGGAGCGCTCGAAATGAGCTTCCTTGGGATGTACCTCGAGCGCCTCCCGGAGGATGCTCACGCGGCGGTCGAGATCCGGCTCCGACTCCACCTCCCGGTCGATGCGCGCGATATATGCCGACAGCTCCTGCCGCTGCGATTCTTCGACGTCCACCTTCAGGGCCTGGAAGAGGGCGTGGCCCGGATACTTGGCCAGATATTCTTCGCAAAGGGCCAGGGCGGGCTTGAAATTACGCTCGTTTAGTTGCTTGCGCGCGTCTTCGTAGGCGTTCTTAATCGTGTCGTGATCCGAGCGGACCTGGTTGTACAGGGTCTGATAGGACACGGCGCGATCCGGGGTGGAGGTATCGGGTGCGCGGCGGTCGAGTTCCAGCACGCGCTCCAGTTCGGAGAGCGCGGAGCTGACCTCGCCCTTGCGCCACGCCTCCACGGCTGCGTAGTACAGCTCCTCCTTCTCTTTGTGCAGCCGCACGTACTCCTGTTGCTGCCGATTCACTTCGGCCAGCAGCTTGCGCGCCTGAGTGTCGCTGGGCTTCAACGCAAGAGCCTTTTCCAGGGCCTGCCGGGCGTGACTGTAGGAGTGGTTCTGGAGGTGTTGCTGCGCCAGCTTGATCCACTGGGTGATCTGCTCAGTGCTCCGCTTGTTCTCGATATCCGCCTTGAGCGCCAAGGCGTCGGAGTGATTGGGTTCGATCTGGAAGACTTCCTGCAGCTTCTGGAGGGCGAGTTGGTATTCCTCTTCCTCGAAGCCCCGGCGGGCGCTTTCGAGTAACTGGTGAATGGTTTTGGAGCGGACCGACTGGTTGATCTGGCGCCGCAGCGGCTCCATGTCCGGATGCAGGTAACCCTCGGCCTCCAGGCCACTGAGGACTTCGCTCGCGAAATCGTATTCCCCGTTGGCGAAAGCCTTTTGGGCGCGCTGGATGCGGGAAGCGATGCGAGACTCGTCGAAGACTTCGATGGGTTCACCGCGAAGCGCCTTTTGCAGGTCGTCGGCGAACTCCCGCACGCTGGAAAAGCGGTGAAACGGCTGCTTAGCCATGGCCTTGTGGATGACCTGGCTGACAACCCGGTTGGCGGCGGGATTGAAATCGGAGACAGGCGGCGGAATGTTGTGCAGAATGGCGTGCACGGTTTCGTCGACGGTAGTGCCTTCGAAGGGCCGGCGGCGCGCCAGGGCCTCGTAGCACACCACGGCCAGCGAGAACAGGTCCGATAGCGGCGTGGGCTTCTGCATCTGGATCTGCTCGGGAGCCATGTAGTGCAAAGTACCCTTGAGGGTGGTGTTGGTGCGGGTCTCCACTAGGTGCGCCACACCGAAATCGATGATTTTGACGGAGTCGTCTTCCAGGACGAAGATATTGCTGGGTTTGATATCCCGGTGGACCAGCCCGCGTTCATGGGCGGCTTGCAGGCCGCGGCACGCCTGGGTCACGATATCGACCACGCGCTCGACGCTCAGACGGTGGCTGGCGGAGGCGATCAGCTTATTCAGCGTCGCTCCGGGAAGGAGCGGCATGACGAAATACGGTTTCTTGCCCTCTTCGTCCTCCAATTCGCCGATGTCGTAGACATCCACGATGTTGGGGTGGTTCATGGAAGACAGAACCTGGCACTCCTTGCGGAACAGCGCCAGGATCGCGGGGTCGTGGACGTCGATCAAGGTCTTCAACGTGACATCGCGTTTGGTTTCATTATCATAGGCGCGATACACCACGCCCATTCCGCCCTTGCCCAGGACCTCCTTTATGACGTAGCGCGATTGTTGCGGTACGGATGGCACGCCCATCGACCTCTCTATAGTTAGTGTTCTTTATTGTACTTCCGTTTCCAACTGGAGGGACAGGGGGGAGGGATTTCTTTTCAGTACGCCTCGGCCCAGTACTTCAGGTACGGGGACAGGACCGAACCATTAATCCAAGGGATTACGCCAGCGGAGCCGTGGAAAGCGGGCAAAATCGCTGTCGCAGGAATGGAGCTCCGCCCCGTGCGATGGCCAGGGCGGCAAGATGCGCGTCGGACGTTAGATTTCCGTGCCAAAAGGCAACAGCAGATCCCGTAGAAAGCGAAGATGCTGAGCGGTGGGTTCGACCGCCACAACCGCGGGCTGGCTCAGCCACGCACCCACAACGTCGAACGCGGATTCGATGGTGAGCGGCATTCGAAAGATCCCGTCCCGCGTGGTGAGCCGGAGAAACGCCAGAACAACGCTCCAGGATAGGCCGACGGTTGCCGTACCGTTGAGTGTCCTTTCCAGCCACGACTTCGCCTTACGAGAGCGGAGCGTCTTCGTTGACGGCGTAGATAAGGAGAGTTACGTCAATCAGGATCATTTTCGCAGCGCGAGTTTCCGGCTCAACTCTTCATCCTCGATGCCGTCCGCTGCCTCCAAAGCTTTATCCCAGCGGAAGTTCTGTTCGGATCCAAGGGCAAACGTCTTTTGCACGAAGTGGCGCTTTCCCGGCTTGGCATGGGTAAGGCCCGCCCGCAGGGCCGAGTTGAGAGCTTCCTTAACCCGCATTTCTCACAGACTTCCGTGGTCAGGGCGTGGCGCACGCACTCTTGCGCGCCGCGTCGGCACTCCTGCCGGCGCCCTCCCTCGACGGCCTGTCCACACGCTTGCGG
>Ga0187858_10006090_pt1 | contig 10878 bp, 9 predicted proteins | sample June2016WEW_8_15_FD_133015 | JGI IMG/M metagenome (GOLD analysis project Ga0187858, IMG submission 133015) | Peatland microbial communities from SPRUCE experiment site at the Marcell Experimental Forest, Minnesota, USA - June2016WEW_8_150 | ecosystem: Environmental > Terrestrial > Soil >...
ACAACCTCGCGCCGGACAGCGAGCCCCGGCCGCTGAGTGTCAGCCTGGGCTCGGCGTCCACCGCACTGGCCCCGCGCCTGATCTCGGCCGCGGATCACCTGGGCGACCTGTCTTGTGACTACACCGGCCTGGCCAGCGTGATCGAGGTCCGGGGCACGGTGCACTGGCTCACTCACCGCGACGGACCGGCCCGGGCGCTGGCCGTCGAGCCTGACGTCCGTGCCGGGATGCCCCGGGTCCTGGGCCGTGACGGCCTGGTCGTGTGGGTCAGCGACGCCGGGGGCGAGGACGGACTCGAGGTCGCACCGGCCGATGGCGCGGAGGCGTCAGGGGCCGGATCCACGGGCGCGGACTCGCCCGCGGGCGGCCCGCGCCGGCTCGCAGCGGGGGAGCTGGGGCTGGTCAACGAGCTGGCCGCCGCGCCCGACGGGTCCACGGTCGCGGCGGCCGCCCGGGACGGGCGGCTGCTGGTGGTGGACATCGGCTCCGGGGCGGTGCGGCAGCTGGCCCAGTCGCCGGACGGGGCCATATCCGGGCTGGCCTACTCGCCGGACTCGGCCTGGCTGGCCTGGTCGCATCCCGGCCCGCAGCCGCTCAGCCGGATCCGGATTGCCCGGCTGGCCGACGACGAGATTGTGGACGTGACCGACGGCCGCTTCGTCGACTCCGAGCCGGTCTTCACCGCGGACGGGAAGTACCTGGCCTTCCTGTCCGCGCGCATCTTCGACCCGGTTTACGACGCGCACTTCTTCGACCTGTCGTTCCCGTTCGGGTCCCGGCCGTACCTGGTGCCGCTGGCCGCGGACACACCGTCCCCGTTCGGGCCGCTGCCCCAGGGACGGCCCGTCGGGAACGGGCCGGACAAGAACGGGGACAAGGGCGGGGCTAGCGGCGGGGTCAAGGCGGGCGCGGGCGCCGATGGCGAGATCGTGGCCCGGGACGACGACCAGCCGGACGGTGAGGACGACGCGCCGCCTCCCGTGCGGGTAGACGCGGAAGGCCTGCCCACCCGGGTGGTCAGCCTGCCGGTGGCCGAGTCGCGGTACGCGTCGCTGCGCGCGGTGACCGGTGGCTTCGCCTGGCTCAAGGAACCGGTCATCGGGGTGCTGGGCGAAGGGGCGGCGGTACCGGACGGCAAGCGGCCCCGGTCCTCGCTGGAACGCTTCGACCTGGCCCGCCGCAAGACCACGGAGCTGGTGGGCGGGCTGGACTGGTTCGAGGTCAGCGGGGACGGCGAGTGGCTGGTCGTCCACGACGGCAGCGAACTGCGGGTGGTCCCGTCCCAGCGGAAGGCAGATCCGGACGGCGGGGACAGCGTGCAGGTCGACCTGTCCCGTGCCCGGTTCATCGCCGACCCGGCGGCCCTTTGGCGGCATGCGTTCACCGAGGTCGGACGCTTCATGCAGCATGACTTCTGGGTCCCCGACATGGGCGGGGTGGACTGGCGCGGCACCCTGGAGTCCTACCGGCCGGTGCTGGACCGGATCGGCACTCCTTCGGAGTTCGCCGACCTGCTCTGGGAGGTCGTCGGCGAACTGGGCACCTCCCACGCCTACATCCGGCCCGGGGCCACGCCGGGCAGCGGCGGCAAGGGCCAGGTCGGGCTCCTCGGGGCGGACTTGTCCCGGGACCCGGACGGCCGGTGGCGGATCGACCGGGTGCTGCCCGGCGAGTCCTCCGACCCGCGGGCCCGCGCCCCGCTGGCCGCCCCGGGCGTGACGGTCCGGCCCGGCGACGTGCTGCTGGCGGTGGACGGCCGGCCGGTGGACCCGGCCGTCGGGCCGGGGCCGCTGCTGGTCGGCACCGCCGGCCGGCCGGTGGAGCTCACCGTGGGACGCGACGGCGAGCCGCCCCGGCGTTTCGCGGTGACCCCGCTGGGCAGCGACCGCCGGCTGCGCTACCAGGACTGGGTAGCCGAGAAGAGGCACCGGGTCCGCGAGCTGACGGATGGCCGCGCCGGGTACCTGCACATCCCCGACATGATGGGGGAGGGCTGGGCGCACTTCAGCCGGGACCTGCGGGTGGAGATGGCGCAGTCGGCGCTCGTCGTGGACGTCCGGTCCAACCGGGGTGGCCACGTGTCCGAGCTGGTCATCGAGAAGCTGGCCCGCCGGATCATGGGCTGGGACATCCCGCGCTGGATGACCGCGGCCACCTATCCGCGGGACGCGCCGCGCGGCCCGATGGTGGCGCTGGCCGACGAGAACGCGGGCTCGGACGGCGACATCGTGACCGCCGCCATCCGCATCCTGGGACTCGGCCCCGTGGTGGGCACCCGCACCTGGGGCGGGGTGATCGGGATCGAGTCGCCGTTCGTCCTGGTGGACGGCACCGCGATGACCGTCCCGCGGTACGCCATCTGGCTGGATGGCTTCGGCTGGGGGGTGGAGAACCACGGCGTGGACCCCGATGTAGAGGTGCTCATCTCACCCCAGGACTGGGCCGAGGGCCGGGACGTGCAGCTGGAGACCGCGGTGCGGCTGGCCATGGAGGCCCTCGAGACTAGGCCGTCGGCCACCCCGCCGGACACGTCGGACCACCCGTCCAAGGCACGCCCGCCGCTGCCGCCCCGCCCGCGGCGCTAACCCGGGCCGCCACCGGCGGCTCGGCGCCGCTGCGCCGCGGCGGTAGGGGCCTGCACTGGTAGAGCGCCTGGCGGGAGGGGGCTGCGGCGGGAGGGGGCTGCCGACGAGACAGCCGCGCCCCGCCCGCCGCGGAGAGTGGCGATCACGGCACGCCCGGCGCATCATGGAGCTGGGCAGCACGGGGCGCAGGGTCTGTCCTGCGCCCGGGTGCCGACGTGGCGAAGGAAGCGTGAATCCCATGCCCGCTGACGCGCAGTTCCAGCTGAAGGCCCGGTACCCCGCCAACCTGGACCGCTGCCGGCGGTGCGGCGCCCCGCGCACCCTGCACGGGGACGACGGGAGTTGCGGGCTCTCGTTCTCGCTGGGCAGCCGGGTCCTGGCCCTGCTCGTCACGCTCGGCGCCCTGCTCGCCCTGCTCGGCAGTGCGGCCTGGCTGCTAGCCACCGCCCCCGCGATCAACGCGGCCTCGGTGCTCGCCTTCGCCTGCCTGGTCGTCCTCGTGCTCGCAGGCGCCGCGCTGGCCCTGACCCGCCGCGGCTAGCGGGGTCACCGGCGGTACCTCCGCTCAGGAGGGTGAGGCGGGATCGCCGCGCCTGTGAGGACGACGAGGACTATGCAGGCTGAGGATCGATCTCGTAGTGCAGCGAGACGATGCCGTCTGTCGTGACACGTGCGTCCAACAGCCGCAGTCGAGTCGGGAGCTGGCCCGGCAGAAGGGGAACGCCGTCGAAGGTGGTCGGCGTTCCGAGGCCGCCGACCAGTGACGGCAACAGCATCAGGTGAAGCTCGTCAACGAGCCCGGAACGCAACAGCGCACCGTTGAGGCCGCCTCCGGCTTCCGAGACGACACACGTCGCTCCGAGCCGGTCCTTCATCATGCGCAGGGCGTCGCCCAGGTCGACCGGTCCGTCGCCAGCGACGAGATAGGGGACATCCTCGCTCCGTAGATGCGCCAAGTACGGCGCCGGTGTCGCGTGCGACACGATGACCAGCAACCGTCTGCCCGCGTCTCCCTTGTATGTCCATCTGATCCGGCCGCGGCCGTCGACGACCGCGAACCACCGGCAGTTGGCCTCGGCGGGCAGGAAGTCGTCATAGAGCGTCGCGATGTCGCCACTGGGCGCGGGCAAGCCCGTGATCGGCCCGTCCGCATCCGCAGCGAATGTTCCGCTTCCCTCCAGAACCACCTGGGGCGCGTACCGCCGCTCGATCTCCGCGCGGCGTGCTGCGAACATCCCGTCCGCGCTGCCGGGATGAATGGAGTCCCACATTTTTCCCGCGGCTTCGTCCAGCAACCGGCTAGCGCGGTTGAGCGTCACCCGCCCATCAGCTGAGGCGGTCACCGACACCACAAGCCGCGGCCTGGCCGAGCGAGCCGCACGGACATCCGGTGCGGTGTCCACCATCGACCCTCCCATATCGTCGCAACCAGCTTGCGTTTGATCGTCCATACACTAACCAGCACATCCGACGAGCTCCCTCCAGCGCTTCCAGCCGGGACGGCTCTTCCTTGGAGCCGGGCTCGAAACCTGCGCGCCTGATGGCACCTGGGGGGCCGGCCTGGGGAGAACGCTGGTGCAGGCGGACCAGGGCGCCCGGCCTCCGAGGCCCAAACGCCGTTCCGTGATCAAACGAATAGTGTTGCCGGGACGACACCAATCGTCTGATCACGCTGGTGGGGTGCCCAGCGTCAGGCCACGTCGGCAACACCAGCCACGCAGGCCACAAAGATACCGGCGGCTCGGGGACCCGGGGCCTTCGTGGTCGGAAAGGGCTGCGGGCACAGCCCCTTTCGTTGCCATTCTGAGCGGGCAGGGAGGGGAATGGCCGGCGGGGCCAGCTTGTGCGCGCCGATGGGCATGTTCTTATCGTCCGGACGGGAAAAACCGTGATGACCGGGCCCCGGGCAACGAAGCCGTCGCGGTGCCGGTGGCGACCGTGTGCCCGCGCCTGCGGCCGGGTGACCTCAGGGCTGGTTAGAGGTGGTTAGAGGGGGCTTGTGTAGCTCCCCAGCCAGTGCAGCTTCAGCCAGAGGAGGGCGGCGGTCCAGGCGCCGCTGACCTCCAGGATGCCGACCAGGACCAGCAGGCCGCCGCCGATCCGGGCGATGAGCTGGGCGTGCCGCCGGGCGAACTGGAACGCGGTCACGCCCCGCTGGAAGGCCAGGGCCACGATGATGAACGGGATGCCCAGGCCGAGGCCGTAGATGAACGCGAGCACGGCGCCGCGGACCGCCGTGCCCGAGGTGAAAGCCAGCGACAGCACGGCGGACAGGGTGGGGCCGACGCACGGAGTCCAGCTCACCGCGAAGAGCACCCCGAGCAGCGGGGCGCCGATCAGGCCGGCCCGGGGCCGGATCGAGGGCCGGGCGATCCGGCCCGTGATGGGAAAGCGGTCGAACACTCCGGCGAACATCAGGCCCAGCACGATCGTGACCGCGCCCAGGATCTGGGTCACGCCGGCCTGGTGGCGCACCAGCACCAGCCCCAGGCCACCGAAGGCCAGGCCCTCGGTGGCGAACACGAGCGAGAAGCCCAGCACGAACAGCGTGGTGCCGAGCAGGGTCCGGCCCCGCGTGGAGCCCGTGAGCCCGCTGGTCCGCGCCCCGGTCGCGGGGGCGCCTGGCGCCCCCGCGGACCTGGCCGCGCCCGCGCCGGCCGAAGCCTCGCTGGCCGGGCCGGCCACGGTCGTCCCGTCGGGTGCCACCGCCACCCGCTCCGTGGCGGCCGCCTCGGCACGCTGCGCATCCGTCCCGGACATGCCGGTCACGTAGGACAGGTAGCCCGGGACCAGCGGCAGGACGCACGGCGACAGGAACGTGAGCGCGCCGGCCGCCGCCGCGATCGGCGCGGCCAGGATCAGCGGTCCGGACTGGACCAGGTGCTCGATCCCGCCACCCATCGGCACGCCTCCTGTTCGGGCCCCAAACTACCGGTTCCCCGGCCGGCCATCGGTGGGTGGCCGCCCCCGGTGGCCATTGCCCGGCTCCAGCCCCGGATCTACTGTTCGGGTTAGCTCGGCTGTTGGTTTGCGGAGAACTGTGTGCGATCGCGTGCGGTCGTGCGCCCTTCACGGCAGGCCGCCAGCCTTTGGCGCCGACCTGTCCTTCGCCCCGCAGGAACTCGCGGCGGGGGCGCAGTTCACCGACCGCGGGCCGCAGAAGAGCCCCGTCACGATCATGCGCGAGAACGGTGCCAACTACGTCCGGATGCGGCTGTGGGTGAACCCAACTGCGGGCTATAACGATCTGTCCGTGGATCTGGCTCTGGCCCGGCAGGTGCACGCGGCCGGAATGAAAGATCTTCCTGGACATCATGTACTCCGACTTCTGGGCCGACCCGACCAAGCAGAACATCCCGGCCGCGTGGCAGGGGCAGGATCTGGCCCAGATCACCGCGACGGTGCAGTCGTACACCCAGCAGGTGATCGGCGCGTTCGCGAAGCCACCGGCCGATCTCGGCCATGCGGCAGAACGTGGACGCGCGCTGGCCACCCAGTTTCACAAGAAGATCGTTATCGCGGAGACTCAGTACCCGTGGACGCTGGCCAACGGGAACTCTCCGATCGGCGACAGCACCGGCAACTTCGTGTGAGAGCCGAGCCAGCTCTCCGCCGGCCACCCGGCCAGTCCCGGCCGTGGGAGCCCGGGACCGGCATCGGCACCCCGAACGCCAACCTCACGCTGTTCAACTCCCAGGGCGTGGCCCTGCCGTCGGTCGGGATCCGGAATCCGGCCGCCGTGTGCCAGACCTATGACCCCAGGGTCGTGCCGTGTGTTGTGGGCTGAGCTAGTCCGGGGGGCGACCCCCTGGGCCCCCGCCATCTGCGGCGGATACCCGGTGGCTTGCGGCCTAGGCACAGCTCAGCCCGGGATCGGGAGGATCAGCGTGGGGCCTGGTCAGGCGTGTGGTGAGGGGCGCTGAGCCGGAACAGGTTGACGATCTGGCAGAGCAGGGCCAGGGCGGTGAGCAGGCCCATGCCAAGGGACGCGCCGCTGCCCCCGCTGTTCACGAACGCCGCGCCGCTGGCCGCCGCACCCAGCACGGCCAGCAGGCTCACCACCGAGGTGACCACGAAGAATCCGGAGCGGGCCACCACGGCCCGGACCATCAGCGCGATGGAGCCGAGCAGCAGGAGGAGGCCCAGCCCGGCGTGCACCGCCAGCGAGGCCGGACCGTTCGCCAGGGCCCGGCCGGCCGCGGCGAGCATGCCGCCGCCGTGATCACGGGCGGGCACGGTGACGTACAGGTTCACCGCGATGCCCAGCGCGTACTGGACGAGCAGCGCGACCGCAAGCCCGAGGCTGGACCGGCGGACGGCCTCGTCACCGCCCGCCCTCAGCCGGGGTTCGGGGCGCCGCGCTACAGAGATTCCGGACGTGCCTGCCGTCTCGTGCACGGTGATTCACCACTTCCAGCAGATGATTGCGATATAACAGTGTTCTTAGCAGAGATGATTTCGCATCGCAAGTATTTTGCTGAGTGATAGTATTGGGCGGTGCAAGACACCACGCAAGGCTCCGCTCCCGAGGCCGCGGAGCGTGACGCGGCCACCATCTCCGCCACAGCGGCCGGCGTCCATGCAGGCGGGGAGGCAGGCGGTGAGGTCCCGGCCGTCCCCGGGGACCATCTGGCCTTCCTGCTCGTGCAGCTAGGGCTGCACGGGGCACGGCGGTTCGGCGAGCGGCTAGCGCCGCTCGGCCTGGAGCAGCGGCACGCCGGGATGCTCATCCGGCTGGCTGCGAACCAGGGCCGGTCCCAGCAGGCCATCGCCGAGATGATCGGGGTGAACGCGACCCGGATGGTCTTCCTGGTAGACGAGCTGGAAGAGCACGGCCTGGTCGAGCGCAGGCGCAATCCCGCCGACCGCCGCTCCCACGCGCTCTACCTGACCGAGCAGGGCCTGGCCACGGTGGACCAGGTCCGGGCGGTGACCGCCGAGCACGAGGCGGAGTTCGGCGCCGGGCTGACCGAGGCGCAGCGCGCCCAGCTGGTCAGCCTGCTCCGCCTGGTGGCGGAGGAGCAGGGGCTGCACCCCCGGGGGATGCCCGGCCCGGCCCCGGGCCGGGCGCCGCTGCCCTGCTGACCCCGGGCCACCCGGCCGCCGACCGGGCGGGCCTCCACGCCGGCCACCGAGAGGCCGGCCACGGCGAGCCGTTCGGCGGCGTCCTGGCCCCCCGGCCCATGCACAGAACGACGACATCCACCTCGTGCAGGGTCGTCCCGCCTCCCCCAGGGGTCGATCGGTCCCGGGTCTCAGGGTATGGCAGGGTGGAATTACGGCGACGGAGACCTGGTTTCCTAGAACGTGCCTGGCACAACCAACAGGGACGGGGTAATCGATGACTTCTGAGCGCGGAGACGATATCTGCTCGTCTGGCCCGCCACTCACCGAACGTGAGGCGGAGGAACAGGCGCACGGGATCGCGTTCAAGACTGGGCCGCCCGGAACGGTCGGGGTTGAGCTGGAATGGCTGGTCTGTGACGGCCGTGACCCGGCTCTCCCCGTTGACCAGCGGCGAGTGGCCGCAGCCCTCGCCCGCCTGGACGAGCCCGGGGCGCTCCCTGGCCGAGGTCGGCTGACTACCGAACCCGGCGGCCAGGTCGAGCTGAGTTCCGCGCCCGCCTCCGGCCTGGGCGGCTGCGTAGCGGCGGCTGGGAGCGACCTTACGGCCGTCCGCCAGGCCATCGCCCCTGCGGGGCTCAGCCTCGCAGGGCACGGCCTTGATCCCCTTAGACCCCCACGGCGCGTCCTGGACCTGCCGCGTTACGCGGCCATGGAACAATTCTTCGACCGCAGCGGCCCCTGGGGCCGGGTCATGATGTGCAGCACCGCCTCGGTCCAGGTGTGCGTGGACGCCGGGCAGGAGCAGAGCGGTCCCTCCGGATTCCGTTGGCGCTGGCACCTGCTGCACGGGCTGGGTCCGGTGCTCGTGGCGTCGTTCGCCAATTCCCCGTTCCAGGACGGCCGGATGTCCGGGTGGAAGTCCACCCGCCAGGCGGTGTGGTCCCGGCTCGACCCCAGCCGGACCCGGGCCCCGGCGGACGCGGAACCAGGCGCTGCGGATCGCGGGCCGCGCTGGCCGGAGGATACCGATCCCCGGGAGAACTGGGTGAGCTACGTGCTCGACGCCCAGGTCATGCTGCTGCGTGATCCCGGATCCCGCCGCTGGACCGCGCCGACCGGCCTCACGTTCCGCGACTGGGTGCGCGGCGCGGCGGGGCCCCCGCCTACGGCCGATGACCTCACGTATCACCTGTCCACCCTGTTCCCGCCGGTCCGGCCGCGCGGGCACCTGGAGCTCCGGGTGATCGACGCGCAGCCTGGCGACGGCTGGATCGTGCCGACCGCGGTGGTATCCGCCCTGCTCGATGACCCGGTCGCGGCGCAGGCCGCGATGGCCGCGGTGGAGCCGCTGCAGAAGGACACCCGTCCCGGCGAACTGCTGCTGCGCGCGGCCCGCCACGGCCAGGACGACCCGCAGCTGGCCACGGCCAGCCGGGAATGCTTCGCCGCGGCCGACGCCGGGCTGGTCCGGCTCGGGGCCCCGGCCTCGATCCGGGACGCGGTCACCGGATTCGCCGACCGCTACGTACTGCGTGGCCGGTGCCCCGCGGATGACCGGCTCGACGAGGCCCGCGCAGCCGTCAGCCTCCTGCACCACCCCCGCAACCCCGACGCATGTCTGGAGGAATCCCCATGACTCCCACGCCCGCTACCCCTGCCCCGCGACCGCAGGACGGCGGCCCGGTGGTTGGCGGTTCGCAGGACGGCGGCCCGGTGGTTGGCGGGACGGTGTTTGGCGGGACAGCGGACGAGCTACGGGAAGTGATCGCCGGGAACCTGCTCGCCGCCCGGGAGCGGACCCGGCTGCTCACCGAGTCCGTGGACGACAGCGACCTGGTCCGGCAGCACTCTCCGCTCATGTCGCCGATGGTCTGGGACCTGGCGCACATCGCCAACCACGAAGAGCTGTGGCTGCTGCGCAACGTGGGGGGCCGGGAGCCGATGCACCCCGAGATCGACCCGCTTTACGACGCGTTCGAGCACCCGCGGTCCGAGCGGCCCACGCTGCCGCTGCTGCCGCCCGCCGAGGCCCGCGCGTACGCCCGCGAGGTCCGGGGCCGGGTCATGGACCTGCTGGAATCGGCCAAGTTCGCCGGGGACCCGCTGGTTACCGACGGGTTCGCGTACGGCATGGTAGCCCAGCACGAGCAGCAGCACGACGAGACCATGCTGATCACCCACCAGCTGCGCCGGGGCGCAGCCGCGCTCACCACGGCGCCGCCCGGGCCGCCGCCGCCGGATGCCCTGAGCCTGCCACCCGAGGTGCTGGTGGCGGGCGGCCCGTTCACCATGGGTACCTCGACCGAGCCCTGGGCCCTGGACAACGAGCGGCCCGCGCAGCAGATCTCGGTCCCGTCCTTCTACCTCGACAGCACGCCGGTCAGCAACGCCGCGTACCAGGATTTCATCGCCGACGGCGGGTACGACGAGCCGCGCTGGTGGACCACGGAAGGCTGGGCGCACCGGCAGCGGGCCGGCCTGGGCGCGCCGCTGTACTGGCGCCGCGACGGGCGCATCTGGATCCGCGACCGGTTCAGGGTCACCGAGCCGGTCCCCCCCGCCGAGCCGGTGATGCACGTGTGCTGGTACGAGGCCGACGCCTACGCCCGCTGGGCCGGGCGCCGGCTCCCGACCGAGGCGGAATGGGAGAAGGCGGCCCGGTTCGACCCGGCCACCGGGCGGTCCAGGCGCTTCCCGTGGGGTGACGAAGACCCAGCCGCCGACCGGGCCAACCTCGGCCAGCACTACCTGCAGCCTGCCGCCGCCGGCAGCTACCCCGGGGGCGCCGCGCCGTGCGGGGCACGGCAGCTGATCGGGGACGTGTGGGAGTGGACCGGCAGCGACTTCCTGCCCTACCCCGGCTTCCGTGCCTGGCCGTACCGCGAGTACTCCGAGGTCTTCTTCGGCCCCGAGTACAAGGTGCTGCGCGGCGGCTCGTTCGCGGTGGGGCCGGTGGCCATCCGGAGCACGTTCCGGAACTGGGACTACCCGATCCGGCGGCAGATCTTCTCCGGCTTCCGCACCGCCCGGGACGCCGCGCCCGCCGTGGAGCCCGGTCACCGCCGCCCGCCGGGTGGGGAGTGACGCCCCCGGATGTGCCGCCATCTGGCCTATCTCGGACCGCAGGCCACCTTGCGATCGGTGCTTACCGACCCGCCGTACGGGCTGCTCCGCCAGTCCTGGGCGCCCCGCCAGCAAAGGCACGGCACGGTCAACGCGGACGGGT
>Ga0187858_10006094_pt1 | contig 10874 bp, 7 predicted proteins | sample June2016WEW_8_15_FD_133015 | JGI IMG/M metagenome (GOLD analysis project Ga0187858, IMG submission 133015) | Peatland microbial communities from SPRUCE experiment site at the Marcell Experimental Forest, Minnesota, USA - June2016WEW_8_150 | ecosystem: Environmental > Terrestrial > Soil >...
CGCTTCGCCGCGATCCCTTGCGACAGCATTTCCAGGATGCGGTCGTAGTCCTCGCGCTTCAGATCGCGGTAAGGATATGCACGCCGCACGCATTCGAACAGCGCATCTTCGTCCCAGTCCTCACAACTGCACATGGCAACAATCTGTTGCGCCAGGATGTCGAGCGGCGAGGCAGGAATTTGCAGAACATCCAGGTCGCCTTGCCGGATGGCACGCACGGTGGCTGCGCACTCCAGCAAATCGTCGCGCGTGGTAGCAAATAGTCGGCCTTTGGGGATCGCTCCACGCCAGTGGCCGGCACGGCCCACGCGTTGCAGAGCAACTGCAATCGAGCGCGGCGAGTTGATCTGGCAGACCAGATCGACGGTGCCGATGTCGATGCCAAGTTCGAGCGACGCCGTCGCGACCAGCAGGCGAATCTCGCCGTTCTTCAGCTTGCGCTCGGCAGTCAGTCGTAGCCTGCGCGCCAGGCTGCCGTGATGCGCCGCAACCATGTCTTCGCCGATGCGCTCGCCCAGATGCAGCGCCACGCGCTCGGCCAGCCGTCGCGTGTTGACGAAGACCAGCGTGGAGCGATGTTGCAGCGCAAGCTCGGCCACGCGGTCGTAGATTTCGCCCCACATCTCGTTGCTGGCGATGGGACCGAGTTCGGAGGACGGCACCTCCACCGCGAGGTCGAGCTTGCGGCGGTGGCCTATGTTCACGATGGCCGGGTCGGAACGGCTGCTGCCGCCGGGTAAAGCCGGCTCGCAATCATAGGAAGCCTGATTTAATGCGCCGCTGAAGCGGTGCTCCACCCGAGTGTCGCCGGCTGAAGCCGGCTCAGAGGAGTCTGAGGAAGTCGCTGACGCGGGCCTGGAGGCCCGCTCTACCACCGCAGCCCTAAAGGGTTGCTCCACCCCACGATCCGCTCCGGTGAGAAAGTGTGCGACTTCTTCGATCGGCTTCTGTGTCGCCGACAGCCCAATGCGCGTTGGACGCCCAGCCAAGAGGTCAAGACGTTCGAGCGACAGCGTGAGGTGCGCGCCGCGCTTGTCGTCCGCTACGGCGTGAATCTCGTCTACGATGACGGTCTTGACGTGGCTCAGGATTGCGCGACTGCTGTTGGCGGTGAGCAGGATGTACAAGGATTCCGGTGTCGTTACCAGGATGTGCGGCGGACGCTTCAGCATGTCGCGCCGCTCTTTCATCAACGTGTCGCCGGTGCGGACGGCGGTGCGAATCTCCGGCATCAGCAGACCGCGCTGGCCGGCAAGCGCGAGGATCTCGCCCAGCGGAACCTCGAGATTTTTCTGGATGTCGTTGCCCAGTGCCTTCAGCGGCGAGACGTAGAGGACCGCGGTGCAGTCGCGCAGTTCGCCGGCGAGTGCCTTGCGCACCAGGCGATCAATGCAGATGAGGAACGCGGCCAGCGTCTTGCCCGATCCTGTGGGAGCGGAGATCAGCGTGGTGCGGCCGGCAAGAATCTCCGGCCAGCCCTGCTCCTGCGGCTCGGTCGGGGTGCCGAAGCGCGAGACGAACCACTCGGCGACGAGCGGATGCGCCCAAGATAGCGAAGCTGGAATTTCCCCCGAAGGCATCCGACTATTTTAGCAGATGTTCGCTAATTGTTCGCCGACGGAGGGCCGCTCTTCGCCGTTCGCTATTCGCTTTTCGACTACCGGATTCCTTCAGGCGCCCATGGAATTGTGCGAGTCTAAGGCGAAGCGAGGTTGCCAAAAAGCCCAAAGCAAGAGCTAGGAGTCTCTGGCGAAAAGCGAAAGGCGAAGCGCGAACAGCGAGTTTCCCTACTGCTACACTCTCTCCATGTCCTCCGAGCGCGCGAAGAAGATCAAGCTGATGCTGTTCGACGTGGACGGCGTGATGACCGACGGCACTATATTTCTCTTCCCTGCTCCGGGCGGCGGCGCGGGTCATGGGACGCACGAACATCGCGAGCAGATGGCCGACAAAGGTGGATTCGGCATTGCCAGCCACGAGATCATCGAGGCCAAGGGCTTCGACGCACATGACGGCACCGGCTTTTCGCTGGCGCGGCTCGGCGGACTGAAGACCGGCATCATCACCAAACGCATTTCGGAGACGGTCGCGTTGCGCGCGCGCGACCTGAAGCTTGATCACATCTATCAGGGGCAGCAGGACAAGGCTGCGGCGTTCTACGAGATCCTGGAGAAGGAAGGTTTCACGCCGGAACAGGCCAGCTATGTTGGAGACGATGTCATCGACTTGCCGGTGATGCGGCTGTGCGGACTGGCGATTGCAGTGAAAAACTCGCGGGCGGAGGTTATTCGCGAGTCGCACTACGTCACGCCGCATGAAGGCGGCAAGGGCGCGGTGCGCGATGCCATCGAGTACGTTTTGCGCGAGCAAGGCAAGCTGGAGCGGGTGATCGAGGAGTACATCCAGTCGCGAAGCCAGGATCCCGCGGCCAAGATGCAGTGACTAAGCGTTCACCATGGAGGACACGGAGAGCGCGGAGATCTTATTCAGTTTGTCTTCGATGCCATCTCTTCCCAGCGTTGTAGGATGAACTTCAGACGGGAAGCGCCTCTCTATCATTCTTCCAGACAAAAAGAGCCCCTCCGATGGACAGGGGCGAGTTGCACATCGGAGGGGTAGCCGTTATTACGCGACTATTCTCAGGGTTGTTACCTGCCTAAACGCCCCCTGTCGGCAAACGTTTCGCGTGTTGAAAAACCAGTGTTTGGGATTAAATAAGCGACGGGACAACTGACTGTCCCTCGGATTCTGGCGCCACCCAAATTGGGCACATTGCCGGTTTCGATCCAAAATCGGTTCTGAACCGCCCGAACCATGTTTGCTACGGCCACATTCCCGTCGAAGTGTGGTAATTAAGTAGAGGAGCTGGTGCGGACAGTCGGAGCTTCCCGGAAGGACAGCTCGCGAGCGCACAAGTCAGCTCGGAATTCAGGCGTCCGTGTTATCGAAGTAAGGTACTGTTGTTTTTGCTGCGAGGGCAGTTTCGAGTTGAATTCAGGACGGAACCTTCTTAGTATGAAGCCTGAGTTCAAGCGGAGAAGAGAAGAACGAGAACCGGAGCAGCAAGCGGCTCGGGCAAGCACGTCTATTTTATTTGAGGGAATTTCAAGGTTTCCCATGCTAAAGCGCTCCCCCTTTGCAGCCGTGATGTTCCTGGCGCTGTTCGCTTGCTTCGGAGCTTCAGCGGCGACCATCGCCACTCATCCTACGGTTACCCACAAGTCCCATAGCAAGTCTTCGCACCACGTCACCGAATCAACCGCGGCACAGAGCAAGATGACACGCATGCGGCACAGCAGCGCGAAGACAGCCCGCATCAATCGTGCCAGCCTCGTAGTCGTTTCCAGCAGGCACCATTACTATGGCGAGCGCTTCTACGCCAGCTCGTTTGCCAGCGATCAGGTGGAAGGCGACATCACGGCCGGTGAGGACCCTATCGTCCGCGCCGCTGCAGTTGAGGCTTTGGGCAACATGAACGGAACAATCGTCGCCATGGATCCGGACAGTGGCCGCATTCTGGCAATGGTGAACCAGAAGCTGGCGCTCTCCGCAGGCGCGCAACCCTGCTCGACCATCAAGGTTGCCGTTGCGCTGGCGGCGCTCAGCGAGAATGTCATCACCAAAGATACGCAGGTACCGCTGGGCAAGTATTGGAAGGTAGACCTGACGACCGCGCTAGCGAAATCCAACAACGCCTACTTCGAGGCGGTGGGACGCAAGCTGGGATTCGACAAGGTCAGTTATTACGCGCACCAGTTCGGACTGGGTGAATTGGCGGGATGGAATATCTTGAACGAACATCTTGGGACCTTCCCGTCCACCGAGCTTGACGAAAAACTCGGCGGGGTCGGCAAGATGTGTTCCTTCGGGGAGAGCATCTCGCTGACGCCATTACAACTGGCGGCGCTGATGGGCGCAATCGCCAACGGCGGCACACTGTACTACCTGCAGCATCCTACGACGCCGGAGGAAGTTGCGAACTTCACTCCCAAAGCGAAGCGCAAGCTGGACATCGGTCCGCTTATCCCTGAGATATCCGAAGGCATGTCGGGCGCTGTGGAGTACGGCACGGCGCGCCTTTTGCGGACCAACTTCATTGAAGAGCCGATCCTCGGCAAGACCGGAACCTGCTCCAAGGACGGCACTCGGTTTGGCTGGTTTGGCTCGTTCGCCAATACCCAATACGGACGCATCGTGACGGTGGTCTTCCTGGAAGGTGGTCGTCCAACCTTTGGACCTAAGGCTGCTGAACTTGCGGGCGTCATGTACCGCAATCTTTACGACCACGATTTCTTCGCGGTGAAGACACCGGCGACTGCGGCCCAGGGAACTGCGGCACCGCCAATCGGCGCGCCGCAGTAGAGTCCAGATTACTTCGCAAACGGCGACGCCGATTGCGCCTGCAATTGCTTCACTGCGTCTTGCAAACGGACTTTAGCTCCAGTGTCTTGCGTCGTGTTTATCTGTTCGTTCAGCCACTTCAACATGGCCGCACGCGAGAGGTGAGGGGACGTGTTCTCGGCGTCGGCGATACGCCATTCCAGGTTGTCCAAACTGACCAGGAAGTCAACGTTCTGGTTGCTGACCTCGGGCTCACGGACGTAGCCGGTCTTCAAGTCGTAGGTGCCCAATAAGCGGTAGTGCACAGTCACAACGTACTTGCCCTTCGAGGCCTCAGGCGGAATGTCCACGCTGTAGCGGGCCACAACGTCAATCTGTGTGTAGCTGGGATTGGACTTCCACCAGACGATCGGTTCAAACTTCGGCCAGGCTGGCGAATCCAGGCGCGCGCCCTCGTAGTCCAGCCGGCAATATTTCGAGACTAGTTCATGGATTTGTGCGGGTTCTGTGTCCTCCGTAACATGCTGTGTGGGCACCGGAAATTGAGCCAAAAGAAAACCTGGCGCACCAATCACCAACGCCAAGCCCAGCAATACACCGCGAATAGAAAACACGATTACCTGGTCTCCTGCATCGATAAGAAACTTCAATTTGCAAGGGTACACCAGACGCGCAGCAAAGCGAAGGCGACTTCCTCATTGGCAAATTGTCTTGCTATCCGAATGTTATAATTTGCCTTGGGTGCGGTGGGTGTAGTTCAGTGGTAGAACTCCGGACTGTGGCTCCGGCTGTCGAGGGTTCGAATCCCTCCACCCACCCCAAAGTCCCCAGCCTCTATGTCAAGCTAGAGTTTAACTCCCGCCTCAAGCCGATTCATCAGCATGGTAATAGCGTTCCAGCCTCGCGGTGCTCTTAACCCGCCTGCTATCATGGTTTGCTCCTCTCATCGAGCACGCCGGCCCAGCTGATAACGCGCTTGAGGGGAAATCTTGCTCCACCGTTTCACCTGAGTGGGAGATCGTTTGCAAATTGCAATTTTGGGATGCGGCTACGTTGGCTTGGTTTCGGGAGCATGTCTCGCCGAAATAGGTCATTCGGTAGTGTGCAGTGACAACGATAAGAGCAAGATTCGCACGCTCAAGGCTGGCGGCCTGCCGATCTATGAACCTCATCTCAGTGAGATTGTGGCGCGGAATGTTAAGTCTCGCGGCCTAAGGTTTACTGCGGATTTGGGAGAAGCGGTGCGGCACGGCGATGTGGTTTTCATCTGTGTCGGCACGCCGCCGCTGCAAGATGGCGATGCGGACCTGAGCGCAATTGATAGTGCTGCGCGCCTTATTGCGGTGGAGGCTCGCAGCTCCAAGCTGGTGGTCGAGAAGAGCACGGTCCCCATGCAGACCGGGCAAAAGTTGACACGTGCCCTGGCAATTTACGGTCGCAACTCGAAAAACAGCTTCTCGGTTGCCTCGAACCCCGAATTTCTTCGCGAAGGTACAGCCGTCCTGGATTTTCTACATCCAGATCGCATCGTCATCGGCGTAAGCGATGAAGCCGCGGAGATGACCCTTCGCGAGATCTATCGGCCCATTCTGGAGCAGAGCGCTCTTCCCTGCCCCATTCACGACGGGAATTGTCCAGCAAAAGAAGCGCCCGCGCTTTTAGTAACCAGTATCAATAGCGCAGAATTGATCAAGCACGCGTGCAATTCCTTTTTGGCGGTCAAGATCTCATACGCGAATCTGATCGCCGACATCTGCGAAAAAATGGGCGCGGACGTGGAAGAGGTCATGCGGGCCATGGGACTGGATCCGCGTATCGGGCCTGCTTTTCTCGCCCCGGGTCTCGGATTTGGAGGCTTCTGCCTGCCAAAGGACATCCAGGCCTTTATCAGGTTAGGGGAAAAAGCAGGAGTGGACGTTTCTCTGCTCAGAGATGCCGAACAGATTAACAAACGACGAATCGATCATTTCCTTACCAAGGCTACGCACTGGTTGTGGACGCTGAAGGACAAGCGCATCGGGGTGCTGGGACTGTCATTCAAGCCCAACACGGACGATATCCGGTTCGCGCCGGCGATGGAGTTGATTGGCAGGCTGCTTCAGGAACATGCTCAAGTCCGAGTTTACGATCCGCAGGCCATGGCGAAGACACGGGAGTTGTTTCCGGCGATCCACTATGGCGCCGACCCCTATGAGGTTGCCGAAGGCTCCGAGGCGCTCATGATCGTGACCGAATGGGACAGCTTTAAGGAGCTGGATTGGCCGCGAATCCGAGATCTGATGCAACGGCCCCTGGTGCTGGACGGTCGCAATCTCCTAAATGGCAAGGAAATGGTGGCGATGGGATTCGAGTATCAAGGCGTGGGCGTACCGCCCGCTGAAACCTGGGGAGCTGAGGCGGCGCAACGCGCCGAGATTCCGTTGGCGCAGAAGCTTCGCCATTAGACAACGCGGGACTGTTTATTTTGCCTTGATTCTCTTATGCTAGAGCATTGGTCCCCAGATAGATATCAAAGGCTGCATAATGTCGTTTTGGTCCCTGAAACCCACTAAGGCCATCGGTTTTCAGCTCTTCTCGCTTGTTATGCTGTCTTGTGCATTGACCGTCAGTGTCAAGGCCCAACTCAAGGCCGAAGATGCACCCGCCCCTCAAGACAACAGCGCTCAAACCAGAGTCGCTTCGTCGGGATCCCTGAGACTCGGGCCCGGGGACCTCGTGGAGATGACCGTCTACAACGTTCCCGAGCTCACGACCAAGACCCGCATCTCGAGCAACGGCGACATGTACTGCCCGCTCGTCGGGTACATGCATGTGGCCGGCCTTAGCGCGGAAGAGGCGCAAGCGGCAATCGAGCAACGCCTTTCCGATTTTGTAAAGAGCCCGCACGTTTCTCTGTTCGTATCGGAGTATGCGTCGGAGGGAGCCAGTGTGCTGGGCGAAGTGATGAGACCTGGCGTATATCCAGTGATGGGACAGCAACACCTTTTCTCGCTACTTTCAGCCGCCGGTGGGCTGACGGAAAGGTCGGGCCGCAGTCTGAGCATCACACATCGTAGTGATCCGAATTCACCTGTCACCATCGACTTGCCACGAAATCTTGCCGACAACTCCGAGACCAACGTGCCGGTCTTTCCGGGAGACGTGATTATCGTGCGCAGAGCCGACATCATTTATGTGGTGGGAGATGTGTTGCGGCCAAGCGGCGTTATGATGGACTCTGGCGGTCTAAGTGTGCTGCAGGCGCTTGCCATGGCGGGGGGAACGCAACGCACTGCCAAACTGGGCGGAGCAAAGATCCTGCGCAAAGGCCCTAACGGGATGGTCCAGACTCCCGTCGATCTTAAGAAAATCCTACAAGCAAAAGCTCCAGATATTCCGATGCAGGCCAACGACATCCTGGTCGTCCCATCGAGTACGGGAAAGATCATGGCTGGACGTGCACTGGAAGCCGCTATCCAGGCTGCAACTCTCGTAAGTGTGGCCGCAATTCCGTAAATAGGTTTCTTGAACGGGCAGTTTAGGACGAAACAATCAGAGCTATCCTGAATCTTGTGCAGCAACGGAATAGTCTGCGAGATCACTTCTCAACCTAAGACGTGGTTCTGCTCCTTCGGATTCTTCGGTCGGGTTGGTGAGTGTCAGCCCCGCCTGTATCGTCCCGGAGGCGTACCGTGCCATTTGTGAAAAGCACGCTGGAACACGCTTGGTTCGGAATATCCGAGAGCATAAGCGGTTGCCGTGGCTGTCGCAGGAGTGTCGAGAAGAAGATACTGCGAAAGATCCCGGCGGGCTTGCTGCACTAATTGCCGGTAAGAACAGGATTCCTGGCTCAGCTTTCTTTGCAAAGTGCGGCGACTGATACCCAGGGCACGGGCTGCGGCCTCGAGATCAAAGGCTCCGTTGCTCAGGTTTTGCCGAATGAAGCTAAGCACTCCTTGAGAGAATGTTGCCTCGGTCCAAGCCTTCGGCAGCAACTGCTCTGCGGCCTTGGTAATTGCACGGTGCGGACCATGGTGTGCAGTTCTTAATGGCACATCGAGCGACTGCCTATCTAAGAGCAGAGCGTTCGTCGACATGCCGAATCGAACCGGCGCCCGAAAGATTCGAGTGTGTTCAGAAGTATCCCTGGGCTTTGCGTGTTGGAACCATACCTCTCTGGGTCTCCAACTGGCGCCTCTTGAGAGGCGGTTAAGTCCCACCACGGTCGCCATTGACATCTCGCAATCATGCCGAGGCTCAGGAAGTGAACAGTTCGAATACTGCCACCGAAAATGCGCTACCGATCCTTCAACGTCCAACCTGAACGCACCAACATTCGTCCAGATCGGTAAGTACCGTACGAGGTTGCTGAGAGCCTCTCCCAGCGTGGAACTGGTAATGACTGAGCGCCCGACGATCCCGTACTCCTGCATTTGGACGCGCTCGCCCACGTGCAGTCCAAAAGCGGCATCCTTTGTCATCCGCGCTGCGTGCTCGGAAAGCATCATCATGTCGGCATAAGGAATTCTGAGGGCCGGATCGTCGATCGCCTCGCGGTCGAGGCCCACCGTCCTGAGTAAGTGATCACTGCCCCCAGGGCGCGCCACAGCGTTCGCGATCTTACCCACTGAACGAGCGACAACTGTGGGAACATTGGTCATTAGCCTTACTCTACCGTTTCACGGTTTCGCTTTTCTAGTCGCCTTCCACTGAATTGGCGCAAAAGGTCATATTTTCGTGGCAGACCGCATGCTAGTGTTGGCATGGAAGCGTAAGCCCGGGAGCACCTGATCGAGTAGGCGCGCTGTGCATGGGGGACAGGTCACGTAATCGTATGACTCGTTGCACTTGCATCAAATGGATATTGAAGACAGGCCTGCTACTGCTTGCTGTGTCAAGCTTCGCAGTCGCTCAGATGATTGGCAGTTCCGATCCCTGGGTACCCGGCTCGCCTGCTGGAGGGGCAACGGGTATGCAGCCCACGAACAACCCGGCCGATGCCGAGCGCGTTGGCTCCGGCGATCAGGGCAAACTGATTCAATTCAAGTCGCAGGCTACGCTGGTACAGGTGCCGATAGTCGTGACGGACGCAGCCGGCAAGCATATTCAAGGCCTGACCAAGGCCGACTTCACGATTTTGGAAAGCGGCAAACCGCAGAACATCGCCGGCTTTGAGGAAATCACCCCGCCCACGGGCGTCGTGGCCTCTTATACAAGCCCAGCTGGCATATTCACCAACCTGACTCCCGATGAGAGCAAGCCCCGTTCGCTCACCGTCATCGTCCTTGACGAAGTGAATACGCCGTTCCTCGGTCAGGCATACGCCCGTGGTCAGTTGATTAAGTACCTGGCAAATCATCTTGACGTATCGCAGCCATTAGGACTGATGGTGATCGACCGTAAAGGGCTGACGGAATTGAGTGGTCTCGACTCTGATCCGGCTGAGCTCGTCGCCATCCTGAAGAAAGCCAGCGGCAAAGTTTCGGAGATGGAGCGGTTCAGCGGCGATGCGCAGGCGCTCGCGGCTGGGGGAGCGCAGCCGAGCGCTCTGGGCGGAATCAGGCCCGGTGATTCTCCAGAAGCTAAGATCCGCGGCTTTGTCCTGCAACAGGATGCTATCAATGCTGCCGACACCCAATCGCGCGCCATCGAAACCACGCTGCGGGCATTTCTGTCGCTGGCCTGGTCTTTATCGGGCGTTCCGGGAAGAAAATCGCTGGTCTGGGTCACTGGCAGCTTTCCTTTTAACCTTGATTCCTTCGCCTCCGTTCCTGGCGACGCGAACTTGCGGGCGCTCTACGAGCGAACCTTGAAGTCACTGAACGATGCTCAGATCTCGGTTTATCCGCTGGATGCACGAGGTCTGGTGACTGATTCGAAGTATTCTCAGATGCCGAAGGTTCAATGCTTGGCGCTGAAGCTCCGGACGCATTGCGCCAGGCTTCATTAAACAGCCTGAAGAATTTTGCCGAGATGACGGGCGGCGTCGCCTATTACAACACTAACGATCTTGCGGGAGCTTTCGGACGTGCCGCGCAGGACTCGTCTTCGTACTACCTGCTCAGCTATTATCTTGATCACCGCAACAACAAGCCGGGCTGGCGAAAGCTGCAGGTTGTCGTTTCGCGCAAAGATGCTGAGGTGCGTGCGCGCGCCGGATACCTGGTCACCGACGTAGCCGTCAACCCCGAACGGACGCATAAAGCCGATGTCGAGTTTGCTTTGATCTCTCCATTTGAAAGCACCGGCATTCCGATAAACGAGCAGTGGCAGGGCGTTCAGGCCGACGGGAAAAAGAAAAAAATAGGTTTTGTCTTGCAGGTACCGGTGACCGGTCTGATCGATGAGACGGACAAGAATCGCATCGACGTAGAAATCGTCGCTCAAGCCACGAACAAAGGCGTGAGCGCGGGTACCTTGTCGCAAACCATGAAGGGATTGATAGTACCTGAGACGCTGGCAAAGCTGAAGGCAGATGGAATCGTGTACCGGAACTTCCTCGACCTGTCCCCGGGAGATTACCAGGTGCGATTTGTGGTTCGCGACAACCTGAG
>Ga0187858_10006106_pt1 | contig 10859 bp, 7 predicted proteins | sample June2016WEW_8_15_FD_133015 | JGI IMG/M metagenome (GOLD analysis project Ga0187858, IMG submission 133015) | Peatland microbial communities from SPRUCE experiment site at the Marcell Experimental Forest, Minnesota, USA - June2016WEW_8_150 | ecosystem: Environmental > Terrestrial > Soil >...
GGGTTCGGCTTCTGTTGCGGTCGATTCGTCGATCCAGATCACTTTCGATCGGCAGATGGACACGCAGAAGGTGCTGGCGGGGCTGACACTCCAGCCGGACATCACCTACCAGGCTTCGTGGAACGGTCCTATCCTCACCCTCGCGCCGACCAAGCCGATGGCCTATGGCACGACTTACACGGTGAAGATCGGTGACCCGGCGGTCGACACGGACGGATCCAAGCTTCCGGCATACGTCACCAACTTCAAGACCGTCGGGATCGGTCTGCGCATCACGTCCCTGGTTCCCGCTCCGAACGTGGCCGGGGTGAGCATCCATAGCCAGATCGCGGTGACTTTCGATGCACCCATAGACCCATCGTCGATAAACGGCGCGATCAGCGTTACGCCGCCGGCATCAGGCTCGACGACGGTGATCTCGCTGCCGGACGACCGGAGTCCGCCCAGCGCCGCGACGGCGACCCCCGCTGCTCCCGGCGCCAACGTCCTCGTCTTCACGCCGAACAATGCGCTGTCGCCCCACACGACCTACACGGTCACGATGGCTTCTACCGTGAAGCGGACCGACGGCCAGGTGGCGTCGACACAGACATGGTCCTTCACCACGGGTGAGTCTCCCGCCAATGCTCTCAACCAGATCGCCTTCATCTCGGGTCGAAGCGGCGTAGGCAACGTCTGGGTCATGAACCCCGACGGCTCAAACCAGCGCGAAATCACCTCCGAGCTCGTGCCGGTCAGCGGCTACGACATCAGCGGCGACGGGACGATCATCGCCTACGCCGCCGGCGGGGTGGTCAAGAAGATGTCGGTCAGCGGCGACAACCTGACGACGCTGACGAGCGGCAACAACCTCGAATACGCACCGACCATCACCCCTGACGGCACCGGGCTGATCGTCGGCCGGCGCGACGGCACGGGTGCCGACCAGGGCTACTGGCGCTACCCGCTCGTCACCGGGGGAGACACCACGCAGATCGCCCCGGCTGGGGCTCCGGGCCTGGGCAGCGTCACCATCGCGGGCGACGGATTGATCGGACAGCCGGGCATGCCGTCGTGGGCTCCACGGGCGGCCTTCACCTCGGACGGGACGAAGATGCTGCTCGTCCGGGGCTCGGATAGCGCGGTGGAGCTAGTCGACATGACGGGCGTCAACCCGCCGATAACGCTCGGCTTGCAGGGGAACTCGCGCCCGGTCTGGGTCCAGTCCGATGGCGCGTTCTTCCTCTCGGCTTCGGCCGACAAGGGCGTGACGTGGTTCTACTATCGGGTCCCGCCGTCCGGCCCCGTGACGAGGCTCGGCGCCGGCGCCAGCGACATCGCCGCTGCCGGCCAGGCCCTGGCCCTGGTCGTGAAGTCCATCGACGGCTCGTACCACGTCGCGTTCTCAGCGATCGCCGGCGGCTCCGCGACGTTCGTCGTCGACGATCCTGCCTACAACGAGTCGTCGCCGTCGTTCTCGCCGGATGGATCGACCCTGGTCTTCGGGCGTATCGGATCGCAGTCCCCGGGCGTTTCGGCGGGCATCTGGATCGTCAAGAGCGACGGCACGGGTCTGACGAGTCTCTCCACGGACGGAGCCTACCCGCGCTGGTTGCCCTGATCGCCGGTCAGCCGGCCGATTCCTTCGTTGCCTTCTACGCTCCTCGCTCACGCACCTTCAAGTGAGCTCGCTCCGGTGCTCGGCGGCGCCTCGGACTCGACTCGTCGGCCCGGCGATCTGTCGGCCGTCAGCCGGCCGATTCCTTCGTTGCCTTCTGCGCTCCTCGCTCACGCACCTTCAAGTGAGCTCGCTCCGGTGCTCGGCGGCGCCTCGGCCGGGGATTCCTGAGCCGCCGACGGGGCACGGTTGCAGTCCGAAGGGAACGGCCTGGACGGCGCGCGGGCCGAACGGACCGGGCCACCGGGACCAAGAGCCTCGGTTCGCGGGCCACGATTGCATAATCGAGGGTCTTTCCGCAGTTTGACCCCTCCTTTGGGCCGTTGATACACTCCGCGCGGCCCGAGAATTCATCTCATCGCCGAAATCGGGCTTAGCCCCCGGAAGTGCGCCGTCCCGCCGCGCTCTCCCCGTGTCGTCAGAGAAGGAGCCGCTCGCCCCCATGGACCCAAGTCTGCTCCAAGCGTTCATCCCGATCGCGGGTCTGCTCGCGGTCGGGTTTGCGATCTTCCTCGCCCGCGACGTCCTGTCCCGCGACACCGGGACCAAGGAGATGATGGACGTCTCCGCGACGATCAACGAGGGCGCGGTCGCGTTCATCAAGCGCCAGTACTCGACGATCGCCGTGCTCGCAGTGGTTGGCGCGGTCGTCATCTTCGGCGTCATCTCGCTGGTCGAGACGGCGAACGTCGCCGACACCGAGACCTACGGACCCGCCCTGGGCCTTCGCACCGGCGGGGCGTTCTTGCTCGGCGCGGCCTGCTCGATGGCCTGCGGCATAATCGGCATGCTCGTCAGCGTCAAGGCGAACGTGAGGGTCGCTTCCGCAGCCCGTCGCAGCCTCGTCGAGGCTGTCCAGGTGGCAATGCGCGGCGGCGCGGTCTCGGGCTTCCTCGTCGTTGCCCTCTCGTTGCTCGGCGTCTGGAGCATCTTCGCAATAAACGGCGGTCTGGCCGGCGGCCAGAACACCCATGACGCACCGTTCCTGATCGTCGGCTACGGCTTCGGCGCCAGCTTCGTCGCCCTCTTCGCCCAGCTCGGTGGCGGGATCTACACCAAGGCCGCGGACGTGGGTTCCGATCTCGTGGGCAAGGTCGAGGCCGGCATCCCCGAGGACGACCCGCGCAACGCCGGAGTCATCGCGGACCTCGTCGGTGATAACGTCGGCGACTGCGCCGGCCGCGGCGCCGACCTCTTCGAGTCCACGGCCGCCGAGAACATCGGCGTCATGATCCTCGGCGTCGCCGTCTACACGCTGGCTGTCAAAGCCGGCTGGCAAAACCCAACCGCCTAGATCTTCTTCCCGCTTGTCGTCCGAGCCTCCGGTTTGGTTTCCACGATCGTCGCGATGTTCTTCATTGGCGGCAAGGAGACCGAGAACCCGATGAACATCCTCAACCGTGGCTACTGGGTCACCACGATCCTCAGTGCCGCCGCCCTGGCCTTCGTCACGTATTCGATGATGAACACCGGCACCCAAACCGGCCCGAACGGCATTCCGACGTGGGTCTTCTTCTTCGGCTGTGGCGTTGTGGGCCTCGCGACCAGCATCGCCTTCGTGTACATCACCCAGTACTACACCGCGGGTGGTTTCCGCCCGGTTCGGGAGATCGCCGAGGCATCCAAGACGGGCCCGGCCACCAACATCATCGCCGGCGTCGCTGTTGGTTTCGAGACGACGGCCGTAACCGCGATCACCATCGGCATCGCCCTCATCGCCAGCAACTGGCTCGGATCTCAGGCTGGCCTGCTCGACGCGACGGGCAAGAACATCGGCGGCATCTTCGGCACCGCTGTCGCCACGATGGGCATGCTCATGACCACGGCCTACGTCCTGGCCATGGACACCTTCGGCCCGATCACCGACAACGCCGGCGGCATCGCTGAGTTCAGTCGGGCCGAGCAGGGCGCCCGCGAGATCACCGACCGCCTCGATGCGGTCGGCAACACGACCAAGGCACTGACCAAGGGCTACGCGATCGCGTCGGCCTCGCTGGCCGCCTTCCTCCTCTTCAGCGCCTACATCGACAAGGTCAACCTCATCCTGCAGCGGCAGATCGACGCCGGTACCCGAACCGTCCAGCAGGGCCTCATGACCTCGGTCAACCTAGCCAACGTGGACGTCTTCGTGGCTGCCTTGATCGCTGCCATGCTCGTCTACTTCTTCAGCTCACTGGCGATCCGGGCAGTCGGCACGACCGCCCAGGCGATCATCGTCGAGGTCCGCCGCCAGTTCCGCGAGATCCCCGGGATCATGGACTACACCGGCCGGCCGGATTACGCCCGAGTAGTGGACATCACGACCCGAGCCGCCCTGCGCGAGATGATGCTGCCCGGCATCGTCGCCGTCGCCACCCCGATCGTCGTCGGTGTCCTGCTCGGCTACGAGGCCGTGGCTGGTCTGCTGATGGTCGGCACTATCGCGGGCGTTCTACTGGCCACTGTCCTCAACAACGGCGGCGGTGCCTGGGACAACGCCAAGAAGTACATCGAGTCCGGTCATCTTCTCGATGAAGATGGCAAGGTGCTCGGCAAGAAGACCCCGGCACATGCCGCCGCAGTCGTCGGCGACACGGTGGGCGATCCGTTCAAGGACACCGCCGGTCCGTCGCTCCATGTTCTCGTGAAGCTGCTCGCCACGATCACCCTGGTTATGGCTCCGCTCTTCATCCGCTAGCCCCTCTCTGAAGCGTCGAGCCGGCGGTCGATTTGACCGCCGGCTCGCGCTAATCCAAGCTCGGAACCAAACCTGAACTGAGGAGATGTCGCGTGGACCTGTCCATCCAGGCGCTGATCATGGGGCTCGTTCAGGGCCTAACGGAATTCCTGCCGATCTCGAGCTCTGGTCATCTCATCCTGGTGCCCTGGCTGTTCGGCTGGAAGGATCCGTTCATCGACTCCCTGGAATTCAGCGTCACGCTCCACATGGGTACGCTGTTGGCCCTCCTGGTCTTCTTCTGGCGCGACTGGCTCCGGCTCGTCCCGGCAGGCCTTGCCTCCGTCCGAGATCGGTCGGTGGGCGGCGATCCCGACCGAAAGATGGCATGGCTGATCGTCGTGGCCACGATTCCGGCCGTCATCGTGGGGCCGCTTCTGACGGGTCCGGTCGAGGACGCTATACGCGAGCCGGCTCGGGTGGCGCTGATGCTGTGCGTCGGCGCCGCGATCCTGTGGCTCGCCGACCGCTGGGGCACCAAGCTGCGCGAGATGGACTCGCTGACCTATAGCGGCGCCTTCGGCATCGGCGTGGCCCAGGTGCTGGCCCTGGTTCCGGGCATCAGCCGCTCGGGCATCAGCATCTCCGCCGGTCTCTTCCAGGGCCTTACCCGCGAGGCGGCCGCCCGCTTCAGCTTCTTGATGGCGACGCCGGTCGTTGCCGGCGCCGGGATCTGGGAGGCTCGCAAACTGCTGACTCACGATCCTACGGCCCCGAATCCGAGTGCCCAACTGATGATCATCGGCTTCATTGCCGCGGCGATCGCAGGTTTGCTGGCCATACGCTTCATGCTCGAGTTCCTCAAGCGCCAGCCGGTGACCATCTTCGTGGTCTACCGGGTCGTGGCCGCGATTGCCGTCTTCGTCGTGCTGCTGTCGCCGCACGGCGCCTGAGAAAGGCCACGCCGCCCCGATGGAGGTCATCAAGCAGCTCCGACAACGCGAGATCCGCGATCTGCTTGCGCAGCGCCACGTGCGCACTCAGCAGGAGCTCGCGGCCGCCCTTCGCGAGCGTGGCTTCAGGGCCACACAGGCGACGATCAGTCGCGACGTCGCCGAGCTCGGGCTCATCAAGGCCAGCCGCGACGGAGTCCAGGCGTACGTAGTGCCGGCCCGGGTCACCGAGGCGGAGAGCACCGGGGAGGAACGACTGCGGGCGCTGCTCCACGACCTTCCGGTCGAGGTCCGCGAGTCGGGCCTGATGCTCATCGTGAAGGCCCTGCCGGGCTCGGCCCACGCCATCGCGGCAGCATTGGATCGGACGCGCTGGCCGGAGGTTGTCGGCAGCATCGCCGGGGACGACACGGTCTTCGTCGCTTTCGGAGACCGCTCCGCAATGCAGCGCGTTCGGGCCCGACTGGCCTCGCTGGGTCGGTAGGTCCGCGCGAATCCCGGCGCGGCTGCGGTCCTTGCGCCGAGACCGTGCCCCGGACGCGGACCGGCCCCGGCTTCCGGGGAGGAGGAGGGAGGATCCGGAAGGCGGGGCCGGTGGACTTGCTTTGTTGACCTGAATGATGGTCGGGGATTCTTCAGGGTCACAGGCCACATTGGTCCCTTCCGCATAGGACCTATGTCCTCGTGCAAACGTCGGTGGTTACGCCGTCGGAATGCAGCAGGCGGCTTGCAGATCGCTGCCGGACCCGCGGGACCCAAGAATCACAAGCTTGCCCCCCACTTCGGCGGTGGAGTCGACGGTCCTGCGATGCGTTTCGGACGTGCGTCGACCGGACTCGGCGAGCCAACTCTTTGACATGGGGAGAGGTGACGGATAGGATACGCGCCGGTCGAACTTCAGGACATCTGTCGATGTCTCCTGGAGTTCTTTTCCTTATCCCGGGCCGCGAGGCACCGGAGCTTCGCCGGCCGAGTGCCGGACGGACGAGAACGGGAGCCCCCGCAGGTGAACAACAAGACCCAGTACGTCTCGGAAGAGGGCCTGACCAAGCTTCGGGCCGAGCTCGAAGAGCTGGTCAACGTCCGTCGTCAAGAGATCGCGCAGCGCATCCACGATGCCAAGGAGCACGGCGACCTCGCCGAGAACGCGGAGTACGAAGACGCCAAGAACGAGCAGGCCTTCGTGGAGGGCCAGATCCAGCGGCTCGAGGCGCTGATCAAGAACGCCACGATCATCGAGGGCAACCACGGCACCGATCACGTTCAGATCGGGTCGACCGTGAAGGTCGACGGCAGCGATGGCAAGGAAGTCTTCACGATCGTCGGCTCGACTGAGGCAAGTCCCGGCGAGGGCAGGATCTCCAACGAATCGCCCGTCGGTCGAGCCCTGCTCGGCAAGCGCAAGGGCGACTCCGTCGTGGTACACGTCCCGGCCGGAGACTCCTCCTACAAGATCCTCGAGATCAGCTAGCAGGCCGCCGTGTACTGGGCCGACGAGCTGGCTGCCTCCCTCACGGGGCCTCAGGTCGTCAACGACTCCAAGTCGCCATCTGGCACGGTCCACGTTGGTTCACTGCGCGGCGTCGTGCTCCACGACGCGATCCATCGGGCGCTGCTTGGAGCGGGCCTCCCATCCCGGTTCCTATACGGCGTCGACGACATGGACGCCATGGATTCCCAGGCGAAGCTGACACCCGATGCGGTCGATCGGTACATGGGCGCGCCTCTCTGCCGCGTGCCCGCACCGGAGGGGAGCAGTGCGCCCAACTACGCCCGCCATTTCGTCGGCGAGATCTTCTTCCGCACCTTCGAGCCGCTCGGAATCAGGCCAGAGTTCTACTGGGTTTCCGAGCTCTACGCGGCGGGCCGCATGGATCCCTACGTGAAGCTGGCGCTCGACCGGGCGGATCGGGTGAGGGCGATCTACCAGCGCGTCAGCCACGTCGAGCGAGCCAGCGGCTGGCTGCCGATCCAAGTCATTTGCGAGGTCTGCGGCAGGATCGGCACGACGTACGCCACCGATTGGGACGGCGAGACGGTGTGCTACGAATGCAAGCCGGACATGGTGGCGTGGGCCCGGGGCTGCGGCCACGAAGGGCGAGTGTCGCCGTTCGGCGGCCGGGCGAAGCTGCCGTGGAATCTGGAGTGGGCCGCGAAATGGGGCCTGCTCGGGGTGACGGTCGAGGGCTGCGGCAAGGACCTGGCGACGGCGGGCGGTTCCCGGGATCGCTCCGACGCGATCAGCCGCGAAGTCTTCGAGGTGGAGCCGCCGCGCAACGTCACGTACGAGTTCCTCAACGTTGGCGGGAAGAAGATGTCGACGTCCAAGGGACAGGGTGCGGCCGCTCACACCATCGCCGAGGTCATGCCGCCCGAGCAGCTCCGGTTCCTCTTCCTGCGGCCACGCCCCAACCAGGTCATTGATTTCGATCCCGAGGGCGATACGATCCCACGCCTCTTCGACGAGTTCGACCGGATCGCCGCGGCTACCGCCGGCCGCGAGGTCAAGGGTGAGCTACCGGCCGACCACGAACGTCTCTTCGCCTACTCGCTGCTGGGGCCCTCGCCAGACGTGGCTGCAGCCGCCGCTGCATTCCGACCGGCATTCGCCCACCTCGCCCTGCTGCTCCAGATCCCCGGCGTCGACATTAGCGAGCGGATGGAGGCCGAGAAGGGGACACCACTGACCGAGCTCGAGGGTGCCGTCCTGGCCGAACGGACGGCCGCCGCTCGAGCCTGGCTCGATTCCTATGCCCCGGAGCGCGCGCGGCTGGTGATCCAGCGGGAGGCCGTTCCCGCGGAGGCCGCTGCGCTCGACTCGTCCCAGCGGGGCTACCTCGCGGCTCTCGCCATCGCCGCCGCGACCGAGAAGCCCGGGTCGGGCGACGCGTGGCAGAGTCTGATCTTCCGCGTGGCCTCGGAGACCGAGCTGGCCTCGGGCCGTGCCTTCGGGGCGCTGTACGCGGCCTTCCTTGGCCGAACCAACGGTCCACGTGCCGGCTGGCTGCTGGCCAGCCTCGAGCCCACGTTCGTGCTGGAGCGTCTTCGCGCTGTGGCCGGGGCTGGCTGATCCTCGCCCAGGGACGGGCTTTGCCCGATGACTTGGACAAACGCCAATGGTGGTGGCACGCGGCCGTCTGACAAGGCTGTCCGGTCGATCTATGGCTCCTGGCGGCTGCCTTCGTGAGCCGCTTCGTGCTCGCCGAGCGGCCGGTGCAGCCCCCAAATCCCTGTCTGGGGCTCTTCGAGGCGCCGCGAGTGGTCCCGGTGCCATGGGGTTGGCAAGCGGCAGGATGTCGGTGACGCGCCAGTCGCGCCCCGCCCCGGTGCCGACCTCGCCTGCAACGCGGTCAATCGCCGCCCGCGCTCTCGCCCCTCGCCGCCGCCCGCGCTCTCGCCCTCGGCCGCTCCTCCCGGCTAAACTCAACGGCAGCCACGCGGCCCGGGCCGCCGACGGACCACCATGGAGTAGCGACGCATGAGCATCGGGCTGGCCAGGCTGCGCGAGGAGCCGGAGCGGATCAGGCAGGGTGCGATCGACAAGGGCGAGGACCCGTCGATCGTCGACGTTGCGCTCGCGCTGGAGGGCAAGCGCCGCGGGCTGCTCGGCGAGTCGGACCGTCTCAAGGCGGAGCGCAACGTCGCCTCCAAGCAGATCGGCGAGGCGATTCGGGGCGGAGCTGCCCCCACGGGCCCGGAGGTGGCGGCTCTCCGACAGGCCTCCACCGATGCGGGTGTCCAGATCGAGCGGCTCAACGCCGAGCTGGCCGCGACCGAGTCCCAACTCGACGAGCTGCTGCTCCGTATCCCGAACCCGGCAGATCCTGACGTTCCGGTGGGCGACGCCTCGGCGAACCAGACGGTGCGGACCTGGGGCGAGCTGCTGCCGAAGGAAGCCACGTCAGGCGGTGATGCGGGTGCCCATTGGACACGCCGGCCCCACTGGGAAGTTGCCGAACGCCTCCGCATGTTCGACCTCGAGCGCGGCGCCAAGATCACCGGCTCGGGCTTTCCGGTCTACACCGGCCCGGGCTCCAGGCTCCAGCGCGCCCTGATCGACTTCATGCTCGACGTCCATACCGAAGAGCACGGCATGACCGAGATATGGCCGCCGGCGCTGGTCAACGCGGCATCCGCCAGGGGCACGGGCCAGATCCCCGACAAGGAGGATCTGATGTACGTAGTGCCGCGCGACGACCTCTATCTCGTGCCCACGGCGGAGGTCCCGGTCACCAACCTTCACCGCGACGAGATCTTCGAGGCGGACCAGCTGCCGATCCGCTACGCGGCCTACTCGCCGTGTTTCCGCCGCGAGGCCGGCGCGGCCGGCAAGGATACCCGCGGCATCCTGCGCGTCCACCAGTTCGACAAGGTCGAGATGGTCTTCTTCGAGAAGCCCGAGGCCTCGACCGAAGCGCTCGAATGGCTGACCGGTCGGGCCGAAGTGATCCTGCAGCGGCTGGGGCTGGCCTATCGGGTCCTTCTCATGGCGACGAAGGACATGGGGTTCGTCCAGGCCAAGAAGTACGACCTGGAGGTCTGGGCGCCGGGCGTCGAGCGCTGGCTCGAGGTCAGCTCGTGCTCGAACTTCCGCGACTACCAGGCCCGTCGCATGGCGATCCGCTACCGGCCCGAACCCGGCGCCAAGCCCGAGCTCGTCCACACCCTCAACGGCTCCGGGCTGGCCCTGGCTCGAACCGTCGCCGCGATCCTGGAGACGTACCAGGAGCCTGACGGCAGCCTGGTAGTGCCGGAGGCGCTGCGGCCGTACATGCGAGTCGACCGTATAGCAGGGTAGGGCCCTTTTCTGTCAGGATTGAGACGGCTCGCAGGGGTTTCGGCCGGTTCGGGTCGTGACGGTAGAGCAGCGGACACGGAGGATCGGATGGTGACGGTCGGCGGCCGAGGGGCCCGGTTGGGCGTTGTGGCGTGCATCTCGGTGGTGGCGGCGCTGGCCGCCGTGGGCTGCACTGGCAGCAATGCCACCCCGCCGATCATCTACATCACGCTCCCGCCTTCGTCGCCGACGCCGCTGCCGTCGGGTGTGACTCCGGCCCCCACGGTCGCGCTGCCGTTGCCGGTCATCGACAGTGTCCTCATCTCGTCGAACGCCCCGGACAACCGCTGGACGGTGACATTCAAGAAGCCTGTCGTGTCCGGCGTCTCGACTGCCGCGGCGACCAAGATGAACGACGCGATCGCGAACCTCGTGAATGGCTACATCAGCACCTTCACCGGAAGTGGCCTGCCCGCCGTTGCCATCGGCATGGGCCCGAGCACGCTGGAAGGTGACTTCTCGATAGCTCTGGACTCGCCCACGCTCCTGAGCTTGCGGTTCACGATGCTCTCCTACACCTCGGGCGCGGCGCATCCCGTCGGACAGCCGGGCAGCGCCAGCTTCGTCGTTTCGAGCGGCGCCGCGATCAAGCTGACCGACATCCTCAACAACCCGGCGACCGCCACGGCGATCCTGGCCACTCAGGCGCATATGGCCCTGGCCAAGACGCTGGGCCCCGATCTGACCTGGGATGGAACGGCCAGCTCGATCGCCTTCTTCGACAAGGCCTGGGCGATGACCCCGGCCGGCCTGGAA
>Ga0187858_10006113_pt1 | contig 10851 bp, 10 predicted proteins | sample June2016WEW_8_15_FD_133015 | JGI IMG/M metagenome (GOLD analysis project Ga0187858, IMG submission 133015) | Peatland microbial communities from SPRUCE experiment site at the Marcell Experimental Forest, Minnesota, USA - June2016WEW_8_150 | ecosystem: Environmental > Terrestrial > Soil >...
AACTCAAACCCAATGCAATTTTTTGGCCGTTGTTCATCCGCCGCTGTACGGAAGGGGATATGATGGTGCGCATGTTTCCGGCATGTTCTGGATGGCGGCAGCTTGCGGCCCTGGCGCTGATCTCGGCCGCGACGGCGCTGGGGGCCGACCTCCAACTCCCGGTGCGCTCCCGCGTGGAAGCCTTCAAGGGCAGCGGCGTATGGGAGGAAGTGCGGCTTCAGGAAGACGTCCCGATCCAGCAAACGGCCATTCTGATTTGCGACATGTGGGACAAGCACTGGTGCTCGGGCGCCACGCGGCGGGTAGAGGCGCTGGCGGGCAGGATGGCTCCGGTAATCGAGCGGGCCCGCGCGCGCGGCATTCAAATCATCCACGCGCCCTCGGAGACCATGGCGTTTTACCAGGGCTGGCCGCAGCGCCAACGCATGCTGCGGGTGGCGAAAGTCGAGCCTCCGGCGCCGCTGGGCCTGTTGGATCCGCCGTTGCCCATCGACGACACCGCTGGGGGGTGCGATACCGCCGGAGACCAGTTCTACACCGCCTGGAAACGCGAGATCGCCGCCATTTCCATGGGCGACGCGGATGTCATCTCGGACGACGGGGTGCAGATCTACAGCTTCTTGCGGGAGCGCGGCATACGCAACCTGCTGGTGATGGGAGTGCACGTCAACATGTGCGTGCTGAACCGCTCGTTCGCCATCAAGAAGATGACCAATTGGGGCATACGCTGTGTGCTGGTACGGGACCTGACCGACAGCATGTACAACCCGAAGGCGCGTCCCTATGTGAGCCACGAGCGCGGTACGGAATTGGTCGTCGAGCACATCGAGAAATACTGGTGCCCTTCCATGCTGAGCACGGACTTGATCAACGCATTGAAGATCGTGGCGCACGCTTCAGCGCGCTGCGGCGCGCCTGGGATCGCCGAGTCACCTCGGACTGAACCCCACAGCAGCACGTTTTAGAGGGTGCTGAAAAACGTCTTGGGCCGTGTGATTGGCAGGCGAAAGCGCCTGCCCCACCACGGTGCGGTCCGCTCGCCAGCCACACCGTCCAGTTAGGGATCTTCCCAATCCAGGGCATATATCTCGTCGGTGCCGTTCAAACGCCACGTGACCAACGAACCGTCGGGCGCGGATGTGAACCAGTTGTCCGACGGCCGTGAAATGCTTTTCAGCCGGATGAGCCGTTCGAGCTTGCGGTCGCGAATCCGGATGCGCCACCAGGCGGGGTCGTCTCCGGCGGACTCGAAGTATATGAACTGGCTGTCGGGGGACCAGTTCGGATAGTCGGCCTGCGTGGCGACGACCTCTGTTTGCGCCTTCTTCTCCGTGTCGTAGAGGATGAGTCCGTGGCTGGACATCGAGAGGGCTGCGAAAAATCGGCCGTCGGGTGACCAACGTGGCGACCACATCCCCTCAGTTCCCGGCATCTCGGAGACGCGATGCGTTTGTAAGTCCACTGTCTGGACCATGAACGTCTCCGCCTTGCCCGATCCTGCGCCATGGCTGAAGGCAATCGAGTTCCCGTCCGGCGACCACGTCGGATCCTTGTCTATGACATCATTCTTACCATCAGTCAACTGCTGCACCATACCGCCATCGGAGGCAACCACGAAGATCCGCGGCATGTGCCCCGGAATTAACCCTTCATAAGCAATCTGCTTCCCATCCGGCGACCACTTGGGCCGGGCGGCCTGCACCGGGAGAAACGTAAGCTGGAGCGGCTGGCTGCCGTCGGCCAGGCTTCGCCAAAGCGTGTTCTGCGGATATGACACGTACGTCACAGACTTGCCATCTTTCGAGAAGTCCACATGAACCGCGGAAAGGCCTCTGAGATATGGAGTGGATTGGCCCAATTTGACGTCGTATTGGACAAGTTCCGCGCGTCCCTGATAGCCGTTGACGAAGAGCCGCCTGCCATCCGGGCTGGGCGTCGGCCAAGTGCATGACAGCGGACCCGTGGTCAATTGCAAGGGCCGGCTGAGTTTTTGGAATGGCCCCGTGCTTTCGCGTATTGCCCAGATTGTGGATGTCCCATTGACGCTTGCCTGGAAGACGAAGTATTTCCCGTCGGGGGTCCAGTTCCCGCAGCACTCCTTAGGCGGGTTGTGCCAGCCGGGAAGCAAAGGATGCAGGCGACTTCCATCGGTCGACACCTCCCATAGAGAGTACGAGCTGTTGTAAGCATTGCTGGATGAAAAGCGCAGCGTGCGTCCGTCCGGAGACCAGCGCGGCAGGAAAGGAAAGTCGGAAAGTGACGCCAGTTTCCGGATTTCGGTCCCGTCACTGCGCGCAATATGGAGTTCTTTGTTGTGGACGTATGCGAATTGTTGGCCATCGGGCGACCACGCTGCCCAGGATGCCGTCAAGTTGCCAAGTCTGCGTGGCGGTCCGCCGATTGCTGGCGCCGTCCACAGAGTGCCGGCCCCTAAATCGGCCTCCAGCGTAGCCAAATCGAATTTGATAAGCAGATAATCGGAACGGTCCGGGGAGAGGTCCGCCAGGTGGAATCCTTTTAGAGCCGGCGAGATCGGTACCGGCACACCTCCCTTGGATGACACTTGATAAGGATCCTCGGCGCCAATTTCCCCCGTGTTGAAGTATACTCGCGCTCCGTCTGTGGTGAGGCAGCAGCCCTTAGACGAGCTATCGTTGGTGATTTGTTGGGTGCTGCCAATGCGCGGAACGGGCTGTGGGCGGATAAGCCACAACGCTAGACCCGCCAGGAGTGTGATGGCGCCGGCGACGACATAAAGCTTGCGATGCGTTCGTGGCGGCGACACGGGGAACCCCGCCAGGGCGTCCTTCGCGGACTCGCTGTCCCGCTGCAGCCGCTTGAGATCCGCACGCATCTCGCTTGCGTGCTGGTACCGCAAATCCCGACCCTTTTCCAGTGCCTTATTGACGATGTCGTCCAGTTTGGCCGGCGCCTCCGGATTCAGACTTCGCACGGGCGTGACCGTCCGGTTCAGAATCGCGTCGAAGATGGTCGCCGTGGTGCTTCCCGCGAAGGCCTGCTTCCCCGTGGCCATCTCGTACAGCACCGCGCCAAAGCTGAACAGGTCCGTACGCGTGTCTAACTCCTCGCCCCGGGGCCTGCTCCGGACTCATGTACGCCGCCGTGCCCACCACCATCCCCGGGCTCGTCGGATGCTCCTCCAAGGTTCGGGTGGCCTCGTCCGGACGCGGCGCGGCGGCGGAAGATTGCTTCGCCAGGCCAAAATCCAAAATCTTGGCGACTCCCCGGCCCGTGACGAAGATGTTCGCCGGCTTGATGTCCCGATGGATGATGCCCTTCTGATGCGCCGCGTCCAGCCCGTCGGCGATCTGCGCGGCCAGATCCAGCAGCGTGTCCATTGTCAGCGCCTTGCCTTCGATCGCGTGCTTCAGCGTGCGGCCTTCGAGCAATTCCATGACGATGAACAGGCGCCTGTCATACTCCTGTATGTCGTGAATCGTGCAAATGTGCGGATGATTCAGCGCGCTGGCGGCGCGGGCTTCCCGCTTGAAACGCTCCAAGGCTTGCGGGTCGTCCCGCACCTCGTCTGGGAGAAACTTGAGGGCCACGAACCGGCCGAGCCTGGTATCTTCGGCTTTGTAAACGACGCCCATGCCGCCGCCGCCAAGCTTTTCCACGATGCGGTAATGCGCGATCGGCGTGCCGGCGCCGCCGAAACCGGCGACTTCCGGAATCTGGCGCGTGCCAGCTTCCCCAGTCTCCGCGAGCAATTTCTCCACTTCGCGGCGCAGTCCGGCGTCGGAGCAGTGTCGCGCGAGGAAGTCGAGGCGCCGGGAAGGTTCTTCCGCCAACACGGCGTCGAACAGCGCTTTGATTCGGGTCCAGTTCTCGGGCGGCATCCCGGGAGTTCCTCCAGCCACACTTCACCTTCGCCCCATTGCCATATAGTGTACGCCAGGGTCTCATGGCCGCAAAACAAACGCCCGGACGGCCTGCTCCAGACCGGGCGCGCAGACGACGCAGTTGCCGCCGTAGATGGTGGACTTGCCGTCGAAATTGAAGAAGCGCGCGCCGGCCTCTTCCGCGATAATCTTGAGCGGAGCGAAGTCCCAGGGCTTGCCGCCGGTCTCGATCCAGATATCGGCCTCACCGCGCGCCACCATGGTGGCATCCAGAGCTCCGCCCATGCTGCGCACGGCCCAGAAGGGTTGCATCCATTCGAGCAGTTGCCCGGAGAAGGATTGGACGCCGGCGGTATTGAAGCTGTCGAAGCAGAGAACCGCTTGGGGGAGGCTCGAAACCGCGGAGGCGTGGATCTTCTGGCCGTTGACGAAAGCGCCGGCGCCGCGCGAGGCGGAGAACAGCTCGTCCAGCGCGGCCAGATACGCGAATCCCGCGACTACTTCGCCATCCGCTTCGAGGCCGATCAGCACCGCCCAGGTGGGACTGCCGCGCACGAAATCGCGGGTGCCATCGATGGGATCGACGATCCAGCGGCGGCCGTTGCGCGAATCCTTACGCGCGCCCTCCTCGCCCAGCAGACCGTCGTCCGGAAAGGCCTGGTCCAGTTCGCGGGCGATGAATTGCTCGCATTCGCGGTCGGCGCGGGTGACGGGCGAATCGTCCGCTTTGTTGTCGAAGGCAATTCCGGTGCGGTAATAACGCATGGCGATTTCGCCGGCCTGGCGGGCAATCAAGCGGCCGGTTTCGAGTTCCTTTGCAAAGTTGGTCATGGTTGATTTCGGGCGCGTAGCCCCCAATGAAGTAAGATAGCGTTGATGCTGAATTTTCGCCAGTTTGAGGCGGGGCCGGATCCGTTTGGCCGCCAATGGCGGGTCCTGTTCAAGTGGCTACAAACGGCGATTTCGCTGCGGCACAGCGACACCGTGGACGTTAAATTCGCGCTCCAGAGCGAGGATACGCGGGTGGAGAAGCAAGTCGCCATGCCGCACGCGGACCTGCTGGAATTGAGCCGGCGTACGGGCCACGAGCTCACCGACGCCTGGTGCTCGCGGCTGGCGGCCCGGCATCTGAAGAGCATGGTGGAGAGCGGGCAGGATCTGGACAAAGATCTGGTGACGGTGCGCTTGAGTGAACTCCTGGAATACGCCGCGGAGATCGGCCGTGAAGAAACTACCGCGAACGCGGCTGCGCATTCTCGAGCCGGCTGATATCCCCCGGGCGGTGCGGATCGCAGAAGCCGCCGGTTGGAACCAGACCGACACCGATTGGCGCAATCTGCTGCGGCTGGCGCCCGAAACCTGTTTCGGCCTGGAGTGCGAAGGCGCCCTCGCCGCCACCACCACGGCGGTTTGCTATGAGCGCAAGCTGGCGTGGATCGGCATGGTGCTCACCGATGCCGATTACCGGCGGCGCGGCTTCGCGCGCAGGTTGATGGAGCACGCGATCGAAGCGCTGGCACAGCGACAGGTGGCATGGATAAAACTGGACGCTACGGAAATGGGCGCACCGCTCTATCGGTCGCTGGGCTTTCAGGACGAATGCGCAGTCGAACGATGGGGCCGGAGTGGCGGCGATGCGGAGCAGGCTCGCGATCTGACGTGGGCAGTCCCAACCCTATTGGATCTCCCCGCTTTGGATCTTACCGCATTCGGAGCGGACCGTTCGCCGCTGCTCGCCGTGCTGGCGCCACTGGGCGCGGCCGAGTTGCCGGGCCAAGGTTATGCCATGGCGCGTCCGGGCGCGAAAGCCGCCTACTTTGGGCCGTGTGTGAGCCGCTCAACAGAAGCCGCCCACGAGTTGCTGCGTTGGTTTCTCGGCCCGCATCCGCACGCGCCAGTCTATTGGGATTTGCTGCCTGACAATGCGGAAGCGGTGCGGCTCGCGTGCGCTTTCGGATTCGCGCCGGTGCGCCGGCTCGTGCGCATGGCGCGGCCCGGCGCGCCGGGTGCAGCTCCGCTCGCGCACGACGATTCGAAGGTATTCGCCATCGCGGGCTTCGAATACGGATAAAAGATGCAACCACAGATGGACACGGATCAACACAGATAAACTCCAAACGTGAGACATTGATGAGAGAACACGTGCATGCACGCAGACGGATCCGTATTCGTCTTCCTCTGGGTCCATCGGGTTGGCAGGCGGAAGCGCCTGCCCCACCAAAGTGAAGCATCCGTGGTTCCAGTTCTTTATGCGAAAGCTGTTCTATTGGAAGTTGAAGGCCCGCGAGATCAAGCTGGGCGAGCGCACGGCGATTCTCGGTGTACTGAACGTGACGCCGGATTCCTTCTCCGATGGCGGCAAATACCAGGAGCCGGATCGCGCCTTCGCCCGCGCGCTGGAGATGGAAGAGCAAGGCGCGGACATCATCGATGTGGGTGCGGAGTCCACGCGGCCGGGGTCGGCGCCCATCTCCGCGGCGGAAGAGCTGCGGCGCCTGATTCCGGTGTTGAAGCGGCTGCGGGGCCACGTGACGATCCCGATTTCAGTCGACACTTACAAAGCCGAAGTGGCCGAGCGGGCGCTGGAGCACGGCGCCGAGATCATCAACGATCCCACCGGCCTGACGTTTGAACCGCACCTGGCGCGCACGGTTGCCAACCACGATGCCGGCCTGATTCTGAATCACATGCGCGGCCGGCCCGAGACATGGGCCAAGCTGCCGCCGCTGCCCGATGTGATGGGCACGATCGTGCGCGACCTGGAAGCTACGGTCAGCCGCGCACGCCACTCCGGCATTGACCGCTCGCGGATTGTGCTCGATCCGGGGCTCGGCTTTGGGAAACGCAAGGAGCAGAATGCCGCGATCCTGGCGCGGATCCGCGAGTTGGGCGGACTGGACCTGCCCATTCTGACGGGCCCTTCGCGCAAATCGTTTCTGGCGCATGCCACGGAGAGGGAGACGTTGTTCGCAACGGCCGCCGCGGTGACGGTGGCGATCCTGGGCGGGGCGCACTTGGTGCGCGTACACGATGTGCCCGAAATGCGCGCCGCCGCGGATGTGGCCGATGAGGTTCTGCGGCATGTGCCCGGGGAGTAATTAGGCGAGCTTGCTCGCCAACATCGACGAAAGGCGTCGATGTTACGAGCGGGCGAGGGGGCGACGCGGCGACACGGCGACGCGGCGATCCGTCTTCGGCCTGCTCGGCGGGAGTCGGAAAACAGCCAAACTCGAGTGGCAGGCGAAAGCACCTTCCCCACCATCAGAGGGCGGCGCTTACACGGGTCGTTACCTGGCGCGCTCTCACGATGAAACGCTGCGGCGCGTTGCCCACGTAATTGAACGGATAACAGGTCACCAGCGTCAGCTCCGGCTGCCGGCCGGCGTTCAACACACTCACATTCTGCGGCTGCACAATCCGGGTGGATTCCACCTGGTAGGCGTAACGCCCTGTTCCGGTCTGGAACCAGATCAGGTCGCTTTTCCGGATCTCTCGCAAGGGTAGAAACAGCGTGTCCCGATGCCCCGCCACTCCAACATTGCCTGGCTGGCCGGGAAGCGCGGTGGAGGGAATATGGCCCAAGGCCAGTTGTAGTGTTCCCTCGTCGTCTCCCTCGCGCACCATAGCGCTCAGATGCAGGCGTGGAATTGTCAGGCGTCCAACGAGCCCGTGTTTTCCGGCCTTAGGAAGAGGGACTTTCCCAGTCGGAACCGGAGCGCGCGCCGGCGTCCAATCGGGGCCGGCCGGGTGTCCCAGCCGCGCTCTGGCATGCTCCGCGAAGTTCCGCGCACAATCGTCCAGATACGCACGGAACGGCGCGGGCTCGCCGCTAATTTGGTGATCGAATACCCAGCTTTCCCAATTCTGCGAGAGCGCGGTCACCGCGTGGGACCCCAGCCATACGTCAACGGCCGCCAGTCCTCCCAGCAGAAGACACCACTCCATCCAGCGCCAGCCGCTCATTTGCCCGCGTTCTCCTGCGCGCTTTCCGCCGCCTCGTTCCAGTAACCGGTACGAGTACGGGCCGTCAGCCTGCCATGCTCCGCGGCCGCCACTTCGACGCGGATGCGGTGACGCGTGCGGTTGGCCTCCTCGGCCGGAGGCCGGTAACCCAGGGTGTAGCGGGTGCGAATGCTGGTCGCGATGTCGCGGCAGACTGGAATCATCCCCGCCGGCGTTTCCGGAAAGTAGGCCTCTCCGCCGGTCATCTTGGCGAGCTGCCTCAAGATGCCGGGGTTGCGGTCGACATCTCCCTCGTCGAACAGCCCGATGGTATAAATCGTGGCGGCGCTCTTCTCGACCAGATCCACCATTTCGCGACGGTTGCTGCGGCTCGCGTTGTCGCCGCCATCGCTGATCAGCACCAGGGTCTTCTTGTCGCGCTTGCCGAGCTCCAGTTGCCGCAACCCCGCGACGATGGCGTCGTTGAAAGCCGTTTTGCCCTCCGGCCGCCCGCGATCGAGCGCCGCCTGCAACTGCGCGATGTTATCGGAAAACAGGACCCCGTGCGGGAGTCCGCGCCTCACGGTGTCGTTGAAATTCAGCACGAAGACTTCGTCGCGGGGGTTGCTCGCTTCGATGAAAGTCAACGCCGCGTCCAGCACGTCCTTACGCTTGGGCGCCATGCTGTAGCTCTCATCCACGAGAATCCCGACGGTGACCGGCACATCGTTGTTGGCAAAGACGCTGAGATCGACGGGCTTGCCGTTGTCGAACACGCGGAATTTATCTTGTGTCAGTCCGGCCACCAGTCCGCCTTCGCGATTCGTAACACTGACATCCAACAGCACCAGCCGGACATCGGCGCGAATGGTGAAGTTCTCAGCCGTATCTCCCGCAAACAAGTAAGCGAGAGAAACGGCGCCGGCGATCGCCAGTATTGGGATCGCCGTGCGTCGTTTCATGGGTCTCATGCCGCCTCTGTAAATCAATCTACTTTACGCAAAGCGTCTCAGCCGCAGCAAGCCAAAGAGGCCAAGCAAGACCAGGCCGGCCAATCCGATCGCGGGATACGGAGTCGCGGTTTTGGGTAGATTCTGCGGTGGGGCCTGGGGCTCAGGCTCGGGCGCCGGCGCTTCCGCTGGCGGCGGCGGCGTGGCTTGTGCGATCTCGGCCGGCTGTTCCGGCTGCGGCTGTTCCTGGTTCATGGATTGCGGCTGGGGCTCCGGAGCGGGAGCTTCCGGCGGCGGCGCGGCTTCGGGAGCGGGTTCCGCGGCGGGAGCCGGGACCGGCGCTGCCGTCTCTAACATCGCAAGTTGCTTGGGATAGCGGAATTCCTCGCCGTATGTCTCGCCAGGATAGTACCAAGTGCGCAACGCCTTAGCATAACCCGCGGGCGTTTCCCAGAACGTGAACACGGTATGGCCGCGAGGTTCGGGCCGGTAGGCCGGGATGGCCAACACTGTGTTGATGATATGAGTCTGATCGGCGTTGAAGATCTGCACGATATGCCGGTCCGACTGAGAATCGAGAAGCTTGAATACGTACTGGCCGGGTTCGAGCAGTACCCTGTCTGTGACCTGAACGGGTTGGTTGACAGTCAGAATCGTCTTATGGTCCCACGAGTCTGCGTGCGCCCGCCATGCCAGCACACCCAGCGCGAGTCCCATAACACACGTCAGAACAAACATTTTCCGCACGTTAATTCGAAGATACGACTTCATGGATATGGTTCCTTTCCATTGTTGGCTTCGGGCGCCCTCCGTGCACGAAGCCCGAAAGGAACGCCACTCACCAGCACTGGGCATCCCGGTTGCCACTATTGCGAAATCCTCGCGGAATCAGTCACTTCACAAGGGGCGGCGTTTTTCCAAGCGGAACTTTTTACGCTCGCGGGCGGGAAGTTCTTGCTGGCCCAAACGGGCGCGCTGTAAGCGAGAGTACAAAGTCACCAGGCGTGCTCGGATCTTTCTCGTATCTATGACGCCCGCCGTTGAACCTTTTGCATTCTACACCGAGAGGCGCCTGGTGGCGCTGACTGCCCGCAGCGCTCGCGACTTAGAGGAATTATTACACCACTTACTGGAAGTTACAGGCTCTTGTATCTTCTATCACACTCACTATCTGTATCTGACACACCATTTCGAGAGGCCAAAGTTCTATAACGAATTTGCGCTTTGGGCGTCCGAGGCCCTGCAGGAGGAGCGACTCGCGGAGCGGTTGGCGGCGATCGACCTGCTCGAGACTACCTCGATTCGCGAGATAAGGGAGGCCATCATCGGGGCAGTCCAGAAGCACCTGGAGAGTGCGGGAAGCTACCGCCGGGAATGCCCGCCCGGCGACGAGTTCCACTTCTGCGAAGCGAAGAGCTTTGTCATGCCTACTGGGCTGGTCGCGCACAGCGTGCCGGAGTTTTTCGAGCAGCTCGACCGCGTCACGAACTCGTGCCTGCACTTCCACTTCTTCGAGGCGCGCTTGCGGCTGGAACGATCCACCAACGACTTTTCCGAATGGCTCCGTATGCTCGGCGAGACACGGCTGGCCCGGTCGATCGACAGACTCGACCCATACGCCGTCACATTGGACGAATTGAAGCAGGAAATCGTGAAGCTGGGACGGAGGCACCGCAAGTGATATGTGCGAGGTCGTAAGTCGGCGATCTGAAGCTCGCCGCCGCACGCTCTCCAGAAACCCACGCTGGAAGTCAGGCGAGCAGAGCTCGCCTGCGCCGGCAAGAGTGCCGGCGCGGCAGGCAGGAGTGCCTGCGCCACGCGAACATTGAGGAATATGCCTGACACACTCGAAAACTACCAGGAAGTCATCGGCGCGCCGGTCCTCGACGAACTGCGCGTCCTGGCGGACCATGTATCGGGCCGCCGCATGCAACATATCAATTCCACGCCGGTGGGCGGCGGCGTAGCCGAGATCCTGACGCGCCTGCCCCTGTTGCGCGACCTGGGCATAGAAGCCACTTGGGACGTGATCAAGGGCGGTGAGGCGTTCTTCAACGTCACCAAGGCCTTTCACAACGCTCTCCACGGGAAACGGG
>Ga0187858_10006119_pt1 | contig 10843 bp, 12 predicted proteins | sample June2016WEW_8_15_FD_133015 | JGI IMG/M metagenome (GOLD analysis project Ga0187858, IMG submission 133015) | Peatland microbial communities from SPRUCE experiment site at the Marcell Experimental Forest, Minnesota, USA - June2016WEW_8_150 | ecosystem: Environmental > Terrestrial > Soil >...
CTAAGGGCATGCGTACATCACGCGCGGGCGCGCAATTCGTGCAGCGCCGTGAGGCCGTGCCGTATCAGCTCTTCGCGTTCTTTTCGAGGAACTTGATGGCGTCGCCCACGGTGAGAATGGTCTCGGCCGCGTCGTCGGGAATCTCGCAACCGAATTCTTCCTCGAAGGCCATGACGAGCTCGACCGTATCGAGGCTGTCGGCGCCGAGATCGTCGATGAAACTGGCGTTCTCCGTCACTTTGTCGGGCTCGACGCCGAGATGCTCAACGACGATCTTCTTCACCCGCTCGCCAATATCACTCATCGTTTCCAACCTCTTCTTTCAACGCGACCCGATCAATAATATCCCGGCCCCGTCGTGGGCGACGGCCGCGGGTCGACACCGATCAGAGGCGGACGTGGACGCTAACACTCCCCCGCTCTCCGGCTTAACGGCTCCCCCAGCCAACTCACGGTCCGGTTACCACACTTCCAAAGCCTTGACTAGCGCGGCTGCACCGCGTGATCGCGAGCTCTATCGCATTCAAATCATGGCCATTCCGCCGTTCACATGCAACGTCTGTCCGGTCATATAGCCAGCCTCGTTCGCAGCAAGAAAGGCGACCGCGGCCGCGACCTCGTCTACCGTGCCGGCGCGGTTCGCCGGTATCTTCGCGAGTATGACTTCGCGCTGCTTGTCGTTGAGCTTGTCGGTCATTGGCGTGAGAATAAATCCGGGCGCAACGCAATTCGCGGTGACGCCGCGTTTTGCATATTCCTGGGCGACCGCCTTGATCATCCCGGTAATACCCGCTTTAGCGGCGACATAGTTGGCTTGCCCTGCATTTCCCGTCGCCCCCACAACCGACGTGATCGCGATGATGCGTCCGAAACGGCGGCGCATCATGCCACGCACCGCCGCCCGCGCGAGACGAAACGTAGCGGAAAGATTGATGGCAATCACGCTATCCCAGTCTTCGTCGCGCAATTGCACGAACAGATTATCTTTGGTCACACCGGCATTGGCGACGAGCACGTCGAGCTGACCCATCGCCTCTTCGGCGCGCGGAACCAGCGCGTCTGTCTCGGCGCCGTCGGCGAGATTGCACGGCAGGACATGGACGCGGTCACCGAGATCGGCGGCAAGCTGATCGAGGATTTCGCGCCTGGTGCCCGAAAGCGCGACTGTAGCGCCTTGCGCGTGCAGAACGCGGGCGATGCCGCCGCCAATCGCGCCGGTGGCTCCCGTGACTAATGCGGTCTTCCCGGTAAGTTCAAACATAACCGTCCTCGCAAACGCGCAACGCTCAACCATGCGCAGCCTTGAACCGGGTGATGTCCTCGGGCGTGCCGATCGAAGATACATTGACTGTATCGGCGATGCGTTTGATCAATCCGGCGAGCACCTTGCCGGCACCAACCTCGTAGAATGTCGTCACACCCGCGTCCGCCATGAACTTAACCGACTCGCGCCAGCGCACCGTACCGGTCACTTGTTGCACAAGCGAGCGCACGATGGCGGCGGGATCCGTGATTGGCTCGGCCAGCACATTGGCAACGAGCGGGACGCTTGGCGGCTTGACCGAAACCTTGGACAGCGCCTCAGCCATTGCGTCCGCCGCCGGCCGCATGAGCGCGCAATGGAAGGGAGCGGATACCGGCAGCATCATCGCCCGTTTCACGCCGTGCGCTTTCGCGATCTCGACGGCACGCTCGACAGCAGCTTTGTCGCCCGACAAGACAACCTGCCCGCCGCCATTGTCGTTGGCGGTCGCGCATTCCCCGGAGGCCGCGGCTTCAGCGGCGATCGACTTGGCCGCCTCGAGTTCAACCCCAATGAGCGCAGCCATGGCGCCTACGCCCACGGGCACGGCTTTTTGCATGGCCCGACCGCGGATGCGCAGAAGGCGCGCAGCGTCGGTAATGGTCAGCGACTGAGCGGCGGCAAGCGCCGAATATTCCCCGAGCGAGTGACCGGCAACAAAAGCCGCATCGCGCCCCAGATCGACACCGGCCTCCGCCTCGAGTGCGCGAAGCGCTGCGAGCGACACAGCCATCAGCGCCGGCTGCGCATTCTCGGTCAGAGTGAGCGTCTCGGCCGGCCCATTCCACATCGTATGGCTGAGCTTCTCGCCAAGCGCCGCGTCGACTTCCTCGAACACCAGGCGCGCGGGCGCAAAGGCCTCGGCCAATCCCTTGCCCATGCCGACCGCCTGACTGCCTTGGCCGGGAAAAACGAAAGCGAGCGCCATTCCTTGCCCCTGAAAGGAGGGGCGAAAGATACCGCGATCATGGCGGTGTCAAGGAAACGTCCGGTAACAAAGCGACAACGGGAAGTCGGTAATCTCGATAAGCCAACGGCCGCATGGTTAAGATGCCGGTCACGAGTTCGCTTCGATGAACCCATACTCTCCGGTCACCGAGGCCGAACTCGACCGCGCGCGGCGCGATCCCGCGTTCCGGCAGAAGCTTTTGCAACAAAGTCTCGAAACCCTGCTCGGCAGCCTGCAGAGGCGACGCCAGGCGCCCCGGTCCGCCGGCGCTAGCGACGCGCAGATACGCGAAGGTGTAACCCTTGCGGTGCGGCTCGCGGAGCTGATCCAGACCCCCGCCGACCCAGCGAACAGAGCTTGATTCGCTTGCCTTTCCGGGCCGGGCGCGTATAACGCCACATTCCGCTCGCCCCGGCCGGGGGCTGAACGGACGGCTGCGTGAAAAAACGCGGTAGGACCTTCGGGTTCGGCGTCCGGTGTTCCCGCCTTCAGAGCATTCGAGCCTTTCCCGAAGGGTTCGAGGGGCTTCGCGCCGAGGCGAGCGAGCACAACGAGGAAAGGGCATTCATGCCGCTCTATGAACACGTCTACCTTGCGCGCCAGGACGCCAGCGTGCAGCAGGTTGAGGAATTGACCGCGCAGCTAAAGGGCGTCGTCGAAGGGCTCGGCGGAACGATTGCGAAAGCCGAATATTGGGGTGTGAAATCCCTGTCCTATCGGTTGCGCAAAAACCGCAAGGCCCATTTTTCGCTCATGAACCTCAATGCTCCGCCGGCTGCGATCAACGAGATCGAGCGGTTGGAGCGCCTGAACGAAGACGTCTTGCGCTATCTGACGATCAGGGTTGAGGAACACGAGGAAGGCCCCTCCGCCATGATGCGCAGAGTCGAGCGCGATCGCGACCGCGACGACCGCCGAGGTGACCGCTTCGACCGCGGAGACCGCGGCGACAGAGGAGACCGCGGCGATCGCGGCGACCGTCCGCGCGACCGGCGGCCGCGCGAGGGCGCTGACGAACCTGAAACGGCAATGACGCCGACGGAGGAATGAGCATGGCAATGTCACCGCAAGGCGCGGGCGGACGCCGACCGTTCTTCCGCCGCCGCAAGAGCTGCCCATTCTCGGGCGCCAACGCGCCGAAGATCGATTACAAGGACGTCAAGTTGCTGCAGCGGTTCGTGTCGGAGCGCGGCAAGATTGTTCCAAGCCGCATCACGGCAGTCTCGGCAAAGAAGCAACGCGAACTCGCCCAAGCGATCAAGCGCGCGCGCTTCCTTGGGCTGCTACCCTACGTGATCCGCTGAGCAAGGGGAGATCGAGATGGAAGTGATCTTGCTCGAACGGGTGCCGAGACTGGGGCAGATGGGCGAAGTGGTGCGCGTCAAGGACGGCTTCGCCCGTAATTTCCTGCTGCCGCGCGCCAAGGCACTGCGCGCGACGACCGAGAACCGTACGCGCTTTGAGACGATGAAGAGCGACCTCGAAGCGCGTTCGCTCACGCTTAAGGGCGAGGCGGGTGAAATCGCGGCGAAGCTTGACGGCAAGAGCTTCACCGTTCTGCGCCAAGCCTCGGAAGCAGGTCAGCTGTTCGGATCGGTTTCGCCACGCGACCTCGTCGGCATTCTCTCGGCCGGCGGCTACAACGTAAGCCGCAGCCAGATCGCGCTCAACGCGCCGATCAAGACGATTGGCCGGCATAGCGTACCGCTCGCGCTGCATCCCGAGATCGAGACGTCGATCAACATCGTTGTCGCCCGCAACGCCGACGAAGCAGCACGCGTCGAGCGTGGCGAGGATGTCAGCCGGTTGCGCGAAGAGCAGACGGCGGAAGAAGCCGCGGTGCTCGCTGCGGAAGCGTTCTTCGAGCCCGCGGCTGCGGAATCGGCGCTGGCCCGCGAAGATGGCGAACCGGCCGAAAGCCCTGATTCGGCTGACAAGAACTAATCGACGCTTCAGTCGGGAATGTTGTCGCGCGGCACCGGCGCGTTGTCGCCGGATTCGCCGGACGCAGAATCCGTTGGCGCGGCAGCGCTCGGCGTCGGATTCGGGGCCGCTTCTGGGGGCGGCGTCTCGAGGCGAGCCGGCTCGACGACAACCGCGGCAGGCGCATGGGCGACCGCGGCAGGCTCTTGCGGGGCCTCTGGAGTTTGCTGCTCTTTACGGCGGTTTCGGGTGGCCGTAGCCGGCCGCTCGTGCGGCCCCCTCTCGGGCCGTATAATTGGGTTGAGCGCGCTTGGCACCTCGCCAGGGCTCGCTTCTTCCTTGGGCTTGGCGTCGGCGTCCGTCGGCCGCTGCGGCTTAGCGTTGGCGGACGTGCCCTCGCCCGGCTTTGGCGGTTTCTGGGCCTGATGTTTCGGTGGTTTCGGCTCTTCTGCCGAGGCCGGAGTCTTGGGACTCTCTGCCGGCGGCTTCTTGCCCGGCGCCGGTACCGCAACGATGTCGCGACCGCCCACCACATATGCCGCAAGCGCCGCCGCTTGGTCGCGGCTCGTGGTGTAATGTTCGCGCAAGAAATCCGCCACGGAGGCGGCACTTTTGCCTTTAGCGAGCCCGTGCGGCGCCTTGTGGCATTCGACGCAGGCGGCCGAAAAGATTTGCGACGCCGACTTGCCCTGGTCGAGATTGGTCTGAGCGTGCGCCACTGCCGGCGCCAACGCTGCAAGCAGGCCAATTGTGGGCCCAAAACCCCGGGTCACCCTCAAACTCCTCAAATCACCGCCGCTTAACGGGTCATTCCTTACCCCAAAAACCGGCCAAACGTGAGTGGCGTCTAGCTGGCCTCTTCGAAAGGAGGCGACCCTCGTCGTCCGCATTGCTGGTCAACGAGGATTTTGTTTTAATGACGGCAAGGGGAAAGCCTGCAGCCTACGACCATAGCCGAGACCTGGATCGTGGAGGCCAAGCCTTAACAAAGCGTCGCCTCTCCCGTTTGGTGCGGCGAGCGTAAGAAGTGCGTGGAGGCAATCTTGGACTGGCTGCTATCGATATTCTTGCGGCGGTTTATCCGCCACGGGTCGCTGACGGTCACGACGGCGGCCGGCAAGATGTACACTTTCGGCGATGGCAGCGGCCCGCCGGCGGCCGTGCGCTTCACCAGCGCAAAAGCCCAGCGCTCGGTTTTGTTCAATCCAGAGCTCCGTCTGGGCGAAGCCTACATGGACGGCACCTTCGTCATCGAGCAAGGCTCGATCGCGGACGTGCTGGAAATCCTGCTGCGACAAGAGCACATCGCCCCACCCAGATGGGCGCTGCCGTCGCGGTTCGGACGTTATTTGATCCGGCGCATCCAACAGTTCAATCCGCCATCCCGGTCGCGGCGCAATGTGGCGCACCACTACGACCTCGACGGCAGGCTCTACCAGCTCTTCCTCGATGCCGACCAGCAATATAGCTGCGCCTATTTTGAGACTCCGGACCAGTCGCTCGATGATGCACAGCTCGCCAAGCGGCGCCACCTGGCCGCGAAGCTTCGACCCGAACCCGGCGCCACGGTGCTCGATATTGGATGCGGCTGGGGCGGCCTCGCCCTCTACCTCGCCGAGATTGCCGGCGCGCGGGTGACCGGCATCACGCTGTCGCAGGAGCAGTTCGCGCGGGCGCAGCAGCGCGCGCATGAACGCGGCCGGACGCCGGACGCGGTTTTCCGGCTCGAGGATTATCGCCACGTCGCCGGTCGCTTTGATCGCATCGTGTCGGTCGGCATGTTCGAGCATGTCGGCGTCGGCTTCTACGACAGGTATTTCCGCAAGTGCGCCCAACTGCTCGACGACAACGGCGTCTTTGTCATGCACACAATCGGCCGCAGCGGTCCGCCGAGCGTCACCAATCCCTGGATCGCCAAATACATTTTTCCGGGCGGCTACATCCCCGCACTCTCCGAGGTGCTGCCTGCGATCCAGCGCGCGCGGCTCGTCGTCACCGACGTCGAAATCCTGCAACTCCACTACGCCGAGACCCTCAAGGCCTGGCGCGAGCGTTTCCTCGCGCATCGCGAAGACGGCGAGCGGCTCTACGATGCGCGCTTCGTGCGCATGTGGGAATTCTATCTGGCGTCCTCGGAAATGGCGTTTCGCGAGAGCGATATGGTGGTGTTCCAGATCCAGATGGCGAAGCGAAAGGGCGTCGTGCCGCCCACGCGCGACTATATTGGGCGCGAGGAAGCGCGGCTGCGTGCGATCGAATCGGGCTATTCCGAGCCGCTTCGACTCGCCGGCGAATAGCGCGGGTAACACGGCGCTGCCGAAACGGGCACGTCAAGAGTCATTCGCGCCTGTCAACGGCGGCTTGGCGGCACACAGTGAGTAGCGGGGAAAGCCGCAATGAGCATTTCCCAACGCGCCGTTGCTCGACTATCGACGATGTCCTCGTGGTTAAGTGCAACGGTGCGAGTTTCGACAGTGACGCCGTCGTTGAGTGATCCGCGATGTTGAGTGACCGCAAATCGGCCACATGCAAATCCCCTGATTGGGACCATGGCAGCATTCGATTCGACCGCACGCAAGATGGCACCCGCGGAGCCGATGTTCCGCGCGCCGCCGCACAACATCGAGGCCGAACAGGCGCTGCTGGGCGCAATTCTGGTCAATAACGAAGCGTTCTATCGCGTTTCCGATTTCCTCGAGCCCAAGCACTTCCTCGAAGGTATCCATCAGCGCATTTTCGAGCTTGCCGGCGGACTTATCCGCGCCGGAAAGCTGGCCACGCCGGTCACGCTCAAGACGTTCCTACCGGTGGACCTCGATATCGCCGGGCTCACGGTCAATCAGTATCTTGCTCGGCTTGCCGCCGAGGCGACGACCATCATCAACGCCGAGGATTACGGCCGCACGGTCTACGATCTGTCGATCCGCCGCGATCTGATCAACATCGGCGAAGACATGGTCAATCTCGCCTACGACGCGCCCGTCGACGCAACGCCCAAGAGCCACATCGAAGAGGCCGAGCGCAAGCTGTTCGAGCTGGCCGAAACGGGCCGTTATGAGAGCGGCTTCCAGCGTTTCGCCCAGGCGCTCACCACGGCAGTCGACATGGCGGCGCGTGCTTATCAGCGCGACGGCAGCCTTTCCGGGCTGGCGACTGCGCTGACCGACCTCGACTCCCGCATGGGAGGTCTGCAGCCCTCGGACCTGATCATCCTCGCCGGCCGCCCGGGCATGGGTAAGACCGCACTTGCCACCAATATCGCCTACAACGTCGCCAAGGCGTGGGCGGGCGAGGTGAAAAGCGACGGCCACACGGCAACGGTCAATGGCGGCATTGTCGGCTTTTTCTCGCTGGAAATGTCGGCCGAACAGCTCGCCACTCGCATCATCTCCGAGCAGACCGGAATACCGTCGAACAAGATCCGCCGTGGCGTCATCGACGAAGCCGAGTTCGAGAAAATCAAGGACGTCTCGATCGAACTACAGAGCTTGCCGTTCTACGTCGACGAAACCGGCGGTCTTTCGATCGGGCAATTGGCTGCCCGCGCGCGCCGGCTCAAGCGGCAACGCGGCCTCGATCTTCTGGTGATCGATTACATTCAGCTCCTGCAAGGATCGACCCGCCGCTCCAGCGAAAATCGCGTGCAGGAGATCACCGAGATCACTACCCGGCTCAAGGCGCTTGCCAAGGAGCTCAACATTCCCATCCTTGCGCTCTCGCAATTGTCACGGCAGGTCGAGTCGCGAGAGGACAAGAGGCCGCAGCTTTCGGATTTGCGTGAGTCCGGCTCGATCGAACAGGACGCCGATGTGGTGCTGTTCGTGTTCCGCGAGGAATATTACCACCAGATGCGCAAGCCGATGGAATCGAACCGGGAAAAATTCGACGAATGGCTGGCCGAAGGCAATCGCGTGGAAGGCAAGGCTGAGGTGATCATCGGCAAGCAGCGCCACGGCCCGACAGGGACGGTCGAATTACAGTTCGACGCGGCGGTCACGCGCTTCGCCAATCTCGATTCCGCGCATCGGTCGAGTTTTTAGGCCGCCCTTCCCTCCCCCTCCTTTACCGCCGCCGCGACCGCCGTCATAACGCGGGTATGGCATTCGCAGAACCGCTGCCCGAATCGGCCGACCCGCTCGCGGAGCTGGAGACCGGCGGCACGCTCACTATCGACCTTGATGCCGTCGAGGCTAACTGGCGGACGCTGGCGCATAAACTCCTCACCGCCGAATGCGCCGCCGTGGTCAAGGCCAATGCCTATGGCCTCGGTCTCGAAGCGGTGACCTCGAAGCTCGCAAAGGCTGGCTGCAAGACCTTTTTCGTGGCCGACATTGCCGAGGCACGCCGCGTGCGTGCGCGGGCGCGCGAAGCCACCATCTATGTGCTCAATGGTTTTGTGCCTGAAGCGGGAATGGCGTTTGCCGAACTCAATGCACAGCCCGTGATCAACAGCACGGCCGAGCTGGCGGAGTGGGACGCCTTCGTCTCGGCCCAGAACTGGCGCGGAGGCGCGGCCATCCACGTGGACACCGGCATGAACCGGCTCGGCATCTCAGCCGACGAAGCTGCGGCGCTGGCGCTCCGGGTGCAGAGCGAGAATCACGGCATCACACTGTTAATGAGTCACCTCGCCTGCGCGGAAATCGCCGATCACCCGCTCAACGCCAGCCAAATCCGGCTCTTTCGCGAACTGCGCATGCTCTATCATGGCGTCCCCGCCTCGCTCGCCAATTCCTCGGGGATATTCCTCGGCAATTCGGCGTATTTCGATATGGCAAGGCCGGGCGCCGCGCTCTATGGCATCAATCCCACGCCGGGCCGCGCCAATCCGATGCGCAGCACCGTCGAGCTGACCGGGCGCATCCTGCAGGTGCGCAAAGTGGAGCAAGGCGAAACCGTCGGCTATGGCGCCGCTTGGAAGGCAAAGCATGCCTCGCGCATCGCCGTCGTCGCGCTCGGCTACGCCGATGGGCTGTTGCGCGCCGCAAGCGGAACCGACCGCAAGGCCGGCGGCACAGCGATCGTCGTCGGGAAACGCTGTCCAATCGCCGGTCACATTTCGATGGATCTGGTTTGCGTCGACGTTACCGATCTCGCGGATGGGCCGGTTCGCCGCGGCGATAGCGCGACCTTCATCGGCGAGAACATCTCTGTCGACGAGGTCGCAGTATCGGCCGGCACCATCGGCTATGAAATCCTCGTGCGGCTCGGGGCGCGTTGCCATCTCGTCTATCGGGGCGGCTGAGGGCGGTTGAGATGGCCGCGCGCGCACCGAACTTCGTCTGCCAGAGTTGTGGCGCAGCCTATGCGCGCTGGTCTGGCCGCTGCGATGCCTGCGGCTCGTGGAACACGCTTGTAGAGGAAGGGGCGGCAACGCCGACACGTTCCTCGCGCAAAGGACGCCTGTTTGTCATCGAGCCGCTCAGGGGCCAAACGCTCGAAGCGCCGCGCCTTGCTTCCGGCGTCGCCGAATTCGACCGCGTGACCGGCGGCGGCCTGGTGCACGGCTCGGTACTGCTGCTTGGCGGCGATCCGGGCATCGGCAAATCGACGCTGTTGATCGAAATCGCCGCCGCCTTCGCGCGCCACGGTCATCGCGCGGTGTATATCTCCGGCGAGGAAGCCGTCGCCCAGGTGCGGCTGCGCGCCGACCGGCTCGGCCTTAGCGATGCGGCCGTCGAGCTCGCCGCCGAAACCTCGGTCGAGGACATCGTGGCGACGCTGTCCCAGGCGCGGCCGCCGCAGCTTCTGGTGATCGATTCGATCCAGACCATGTGGACCCAATCTGTCGAGTCCGCCCCCGGCACGGTCACGCAAGTGCGCGGATCGGCCGGCGAGCTCATTCGTTTCGCGAAGCGCACCGGCGCTGCCGTGATTCTGGTCGGCCACGTCACTAAGGATGGACAAATCGCCGGGCCGCGCGTTGTCGAGCACATGGTCGACGCGGTGCTGTCGTTTGAAGGCGAAGGCTCCCAGCAATTCCGCATCCTGCGCGCTATCAAGAACCGCTTCGGTCCTACCGATGAGATCGGTGTGTTCGAGATGACCGGTGCCGGATTGCACGAAATCGCCAATCCCTCCGAGCTGTTCCTTTCCGAACGTGAACTCGGCAGTGCGGGCACCGCCGTCTTCGCCGGGATTGAAGGAACGCGCCCGTTGCTAGTGGAAATTCAGGCGCTGGTCGCGCCGACCTCGCTCGGCACGCCGCGACGCGCAGTCGTCGGCTGGGACCCGAGCCGGCTGTCAATGATACTTGCGGTCCTCGAGGCGCATTGCGGGGTTCGCCTCTCAGGCCACGACGTCTATCTCAATGTCGCCGGCGGCCTGCGCATTCAGGAGCCGGCGGCCGACGTCGCCGCCGCCGCAGCCTTGGTGTCTTCACTTGCCCACGCGCCGCTGCCCGCGGATGCGGTCTATTTCGGCGAAGTGTCGCTGTCAGGTGCGGTGCGGCCCGTGGCGCAAACTTCTGCGCGGCTCAAGGAAGCGCAGAAGCTCGGCTTCGCCAGAGCGATTGTCCCGGAAGCCGCGCGCAACGAAGCTCCCGAGGGCTTCGCGCTCGCGACCATCGGCACGCTTGCCGACCTGGTTGCCGATATTGCCCGGGAGGGCGTGCCGCCGCTGCGGCGCGTCGGCCGACAGGACAATTAGACTGGTTGAGCCGCCACCGC